>Ga0207873_1003095_pt1 | contig 12612 bp, 9 predicted proteins | sample BGWIniCompost_FD_187373 | JGI IMG/M metagenome (GOLD analysis project Ga0207873, IMG submission 187373) | Cellulose adapted compost microbial communities from Newby Island Compost Facility, Milpitas, CA, USA - BGW Initial Compost (SPAdes)... ... | reverse complement strand
GAGCTCGACGCGTCCGCGCTGCTCCGCCGCGTCGAGCGGCTGCTCGACCTGGCGGACCTTCGCTTCAACACGATGTTCTACCTGCCGCTCCAGCTCCTCACGCTGTGGGACTTCCACGTGCTGGCGCGGCTCGAGGCGTGGCAGCAGGTCGCGGGTCCGCACGTGCGGCGCTGGCTGGAGGCGTACGGCGAGCTGGAAGCGCTGACCGTGCTCGCCCGCCTCGCGCACGACAACCCGGATTGGGTGTTCCCGGAGTTCGATGCGGATGCGCCGGCGCAGTTCGTGGCGCGCGGCCTCGCGCATCCGCTGCTGCCGGCGCGGACCCGTGTAGCCAACGACGTGACGGTGGGGCCGCCCGGCACGTTCCTGTTCGTGACGGGCTCGAACATGTCCGGCAAGAGCACGCTGCTCCGGGCGATCGGAACCAACGTGGTGCTCGCGCAGGCGGGCGCGCCGGTGTGCGCGGCGGCGCTGCGGCTCGCGCCCGTCCGACTCGAGACGAGCATGCGGGTCCAGGACTCGCTCGAGCGCGGCGTCTCCTTTTTCATGGCCGAGCTCGAGCGGTTGAGGCAGGTCGTGGACGCGGCGCGCGAGGCACGGCGCACAGGCGGCGCGCTGCTCTACCTGCTCGATGAGCCGCTCCAGGGGACGAACACAGCGGAACGGCAAATCGCGACGCGCACGATCGTGGGACACCTGCTCGAGCTGGGCGCGATCGGCGCCATCGCGACGCACGACCTCGGTTTGGCCGACTGCGATGAGCTCCGCGCCGCCGCCCGCGCCGTGCACTTCCGCGAAACGGTCCACGGCACGGCCGACGGCGCGGGCATGACCTTCGACTACATCCTACGGCCAGGGGTAGCCACGTCGAGCAACGCGTTGCGGCTGATGGAGCTGATGGGGCTGCGCCCGCCGGTCACGTCCCAATGATCTCCGCCAGCACCTGCGCGGCCCGCGGGTCACCGGAGCGGGCCAACGCCGTGATCGCGCGGCGACGCAGCTCGATGTCCGTCTCGCGGCGAACGATGTCGATGAGCTTGTCGACCGCAAGAGACTCGTTGCGCCGCGCGTAGACGGAGATGAGCCTGCTCTTGAGCTCCTGCTCCTCAACCATGTCGTAAAGAGCGATCATCTGCTCGATGGGCGCGCCGTTGGTTCCCGCCCTGGAGAGCGCGATGCCACGGAGGTCGAGCGGCTGCGCGTCGTCGCGCGCAAGGGCGAGCAGCCAGAGGATGGTCGCCTCGTCCTTCGTCTCCGCGAGCGCTGTGAGGATCGACTCTTTCACTTCTCCGCTGGACCGATCGAACAGGTCACGCAGGGTCTGCACGTCCTCGGGCGTACCACGCCTGCCGATCACGCGGATGGCCTGCCGGCGGGGCTCGGGGGCGGCGTCTTCGCGGCGCGCGAAGTCGCGGAGGGCGCGCGCCGCGGCCTCGCTCTTCTGGCGACTCAGCGCGAAGATCGCGCCTTCCAGGAGATCAGGGTCTTCGGAGGAGTTCAGGATGTCCGTCAGCGCAGCGACGGCGGTTTCCGTCTCGATGCTTGCGAGGGACCGCACCGCACGTACGCGGACGCTGGCATCGGGATCGTTGCGTGCGGACTTGATGAGGAGCGCTTCGGCTTCGGGCGAGCGCGTGCGGGATGCGACGAAAACGGCGCTGCGGCGCAGGTCAGCCGAGCACGGGTCCTGACCTTCGAGCACCCGGCTCAGGATCGGGATCGCGCTCTCCGCGTCGAGCTGCGCCAGCGCGTTCAGCGCGGCGATGCGGACCTCGCGGTCTGGGTCCTCAGGGCACGAGGGGTCGCGCGCTTTGTCGCCGCGATTCGAGTCATCGAACCTGAGCGTGACGTTCTTCAGCGAAATGGCGTCTGCCTGGACCTCGATTTCGGCGGCGAGCCGTGCGACATCCGCTGCCAGCGACTCCGCCGCCTTTGCCGCGACCGCCTCTGCGGCGGCGAGGTCGCCGCGCTGCGCGAGCGCCCCGTTGATGCGGACGAGCAGCGTCTGGGCATCGGCGCGCGTGGCCGCGTTGGGGTAACTGGCGGCCTGCCGTTGGATCGCGGTGGCGGCGCGCCGCAGGTCGTACTCCGAGCCGAGGCGGAACAGCGCGTACGCCTCCCAGTACAGCGCGTCGCCGGCGTACGTCGAGGTCGGGAATCGTTCCGGGATCAGGTGGAAGAGCTCGGCCGCGCGTCGGTAGTCGCTGCGTGCGAGCGCTTCACGCGCCGCCGCGTACAGCGAGTCCGCAGGATCCTGAGCCACACCCGGCGCGGGGGGCGCCACGGGGTCGGGCCGCGCTTCAGGCGCCAGAGCGCGCGGCGGCGCGGCGGGCTTCGCCGTGACGGGTGGCGTGGGCGCGACTTGCAGCGGCAGCGCGTCCACGCGAGCGACGCATGCGACGAGCAGGACTGCGACTGGCAATGCGGTCCGGATCATGGTGGGGCCTCCCTCAGATCCCGGCCATCAGCCCGGCCGGCACGGCCGTGCGGAGGCGCGGGAGCATATCACGCCGTCTGAGCGTTTCGTTGATCCAGGCGCGCTCGGCGCTGTCCGCCGGGCTGCCGGAGAGCTGAGCGATCTGCAGCAGGACGAGCTCGAGGTCCTCGAGGAGCCCGCGGAGCACGGGCTCTTCGCCGGCGGGCGAATCGAGGAGCAGGCTGGTGGCGAGCAGCACCTCGCGCGCCCAGGCGGAGATCTGCGGGTCCAGCTCATCCGGGCGGCGGGCCGCGCGGAACGCCGTGAGCAGCGCCTCGCCCTGCGCGAGCGTCTGCGTGGCGACGAGCGTGTAGACCGGGTTCGCTGCGGTGTCCTCAGCGGACGCCCTCGCGTCGGGCGACTCACCCGCGGCCCGCGGCGCCGGGCGCGAGTCGGCCCGCGCCAGCCGTTGCGGTGGTGCGGGGATCTCGGCGGGGTAGCGCGGGCCGACTCGGAGCGGGACCCGGTGGCCGCCCAGGGGGGCTCCACTGCCCTGCCCTCGCTCCGGCGCGGATACCGCAGGCGCGTCCGCCGACGGCTGGCCGGCCGGCGGCAACCGGGGCTCCGATGCCGTGCGGATGGCAGCCTGCTCGAGCACCGGCCCATCCGGCGCCCCTCCTGCTGGCGCGCCGGCCTCGCGTGCCGCGAAGCGGCCGATCGTGATGCCCAGGACGAGCGTGGCCGCGAGCCCGCTCAACCACCACGGCCATGCACGGCGATCGGTGCGCGACGCCGTGCGTGGCGCGGTGCGAGCGGCGCTGATCGCCGCCCACAGCTCCTCACGCGGCGTTTCCGGCGGCGCGTTGTAGTCGCGCGCCATGCGGCGCAGGAGCTCGTCGAAGCGGTCCTCGCTCATACTGCCCACTCCCCCGCGAAGCGCTCCAGCGCCTGGCGCAGCCGGTCGCGCGCGCGGGACAGCCGCGCCTTGGACGTGCCGGTGGGCACGCCGAGCACGGCGCCGATCTCCTCGTGCGTGTAGCCCTCCAGGTCGTGCATCACGAACACCACGCGATACAGGTCCGGCAGGCGGTCGATCGCGGCGTGCAACCGCTCCCTCAGGTCGGGGTCCAGCCGCCTGACATCGGGCGACGGCACCTGGTCCGCCTCCGCGAGATCCGCGCGGCGCCGGCGCAGCCGCCGCACGCTCCGCAGCGCATTGAGGCACACGGAAACGGCGATCGAGTGCAGCCAGGTCGAGAACGCGGATGCGCCCCGGAACTCTGCCAGGTACTGGAACGCGCGGATGAACGTGTCCTGCGTGCAGTCGCGCGCGAGCTCGTCGTCACCGGTCAACCGGTACGCGAGCCGGTAGATCCGGTCGACGTGCGCGTCATACAGCTCCCGGGCGGCGCGTTCGTCGCCGCCCAGGACCCGCTGGATCAGCAGTCGTTCGTCCAACCCGGGTGCCGGGTGCGCGAGTCTCGCGAGCATTCTCTCCGACGGTGGGACACACGGTCCGTCGGAAGGGTTGCGTCCCTTTTTGGAAAGGGCGCGGAGGTCAAGGCCGAGACGCGGAGGGTTGGGGGTCACACGGAGACGCGGGGGCGCGGAGGAGGTTGCCGGGCCCGCATGCGTTCGTCGCGGAGCAGAACGTTCCTCGCCCGGATCCAACACCATGTTGAATGTGGTTTCTTCCAGTGGGATCGGGGCTCATCTCGCCGGGGAGCCTGCCGGGCGCGGCGGCTTCACCCCGCGAACCCCTGACCCGCCTGGAACAAACCACCACAGCAAATGATCCCCGAATACGCCGCGAAGTCTCCGCAACACCAGAGAACCAGGAGCAACCCTCTGCGCCCTCACCATCTCCGCGTCTCCGTGTGACGGAAGAGCCGCGAAAAGGGCGCGGAGGATCGCCGGCTCCTCCGCGCCCTCGCGCCCGGAAAAACCGGGCGCCCTCAGAAGCGCCGGCCGAGCCGCAGGAAGACGCGGAGGTCGCGCTTGTCGCCGTTGAGCGGGACGGCGGCGTAGACGCCCAGGTCGTCATCGAAGACCAGGCCGGCGCCGACGTCGTACAGCGTGCCCGTATCCCGGCGCAGGACCGGCGACGCGCCATCGAACGCCCACCCGCGGGCGGCGTCGAAGAACAGGGACCAGGTCACGTCCGCTTCCCAGTAGCTCCAGTCCCAGCCGTCCGTATCGTCATCGTCGTCGCCCCAGGCGATGTCGAAGACGAGGCCGCCGCGGTATTCGGCCTGGAACAGCGCGATGCGGTCGCAGCCGTACCGCGGGTAGAAAGCGGGCCCCGCCGCGTCGGCAGCCAGCGTCCCGCGCACGTCGCGAGCGCCGCAGTCGGCGCGCAGGAGTCCGTAGCCGGGCAGCGATCCCGCGCCGCCGAGCGCGTGCTGGAACTGCGGCGGCAGCGCGGATTCGGCCAGCGAGCCGCCGAGCACGGCGCGGAAGTCGAGAGACGCAGCGGGACCGACGCGGTTGTAGCGCCGCACGTCGAGGAAGCCGGCGGTGAACGCCTCGTCGGCTCGCGTGGCGGGCACGAACGCCTCACCCTCGACGGTGGACAAGAAGAACCCCGGGATGCGCAGGTCGCCGGCGAGGCCGCGGTGGAGCGTCGCGTTGACGTACCAGCCGTCGTCCACCCAGTCGTCCCGGTCCCTGCGCAGGTCGAGCGTCGCCTGGCCGACGAGCGAGCGCAGGCGACCCTCGGCCACGAGCGGCTGCAGGCGCCACGGGTCGCTGCCGAAGAGCGTCCACGGGTCGCCGGCCGCGGCGACCTCGTGCTCCTCGTCGCGGTACTCGAGCGTGACGTCGAGCGGCAGCCGACGCGGCGAGTAGCGCGCGTACGCGCCCCAGCCCTCGCGGCCGAAGTAGTCGCGCTGGTCGCTGTGGAGCACGAACGTCGCGAGCGATGCCTCGAGGTCGCTGACCTGCCAGGTCTCGATGGGCGAGACGACCGAGCGCGCGGCGAGACCGACCCTCAGCTCGCGGTTGCCGCCGAGGAACTGCTCCGCACGCACCGAGTAGCCGACCTGGTCACCATCCAGCGGGCGGTCGCCCTCCGTGCGCAGGATCGCGAGCGCCTCGACGCGCAGTGGGTTCCGATTGCTGGTCTCGATCCGCGGCCCGATGGCGACAGGCAACCCTTCGACGCGGTTGTAGTTGGGGCCCAGATCCACGACGAGCCGCGCGTAGCCCGCGCCCAGGTAGGGGCCGTCCCAGCGCGCACCCCACCGCCTGCGCTCCCACTCGCGCTCACGCTCCCATTCCGGCTCGGCGACGCGTTCGGCGCGGCCGTACACGAGCAGCGTCCCGCCGATGCTGCCGGGCCCCACGCCGCGCACCTCACCGCGGATGACCGTCACGTCGCCGCTGACCGCGCCGCCCGGGAGGAATTCGACGTCGCCGTCCAGGACGACGAGCTCGCCCTCGATGCGCCCCGCCAGGGCCACCAGCCCGCCGCGCGCGGCCACGTTGCCCGTCACGACCTCGCCCGCCTCCAGCCGCCGGCCGCCTTCCCACCGCGTGGTCGCCGGGTCCTGGAACACGGCGACGACGTGCTCCACGACCCGACGGGGTACGCCGCCGTCTTCCAGGACGCGTGGATCCGGCGGCTCCTGCGCAGCCGCCGTGGCCGCCGGCGCCACGAGCGGCACGAGCACGAGAGCGACCAACGCCTTCATGCGAGCCTCCTCGGAATCGGTCTGACGGTTGCCGCGGGCTCTACGCGCGCGCGACCCAACCGGTTTCAGCCCGCAGGCCGGGCCGCCCGGGGCGCGATCCGCCGCGCGCGGGTCTCGCCGTGCGCAAGGATCCACAGGTCTTCCGCCGGGAGGGCGGCAGCGCTCCACGCCTCGCGGAGCAGCCGCGGCGGCTCGAGCGGCGGCTCGTCGCTGAGCCGGAACGTGCCCCAGTGCATGGCGACGAAGGCGCCGCGCCCGCCGAGGTCGAGATACGCCTGCACCGCTTCCTCCGGGTCCATGTGCATCGGGCGCATGAACCAGCGCGGCGCGTACGCGCCGATCGGGAGCAGCGCGGCGTCGAACGGGCCGAGCCGCGAGCCGATCTCGGCGAAGCCGGGGAAGTAGCCGCTGTCGCCGCCGAAGTAGACCTTGGGACCAGCGCCGGCGCTCAGCGCGAAGGATGCCCAGAGTCGCCCAGGATCCGCAATGAGGCTGCGCCGGGACCAGTGCTGGGCGGGCGTTGCGGTCAGGTGGAACTCGCCACCCGGCGTGGCGAGCCGCGCGTCCTGCCACCAGTCGAGCTCCACGACGCGGCGGGCGCCGCGCCGCGCGAGCCACGAGCCGAGCCCCAGCGGCGCGACCCACGCAACGTCCGGGTGCCGCCGCACGATGCGGCGCACCGTACGGTCGTCGAGATGGTCGTAGTGGTCGTGGGAGAGGAGGACGACGTCGAGCGGCGGCAGCGCGTCGAAGTCCAGACCGGGCGGCGCCAGCCGTGCGGGTCCGGCCCAGGACACGGGCGAGACGCGGCGGCTCCAGACCGGGTCGGTCAACACGTTGATCGCGCCGGCCTGCACCAGGAAGGTCGCATGCCCCACCCACGTGATGCGCAGCTCTCCCGCGGCGCCACGCGGCTGCGCGACCGCCGGCCGGGCGGCCGGCAGCTCGCCGGGCGCCGGGTTCGGGGCGATACCGTTCCGCAGCCGCTCGAGCCGCCAGCGCCAGAACGCGCGACCCAGCGGCACCGGGGAGGGAGAAGGCCGCGGGTTGCGGAGGCTGGTATCCGGGCGGTGATGGTTCATCCGGTTCCTCTAGCTCTCCGGCGTTTTTCCTCGCCGGCGTTTTCGGTCACGCGGAGGGCGCCGAGCTCACACAGAGGCGCGGAGTTTATTTGTCACACAGAGACGCGGAGGCGCGGAGTCTGAGTCGGGCCGGGCTGCGTTCGCCGCGGTCCCCGGGGGTTCCTCGCCCGGATCAGCGTTCATGTTGAATGTGGTTTGCTCCGGTGGGATCTTCGTTCATCCCGCCGCGGAGGGTGGCGGGCGAGGCAGGCCTCACCCCGCGAACCCTGACCCGCCCGGACCAAACCACCACCTCACAGACGTCCTGAAGCCCCCGCGCAGTCTCCGCAGCGCCCAAGACCTACAAGCACCCCTCTGCGCCCTCCGAACCTCCGCGTTCTCCGCGTCTCTGTGTGAGCTCACTACTCCGCGTCTCCATGTGAGCTCCACGCCTCGCCGCGTGGAAAGAACCTCCGCGGCCAGGCGTGAGTTCCACCCGGGAGGACGCCTTGCCCACTCCGCCCCCCGCCGGTAGCTTTCGCGCCCGTGAGAATCCCCCCGGACCAGCGGATCAAACTCACGCTCCACTACGACGGCGCCGGATTCTACGGCTGGCAGGTCCAGCCCGGCGTCCGGACGGTGCAGGGAGTGCTGGAGGCCGCACTGGAACGGCTCACGGGCCGCGCGACAACCGTGCTGGCCGCGGGGCGAACGGACCGGGGGGTCCATGCGACGGGCCAGGTCGCTGCCGCCACCGTGCCGGGCAAGTGGACTGCGGAGCGGCTGCGACGAGCGCTGAATGCCATCCTGCCGGAGGACGTGTGGGTTGCGGCGGCGGAGCCGGTGCCGGAGTCGTTCCACCCGCGTTACGACGCGGTTGCGCGCGCTTATACCTACCGCGTGGGCACCGCCGAGAGCGCCCGCTCGCCGTTCCTCCGCCGCTGGTGCTGGCCGCTGGCCCGGCCCCTCGACATGGCGGCGCTCGAGGCCGCTGCGGCGCTGCTCTGTGGCGAGCATTCCTTCCAGGCCTTCGCCAAGGCCGGCCAGCCGGAGCGGGGCGACCGCTGCACCGTTTACCGGGCTCGCTGGTCGCCCTGGCGGGACCACGGCGTCGCGCTCCACATCACGGCGAACCGTTTTCTCCACCACATGGTAAGATACCTCGTGGGCACGATGGTGGACATCGCGCGCGGCGTGCGGCCCCTGGAGCACATGGCCGCGCTGCTCGGGGGCGAGCCTTCGCTCGAGACCTCCCCGCCCGCGCCCGCCGAGGGGCTGTTCCTGACACGTGTGTACTACAGCGCCGACGCGATGCGGCGGGAGGAGGCGTTGGATGAAGATCTTCCTGGATAGCGCTGACCTGAGCGAGGTCCGGCGGGCTGTCGACGCCGGTCTCATCGATGGCATGACGACCAACCCGTCCCTGCTCGCGAAGGCGGCGGGACCCGACGGCGATCCCCGCGAGATCCTCGCCCAGATCTGCCGCATGGTGGATGGCCCCGTCAGCGCGGAGGTGGTCGCGACGGACGCGGACGCCATGGTCCGCGAAGGCCGCGAGCTCGCGCGCATCGCGGACAACATCGTCATCAAGGTCCCGCTCATCGAGGAGGGGCTCAAGGCGTGCCGGCGCTTCCGCGCCGAGGGAATCCGCGTCAACGTGACGCTGTGCTTCTCGCCCACGCAGGCGCTGTTCGCCGCGAAGGCCGGCGCGACCTACATCTCGCCCTTCGTCGGCCGCCTGGACGACATCTCCGCGGACGGCATGGAGCTGATCCGCCAGATCCGCCAGATCTACGACAACTACGGCTTCGAGACCGAGGTGCTGGTCGCTTCGGTGCGCCACCCCATGCACGTCGTCGAGGCGGCGCTGATCGGCGCGGATATCGCGACCGTGCCGCCCAAGGTGCTGCACCAGTTGATCCAGCACCCGCTGACCGACCGCGGGCTGGAAGCGTTCCTCGCGGACTGGGCCCGCTTGCCGCAGGAGCGACGGAACATCGGCTGATGCGAATGCGCAGGTCTCTCTCGCCACTCACCGCCGCCGCGGCTTCCCCGCCCCTCCTGGCGCTGCTGCTGGCCGCTGCACTGCTGGGGTGCGATCCCGACGTGCGGATGGCGGATGCATCCGCGGCGGATGAGCGTGTCGAGGCGGGATTCGCCATGGGGGCGCCGCCCCTGTTTGCCGCCACCACACAGCGCGCGGCCACGCAGGAGCTGGACGCGTCCCGGCAGACGGCGATCGTGACGGCTTCGCGCCGCGTCTCGCCCTCCGTCGTCACGGTGAACGTGATCCGGCGCGAGGTCGTCCGGCCGCGCGACTTCTTCGACATCTTCATGTTCGGCCCCGTGCAGCGAGAGGTCGCCGGCCTCGGCTCCGGGTTCATCCTGCGCGAGGACGGGCTGATCCTGACCAACGAGCACGTGGTCCGCGGCGCGCAGCAGGTCGTGGTGACGCTGTCCGACGGGCGCGACTTCGAGGCGGAGATCCTTGGCGTGGACGAGGCCACGGACCTCGCCCTCCTGCGCATTCCCGCCAGCGGACTGCCCGTCGCACCCCTGGGCGACTCGGATGAGCTGATGATCGGGGAGTGGGTCATCGCGATCGGCAACCCGTTCGGCTTCCTGCTCTCCAACTCGGAGCCGACCGTGACGGCCGGCGTCGTGAGCGGGCTCGGCCGCAACATCATCCCGGACGGCCAGGACCAGCGGGGCTACTACCTGGACATGATCCAGACCGATGCCTCGATCAACCCGGGCAACTCGGGCGGCCCGCTCGTCAACGCGCTGGGCGAGGTCGTGGGGGTCAACTCTGCGATCCTCTCGACGAGCGGCGGCAGCGAGGGGCTCGGCTTCGCGGTCCCCATCAACCGCGCGCGCCGCATCGCCGAGGACATCCTTGCCAACGGCCACGTGCGGCGCGCGTGGATCGGCATGGAGGTCGAGCCCGCCGAAGCCAACCGCTTCGGGCGCAGCCGCGAGCTGCGCGTGGCCTCGGTGGTTGCGGGGTCACCCGCTGCCAGGGCCGGAATCCGGCCGGGCATGCTGCTCGAGTCGGTCGGCCGGAAGCAACTGCGCACGCCGCTTGACTGGCAGGCCGCACTGCTCGATGCACGCGTCGGCGAGGCGCTCGACCTCGCCGTCTCCGACGGAAGCCAGCGGCGCATCGTGCGCGTGGTGCCGGAGGACCTGCCCTCGCTGGCCGCGGAGCGGGTCCGCGCGCTCGCCGATTTCGAGCTCGTCACGTTGACTCCGGCGATCCGCTCGGAACGCGGCGTGCGAAGCGAGCGGGGCGCCATGATCGTCTCGGCCTCGGCCGCCGCCCGGCAGATCGGGCTGCGCGAGGGTGACGTCATTCTCTGGATCAACGGCTACAACGTCGACAGCGCCGAGGAGGCGGCGGACCTGCTGCGGCGCGCAGCGCGGCGCGGCTACGTGCGGATGGCCTACGAGCGTCAGGGCCAGCTTCGAGAGATCTCCTTCCGCATCACGGGTTAGACAGGGTGAGCAGACGAGGAACGCCTCAGGACGCAGCACCGGAGACGGTCGCGGATAGACGCGCGGCCACAGAGCGGCCGCTTCCCGAGACCTACGACAACCCGCTCCCCAGCCGCTACGCATCGCCCGAGATGACGCGGCTGTTTTCCCCCGCCTTCAAGTTCCAGACGTGGCGCCGGCTCTGGCTGGCGCTGGCCGAGGCGGAGCGCGAGCTGGGGCTCGACATCCCGGCCGAGGCGATCGAGCAGCTTCGCGCGCGGTTGGACGACATCGACCTCGAGCGCGCCGCCGAGCTGGAGCGCCGCCTGCGCCACGACGTGATGGCGCACGTCCACCTCTTCGGCGAGGTGGCGCCCGCCGCGCGCGGCATCATCCACCTCGGAGCGACCAGCGCGTACATCACGGACAACACGGAGCTGATCCAGCACCGCGAGGCGCTCCGGCTCGTGCTGCGGCGGCTGCTCGCGGGCATCGCGGCCCTGGCCGCGTTCGCGCGCCGCTGGCGCGACCTGCCCACGCTCGGCTACACGCACTTCCAGCCCGCGCAGCCCACGACCGTCGGCAAGCGCGCCACGCTCTGGATCCAGGACCTCCTGTTCGATGTCGAGGAGGTCGAGCACCGGCTCGCCACGCTGCGGTTCCGCGGCGCCCGCGGCACGACCGGCACGGAGGCATCCTTCCTCGTGCTGTTCGACGGCGATGCCGCGAAGGTCGACGAGCTGAACCGCATCGTCGCCAGGAAGATGGGCTTCGACCGGCTGTACCCGGTCACCGGCCAGACGTACACGCGCAAGAGCGACTACGCGTTCCTCTCCACGCTCGCGGGCATCGCGACCAGCGTTTCCAAGTTCGGCTACGACCTGCGCCTGCTCCAGCACCTGCGCGAGGTGGAGGAGCCGTTCGAGGCCGAGCAGATCGGCTCGTCCGCGATGGCGTACAAGCGCAACCCGATGCGCGCCGAGCGGATGTGCGCGCTTGCGCGGCACGTGATCACGCTCTCGATGGATCCCGCGTTCACCGCGGCGACGCAGTGGCTCGAGCGCTCGCTGGATGATTCTGCCAACCGCCGCATCGCCACGCCCGAGGCGTACATGGCCACGGACGCGTGTCTGCTCCTGCTGCACAACGTGGCCGCCGGCATGGTGGTGCGCCCCGCGGTCATCCGCCGGCACCTCGAGGAGGAGCTCCCCTTCCTCGCCACGGAAGCGATCCTGATGCAGGCCGTGCGGCGTGGTGGCGACCGGCAGGCGCTGCACGAGCGGATCCGCCGCCATGCGAAGGCAGCGGCGGATCAGATGAAGGAAGGTGGAACGAACGATCTGGCCGAGCGGCTCATGGCAGACGCCGAGTTCCGGCTCTCGCCGGACGAGATCCGCGAAACGCTCGCCCCCGCGCGACACATCGGCCGCGCGCCCCAGCAGGTCGATGCGTTCCTGGCCGAGCATGTGGACCCGCTGCTCGCGCGGTACGGCGTGAGCGAGCCGACTCCGGACCTCAGGGTGTGAGGAGATGACGACGGCGATCCAGCAGACCGACCTGCCGTTTCCCCTCGTCGCGCGCGGCAAGGTGCGCGACGTCTACGATGTGGGCGGCGACCGCCTGCTCATGGTGGCGACGGACCGCATCAGCGCGTTCGACGTCGTGCTGCCGCAGCCGATCCCCCACAAGGGCGAGGTGCTGACGCAGCTCACGGCGTGGTGGCTGGCGCGGCTCGCGGACATCACGCCCAACCACCTCATCTCGGCGGACCCGGACACGATCGTGCGGGAGGTGCCCGCGCTCGAGGCGTCGCGCGAGACGTGGGCGCGCCGCGCCATGCTCGTCAGGCGCACGAAGCCCGTGATGATCGAATGCGTGGTGCGCGGCTACCTGTCCGGCTCGGCGTGGAGCGAATACCGCAAGCACGGCACGCTGGCGGGCGAGCCGCTGCCGGCGGGGCTCCTCGAGA
>Ga0207873_1003091_pt1 | contig 12628 bp, 13 predicted proteins | sample BGWIniCompost_FD_187373 | JGI IMG/M metagenome (GOLD analysis project Ga0207873, IMG submission 187373) | Cellulose adapted compost microbial communities from Newby Island Compost Facility, Milpitas, CA, USA - BGW Initial Compost (SPAdes)... ... | reverse complement strand
ATCAGCAATATACAAGGATTCAACGCGTTTGTTCGCGACTTCCATCCGTCGTTTACCGAAGAGATGGTCCTGATGGGACTTAATACCCCAATTCGTATCGGAGGGGCTATTGTCCTTCCCGGTGATCTCGTCATAGCCACGATGGAAGGTGTGCTCTTTGTACCCGCCCATATGGCCGAGTATGTTGTCAGTGTCGCGGAATTTGTCGTCCGGAAAGACAAGTTTGGTTTCGAAATGGTTCGGACCGGCAAATACAGCACCGGTGAAATTGACGATCAGTGGACCGATGAAATCAAGACCGAGTTCTTGAATTGGTTGAAGAAGCATCCGGAGTTGGGCACGATGACGCGTCAGGAGTTGGATGAGATTATGAGTAAAAGAACGTGGTGAGTTGGAGAATCGGAAGTAAGAAGTGAATAGGTAATCGGCGATCAGGTAAACGGTTACGAGGAATCTTAATCGGAGGCATTGTACTAGAGACGCGCAACCTGCGTGTCTCCCGTATTCACGAAATCGACGGTAATACTACCACCGATTACCGATCACCGGCTACTGATGACCAAAACAATTGGACCAATATTTGGTGGCGACCCAAATATCCATCCACACCATATGAAAACGCACGCCGCCCTTCTAAAACCCTCCCTCATCTTCTGCTTCATGCTCTATGTTTCGGGCTGCGCAACCAATCCCGTAACCGGGAGGAAGCAGGTCGTATTGATGTCCGAAAGCCAGGAACTGGCCATGGGCAAGGAGGCGGACCCGCAAATCATGGCGTATTTCGGTGCCTATGAGGATCCGGCCCTGCAACAATTCATCAACGAAAAGGGGCAGGAAATGGTGAAAGTATCGCATCGTTCGAAACTCACCTATGAGTTCAAGATCGTCGATTCTCCGGTCGTAAACGCCTTTGCCACGCCCGGCTATGTATACTTTACGCGGGGTATTCTCGCCCATTTCAACAATGAAGCGGAATTTGCAGGGGTGCTTGGCCACGAAATCGGCCACATTACGGCCCGACATGCCGTGATTCAACAGCGGAACGCCATGCTGGGTCAGCTGGGTATCATTGCGGGTGTCATTCTCGTACCCGAGTTATCGCAGTTTATGGAACCGCTCTCTGCAGGCATGCAGCTCGCGCTCATGAGTTTTGGTAGGGATGCTGAGCGACAATCCGACGAGTTGGGTGTGGAGTATTCTTCACGTATTGGATATGATGCCTCAGAAATGGCGGGATTCTTCGAAACCCTCGCGCGCCAGGGCAAGGCTGCCGGAGGAGAGGAGATTCCCGAGTTCCTGTCAACGCACCCGTCCCCCGAGGAACGCAATGTGACAGTAGCAAGACTGGCGCAGGAGTGGAAGAGCAAGCTGGGTCACAACAACTTTAAAGTCAATCGCGACAGCTACCTCAAAAGGATAGAAGGATTGGTTGTAGGAGAGGATCCGCGCCAAGGCTTTGTGGAGAACAACACCTTCTATCACCCCGTGCTGAAGTTTCAATTTCCAACGCCCGCAGGTTGGGGCTTGCTAAACACGCCGCAGCAGGTGCAGATGGCGCCGTCTGACGGTTCGGCGTTAATGATGCTTACGTTGGCGGGAAAAGGCTCACCGGAAGATGCTGCCAATGGACTTCTGCAGCAGTACAACCTTACGCTGGTCGAGTCGAAGAAAGAAAGCATCAATGGATTGAATTCAGTGTTGCTCGTGGCGGATCAAAAGCAGGAGCAGGGAACGATACGACTTGTTGCTGCCTTGATAAAGCATGAAGACCTCGTCTACAATCTCATGGGTATTACTTCCTTGACGAACTTTCCGAATTATCAGTCCACATTCCTTAGTACTATGCGCGACTTCAGGCGCCTGACGGATTCCGAAAAGCTCAATCGAAAACCCGATGTGATACGAATCAAGACCGTTCCGCAGACGATGAGCGCTCAGGCAGCTTTTGAACATTTTGGAATACCAAAGGCACGACTGGAAGAGCTTGCAATCATGAATGGCGTCGCGCTGAATGACAGGATAGAACAGGGGACCTTAATCAAGGTAATAGGTAAATAGTATTACTGCTCACTTAATGTGATGACCCCGATCAGATTTTCTCCGGTGTGATTAAGCCTGTCCTTCTGATTCTGTTGCTTGTATTGTCCGGCGGTGCCGGTGCTCAATCGACATTTTTCACTGACCTCGCTCATGCCGCGGAAGGATTGACCGCGCAGCTGGTTCGCTATGACCCCTCTTATTTTTCAATACCGTATCCGAATGGTGATGTCCCGGCTGATCGCGGTGTTTGTACAGATGTTGTAATACGTGCATACCGAAACTTAGGGATAGATCTCCAGCGTGAGGTTCATGAAGACATGCGGGCTAACTTCGATGTGTATCCAAAGCTTTGGGGTTTGTCGCGTCCTGACCGGAACATCGATCACCGAAGGGTTCCCAACCTCATGACGTTCTTTAAGAGACATGGAGTTGTCAAAAGCATTTCACAGAATGCGGACGACTATCAGCCCGGGGATATTGTTTGCTGGGATCTGGGGAGAGGCGTAACGCACATCGGAATAGTTTCCTCGAAACGATCGCCCGACGGTAAGCGATATCTCATTGTTCACAATATTGGCGCAGGACAAGTACTGGAGGACTGCCTGTTTAATTTCAGGATCATCGGACACTATCAGTATGCCGGCAACGGGGATTGAGGCCCTAAATCCTCAACCGTTCGGTACCCACCAAAGTCTCACACCGGGATCGCGCTTCGTGATTGTACCTGATGCGGCGTATCACACAACAATCCACAACCTGAGGTTGATGCGATAGACATGCAGTAAAAGGCCGTACATACAAACCGATTTTGGTTTGACGTTGTTACCCCACACAGGTACCGGATTATTTTGTTTATGAAAAATGAAACGATGATACGGCCAAAAGTGAAACCTGTTGACAAAAGTACGTGGGCTGACTTCGAAGCACTTTTTCAGTCGCGCGGTGCACCATCCTATTGCTGGTGTATGGCGTGGCGAATGTCTTCCGCAGAGCTCAGGAACAACAATTCGGCAAGCAGAAAAAAGTTTATCCGTAAGCGCGTTAATGATGGCGTTCCGATCGGTTTGCTGGCCTACGTCAATAATGAGCCTATCGGGTGGTGTTCGGTGGCACCAAGGGAGACGTTTCAGCGACTCGGAGGCGACGAAGCGTTGGAGCGTGTGTGGTCAGTCACGTGTTTTTTCGTCAGACGCGAATTTCGCGATCAGGGTCTTGTCAACATTCTCATCGATGCCGCAAAGAAGCATGCAAAGAAAAACGGAGCGAAATACCTCGAGGCCTACCCGGTAGATCCGGATTCGCCGAGCTACCGTCATATGGGCTTCAGGCCTTCGTTCGAGAAAGCAGATTTCACTTTTGTGAAAAAGGCGGGGACACGTCGCAACGTAATGGTGTGTAAGCTGTAAGGGCTACGACTGTCCCGTCGTGAAGCCTTGTGTTATTCTCGCGTCCTCCTGTGCGCGCAGACTTTCCTTGAAGCGCTGATAATCCTCCGGTGTGTCGATGTCTAATTCACCGCCGGGAAATTCGACTCGTTGTGCGCCAGCTTTGTGCTTGTCGATGATCTGGCGTGCGCCGTGGTTATCGTCTATACGGCGGATTTCGGCAAACAGAGAAGCGGCAAAAAGAACGGGAACGCCCATGACACCGGAATAGGTCGACGCAACGACATGCGCTTTCGTACTGCGGTATCTGTCGATCAAATTGTTGAGATGGTCAGTCGTCAGAAGCGGCTGATCGCACACCAAAACTATAATAGCGGTCGTGTCTGCGAGAAAACTCTGAATGAAGTCCATACCCGCTTTCAGCGAACTTCCCATTCCTTTTTCCCAACCGGAATGGATGCAGATATACAGCGGCAGATCTCGAATGACACGACCATGTTCGCGTTCATTGTCGCCCAGCACAACCAGCGTGCGATCGGCATTGCTTTCAGAGGAAATACGGGCAATGCGCCGTATTAGTGGCTCGCCCTCCACCTGGAGGAGTTGCTTTGACTGACCCAGCCGCGAGGAGGACCCGGCGGCAAGAACAATGGCAGTTATGATATCGGTCTGCTCTGCCGACATAGTTGCTATTTCTCGGAAACTTTTCGCAACAGGGGATTCAGATGTACTTCCTTGAACACCTGGTCACTGCCAGGACCGCGTTTGTGAATGGGGCCTTGTCGATACTTGAGGAAGCCACCAGAGCGGCATGTGAACTTGCCCTGTATCTCACCGATTATCGAGACGGCAATTTCGTCCGGTGTCTCTGCGCCGATGTCGAGTCCGATCGGGGAGTGAATTCTATGCCTGTCGTCGGCGGTGAGGACAATGCCTTCGCGATCAAATTCTTCGCACATTTTATCGAACCGTTTACGCGGCCCCAGAATGCCAATGTATGGCGTAGGAGTTTTCAGGAGCGTGCGGAGTACGTCGCGATCGTATTCATAGTTGTGCGACATCAGCACGCATGCCGTATAAGGCGTAACGTTGAAATCACGTTCGATGTATGTGCGGCTGCATAACGACAAATTATCTGCAGTGGGGAAGAATAAAGGCGCGATATGGGCAGCGCATTCATCAGTGACTGTAACTTCCCAACCCAGGGTCTTGGCAAGTTGACTTACAGGTCGCGCATCGAATCCTCCACCAAAAATGATCAGTGAAATATTTGGCGGAAGAAGTTCGAGGTATGCGTCCACCGTGGAGCCCTGCCATTCGTAGGTGCGCGTTTCGGATGTTCGCGTTTCAAACAGCTTTAAAAGGTCTGTTGTGATACGCGAGGTAAGTTGCGTGTCGTCAAAGGATTTCTGTACCTGGCCCGATGCGTCAATGAGCAATTTTTGTCCTGTCACTTTTTCATCTTCACTTCGGTAGATTGTAGCCAGGGCGACGGGCTCGCGGGTGTGGATGAATGTTTCGAACACTCGCACGGGATTAGCTGGATCGTTGTGGTCGATGGGTTCGATCAGCACATCAATTATCCCGTTGCATCCAAGGGCTATTCCGAGGTTCTGATTGCTTTCCTCACGGGTGTCATACGTAACGGCCATTGGCTCTCCTTCCGTAATGACCTTGCGCGCTTTCCGAAGCGCATCACCTTCCAGGCAGCCACCGCTGATACTGCCCACCCAGCGGCCGTCGTCAGAGATCAGCATTCGGGCTCCGGGACTGCGATACGAGGAACCCCGGACCTTGACGACCGTAGCCAGGGCCGCCTTGCGCACGGAGTAGTCCAGCTTTCCATATGCCTCGACTATGCTTCTGAACTCTTTCATCCCCTTCAGATTTAGTGTTTTCTGCCCTTTTTGCCGGGTCCTGTCCCAATTTAACAATTAGAAAACGGGAAAAACAGCCTGCAACGTTTGGATTATTTGGGCGGCAGCTTCTATGTGTCCCATGTGCACCCTATGGGTGCTATGTGGTTCAAGCAACCTTCGCTGATTTTGAACCACATAGATCGATCCGATCGGTATCCTGGAGAAGCACAGCCGTGCGTCTCTGCAGAGCAACACGACCGAACACCGATTACCCGAATACCGATCACCTTTTATTCCCAACTACCTTCCTTCCCTCGCATCCCCTCAGCACCTTCGACACATCCTTCACCTCAATGATTCCTTCATCTTTGGTCCAGGTGTTGTAAACGTAGGTTACAATTTGTGCGATTTCGAGGTCGGTGAGGGAGGGGATGCCGGGCATGGGCTGGACGAACTGGATACCGTTCACGGTGAGAGGTTCGGCAGTGCCAAAGCGTATCAGGCAGATCACTTCGTCGCGATTGTTGGGGAGGTAATCAGAATTGGCGAGCGGGGGATATAGTTGTCGGAGTCCGGTACCGTTTTTCTGATGACAATTACTGCAGTGCGTGAAGTAGAGTTGTTCCCCCTGACGGTAATATTGGAGAAATTTTGGAGAGCTATCGGTGCGATTGCTGTTGCGTCCTGAGCATGCAGCAGCGAATACGACGGCCGCGATCAGCAGCGGCGGAACGACACGCCTAATTTGCATATTCCTTTTTCAGCCTCGCGATATCGCGCAGGAGGCGGTTAACGTCTTCATCCTTCGTACCGTCGTACTTTCCCCGGATGCGGCGTTCCTTGTCAACAAGCAGGAAAGCACCGCTGTGGATAAAGCCATCAGGCTCTGCGTCGTCCGCCATAGCTGTGGCAAAGTAGCTGGTTTGCGCGATGTTGAAGATATCGTCCTGTTTGCCCGTCACGAAGTGCCATTTGTCGCTTGATACGCCTAACCTGTTCGCGTAGTCGTGCAGGAGTCCGACGGTATCATACTCCGGATCAATGGTGTGAGACAGAAGCAACACTTCGGGATCTGACTTGATTGAATCATACACGCGAAGCATTTGCGTCTTCATGATGGGACAGATCGTACGGCAGGATGTGAAGAAAAAGTCGGCGACATAAATCTTGTCCTTGAAAGTTTCCTGTGTGACGATGTTGCTGTCCTGGTCGACAAACTGAAAGTCTGCGATCGTATGATAGATTGTGTCACTGCCTTCGACGATTCGTTCGCCGAGTATCGGAAGTCTCTCTTCGCGTTTCTGTGTGGAGCATGCTACCAGTATCAGGAGAAATACGGCAGTTATGAATGGGAACAGCTTAATCATTTCTGAACTTTTTGTACAGTTTGATTCCCGTCAGAATGGCGAAAGTCACAACCAGCAATCCGACAATTCCCCACACGATGCTGATGCCATCGCGCACGACGATGATAAAAACAATCGCGATGAGGAACAATGTCGGAACCTCGTTCCACATGCGCAATTGCTGCGACGAATACCTAACAATTCCTTTTTTCAGCTGGTTCATAAGATACTGCAGCGAGAAGTGATATGCATACAGTAACACAACAACAGTAAGTTTCATGTGCATGAAGCCCATCTGCAGATATGCCGGCTGTTGAACCAGGAGCGCGACGCCCATTCCCAGCGTTAGGATTGCCGACGGCCATGTGATGCCATACCACAGACGGCGCGCCATTGTATATAAGTGTCGACTAAGAATAGTTTTCTCGGGCTCAGGTTTAGCGTGTGCCTCAGCGATGTGGACCATGAGGCGCGGCAGGTAGAACAAGCCGGCAAACCAGGTGACTACAAATACAATGTGAACAGCCTTGAAATAAAGGAATGCCATGCGTCGGCAAAAGTGCGCAGTCGCAAAACCGAAGGCAACAGTTTCAGGAGATATTTTCGGCTACGAGTACCCGAATCTCATCACCTACGCGCAATTGGCCTTGAGCTGGGCCAATAAGGTTCATGCCGAACAGTACTTTGTTTCCGGTCTTGCGGTACGTTGCCAGAGTCCGCAGCGGTTCTTTCTCAAGTATGCCCGTATCCTGGTTTACGCCAGGAAGATTGCATCGTACACACGGTCGCGCGCCGGTGAAGGTGAGCCCTCCAATGGAAACCTCTTTCCAGTTGTCTTCTTCGTAAGGAGCGCCTCCTGTGAACACGAGGTTAGGCCGGAAGCGATTCATCGGGACGGGCGTATCTAATCTCTTATTCAGATCATCCAGCGTGGATTGTCCGATTACAAGGAACGGGAACGCATCCTGCAGTCGCACGTGCACTTCGTCGTCGACGTACCCCGACTCGACTGGCCTGGGGTTGTCTTCGGGGAATGCCATGAGTCTGCAAGCGATGCCGAGGCGGTCCGAAAACCATCGGTCGTACGTTGTGCCCATGGGAATAACAACCACTTCGTCACTCCACACCATTGCCCGATCTTCGTCGCGGCCAGGAATTTCAAAAGGAACCATCAATACGTCTTTATCAAAGCGTATCTCCAGGTGGTCGCGATGCAATGCGGTTTTGAAGAGCGCCATACGTGGTTGTGTACGCTGCGTCAGGGCTGTGCCACTTTCATCGACGAGCATCCATCGACGGTCGTGTTCCAATCCTTTCGGAAGGAGGGACGCAAACGAAAGTGAAACACCACCGAGGGATTTTACAGGGTATGTCCAGATCTCAGACAGTTTAAGCATATATCAAAAGCGAAGCCGTGCCGGAAGGTCGCGTTTTTCATTTATCCTTACGAGCACGGGTAGTTTTCCGTACTGCAGATCCAACCGTTCAAAGTCCTGCAGCGTGTCATCCAATAATGTATACGACTCCCAACTCTTCCCTTCAAACAATTCTGGATAGAGGCGGTTCAATCCCAGCAGGTAATACCTGCCGTCTTTAGACGGACCAATAATTGCGTCTCCCCCTTCGTCCAGGAATTCGAATGCGCGGGTGATGATCTCGCCTGTAAGTCCGTGACAATCCGTAACAATCACGCACACGTGACTATAGCCAGACGAGAACGCCCATGAGAAGGCGTTCTGAAATTGTTCGCCCCGATCCTGTCCCGACTGAAGTTGCTTGATGTAAACGGAATCATCCCACCGGTCGCCCGTAGTGATGGATCCATCATAAAATACTCCCTTGTCGAACGGAAGTCCGTCGACAATAGTGCGTACCGTCTCTACCAGGTATTCACATACCGCCTGAGTTTTTTCAATTCCAATGGCGGACTTCAACAAGGGTTTGGCTTCCCTGGAAGGATCGGTGTAAAAAATGGCCAGCAGGTTCTTGTCCATGGATAAATCCTCCACACGATTGTACGCCGATTCTTCCCGTAAGATAGGGCAATAGGTCGTAATACGCGAGACGCCCGCAGGTTATTTTGTCCTTCAGACGTTGTACAATTTTTCGTAGTACTCCTGTGCCATCCGACCCGAATCAAAGTAGGGTAGTATATCGGTCATGCTGGCGCGGACCATCTGCCACCATTTTTTGGGGTTGTCGTAATACGTGGGTATCACAACCTTCTCAAGAATATCGTAGAGATTGTTCGCCTCGATTTTGTCGGCAGACTCTGGTGTCACGCCGTCTGGAGCGGTTTCAATAATGAAGCTGTTTTCGCCGTCTCTGGCGAATTCGGGTATCCAGCCGTCGGGAATGGAAAGGTTTAGTGTAGCGTTCATCGCGGCTGTCATGCCTGACGTGCCGGAAGCTTCGTGGTACAACCGCGGGTTGTTAAGCCACACATCGCTTCCTTTTTTCAGGTGGCCGGAGAGCCACAATTCGTACCCTGTAACCACGGTACAGTTCGGAAGTTCTTTCGTCTTCCAGTATATCTCATTAAAGAGATTGATCGAATTGTAATCTTCCGGATATGGCTTGCCGGCCCAAATGATTTGAACGGGGTACGCTTCGTTTTTTGCAATCTTCAGAAAGCGATCATAGTCCGTAAGCAAAAGCCCAGCGCGCTTGTATGCCGCGAATCTTCTTGCCCATACGATCGTAAGACGGTCCTCCTTAAAGAGTTTGCCAGTCTGGTTGGCAACGACGCGAAAGAGTTTGTGCTTGAGTTCTTTCTTGCGTTCGAAAAGAGCCTGATCATCGCCGTCGGAAAGTGCCTTGTCGAGTTGTGGGTCACTCCAGTAGGTTTTGTTTTGCGCGTTTGTGATGGATGTGATCTCACAGATGCCCGGGTAGGAATTCCACATCTTGCGCGCAACCTCGCCGTGCAGTTTTGATACGCCATTCGCTATTCTTGACATGCGCAGGGCAGTAAGCGTATAGTTCAGCACGCCGTTTTCAGGATGTACGTATTGCTGAACTTGCTCAGGCGTGAGTCCATTAAAGAAACTCATGCTGTGCAGCAGTGGAATGCTGTGTTCTTCGTTGCCGGCTTTCTCAGGAGTGTGAGTCGTGAATACAACCCGCTTGCGAACTTCGTCGAGCGATTTGTATTTGTCGAGAAGGTAAAAACAAAGCGGCAGGGAATGCCCTTCGTTCATGTGATATGTGGAGACCTTTATCTTGAGAATGTCGAGAAGTTTAGCTCCGCCAACTCCAAGAAGGATCGACTGCGCAATGCGTGTTGTTTCGTTCGGATCGTAGAGACGATGACTTATAGTTTGTGCGAGATAGTCGTTCTCGGGAATGTCTGTTGTCAGCAGGAACAATGGCGCCGTCTTGAAAACTTCAGGTTCAAGCAACAATGCTTTGACATGAACGCGTGCGCCATGAATGGTAATCGGAAAGATGATGCCTGTGTCCTTAAGAAAGAAGTAGTCTTTGTCACGGAACGCCACGCGAAGGGTCTGATCCTGATTGCGGTCCTGATCGTAGTAACCCTTCTTCCAGAGAATGCCAATGCCGATCAGATTTTGTTTGAGTTCGTAAGCGCTTCGCAGATGCGATCCGGCAAGGAAACCCAGTCCGCCTGAGTAAATCTTAAGTGGTTGGTCGATGGCAAACTCCATCGAAAAGTAAGCGGCAGCACTGCTGTACTTTTTCGCGAATGTATAGGGGAACAGCTTGTCAGCTTTGATCATGGTTCAGGTTAGGCTCATTGTGAAGGGGCCCAAACTAACAAAATTGAAAGGATTGAAATCACGGAATGTGTTAAACAATCTTACGTGACGGTTCCCCAAACGTTTGAAGTAACTGAAGCATCTCCCCAATTGACGACACGACATGCTCTTGTTCGCCCTTTCGTATGCGCCAGCGCAACTCCGAATCGGCAAACACCTCGATATCTGCCGACTCGTTCGTGATGGCATATCCGTTTCGTTCCAGCGCATTTCGGGTCCACAGGGATACCGGCCCCTCACCGATCACAGATACCACGGTATCGCGCCAGGCTTTGTGTTGCATTTTACCCGACTTCAGGTCGAATCCTTTCAAACGAAAGATGTTATCGAATGCGCCGGACAATACAAGATCTTCGGGAACACCGACAATCACATCGTGATGGTCTCCGGCAAGCCAAATACGGTCAGTGCTCTGAAGTGCAAGGTCAAGTTCGTGGGTGGCAAGGAGAATCGCCTTTTGAGATTTGTGCGCGATTTGTCTCAGCTTGGTCATGATTTCCACCCGATTGTTCAGGTCGAGGTGGGCGGTGGGTTCATCGAGCAGCATGAGTCGCGTATCCTGCGCCAGGGCACGGGCAATCATGGCCATTTGCATCTGGCCGTCGCTCAGTTCGTAGATTTTGCGATCGCGTAGGGATTCCAGGTTAAGGTCGCGCAAAGAGGATTCCACGATGGACCGGTCCTTTTCCGTCATGCGCAGACTCCAGTCGACATACGGGTAGCGCCCGAACGTGATGAGTTCGGCTACCGTGAGGTTAGCAGAGGTAATACGATCAGTTAGAACGACGGACACCGAAAAGGGAATGGAGTTGTCCCCGTTGTGTCCCATCGGATATCGGTTGATGGTGCCGGCCAGGGGTTTCTGGAGTCCTGCCAGCGTGCGAATGAGGGTTGACTTGCCTGATCCATTGGGTCCCATAAGGCAGATCAATTCGCCCGGGTACAGGGCGAGGTTCAAATCGCGGAACAGCGCGTTGTCACCCTTCTTCGTGCGGTAGCCTGCGGCGAGATCGATAGTTGAAAGGACCGGGCTGCTCATAGCCGAATCATCTTGCTTCGAATGACTACCCAAATAACGACCGGTGCCCCAAACAGCGCCGTGATAGCATTGACAGGAAGGATTTCCGGACCCGGTGGGAGTTGGGACAGGATATCGCAAAGCAGCAGCAGGATGCCTCCGCCCAGGGCCACGTTGGGGAGCATGACCCGGTGGTCAGACGTTGGGGTGAGGAGCCGTGCAAGGTGGGGTACGGCCAACCCTACAAATGCTATGGGTCCGCAGAAGGCGGTCACGCCACCCGTGAGCAGGCTTGCGGACAGAATAATAAGGACCCGGGAGCGCTGAAGACGAATCCCCAGACTTTGCGCGTAGTTGTCTCCGAGCATCCAGGCGTTAAGCGGCTTTGAAAGCGTAAGGGCAAGCACGAGGCCGGCGACGAGGATCCATGCAAGGACGCCAATCTCGGGCCAGTTGAGGCTGCTCACATTGCCGAACGTCCAGATGAAGTAGATCTGCAGGTCGTCTGAACGGCTTCTGAACTGGAGGACGCTGACGATCGAAGAAGCTAGTGCGCCGATCATGAGGCCCACTATAAGGAGTGATGCCGGGTCGCGGAGGCGGCGTGCAAACAGGAGGACGACAAGGAACACGGCAGTACATCCGATACTGGCGACGACCGCTACGGACCATGGACCGGGCAGGTCGGCAAGGCTGCTGCCTCTGAGGATGAGGAGGGAGACGGCCAGGCTTGCTCCCGAAGTGAGTCCGAGCACGTCAGGACCGGCGAGAGGATTTCGGAAGAGCGTTTGCATTTGAAGGCCAGCGACACCCAGGGCGGCGCCGGCGAGAATGCATGTTAAGGACTTCGCGAGGCGGAAATCCATGACGATATCCTTCCATACCGGGTCGGTTGTTGATCCTCCAAACAGCGCACGAAGCACTTCACCGGGGGGTATTGAAACGCTGCCGTACGACAGATCAATTACGGTTAGAGCCAAAAGGGAAAACGCGAGGATCAGACGCGGCATTGCTGATCAGTTTGGGCTTCGGGAAACACGATCCAATTTTAGAGATTAACCTTGCAAAACCGCGCTACGGGCTCAAAATCCAAAAATTTTAAAGTCCCGGTTTGGTTCCTAGACCCTCTTTCCTATCTTTGCAGTCCTTTTTGCGCGAAGCACGCGCAGAATCCTGAGAAACAAGCACAAATAAGGTATCG
>Ga0207873_1003090_pt1 | contig 12639 bp, 13 predicted proteins | sample BGWIniCompost_FD_187373 | JGI IMG/M metagenome (GOLD analysis project Ga0207873, IMG submission 187373) | Cellulose adapted compost microbial communities from Newby Island Compost Facility, Milpitas, CA, USA - BGW Initial Compost (SPAdes)... ... | reverse complement strand
GACGAAATCCGTCTCTTCACTGCCGCCCACCAGGCGACTCTCCAAGCCCGTCACAGCGCCGCCACCCGCGAGCCCCCCGGTGAAGCCCGTCGCCACACCGCCGCGGCCCGCGAGCTGGGCCCCGTCCACCACGGGAGCCTCCAGCGCGCCGCCGGCTCCGTCGACCGGGCGCTCGGTGCCGCCCCCCCTGCCAGCGCATCGTCGACCGCCCCTCCCCGCGCCGAGCCTGCCGCCGACGCAGCGGCCCCAGCTCGAGGAGCGCCTCTCGGCGGCTTACGCGGAGGTGGATCTGCTCTGGAGCCGTCTGGAAGCCGAGCGCGCGCGGGCCTCTCGGCACGAACGCGCGGCAGCTCGACTCGAGAGCCAGCTGAGCCGCGCAGCGCAGCGCGAAGGGACCCTGCGCCGTCAGGTGGGAGAGCTCGAGACTCGCTGCGCGGAGCTCACCGCCCGCGTGGCCGACCTCCGGAAACAGCTCGCCGAGCGCACGACCGCCGCAGCCCGCGCCCTCTCGGAGCTCGAGCGGCACCGCTCCTCCGCCCCGCCCCCGCTCCCCCGGGCCGCCGGAGCGCCGGGGCCGGGGAGTCGTTCGCGTCCCGGGCGCCGCGAGGGAACCGAGGACCCCGACGGCTAAGGCGTCTTGAACCTGACGTAACGTCAGGTTGTATCGTCGCCGGGTGACGACGAAGCGGGGCGGGCACCGCCTGGGGCGCATCGGTGATCTGGCGCGGGCGACGGGGCTCACCGCGCGCACCCTCCGTCACTACGAGAGCGTCGGGTTGCTCCCTGCGCCGTCGCGCACCCAGGGCAAGCAGCGGCTCTACGACGCCCAGGACGTCGCGCGGCTGTACCGCGTCTGCGCCCTGCGCGACCTCGGCCTCGGCCTCACCGAGATCCGCCGTCTCCTGATCGAGGGCAGCTGCGACTTCGACGAGGTGCTGCGCGCCCACCTCGCTCGGGTGGACGACGAGCTCCGCCGCCTCCAGGAGCTGCGCGCGCTCCTCGCCCAGGCGAGCGCGCGTGCCAAGGACGTCCCGATGGAGGACCTGCTCGCGACCATCGAGGCCATGTCTCGTGTCGCGCGCCACGGCGCGGCTCGCCGCGAACGATCGGCTCGCGCGACCGACGCGGAGGCCCCGTGGCGCGACCTCGGCGCGCGTCTCCGCCAGTGTCTCCGCGCGGGAGAGCCCCCGTCGGCGCGGCGCCCCGCCGAGCTCGCGCGGGAAGCACGGCGGCTCCTCCAGGCCTTCGCCGGCGACGATCCGTCCGTCCTCGGGGCCCTCGCCCACCTGAGGAAGGTGGTCGAGCCCGGCGATCTCGCGGGGTGGGATGCCGCCTTGCTCCGCTACCTCGATGACGCGCTCGTTCACCTCGAACAGGAGAAGCACCCATGATCGAAACGGCCATCGCCAAGGACGTCGGCCCCCACCACCTGGACATCGCCTGGGCCCGCGCGGGCAACCCGGAGCATCCGACGGTGCTCCTGGTGATGGGCATCGCCGCGCAGCTCGTCCATTGGCCCGACGGATTTCTCGATGCGCTCATCGCGCGGGAGCTGCACCTCGTGCTCTTCGACAATCGCGACGCCGGACGCTCCACTCACCTCACGGACGCGCCGCCCCCGAACCTGCCCGCGGTGCTCGGTGGAGACCTCTCCTCGGCGTCCTACACCCTCTCCGACATGGCGGCGGACGCGGTGGGGCTGCTCGACGTGCTGGGCATCCGCGCCGCTCACGTCGTGGGCGCGTCCATGGGCGGCGCCATCGCCCAGACCCTCGCCCTCGAGCACCCCGCTCGTGTGCTCTCTCTCACGTCCATGATGTCCACGACGGGCGACCCCACCGTGGGACAGATTCATCCGGACACCGCCAAGGCGCTGTTCGGCTCTCCTCCGCCCCGCACGCGAGACGAGTTCATCGCCGCCACCCTCCGGCGATACGACCTCATCGGGTCGCCCGCCTATCCCCTCGACCCCGACGCCGTCGCGACCCTCGCCGGGCTGAGCTACGACCGCGATCACGACGAGGTGGCCATCGCCCGCCAAGCAGTGGCCACCGTCGCCTCCGGCGACCGCACCGAGGCCCTGCGCCGACTCGCGTTGCCCACCCTCGTGATCCACGGCCTCACCGACACGATGTGTGACCCCAGCGGGGGACGCGCCACGGCGGCCGCGATCCCGGGAGCCGAGCTCGTCTTGATCGGGGGGATGGGGCACAACTTGCCCCCCGCGCTGTGGGAACGTCTCGCCGACCACATCGCCCAGGTGGTTCGCCGCGGCGAAGAGCGCGCCACGCGCGGCCGCTGAGTGCGGCCCGCGCGGTGCCGCCTGCGCACCCCGACGCCCTCCCCGTCATTGCGGAGGCACCAGCGAGCAGCGCCCCGAGCGCGGTGTGATTTTCCCGCTCCGCTGCACGCCCGTGAGCGAGCAGCTCACCACGCCTCGGCGCTCTGTGGACCGCCCCCAGTGCGGCGACTATCTTGCAGGGCGTATGGGGACCGCGACCCGAACGAAGAGGCCCTCGAGGTCCGGCTCCTGCCTCCGCGCGGCGCGGCTCGCGCTCGTGACGCTCCCCTTCGCGCTGATGTTCGCGCTGCCCGCCTGTGGGGGCATCGCCGAATACGAGCCACCGGACACGAAGACGCCGAGCGGCGGCAGCTCCGCTGGAGGACAGGCCAGCGGCGGGGACAGCAACTCGGAGGACGCGACCGGCGGAGCCGACCCGGGCGGAGGCTCCCCCTCGGTCGGTGGCAACGATGGCTCCGGCGGAGGCGGCTCCCTCGACGGCCAGGCGACCCTCGGCCCCTGCGTGGAAGGCTTTCTCTACGTCGAGAACCCGTCGTTGCAGTGCAACTGGCTCGCCGAGGGGCGCTGCTACGACGAGAAGCTCGACGCCTGCGCCTGCATCTGCCCCCGCCGGGGAAGCAGCACGTGCCTGAGCGGCTTCTACGGCGGGGACGGCAGCGCGACCCGGGTGTCCTGCTACTGACCGCGTGAACCGAGCGCTCACCCGTCGCTGAACAGGAACTCGAGGGTGAACCCGTCCGGATCCCGGGCATAGATCCGCCCGCGGACGTCCTCGTGGGCGGCGCCGAGCTCGCCCAGACGCTCGATCAGGTGAGGGCGCTCCGCGGCGGGAAGCACGAACGCCACGTGGTGCCCCCACGCGTAGCCCGGTGGATCCGTCGGCGTCGCCTCCGTGATGGCGATCCGCACGTGGGCCGTCGTCACGACCGTGTGCCCTCCCAGGGGCTCCGAGCGTCCGTCGAGGAGACGCGCATAGAAGGCGACGCTGCGCTGCACGTCGCGGCTGACGATCCCGATGTGATGAATGGTGATGTTCATGGGGCTCCTGTTGGCTCGCGGGCACACGAGTGCCCTGCGCCGCCCCCCTGGGTCCTCGCGCGGGCCCATCCCGCGCCGAACATCGCCTCGCCCCAAGGCCCCCTCGACGGGCACTCCATCGAAAGGAGACTCCGGGGCGAGGTGCCCGGGGCTCACCGGAACCGGGCTACCTTTTTGGAAGGTGTAGGCACCTCCCAAGCTACACCGTTCGCCCCGCACCGCGCTACAAATGGCGCTCGAAGGTAGCCAGCATGCGCGCCCAGGCCCGCTCCGCCTGCTCCTCGTCGTAGACGGGCGCGTCGAGGGTGCACCAGCCGTGCTGCGCCGGGTACACCTCGATCTCCGCGGGGACACCGGCCTTCTCGGCGGCCGTCCGGAGCTCGTGCTTCGCCTCCGGTTCCCGCTCGTCGTCGTTCTGGGCGATGCAGATCAGCGCCGCGGCGTCGATTCTCTCCAGCAGCGCATGAGGGCTCTCTGCGTCCTCCGTGACCAGGCCGCCGCCGTGGAAGGACGCCAGGACCCCCACCCGCTCCGGCGCGGCCGCCGCCGTACGGAAGGTGAAGGGGCCGCCCATGCAGTAGCCGATGGTGGCGAGCTGGCGCTCCGGGTCGACCTCCGGGCGTCGGTCGAGCCAGCGGACGAAGGCGATGGCGTCCCGCGTGATCGCGTCCGGCGTGAGCGCTTCCCGCATGGGGCGCACGCGCGCCTTGCCCTGGGGGGCCTGCCACTCGGTGAACGCCGTGAACAGGGGCAGCTTCGTGGCGCGGTAGTAGGGATTCATCACGAGCACCGCGTAGCCCGCGCCGGCCAGGCGAGTCGCCATCTGGCGGTAGGCGTCGCGCAGCCCCGCGACGTCGGGCCACAGCAGCACGCCCGGGTGTCTCCCGCTCTTCGGGGCCACGAAGAACGCCTCGGCCTCGCCGTCCGGTGTTGGAATCGTGACCGCCCGGTCGACGGTCGCCGACGGCGACGCGTTCTCCTGCATCGCCTGCGCTGGCTCCGTCGCAGCCGCGTCAGGGGGCGGAGCCCCTGCGCTCTTTGAGCCCGCCTCATCCGGTGCGCGCGAGGGACGAGCTGGCGCCCCGCAGCCCGTGAGCAGCGCCGCCAGCGCCGCCCCCGTACCGATGCCCATCTGGCGCCGGTCGAGTTCACGGCTCGCGGGCAGCGGCCCCGCGGGTTCCTGCGGGCTCCGCGTCTTCGCCAGGTACGCCTCGTTCTCGGCTTCCGTCGTCTCGTCGCACATTGGTTCGATCCCCGGCGAGCAGTGTACTCACGCGGCGCGCACGTGTCGTCCGCACCTCGGCTCGGTCCTCCCGATTCGGGCGCGCACACCCTGCCGCCGCTGCGACGGCCTCCGCGCTCCGTCCGGCCCGTTTCAGGGCTTCACGGGGTAGCGGCTGGGGATCGCGATGCGGTTCCAGGTGTTGATCATGACGGCGAGCCACTCGACGGCGGCGAGCTCCTCCTGCGTCAGCTCCTGGGCGGCGCGCTCGTAGACGGCGTCGGGCACCTGGCCGTCCGCGACGAGGGTGATGGCTTCCACGAGCTCGAGGGCCGCGCGCTCCTTCGGAGTGAAGTACTCCGTCTCTCGCCAGGCGGGGAGGACGGCGGCGCGATCGCTCGACTCGCCGCTCGCGAGGGCATCGCGCGTGTGCAACCGAACACAAAAGGCGCATCCGTTGAGCTGCGACGCGCGCAAACGCAGCAGGTGGGCGAAACCTTCGGCGATGCCTGCCCGGGCGACGGTCTCCGTCACCTGCCGCTCGAGCTCGGCGACGCTGCGATAGAGCTCTGGAGCGACTTTCGCGAGATGGATCCTTTCCGTCATGACAGCCTCCCTTGGTCCTGCCACGGACGATGCAACCCTTGACCGCGATGTGCAACCAGGGGCGCCGGCTCCTCGTTCCGGGGACGGGGACGAGGAGCCGGCGGGGGATCGGGGCCGCCCGCGGATCTCGGCGCGCCCGCGCCGAGGGTATCGGCGATGGTGAGCGGGGGATGAGCGCGCCCTGTTGGCGGCTTCAGTTCGTGGGGGGTTCGATGAAGATGCCGGGGCAGGGCTCGTCGCCGGCGACGCGGGCGCCGAACAGGTACATGGTGACGTTGGGGTTTTCGACCCAGTTCCCGCTGCCGTGGGAGTGGTCGTTCGTGTGGTCGAAGGGTTGCCAGCTCGAGGCGTTCACCGCCAGGCGGAGCTGCTCGGAGGTGTCCCCCCCGGACAGCCACAGGGAGTTCGGGAGCCGCACGTCCATGTAGTGGGTCGCCTCGGCGCAGCCGCCGCCGGGGATCTCGTGGAAGGTGACGTCGGGCATCGTCGAGCAGCCCCAGCAGCTCGCCGCCAGGGTGCCGGCGGGCTCCTGAGTGAAGTAGTAACGCAGCACCGCGCGACCGATGAAGGCCATGTTCGCGGAGGTGTTGCGCACCTGCAGACCGGGGGTCATGAAGTTCGGCTGGGGCGCGTGATCCTGATAGAGCACCTCGAACTGACAGTCCGCGGGGCAGGAGGTCGCGCTCTCCCCGTTGCTGCACACCCCATCACCACAGGAACAATCCGCGGCGCACGACGTGGGATCCTCCAGGGGGCCGCAAGCGCCGTCGCCGCACGAGCAGAACGACGCGTCCGTGCGCTCGCAGGCGCCGCGCAGCGCGTGGAAGGCGTAGACGGCGTCCTCTCCCCGACAGCCATCGTCCGGGCAGACGTTCACGCGGTTGCAGTCGCCGTCGGCCACGTAGTCCTGCGCCCCGCGCACCAGGATGCCGACGAACTCGCCGGTGCTCTGATCGAAGACGCCGGAGCCGGAGTTTCCGACGAAGGTGTCGAGGTTGGCGACGAAGTAGCGGAGATCCAGGTCGTTGCTGCGCAGGGTCGCGCCGTCGGCGAGCTTCAAGGGCAGGCGGCTCGGGTAGCCCGCCACCACGAGATCCGTGCCGATCGGCAACGCCGTGTCGGCGACGCGCACGGGCGCCGGGGTGCGCCCCACCACGGGGCGATCGAGCTGCACCACGGCGTAGTCGAGCCCCGTGGAGTGCTGCGTGCGCGCCAGGATGCGCACGCAGGAGTACACGTCGTCGCTGGTGATGGTGCCGAGGGTGCTCGGCGACGTCATCGTGTAGTCGAAGACGAACTTGCTGTCGTTGCAGCTGTTGATGCAGTGGCCGGCGGTGACGACGATGTCGTCGTCGATGAGGGTGCCGCTGCAGCTGGAGAGGGCCGGCTGCGACGCGAAGCGCTCGTCGGAGCAGACGTTCAAGCGCTCCTCCAGGGTCCAGCTCCCCAGGGAGACGTCGTTGGGGTCCGACATGTCCACCTGGGACGTGTCCACGAGGGCCACGGAGAACTCCTCCGCCCGCGCCGCCCACACGGGATCGGCGTAGTCGAAGGGATCGACGCGATCGTCGTTGCCGTAGACCACCTCGGCGTCGACGCGCGCGATGGGCTCCTCCGCTCCCTCACCGCCGCAGCCGGCGGCGGCGGCCCAGGAGACCACCAGGATGGGACCGAGCACGCTGTTATTGCGATTCCTCACGAGCACCTCCTCCTGACGAGCGGCACCCGCGAGCTCGCGAGCGAAGGAGACGTGCCCCCGCCCCGACCCACGTTCTGGCCGCGATCGTCATTGCTCCCCCGTTGGAGTCACGCGGCCCGGAAACCTTCACGGCTCCTCCACGAAAAACAGGAAGGGCGCAGAGCGACCTCCTCGGCCTCTGCGCCCTTTCCCCGCCTCTCCCGACATTCACCTCCCCGGCAACGACTTGGAGGCGCGACGGGAGGCTCCGTCGCCAAGCGTCTCTCAGGTCCCCTCAGGTCCCTGATGTCACGGAGACCTCACGCAGGCTCTCCAGCCCGCGCTCGAAGTCCTGACCGATGAGGGCGTCCATGTCCATGAACACGGACACGACCTTCCCGATGAAGCTGTTGTCGCCGTCCATCGCCCACACGACCTCGGTGCCGTCGCCGCGCGGCGCGAGGGTGAACGTCGCCATGTTCGTCGCTTCGAAGGGCTCGAGGAACTCGAGGCGCACCCGGAGCTTCTCCGAGGGACGGCTCTCCACGATCTCCATGCGACCGGCGCCGACGTCCCCGTTGCCGCGCCAGGCGTAGGTGGCGCCCACGCCGCGCGGGGGACCGTCGTAGGTCCTCTCCATCGTCAGATCGAGCCGCTCCCAGGGAGACCAGCCCGACCAGCGGCGGAGATCGTCGAGCTGAGCGAACACGGCTCCTGGCGGCGCGGCCACGACCGCGCGTCGCTCGATGTGAAACGTGTCGGGTTTGGTCGCAGCGACGCCGAGCACGATCAGGATGGACAGCGCGACGGCGCCGGCGAGGGAAAGCAGGACGGTCTTGAGCATGGCTTCGTCTCCTTCGAAGAGGGTCGGGTTCCCCGAAGCAGAGACTCCGCCCCGACGGGGCGAGATCATCGTTCCTCCGCGAGGAAATGTCGAACGCCGCCGACGACGATTGCACTCCCCGTCACTCCCCCGATCCGCGACGGATCACTCCCGCCGCATAGAGCACCCACAGGGCGATGAGCGGCTGGAAGAACGGGCGCAGCCAGAAGTACCAGGCCCCGAAGGCGAACCCCTCGACGCCTCCTCCCTGGATCGCCACGTGGACGTTCGCGATCACCAGGAACGCGAGCAGCACCGCCAAGCCGATGCCCGCCCAGTATCTCAAATCGGGGAGCTTCAACCGGCGATAGACGCCCAGGGGCACGAGCAGCCCCACCGCGCCGGCGAGCTCTGCGACGCCCGTCAACCAGATCAGCGGCGCCCGCAGGTCCCCGAAGAAGCCGGGCATCATCGGCAGGTAACGCGTCTCGGTGCTGAGGAAGTGATCGACCCCCGTGAACAGGAACGCCGCTGCCGCGCCGAGCCGCATGGCCGTCCGCAGGTCCTTCCCCGCTCCGAACGCGGCCCTCAGCAGCCACGCCAAGGCGGCGACGCTCGTCATCAGCAGCAAGAAGCTCATGGGTTCGTTCCTCCTCTCCCATGTTAACACCGTTAACCTCACAGGCAAGGAGGAGCACGACCAGGAGGAGGTGCCGGCGCCGAGCGTGGCCGGGGCGCCCCCGCTCAGCCGCCCTGATCTTCGGGGCGGAAGCGGCGGGCGAAGGCGAGGGTCTTGGCGAAGGCGACCCCCACACAGCCGAGGATCGAACCCGTCGTCAGGAGGGTCGCGCTCCCCGGCCCCAGCGGGACGAGCAGACAAACGGCACCCGCCGCCGCGATGGGGAGAGACCACAGCGCCAGCTGCCGACCGCCGTACTCGTTGATGGCGTACCAGTGCTCGTCCGACCGGAACGACTGGGGCAGTCGCACCCCGTAGAGCGGGTTCCTCCCCACCTTGCGCCGGATCAAGGGGACGCTGATGCCCACGAACAGCGCGGCGCAGCCGATGTTGACGAGACCGAGGAGTACGTTGGGAGCCATGTTCTCGGGGAGGGCGTCACCGGGGCGTCACCGGACACCGGGTTTCCGGCCGTAGGTCAGTCGCCCTTGTATTCCGGATCTCCGGGCGAACGGTAGCGATCGAGGGGGCTCCTGAGGCCGTCGCTCCCGTAGTAGCGCCCGTTGCCCTCGAGCTCGCCGAACAGCAGCTTCAGCGGCGCTCGCGCGCCCTGATCGGGCGTCTTCATCCCGAGGTCCGCGGGCTTCTTCCCCTGGGAGGCGGCGTACCCGCGCGTGAGATCGGTCTCGATGAAGCCGGGGGTGACGGCGTTGATCTTCAGCTCCGGATGACGCCGCGCGAGCTGCAGGGTGTACGTGTTGGCGCAGGCCTTGGAGAGGCCGTAGGAGTCGCCGTCCCCGAGCCCGCGCTCGCGGAACGCCGCCGGGTCGCCGTCGAGGGGGATGCACTCCTTCATCAACGCCTCGAGATCCGCCCACTCGGTGTTCGGGTCCAGGAAGAAGCGCCGGCGCGCTTCGCTGCATCGCGCGACGAAGCTGGGGCCCGCGGCGGAGGTGATGTTGACGATGCGTCCGCGCCGCGGGTCGAGCAGCGGCAAGAAGGCCTCCGAGACCCGCCGCATGCCGACGACGTTCACGTCGAGGATGCTGGCGAGGGTCTGCCCACCGAGGCCCACGCCGGCATTGTTCACGAGGCCGTACAAGCGGCCCCCTTCCCCCAGCGCGCTCCGCACCGTCTCGACCGCCTCCGCCACCGAGGCGTCGCTCGTGACGTCGAGCTGCACGAACCGCACCCGCTCCGCAAAGGAGTCATCCAGCGCCTTCAGCTCGGCGACGGCCGCCGCCCCGCGCTTCGGGTCGCGGGCTCCGAGGAACACGAACGTGTCGTCGTGGTCCGTCAGGATGCCCTTGGCGATCCCGTAGCCGATCCCTTTGTTCGCACCGGTGACCAGTACCTGTCGCATGTCGATGTCTCCTCGTAGCGTGTTCGCGTGGCGCGCCGACCGCGCTGCTCCCCCAGGAGCGCCCCGCGGGCTGGACCCGCAAGATGGGCCTGCGAGATGGGCACGCAAGATGGCCCCCCGGAAGCTCCCCGCGCGGTCACCTTGCAACGGGAGCAGCGCGGCGGCAACGCCCGCGCCGCGTGCTCGTCGCCCAGCGCGGTCTCAGTTTGCCGCGGTCTCAGTTTGCCGCGGTCTCAGCGCCGCGGTCTCAGCGCCGCGGTCTCAGCACCCCGTGGCGTCGAAGGAGCGCCCGCAGGCTCCCCAGACCAGACGGTCGCCCAGCGCCCGAGAGCGCGCCGGGCCTACGCCCGTCGCGGCCCTGAAGCGATCACGACGATGTTCCTCGGAGCGTGGGGTGCGTACTCCTCATCCGGGGTCATCACCGGGACCACGCGCACGTCCGAGAACTCCGCGCGCGCCGCGCCCACGAGCGCGCGCAGAGGCCCACGCCCATCGAGCGTGCCGATCAGGTTGACGGCCACGGCCCCCTCGGGTCGGAGCACCCGCTCCAGATCCGCGAAGAAGGAGCGCCGCAGAAAGGCCTCCGAGAGAGCCCCGGTGTCGTAGGCGTCGAGCACGACGACGTCCCAGGTGCGAGGAGGGGCCCGCCCGATGAAGTCGACGCCGTCCGCGACGTGCACCGCCAGACCGGGGATCGCGTCGAGGTCGTACCAGCGCCGCGCCAGCTCGAGGACGGCGGGCTCGCGTTCGACGACGTCCAGGCGGATGCCCGGGTAGACGCTCGCGAACCGTCGCATCGCGACGCCACCGCCGCAGCCGACGAACAAGGCGCGACCGCGGTCGCCCGCGAGCGCCGCCGCGACGTGGAGGAGATCGACGTAGGGCCACCCGGACCGGCTCGGGTTCGCCAGGGCGGCGCGCGTCCACACCAGCTCCGAGCGGCCGTCGATCGCGATCATCTCCCGGAAGCCACCTCTGTCCTGGACGACCAGCGTCCCGCTCGGCGTGTCCACCGACGCGAGGGAGTGCACCCGGGGCTGCACCCCGAGCCGAGAGAGCAGGCCCCGCCGCGCCGAGCCCCGCAGCGGCTTGGAGCTCCAGGGCAACCCGAAGGCGGCTCGCCCGACGCCGAGCGCCGGCAACGCCGTCTCCATCCGGCGAACGTCCCCCTCCGAGAACGGGCTCTCCCGCCCGAGCATGAGGGCCGCGACCACGCGCCCGCCCCACGGCACGTAGGCCATGAGCGAGTGCCGAACGCCCACCGCGCGCCCCAGCTCCCGATGATACTTCGTCTCGCGGAGCCGGAGGCCCAGCACCTCCGAGTCCACGGCGACGCCCCGCCCTGCCAAGGCGGCTCGCTTCACGGGGCCGAGCTCCTTCAAATAGATCTCTCCCCGGGTCACCGCCCGCTCGACGATCGTCGCCTCGAGCCCCCGCACCGTCGGGTTGGCCTCGTTCCCCTTCACGGAGAAGTAGGCGACGTCGCACCCGATCTCCCGCTCCAGCAGGCGGAGCACCGCCGCCTCGAACCCGGCCGCGCTCCCGCTCTCCTGGCTCAGCTCCACCACCTCCCGCAGCATGGGCGCACAGACAGCGCGCCCTGCCGGAAGTTCCCGGACCCCATCCGCAGGACCTTTCCCCCACCCCCAACCTCGCTGACGAGAGCGCCCTCGAAGTGGGCCCGCCTTCGTCGCCGTCGTCGGAGCCGACGGGACGCCCCCTTCTCGGGTCAGGCTGCGTCGAGCGCACGCGCCGAGGATTCAGCGCCCTTGGACGCCGGGGAGCCTGAACTCCCCTCGCGCGACGACCACCCCGCGTCCGCCGACCTCGATCTGCGGAGACGCATCCGTGGAGTCGGAGGACTGGCGGACGTCGATCAGCGACGGGCGCCGCAGGTGCTCGCCCTGCCGGATCGGGAGCGTCGACCGCGGATCCAACCCGGCGTGCTCCACCAAGTGACGGAACACGGGCGCCGCCGCCGAGCCCGTCGCCGGATCCTCGTAGACGCCGTGCGCGGGCGCGAACACCCGGAGGAGCGCTTCCTCTCCGTCCCAGGCGACCACGTCGACGGTGTCGACCGGTACGCGGGAGACCGCCTCCAGATCCGGCTGGAGCTCGGCCACTTCGGCGTGAGTCGCCAGGTGGACGAGGGCGTGACGCATCCCATTGTCGTAGACCGTGAGCGGCGACGCCGTCTGCCGCAGACCCAATGCAGCGAGCAACGCCTCGCCCTGGGCGAAGGCCAGCGGTGGAGGAGCTGGTCGTGAGAACCACCCGCCCACGACGCGCGCCCCCTCCCGCTCCAGCACGACGGGCACCTTCCCCACGGGGAGCTCGAGCGTCAGCGTGCGACCTTCCAGGGGCGTCCCGAGGACGAGCGCGGTCCCGAGGGTGGGGTGACCGGCGAACGGAATTTCTGCTCTCGGCGTGAAGATCCGGACCCGCGCGGTGCCGCCGGCTTCGGCCGGCAGGACGAAGGTCGTCTCCGAGAGGTTCAGTTCGCAGGCCAGGGCCTGCATGGTGTCCTGACTCAGGCCGCGCGCGTCCGTGAACACCGCGAGCGGGTTGCCCGCGAGCGGGCGATCCGTGAAGACGTCGACCACGACATACCGGAGTGTGAGCACCCCGGGAGATTACCTCCGAGCCCAGGGGACGGACCACCAGAGACATGTCGTCGACCCGCGGAGGATGTGGGAAAATGGGAGCGCGCTGAAAAGACAATGAAAGATTGACCACGCCCCTGAGCGGCCCGATGATGGAACGCTGACGCTCAAGTGAGAACGCGGCTGTTCACGACTCGACGACCGTGGGTCTGCCTCGCTCGTCGGCACGCTCCGGGGCGAGCTGCTCGGGGGTGGAGGGTACACGGGAGTCCGGAGACCGGAAGGCTGGAGACCGGAAGGCTGGAGACCGGAAGGCTGGAGACCG
>Ga0207873_1003089_pt1 | contig 12639 bp, 7 predicted proteins | sample BGWIniCompost_FD_187373 | JGI IMG/M metagenome (GOLD analysis project Ga0207873, IMG submission 187373) | Cellulose adapted compost microbial communities from Newby Island Compost Facility, Milpitas, CA, USA - BGW Initial Compost (SPAdes)... ... | reverse complement strand
CGAGGCGCAGCCGCGTGGGGTCGTCGGCGCGCGCGATCCAGGCCACGCCGCCCTCCGCCCGCGTCTCGAGACACAGGCCCTCGACGATCCGGTCCGCGAGCGGCTCGAGCGCGAGCGTCGCGAACAGCGCGAGGGTGCGCTCGTAGAGCGAGAGCACCCCGAGGTACTCGAGGTTCTCCGCCATCAGCGCGGCGTGCTCGCGGCGCAGGCGCCGGCGCTGGAGGATGCCGTCGAGCGAGCGGTTGAGGAGCGAGGGGTCGAGCGGCTTGAGCAGGTAGTCGCTGGCGCCCGCCCGCATCGCCTCGACGGCGGTGCGCACGTCGCCCACGCTGGTCACGACCACGACGTCCTGCTCGGGCCAGCGCGCGCGGATCCGCTCGACCAGCTCGGCGCCCGACAGGCCCGGCATCACCAGGTCGGTCACCACGACGTCGAAGGTCTCGCGCTCGAGGAGGTGCAGCGCCTCCTCGCCGGCCCCGGCGGTCCGCACCTCGTACCCCTGCTGCTCGAGCAGGTCCTCGAGGTACACGCGGAAGTAGCGCTGGTCGTCGACCGCCAGGATCCGCGCTTTCGCCATGCCGCCTCTCGGACGCGCGTCCGCGGTCCCGGCCGGAAGGGCCGGGCGAGCCCGGAACGCGGCGTCCCTCTTCATCGGCCGGAAGCGGCAGCTCCTGAAAGGAAAGCGCGGGCAGGACGCAGGTCCTCCCCCGAGGCGCGCATCTCCCCGAGGAGCGAGTGGGGTGTGGCCTCCGTGATCCGGACGTCGACCAGGGCGCCCGGCGGGGCGGCCCCGACCGGCAGGTGCACGATCCGGTGCTGGGGGTCCCGGCCCTGGAGCCCCCCGCCCTTCCGGCTCGGGCCCTCGACCAGCACCTCGGTGGTCCCCCCGACCCGGCTCCGGTGATAGGCGATCGTGAGGCTGCGCTGGAGGGCCTGGAGCGCCTCGAGGCGGGCCTGGGCCTCGTCCGGAGGCACCACGGCGGCGCCCTGCTCGGCGGCCGCCGGCGTGCCCGGGCGCGGCGAGTACTTGAACGAGTACGAGTCGACGAAGCCCACGTCGCGCACCAGGGCCAGGGTGGCCTCGAAGTCGCGCTCGCTCTCGCCCGGGAAGCCCACGATGAGGTCGGTCGTGAGGACGAGGTCGGGGCGCGCCGCGCGCAGCCGCTCGGCGAGCGCGCGCACCTGGTCGGCGCGGTAGCGGCGGCGCATGCGCGAGAGGACCGCATCCGAGCCGCTCTGGACCGGCAGGTGCACGTGCGGCTGGAGCGTCTCGAGCTCCCCGTGCGCCGCGACGAGCGCGTCGTCGAAGAACAGCGGGTGCGGGCTCGTGTAGCGCAGCCGCCGCAGGCCCGGGATCGCGTCGAGCCGCCGCAGCAGCGTCGCGAAGGGCACCGTCCCGTGGCGCTCGGCGTGGCCGCGCCGCAGGTCGTGGCGCCCGTAGGCGTTCACGGTCTGGCCGAGCAGGGTCACCTCGACCACGCCCTGCGCCGCCAGCGCCTCCACCTCGCGCACGATCGCGTCGGCCGGCCGGCTGATCTCGCGCCCGCGCGTGTGCGGCACGATGCAGAAGGAGCAGAACATGTCGCAGCCTTCCATCACCGTGACGTAGGCCCGGCCCGGGGTCGCGCTCGAGAGCGCGGGATGGCGCTCCGGGAGATCGAAGCGCTCGAGGCTGCGGTTCTCGGCGGTCTCGGCGCGGCGCTCGCCGGCGGCGGCCGCCTCGGCCAGGGCCGGCACCAGGCGCACGTTGTGGGTGCCGAAGACGAAGTCGACCTGCGGGAAGCGGGCCAGGAGCGCGTCGCCTTCCTGCTGGGCCACGCAGCCCCCCACCCCGATCAGGCGCCCGGGGCGCTCGGCCTTCCAGCGGCGCAGGAGCCCGAGGTCGCTGTAGAGCTTGTGCTCGGCCTTGGCCCGGATCGAGCAGGTGTTGATCAGCAGCAGGTCGGCCGCCTCGGGGTCGTCGGCGGCGGACCAGCCCGCATGGAGCAGCAGGTTCGCGACCTTCTCCGAGTCGTGGGCGTTCATCTGGCACCCGAAGGTGCGGATCGCGAAGCGCTTTTCGGGCATGGGAGCGCGCCAGCCTATCCGACGGCCGGGGGCGCCGCCAAGCGGCCGCCTGGACGGACGGGGCGCCGCCGGGCGACGTCGCCGAGTCGCCCCACGGGGAAAGCGTCCGATGCGTGCGCCCGGCTCACCCGCGCCACGGGCCCCGCCGTGTAGGGAAAGTCACCGTCCGCGAAATCCTGTTTGACACGGAGCGCGCGGGCCGGGCATACTGCCCTTCGTGCACGGCCCGCCCCGCCTCCCGGGGCCAGCAAGGAGCCCGACACCAGACGATTTCGCAGGTTACGGAGCGGCGGTGGATATGGCATTTCAACCGAAATGTCCAACCTCTCACCCCCCATCATCTATCCACCGCCACTCCCCCCTGTCCGACGCCCCGCCCGAGCCCAGCTCCGGCGGGGCGTCTCGTTTTCGGGCGTTGCGTAGCGGCTCAGAGCACCAGCCGGTCGACGATCTTCGAGAGCTGGCGGAGGTTGCGACACTCTTCGGCGAGGGTCGTGTAGGGCAGATAGCGGTCCATCACGCTGTCGCCGAAGCCCCAGGCGCTCGGGCTCTCCGGGTTGAGCCAGATCACGTTCTTCGCCTTGGCGTGCACGTCGCGCAGGCACCATGCCTTGGGGTCGTTGTAGTTGTTGCGCGCGTCGCCGAGCACGAGCACGGTGGTCTTGGCGTCGATCGCGTTCAGGTAGTCGCGCCAGAAGGTGTGGAAGGCCATCCCGAAGTTGGAGCGCGTGTAGACGTTGATCACCCCCCCGCCCTCCAGCGCCTCCTCGATCGCCTTGTTCACCTCGTGGTCGCGGAAGATCTGGGTCACCTCGCCCAGCTCGGCCACGAACACGAAGCTGCGGATCTTGGTGAAGCACTCCTGCAGGCTGTAGACGAACTGCAGCATGAAGCGCGAGACGTTCGCCACCGACGACGAGACGTCGCACAGGATCACGAGCTTGGGCCGGTCCTTGCGCCGCTCCTTGAACACGAGCTCGAAGGGCACCCCGCCGCGCGCCATGTTGCGGCGCAGCATGGTGTGCAGGTCGAGCTTGCCCTTCTTGAGCCGGCGCCGGCGGATCGACATCACGTTCTTGATCCGCTGCGCGAGGCGGTTCACCACCTCGCGCATGCGCGCGATCTCCTCCTCGGTGAGGCTGTAGAAGCTCTTCTCGAACAGCGCCTCGCGCCGGAACTTCTCCATGTAGTCGAAGTTCCGGGTCTGCAGCTCGCGCTCCATGTAGCTGCGCACGCTCTGGCGCAGCGCCTCGAAGAAGCGCTCGGCGAGCCGGCCGATCGCCTCCGCCTCGGCGTCGCCCATGCCGGCCGCGCGCAGCCGCGCCGCGAGGTCGCGCAGCTCGCGCATGGCGCCTTCGGCGTTCATCGCCTCGAGCGTGCGGCGCCCGAAGTAGCCGATCTGGAGCATGTTCTCGATCCGCGCCACGCCGCTTTGCGCGGCCGCCTGGCGGATCAGCTGCTCGAGCTCGGAGAGGTCGCCGGTGAGCAGCGCGCGCGCGAGGTCGGAGAGGTCGAGCTCCCCTTCCGGCATCTGGCCGCTCTCCAGCATCTCGCGGATGCGGTCGAGCAGCCGCTCCATGTCGATGCCGTCCTCGGCGAGCGCGGCGGCGGCCTGCTCGAAGGCCTGCTTCAGGCTGTCGTGGAAGCCCGACCAGTAGAGGTCGAAGAGCTGGTCGAAGGTCGGGACGTCGTCGCCGCGCTTCACCAGCGACGCGCGCAGCGCGTCGCGGAACACCTCGCGGTCCTCGATCGACAGCTCGTCGAGCGCCTCGAAGGCGTCGATGGCCTCGGCCACCGACACCCGCAGCCCGCTCTTGCGGAGCAGGTTCGTGAACTCGACGATCTTGCGCTGCACGGGCGACTCCTCGCCGCGCCCCCTCCTGGTGCTAGTGCAGGGTGCCCTTCTTGGCGGCGGGCTTGGGCTCGGCGCCGGGGGTGGACGCCGCGCCGGCGGGGGTGCGGGCCGCCATCATGCGCGACAGCTCCTGCTGCGCCTTGCGGATGTCGGCCTCGTACTTGAGGATCACGTTCATCGTGTCCTTGACGATCTCCTCGCCCAGCGACTCGGCGTTCAGCGCGAGGAGCGCGCGCGCCCAGTCGATCGTCTCCGCGATCGAGGGCGTCTTCTTGAGGTCCACCTGGCGCAGGCGCTGCATCATCGCGACCAGGTCCTCGGCGAGCTTGCGGTCGATGCCCGGCACCTTGGTCTCGAGGATCTTCAGCTCGAGCGCCTCGCTCGGGTAGTCGATCCACAGGTGCAGGCAGCGGCGCTTGAGCGCGTCGCTCATTTCGCGCGCGTCGTTCGAGGTGAGGAACACGAGCGGGCGGTGCTTGGCCTTGAAGGTGCCGATCTCGGGCACCGTGACCTGGAAGTCCGACAGCACCTCGAGCAGGAAGGCCTCGAATTCGGGGTCCGACTTGTCGACCTCGTCGATCAGCAGCGCGCAGGGCTGCTCGGTGGTGATCGCGTGCAGCAGCGGGCGCGGCACCACGAACTGGTCCGAGAAGAACACGCTGTCCTGCTGGCCCACGCGCTCGGCCGCCTCGCGCAGCGTGCGCGTGCCCTGCATCACCTCGCCGATCTTCTCCTTGAGGATCTGCGTGTAGAGGAGCTGCTTCGAGTACTCCCACTCGTACAGCGCCTTGGCCTCGTCGAGGCCCTCGTAGCACTGCAGCCGGATCAGCTCGCGTCCGGTGGCGGCGGCCACGACCTTGGCGAGCTCGGTCTTGCCGACGCCGGCCGGGCCCTCGACCAGGATCGGCTTCTCGAGCCGGTGGGCGAGGAACACGACCGTCGCGATGCGCTTGTCGCAGATGTAGCCCTGCTTCTCGAGCCGGGTCTGGACGTCCTGGACGCTGTCGAACATGGGGCCTCGTGTGGCGATGGTGGAGGGTGGCGGAGGCGGCCCGGCTCAGCTCATCAGGTGGAGCAGGTGGCCGAGCTTCTCCTTCTTGGTGCGCAGGTACTCGAAGTTCTTCTCGTTGGGCGTGATCTCGAGCGGCACCCGCTCCACGATCACCAGACCGTAGCCCTCGATGCCGGCGCGCTTGCCCGGGTTGTTGGTGATGAGCCGCATGCGCCGCACGCCCAGATCGACCAGGATCTGCGCGCCGACGCCGTAGTCGCGCAGGTCGGGCGGGAAGCCGAGCCGCTCGTTGGCGTCGACCGTGTCGAGCCCCTCCTGGTCCTGGAGCGCGTAGGCGCGGATCTTGTTCTTGAGCCCGATCCCGCGCCCCTCCTGGCGCATGTAGAGGATCACGCCGCGGCCCTCGGCCTCGATCATCTTCATCGCGGCGTGGAGCTGCTCGCCGCAGTCGCAGCGCAGCGAGCCGAAGGCGTCGCCGGTCAGGCACTCGCTGTGCACCCGGACCAGCACGTCGTCGTCGGGGCCCCACTCGCCCTTCACGAGCGCCATGTGGTCGACGTGGTCGATGTCGTTCTCGTAGACGTAGGCCTGCCAGGGCCCGGCGATCGAGGTGGGCAGCGACGCCTCCGCCGCGCGCCGGACCAGCTTCTCGTGGCGCAGCCGGTACTCGATCAGGTCGGCGACGGTCACGATCACGAGGCCGTGCTGGCGCGCGAACTCCACGAGGTCGGGCATGCGCGCCATGGTGCCGTCGTCCTTCATGATCTCGCAGATCACCGCGGCGGGCTTGAGGCCGGCGAGGCGCGCGAGGTCGACCGAGCCCTCGGTCTGGCCGGCGCGGCGCAGCACGCCGCCGTCGCGCGCGCGCAGCGGGAAGACGTGCCCGGGGCGCGAGAGGTCGTGGGGCTTCGTGTCGTCGGCGATCGCGACCTGGATCGTGCGCGCGCGGTCGGCGGCCGAGATGCCGGTCGTCACGCCGTGACGCGCCTCGATCGAGACCGTGAAGGCGGTGCCGAAGGTCGTGGTGTTGTCCTGGTCGGGGACCATCATCGGCAGGCGCAGCTGCCGGATGCGCTCCTCGGTGAGCGAGAGGCAGATGAGGCCGCGCCCGTAGCGGGCCATGAAGTTGATGGCCTCGGGCGTCACGGCCTCGGCGGCCATGCACAGGTCGCCCTCGTTCTCGCGGTCCTCGTCGTCGGTGAGGACGACCATCCGGCCGGCGCGGATCTCCTCGATCGCGCGCTCGACCGGCACGATCACGTCCGCCCACTCGGGCGGCACGCGCCGCGGCTTCAGGCGGTAGGTCGGTGCGGGATTGGAGGGCGGAGGAGACATCGGTTGGGCCGGCATCGGTGCGCCACCTCGCGTACGGACCGCTCGCGCGGTTCCGTCGTCGCGCTCCCCTAGGGAATCGGCCGCCGGAAGCTATCAGCGTTCGATCGCGGAGTCAAAGGACGACCGGGAGTCACGCGCGGGGTCCTCGGGACGACGCGCGCGGGCGCCCGGCGCTTCGAAGGCGGGGGTCAGCCGGCCGCCGCCGCCCCGTCCCGCTCGGCGCCCGCGGCCACGTTGCGGAACACGCCGGCCAGGAACTCCTCCTCGGTGATGGAGAAGTTGCGCGCGAGCTGGTGCTTCTGCTCGAGGTGGCGGTAGAGGCGCCGGAGCAGCTCGCGGAAGGTCTCGAGCACGCCCTCGCCGCGCGCCGCCACCGCGGGGAAGGTGGGGATGTCGGCCCAGGCCTTGCGGATCTCGGCGAGCGGCTTCACGTCCGGCAGGTCGCGCTTGTTGAACTGCACGACCTTGGGGATGGTGTCGAAGTCGATCCCGTTGGCGCGCAGGTTGGCCTCCATGTCGCGCCAGGAGTAGGCGTTGGCGCTCGCGCACGAGCGCTGCGAGTCGGCGATGAACGCCACCGCGTCGGCGCCCGCCAGCACCACCTTGCGCGTGGACTTGTGCATCACCTGCCCGGGCACGGTGAAGAGCTTGATCTTCACGGCCACGCCCTTGGCGCCGAACTGGATCGGCAGGAAGTCGAAGTAGAGCGTGCGGTCGTCGGCGGTGTCGAGGGTCACCATCTTGCCGCGCGACGCCGGGTCCATCAGCGCGTGGAGCTGCTGGAGGTTCGTGGTCTTCCCGGACAGCGCGGGGCCGTAGTAGACCACCTTCAGGGTGATCTCCCGAGCCGCCATGTTGATCTGCACCATGCGTGTGGTCCGCCGTCGGGAAGCCCGGCGCTGCGGCGCGGGCCCCACTTGCTGCTTCAACCCGTGACCGTTCCATCGGCAGGACCGGCCGCGCGGTGAAGCCCGCACTTGCACATGGCGCGTGCCCCGTGGGGCCGGCTGCTGGCGGCCCGGGTCAGCGCCGCGGGGCGAGGAAGGCGTCGAGCAGGGCGCGCGCGGCGGCCGCGGGCGTGGTCTTGCGCTCCTGCACCTCGGCCTCGAGGCGGGGAATCTCGCGCGCCACGGCCGGGTGCTCGCGCAGGGCCCGCTCGAGCCCCTCGCCGACCAGGGTCCACAGCCAGGCGCGCGCCTGCTCGCGCCGCCGCGCCTCGAGCTCGCCGCTCGCCGCGAGCACGCGGCGGTGCTCGAGCACCGTCTCCCAGACCTTCTCGATCCCGGAGCCGGTGAGCGCGCTCACCAGCAGCACCGGCGGGCGCCAGTTCGGCGAGGCCGGGCGCAGCAGCTCGAGGCCACGGCGGTAGGCCGTGCGCGCGCGGCGCGCCGCGTCCAGCAGCTCGCCGTCGGCCTTGTTCACGATGAGCGCGTCGGCGAGCTCGAGCACGCCCTTCTTGAGGCCCTGCAGCTCGTCGCCCGCGCCGGGCTGGAGCAGCACGGCGAAGAAGTCGACCATCGACGCGACGGCCACCTCCGACTGGCCGACGCCCACCGTCTCGACGATCACGACGTCGAAGCCGGCCGCCTCGCACAGGAGCAGCGTCTCGCGCGTGCGGTGCGCGACGCCGCCCAGCGAGCCGCCCGAGGGCGAGGGGCGGATGAACGCGCGCGCGTCCTGGGCGAGCCGCTCCATGCGCGTCTTGTCGCCGAGGATGCTACCGCCGCTGCGCGGGCTCGAGGGGTCCACCGCGAGCACCGCGACGCGCCGCCCCAGGCCCGTGAGGTGCAGGCCGAAGGCCTCGATGAACGAGCTCTTGCCCACGCCCGGCGTGCCGGTGACGCCGATGCGCACGGCGCCGCCGGTCTCGGCGACCAGCTCCTCGAGCACCGCCTGGCCGAGCGCGGCGTGGTCCTGCCGCCGGCTCTCGAGCAGGGTGATCGTCTTGGCGAGCAGCCGGCGATCGCCCCGGCGGACGCCGTCGCGGTACAGGGCGACGGCGCGCGGGTCGACCGTCATGCGCGGCGCGCGCGGATCTGGCGCAGCACCTCGCGCGCGGCCTTCGGGATCGGCGTGCCGGGCCCGAACACCGCCGCGACGCCCGCCGCCTCGAGCTCGGGCACGTCCTTGGGCGGGATCACGCCGCCGGCCACCACCACGACCTCGGCCGCGCCCTGCGCGCGCAGCTCCGCCACCAGCTGCGGGATCAGGGTCTTGTGCCCGCCCGCCTGGGTCGACACGCCCACCACGTGCACGTCGTTCTCGATCGCCTGGCGCGCCGCCTCCGCGGGCATCTGGAACAGCGGCCCGATGTCGACGTCGAAGCCGAGGTCGGCGAAGGCGCTCGCGATCACCTTCATGCCGCGGTCGTGGCCGTCCTGGCCCAGCTTGCAGACCAGCATGCGCGGGCGCCGGCCCTCGGCCTCGGCGAAGGCCTCCACCTCGGCGCGCGCCGCGTCGAAGTCCGCGTCCCCGCTCGACACCCCGGCGTACACGCCCGAGATGGTACGCGTCTCGGGGCGGTGTCGCCCGAAGACGCGCTCGAGCGCCTCCGAGATCTCGCCCAGCGTGGCGCGCACGCGGGCCGCCTCGACCGCCCGCTCGAGCAGGTTGCCCTGCCCGCTGCGCGCGGTCTCCTCGAGCGCCGCCAGCGCCCGCTGCACGGCGGCGGCGTCGCGCGCCGCGCGCACCGCCTCGAGCCGCCGCACCTGCGCCTCGCGCACCGCGGTGTTGTCGACCTCGAGCAGATCGAGCTCGGCCTCCGCGCCCGGCGCCGGATACTTGTTGACGCCCACCACCACGTCCTCGCCGCGGTCGATGCGCGCCTGCCGGCGGGCCGCGCACTCCTCGATGCGCAGCTTCGGCATGCCGGCGTCGATCGCGCGCGCCATGCCGCCCATCTCCTCGACCTCGGCGATCACCTTGCGCGCCTCGGCGGCCAGGCTCGCGGTCAGCGCCTCCATGAAGTACGAGCCGCCCCAGGGATCGACCACGGCCGGGATCCCGGTCTCCTCCTGGAGGATGAGCTGGGTGTTGCGGGCGATGCGCGCGCTCGTCTCCGAGGGCAGCGCGAGCGCCTCGTCGTAGGCGTTGGTGTGCAGCGACTGGGTGCCGCCGAACACCGCCGCCATCGCCTCGATGGTGGTGCGCACCACGTTGTTGAGCGGGTCCTGGTAGGTGAGGCTCGCGCCCGAGGTCTGGCAGTGGGTGCGCAGCATCGAGCTCTCGGGCTTCTTGGGCGCGAACTGCTGCATCATCTCCGCCCACAGCAGGCGCGCGGCGCGCAGCTTCGCCACCTCCATGTAGAAGTTCATGCCGATCGCGAAGAAGAACGACAGGCGCGGCGCGAAGTCGTCGATCGCGAGGCCCTTGGAGAGCGCGGCGCGCACGTACTCGAGGCCGTCGGCGATCGTGAACGCCAGCTCGAGCACGGCGTTCGCGCCGGCCTCCTGCATGTGGTAGCCGCTGATCGAGATCGAGTTGAACTTGGGCATATGGCGGGCCGTGTACTCGATCACGTCGGCCACGATGCGCATGCTGGGTCCGGGCGGGTAGATGAAGGTGTTCCGGACCATGAACTCCTTGAGGATGTCGTTCTGGATCGTGCCGGCGAGCTTCTCGCGCGGGACGCCCTGCTCCTCGCCGGCCACGATGAAGCACGCCATCACCGGCAGCACCGCGCCGTTCATGGTCATCGACACGGTGACCTGATCGAGCGGGATCCCGTCGAACAGGCGCTTCATGTCCTCGACGGTGTCGATCGCGACGCCCGCCTTGCCGACGTCGCCCACCACGCGCGGGTGGTCCGAGTCGTAGCCGCGGTGGGTGGCGAGATCGAAGGCCACCGACAGGCCCTGCTGGCCGCCCGCCAGGTTCTTGCGGAAGAAGGCGTTGGTCTCCTCGGCGGTGGAGAAGCCGCCGTACTGGCGGATCGTCCAGGGCCGGTTCGCGTACATGGTGGCGCGCACGCCGCGCAGGTACGGGAACAGGCCCGGGAGCGTGTCGAGGTGCTCGAGCTTCTCGAGATCCGCCGCCGTGTAGAGCGGGCGCACGCGGATCCCCTCCGGCGTCTCCCACACGAGGTTCGCGGGGTCCTTGCCGCGCAGCTCCTTCGTCGCCAGCTCGCGCCAGCGCTCGAGGTCGGTTCGCGTGGGGTTCGACATGCCGGTCCTCCGTGTGGCCGGGCAGGATAACCGAGCGGCGACGGGCTTCTACATCGCGCGGCGGTAGCGTCCGCCGACCTCGAAGAGCGCTTCGCTGATCTGGCCGAGGCTGGCGACCTTCACCGTCTCCATCAGCTCCGCGAACAGGTTGCCGCCCCGGCTCGCCACCTCCTGGAGCCGGCGCAGGGCGGCCGGCGCGCGCTCCGCGTGACGCGCTTGGAAGGCGCGCAGCGCCGCGAGCTGCTGGCGCTTCTCCTCCTCGCTGGCGCGCACCAGCGCGTCCGGCCGCGGGTCGGGCGGCGCCGCGTCGGGCGCGACGAAGGTGTTCACGCCGATCACCGGCAGCGCGCCCGAGTGCTTGCGCTCCTCGTAGCGCAGGCTCTCCTCCTGGATGCGGCTGCGCTGGTAGAGCGTCTCCATGGCGCCCAGCACGCCGCCGCGGTCGGACAGGCGCTCGAACTCGCGCAGCACCGCCTCCTCCACGGCGTCGGTGAGCCACTCGATCACGTGCGCGCCCTGCAGCGGGTTCTCGTTGCGCGCGATCCCGAGCTCGCGCTGGATGATGAGCTGGATCGCGAGCGCGCGCCGCACCGATTCCTCGGTGGGCGTGGTCACCGCCTCGTCGTAGGCGTTGGTGTGCAGGCTGTTGCAGTGGTCCTGGATCGCGGTGAGCGCCTGCAGCGTGGTGCGGATGTCGTTGAAGGCCATCTCCATCGCGTGGAGCGAGCGGCCCGACGTCTGCACGTGGTACTTGAGCTTCTGGCTGCGCTCCGAGGCGCCGTACAGCTCGCGCAGCGCCACCGCCCAGATGCGGCGCGCCACGCGCCCGATCACGCTGTACTCGGCGTCCAGCCCGTTGCTGAAGAAGAACGAGAAGTTGGGCGCCACGTCGTCGATCGCGAGCCCGCGCGCGCGGTAGATCTCGAGCAGCGTGAAGCCGTTGGCGAGCGTGAAGGCGAGCTGCGTGATCGGGTTCGCGCCGGCCTCGGCCATGTGGTAGCCGGACACCGACACCGAGTAGAAGTTGCGCACCTGGTTCTCGACGAAGAAGGCCTGCACGTCGCCCATCGCGCGCAGCGCGAACTCGGTCGAGAAGATGCAGGTGTTCTGGGCCTGGTCCTCCTTCAGGATGTCGGCCTGCACGGTGCCGCGCACGGTGCGCAGCACGTCGGCGCGGATGCGCGCGTAGGTCTCGGGATCGACGGCCTCGTCGCCGGAGATGCCGAGCAGGCCGAGGCCGAGCCCGTCGTGGCCGGCGGGCAGCGCGCCCTGGTAGCTGGGGAGCCCGCGGTGGGCGAAGCGCGCCCGTACCTCCTCGAGCCGCCCCGTCTCGCGCAGATGGCGCTCCACCTGCTGGTCGATCGCCGCGTTCAGGAAGAAGGCCAGCACGGTGGGCGCCGGGCCGTTGATCGTCATCGACACCGAGCTGCTCGGCTGGCACAGGTCGAAGCCCGAGTAGAGCTTCTTCGCGTCGTCGACCGTGCACACCGACACGCCGGAGTTGCCGATCTTGCCCCAGATGTCGGGCCGCTCGTCGGGATCGCGTCCGTAGAGCGTCACGCTGTCGAAGGCGGTCGACAGGCGCGCGACGCCCGTGCCGGCCGCGAGCAGGTGGAAGCGGCGGTTCGTGCGCTCGGGCGTGCCCTCGCCGGCGAACATGCGCGTGGGCGCCTCGTCCTCGCGCTTGAAGGGGAAGACGCCGGCGGTGAACGGGAAGGCGCCGGGCAGGTTCTCGCGCGCGAGGAAGCGGACGAGGCCGCCCCAGCTCGTCTCGGGCGGGAGCGCGACGCGCGGCAGCTTCGTCCCGGCCAGCGTCTCGACGTGGTTCGCGACCCGGATCGTGCGGTCGCGCACCGCGTACTCCTGCTCGTCGGCCTGGTAGCGCGCGCAGGTCTCCGGCCAGCGCGCGATCGCCTCGCGCAGCGCCGGGGCGAGCGCGGCCAGCGCCGCGTCGTAGCGGCGGCGCAGCGCCAGCACCTCGGGCGGCGCCGCGCCGTCGGCGAGCGCGGCCTCCGGGTAGCGGGCGAGCCCGGCGGGCGGCTCGTCGCCGAGCGCGCGCAGGGCGCGCGCGAGCGCCCAGGCGTCGTCGGCGCGCTCGGCCGCGGCGTCGCTGCGCGCGCGGTAGGCGCGCACGGTCTCGGCGATCTCGGCCAGGTAGCGGCGGCGCGCGCCCGGGACGAGCGGCGCCGCGGGGGGGTCCTCGACCG
>Ga0207873_1003088_pt1 | contig 12639 bp, 10 predicted proteins | sample BGWIniCompost_FD_187373 | JGI IMG/M metagenome (GOLD analysis project Ga0207873, IMG submission 187373) | Cellulose adapted compost microbial communities from Newby Island Compost Facility, Milpitas, CA, USA - BGW Initial Compost (SPAdes)... ... | reverse complement strand
AGGAATCCGGCGAGGAAGGCGCAGGAGAGCGCGACGGCGAGAGCATGCCAGCGGACGAGGAATGAGCCCGTGCGCCAGCGGGTGATGACGCGATGGAGGGCGAAGGCGGAGGCGAGCGCGAAGGCGCTGCCGCCGATGAGGATGCCGAGGGTCACTGGGTTGACGGTGTCCAGCAGGCTGAAGTCGAGCAGGCTGGCGCAGCCGGCGGTGAGGAAGAAGATGAGGCTCGCGAAGAATGGCGGCAGGCGGATGGCGGCGCTCTCATCGCGCCTGCCGGTGACGGCGCGGCGAATGAGCCAGGCGGGCAGCGCGAGCAGCGATGTCAGCATCACGAACTGGGTGAGCAGCGCGAAGACCATCGGGAACATCACGGTCAGGCGGCTGGCGCGCTCGAAGTAGACGCCGTTCCATTCGATGGCGTCCTCGAGGCCCTCGCCTTCCATGTAGACGATGCGCGGCAGGGCCTCGCCGCGTTCCCTCAACAGCGTTCCCTGCACCGGCAGGAAGGCGACCGGCTGCGAGAGGAAGGGATGGTCGGCGATCAGCGCGCCGCGCCCGACTTCCACGCACATCACCTGCAGCATCCAGTCCACGGGCCTCAAAAGTTCATGCCGCGAGTTCAGCATGCGGTAGCAGCCGGTGATGTTGGCGGGCCGTTGCCTTGCGACCGGCAGGGTATCCGCAAGCGGCAGCGGCACGCCGGCCTGTTCGGCAAGAAAGCGCGTCGCCAGCGTCGTCAGGCGGTTCAGCGTTGCGGCGTTGTTGCGGTTGATGAGGATGGCGTAGCCGAAGCGATGCTCGGGCGAATACGCGAACTCGCTCAGGAACCCGTCCACGCCGCCATCATGCCCCTGCAGGCGCAGCCCCGCGCGCGCCATGGCCTGGTTGCCCAGCCCGTAACCGAAGTCGAGCCCGGCGCGCGCGGCACGCGTGGTGGCTGGCGTTTCCATGCGCCGCAGGCTTTCCGGCGCAAGCAGCTGCCGGCCATTCGCCCGGCCGCGGTGGATGAAGAACTGCAGGAGTGCGGCCATGTCGCGCGGCGAGGCGGACAGCTCGCCCGCGGGATAGACCAGCAGCGGCCTTGGTTCCGCCGGGCTGCCGTCCTCGCCGTAGCCCTGCGCGGCTTCCTCGGCGTCGTTGCCCCAGCGCGCATCCGGCATGCCGAGACCGGGGAGGATTTCCTCCGCCACGTAGCGATGGAAGGGCTGGCCCGTGGCCTTCTCGACGAGGCGCGCCGCCACCGCATAGCCGGTGTTGGCGTAGCTGTGCATGACGCCGGGTTGCCAGCGCACCTCGAGCTCGTCCTCCAGCGCCGCGAGCGTCGGCACAAGCGAATCCGGCAGGGGGCCGCTCGTGTACATGTTGCGGAAGTGCATGTCGTCCAGCCCGGCGCTGTGCTCAAGCAGCTGGGCGAGCGTCACCGGCGCGCGGTCCTGCCAGGGATTGCGCAGCCGGATTTCCGGCGCGGCTTCGGCCACGGGCGCATCCAGCGCCAGCGCGCCCTTTTCCACCTGCGTCATCACCGCCAGCGCGGTGACGAGCTTGGTGACCGAGCCGATGCGGAACAGGGTCCGGCCGTAGACGGGCCGGCGGATGGCCGGGTCCGCGTAGCCGATGCCGCCGGCCCAGAGCACCTCGCCGTCCACCACCAGCGCGATGCCCGCGCCCGGCACGCGGTTGCGTTCCAGGATCTCGGCGGCCGCGGACTGGAAATCATCCAGCTCGGCGGCCGGCGCGGTGAGCGGCATCAACAGCAGCAGGAGGATCAGGCGGCGCACGGCGTCTCCGCGGAATCCGTGAAAGCAGGATGATGTCATAAAGCGGCGGTGATGCCGGTCCGCGCAATTTATCGCGCGAACGCTAGAATGCTGCCTCTATGCCCAATCCCATCTCCAGGCTCTCCACTCTCAGCCGCCGGCGCCGCGCCCGGCTGCCGTTCATGGTCCGGCCCACCTACCCGCGCGAGATGCGCGCCTGGTCGCTGATGGCGCTGGCGCTCGGCGCGGTTGAAGGCGGCGTGGCGGGCGTGCTGGTCAAGACCAGCTTCGCGGGGCATGTCGATCCGGGCTGGCTGAACACCGCGGTGGCGCTGGTCACGGGCGCGCCGGCGTTTTCCAACATCACCAGCTTCCTGTGGGCGAGCTTCGCGCAGGGCCGGGAGAAGATCCGCCTGCTGCTGTGGATGATGGTCGCCACCATGGCGGGCCTCATCCTGATGGCGGCGGCGCCGCTGAACGGCCCCGGGCTGTTGCTGATCACGCTGGGCGCGATTCTCTCGCGCTGCTGCTGGGCGGGCGTGACCACGCTGCGCGCCACGGTCTGGCGCGCCAACTTCCCGCGCTCGCAGATGGGCAACATGGCCGGCCGCCTGGTGCGCGCGATGACGCTGATCATGGGCGCGACCGGCATCCTGCTCGGCGTGGCGCTCGCCTCCTGGCCGGATTCCTTCCGCGTCATCTATCCCGCGCTGGCCCTGCTCGGCCTTACCGGCGCGATCACCTTCAGCCGCCTGCGCATGCGGCGGCAGAAGATCCTGCTGCGCCGGGAGCGCGAGCTGGAACAGCGCGAGCCGCATTCGGTCGGGCTGCTGGCGATGTGGCACGTGCTGCGCACCGATCACGACTTCCGCCGCTACATGCGGCTGATGTTCTCCTTCGGCGGCGGCAATCTCACCATGACGCCGATACTCATCCTCATCATGTCGGAGCGCTACGCGCTGCCGCAGCTGCAGCAGATGCTGATCACCTCGTCCATCCCGCTGCTGCTGATGACGCTGACCATCCCGCTGTGGTCGCGCATGCTCGACCGCGGCCACGTGATCCACTACCGCGCGCGCCAGGGCTGGGCCTTTGTGGTGACGGTGGCGGTGTACTTCCTGGCGGTGGCCCTGGACCTGCCGGCGCTGTTCTGGCTGGGCTCGGTGCTTCACGGCATCGGCATGGCCGGCGGCACGCTGGGCTGGAATCTCGGCCATCACGATTTCGCCGCGCCGGAGAAGGCCTCGCTGTACATGGGCATCCACGTCACGCTCACCGGCGTGCGCGGGCTGATCGCGCCGCTGTTCGGCGTGTGGCTGTACCAGTTCATCGAGCATCACTGGCCGGGCATGGGCCGCTTCGTGCTCACCATTCCGCTCATCGTCACCACCTTCGGCGCGTGGGGCTTCGTGAGCATGTCGCGGGAACTGAAGGCGCGCACGGCGCCGAGCTGACGCAGGTCAATGCAGCCCGCCGCGGGGCGGCGAAAATGCACGCCTCACCCCAAGGAGCCGTGCATGAACCCGCAGGACACCTTTGCCGATGTTCAACAAAGCTTCCAGCGCTGCCTGACCCGCAAGGAATTCCTCAAGCGCTTCTACGACATCTTCATGGCCAGTCATCCGGACGTGCCGAAGCTGTTCGCGAAGACCGACTTCGACACCCAGATCCGCCTGCTGCGTCATGGCCTGTCCGCATCGATCGCGTTCGCCGGCGGCACGCGCGTGGGCGCGCACGTGCTCGAGCGCATCGGCGACACGCACGGGCGCGGCAAGATGAACATCGACCCGAAACTCTATCCGTACTGGATGGACAGTCTCGTCAGGACCGTGGAGGAAACCGATCCGCGCTACACGCCGGCGCTTGGCGCGCGCTGGCGCGAGGCCCTCGGTATTGCCATCTCGTACATACGTGGATCGCGGTAGGTTCTTGCCTGCAGGGCGCAGGTAGTCACGCTTAATCCGGATTGGATATTCGCTGTGCGCGCTTGCGCGCACAGCGCCCCGGCGCTAGTTTCGGGAAGACCGACACTGCGGGAGGGTGCCATGCTCTTCATTACACGCAACGAACTGAAGCGCATGATGGACCAGCGCAAGGACTTCGTCCTGATCGAGACGCGTCCGGCGGATGACTTCGAACGCGAGCACATTCCCGGTGCGATCAACGTGCCGCTGGATGAACCCGGGTTCGAGGAACGCGTGCGCGAAGCCTGCCCCGAGGTCGATCGCGACGTGATCATCTACGGCGATGGCATGGAAAGCCTGCGCGACTGCGCCATGCGGCTCGAGTCCCTGGGCTACACCTCCATCTACGCCTACCAGGGCGGCAAGGAGGACTGGCTGCATCCGGGACGTCGGGAAGGCGAGGCCGACCGGCCGACGGCCTGAGGTTTCCAGGGCACAAAAAAACCCCGCGGGACTCGCGGGGTTTTTTCGTTGCGGCGGGGTCAGAAACCGAACGCCACCGTCAGCATGTCGAGGTCTTCCTCGCCCAGCTTGGAGCGGGTGTACTCGATCTCGAGACCGAACAGGCCAAGGCCGAGACCATAGGCCGGATCGGTGTTGGTGTCGCTGAAGCCGCCGATTTCGAAGTCGTTGTAGAGCAGGCCGGCCTTCGCCTTGAAGTAGATCGGGCCCGGCGTCATCAGGGTAGCGAAGCCGCCCACCTGGGTGACGCTGTAATCCTCGCCGGCGTACTCGCCGTCGGAAATCGTGGTGCTGGCCTCGAACTCGGCGCCGATCATGCCCAGGAAGTCGAGCCCGTAGACCACGCCAAGATTGGTGGCGGCGCTGTCGTCACCGTCCACGGACACCATGTAGCCCTTGATGCGCAGGTCCGAATCCAGCGCCTGCGCCGGGGCGGCCAGCAGGGCGCCGGCGGCAAGCATCACTCCGAGAATGGTTTTTTTCATGTGGATAACTCCGCAAGGGAAGAAGACGCGCGGAAGATAGCAGGTTTCCGGGGGAGTGCTGTAGCGCGAGAAGCGGAAATGGTGACGCTCCTCAAAATGAATGTCCGTGCCATTGCGCGGGGCAATGACACGGACACTCCTCCCCCCCCGTTGCTCTGTCCCGGCTTCGCGCCTCCGGGGACGACCCGAGTATTAATCAGTGTTTTCCCGGAAGCAACGGGGCAGGCAGGAAAAAGTCGGGCTCGCGGTCCCACCGGGGCACCGGTAATGCGGTTGCGGCGGCTTGATCGTAGAATCCGCGATTCCGCTCACTGGGAGTCCGAGCTTTGCCGTTGCTGAACCCGCATCCAGCCCTACCCCGCCGGGACGTGGACCGGCAGGTGGACGCCGAGCTCGTCAATCTCCTGTTCCGGCACTCCCGCGGCCTGCACGCCTCCACGGCGCTGGGCAGCGTGCTGATCGCGGCGCTGTTCTGGCAGCACGTCGATCACCTGGTGCTGGTGCTGTGGGCGCTGTACATGCTGATCACCGGGCTCACCCGCAGCCTGGTGGCCCACCGCTTCCAGCGCGAGGACATCCCGGCCGCCGATGCCGGTGCGTGGCTGGCGCGCTTCCGCAGCGGCAACCTGCTCACGGGCCTGGGCTGGAGCGCCGCCGGCATCCTGCTGTTCCTGCCGGAAAACCAGGTGGCGCAGCTGATCCTCACGGTGATCATCTTCGCCGCCATCGCCGCCTCCCTGCCCTCGCTGTCCGCGCACCGCAGCATGTTCGTGGAGTTCGCGCTGCTGGCGGTCACTCCCCTGCTGCTGCGGCACGTCTGGGCAGGCTCCGCCAACAACCTCATCGCCGCCGCCCTGCTGCTGTTCCTGTTCCCCATGCTGGCGGCGTTCGCGTTGCGCTCCTTCCGGCAGATGAGCGACGAGCTGCGGGCGCGCTTCGCCTACGCGGACCTCGTGCACGAGCTTTCCGGGGAGGTGGCGGTGCGCCGGCACGCCGAGAACCGCCTGCTGGAGCTGGCCAGCTACGACCAGCTCACCGGGCTGCCGAACCGCTCGCTGCTGCGCGACCGGCTGGAGATGTCGGTTACCCGCGCGAAGCGCCACAACCGCAAGGTGGCGGTGCTGTTCGCGGACCTGGACCGCTTCAAGCACGTCAACGATTCGCTGGGCCATCACGCCGGCGACGAGGTGCTGCGCGCCACCGCCGAGCGCCTGCAGGCCGGGGTGCGCCGGGAGAACACCGTGGCGCGGCTGTCGGGCGACGAGTTCATCATCACCGTGGAAGATTTCGAGTCCGTGGACGAGCTGCGCTCGCTCGCGCGGCGGCTGCTGATGGCGATCAGCGAGCCGGTGGCGCTGCCGGATGGCTCGGACGTGAGTCTCACCGCCAGCATCGGCGCGGCGCTCTTCCCCGACCATGGCCGCGACGTCGACACCCTGCTGCAGAACGCCGACATCGCCATGTATCGCGCCAAGCTCGCGGGCCGCAACGGTTTCGTGCTGTTCTCGCCGGAAATGCAGGCCGAGGCGCTGACCCGGCTGTCGCGCGAGAAGGCGCTGCGGCGCGCGCTGGACAACGAGGAGTTCTGGCTGAGCTACCAGCCGCAGGTGGACACGCGCAGCCGGCAGGTGATCGGCGTCGAGGCGCTGCTGCGCTGGGAAAGCCGCGAGTACGGTCTCGTGCCGCCGGACGAGTTCATCCCGCTGGCGGAGGACACGGGGCTGATCCGCCCGCTCGGCGCCTGGGCGATGCAGCTCGCCTTCGAACAGGCGAAGCGCTTCGAGGAGAGCTTCGGCGCGGGCTTCCACGTCGGCGTGAACCTGTCCGCGCGGCAGTTCGACGAGGAGCGGCTGCTGGAGATCATCACGCAGAACCTGGAGCGCAGCGGGGTCAATCCCGCCACCATCATGTTCGAGATCACCGAGTCGGTCGCGATGACCAACGCGCATTCCAATCTCGCGCTGCTGCGCCGGCTGCGCGCCATGGGCTTCGGGCTGGCGCTGGATGATTTCGGCACCGGGCATTCCTCGCTCGCCTATCTCAAGCGCTTTCCGATCAGCTGCGTGAAGCTGGACAAGAGTTTCATCGACAATGTCGCCGTGAACCGCGAGGATGGCGCCATCGCCCGTGCCACCATCGAGCTTGCCCGCGCGCTGGAACTCGACGTGATCGCGGAAGGCGTGGAGACGCGCGAACAGGCGGAGTGGCTGCAGGAGCACGACTGCTTTCTCATGCAGGGCTTCCTGTTCAGCCCGCCGCTGCGCGCCCACGAATGCCCGGAGCAGATCGGCATGGGGGGAACGCAGAACCGGCCGTCGGCCAACGGCTGAGGAACCAAAGGGGGGCCGGGAAGGTCCCAGATTCGTCAAGACCCACAAGAGGTGCAACATGCTGCATAAACTCATCGCCGCGGCCGCGCTGCTGCTGCCGGCCACCGCGCTCGCGGTCGAGGACGTGCATTCCTTCGCGAATGCCGATGAAGTGCGCGTCACCCACGTCGCACTCGACCTCGACGTGAAGTTCGATCAGAAGGTGCTGGAAGGCAGCGCCACGCTCGACCTGAAGCGCATCGATGCGAACGCCGACGTCGTCGTGCTCGACAGCCGCGATCTCGACATCCGCAAGGCGGAAGCCTTCGTCGACGGCAAGTGGCAGCCGACCGAGTTCACCCTCGGCGAGGAAGTCGAAGCGCTGGGCCAGCTGGTACGCGTCTCGCTGCCCGCGAAGGCGAACAAGGTTCGCCTGCATTACCGCACCTCGCCCGAGGCTTCCGGCCTGCAGTGGCTCACGCCGGAGCAGACCGCGGGCAAGAAGCATCCCTTCCTGTTCTCGCAGGCCCAGGCCATCCACGCGCGCAGCTTCATCCCGCTGCAGGATTCGCCGGGCGTGCGCGTCACCTATGAAGCCGTCATTCGCACGCCGAAGGACCTGCTCGCGGTGATGAGCGCCAACATGGAACAGGACCCGGTGCGCGACGGCGAGTATCGCTTCGAGATGCCGCAGGCGATCCCGCCCTACCTCATCGCCATCGGCGTCGGCGACCTGCGTTTCAAGGCCATGAGCGACCGCACCGGCGTGTACGCCGAGCCGTACATCCTCGAGGCGTCCGCGAAGGAATTCGAGGACACCGAGAAGATGATCCAGGTCACCGAGAAGCTCTACGGTCCGTACCGCTGGGGACGCTACGACATCCTCATGCTGCCGCCGTCCTTCCCGTTCGGCGGCATGGAGAATCCGCGGCTGTCGTTCATCACGCCGACGGTCGTCGCCGGCGACAAGTCGCTGGTGGCGCTGATCGCGCATGAGCTTGCGCATTCCTGGTCCGGCAACCTGGTCACCAACGCCACCTGGCGCGACCTGTGGCTGAATGAAGGCTTCACCACCTATCTCACCTACCGGATCATGGAAGAAGTCTTCGGCAAGCCGCGCGAGCAGCAGGAAGCGGTGCTCGGCTACCAGGACATCCACAACGCCATCGCCAGCCTCGAAGAGTTCGCCACCGTGCTGAACGTCGAGCTGGGCGAGCGCGATCCGGACAGCGTGTTCAGCGACATCCCCTACGAGAAGGGCGCGCTGTTCCTGCGCGAGCTGGAATACAAGGTTGGCCGTGACAACTTCGACGCCTTCCTGCGCAGCTACTTCGACCACTTCGCCTTCCAGTCGATCACCACGGCCGACTTCAAGGCCTACCTGAAGAAGCATCTCGTCGACAGGCATCCTGGCAAGCTCGACTGGGCGCGCATCGAGGCGTGGATCCATCAGCCCGGCCTGCCGGAAGGCCATCCGGTACCGAAGTCCGACGCCTTCGAGCAGGTTGCCGAGATTCGCGGTCACTGGCTTGCCGGTCACATGAGCGCCGAGAACATCGACGCCTCCGAGTGGACCGTTCACCAGTGGCTGTACTTCCTCAACAACCTGCCGGAGAAGCTCACGCCCGCGCAGATGAAGGAACTGGACGAGGCCTTCGGCCTCACCGCCTCGAAGAACAACGAGATCGCCCACTCCTGGCTGCGCGTTGCCATCCGCAACGACTACCAGCCGGCCTTCGAGCGCCTCGAGGACTATCTCATCGGCATCGGCCGTCGCAAGCTGATCGTGCCGCTGTACAGCGACCTCATGAAGACGCCGAAGCACGCCGAGTTCGCGAAGCGCGTCTACGAAAAGGCGCGGCCGGGCTACCACCCGCTCGCCCAGGGGACGCTGGACGCGATGGTGCTCGCAAAGTGATCACACGCGATTGATGCGTGATCCGAACGGCCCGGTGATCCCGGGCCGTTTTTTTGGGGAAGAAGGGAGAAGGGAGAAGAATCGTGAGACGTGAGACGGCGGTCGTCTTGCGTCTTGCGCCCTCATGAAACGCGACTCTCACCCCCTTTTTTCAAAGGGGGTCGCCGCGAAGCGGCGGGGGGATTTTGGTCGGCGCCTGCATCGAATCCCTCCCCGGCCCCTCTCCCACAAGGGGAGAGAGGAGCCAGGCTGTCGTCTCACGACTCACGACTCTTTTCCCTAACCCCCGCATAATCCGGATCCGGGTGATCGAACTTGCAGCCTGCGTTCCACTTCTCCGGCAGGTTGCCCCAGGCCGGCATGCCGCCGGAGTTCTTCAACATTGCGGCGAGATGCATGAGATTCCACGCCATGAACGTGGTGTTGCGCTGGGTGAAGTCGTTCTGCGGTCCGCCAGAGCCTTCGTCGAGATACGACGGCCCCGGCCCCGCCGGGCCTATCCAGCCTGCATCCGCCTGCGGCGGAATCGTGTAGCCGATGTGCTGCAGCGAATACAGCACTTCCATGCCGACGTGCTTGATGCCGTCCTCGTTGCCGGTGACGATGCAGCCGCCGACCTTGCCGTAGAACACGTACTGGCCCTTGTCGTTCATGTCCGCGGATTGCGCGTACAGCCGCTCGATGATGGTCTTGCACACCGCCGACAGTTGCCCGAGCCAGATCGGCGTGCCGATGACGAGAATGTCCGCAGGCCTGACGACGCGCTCCCACAGCTCCGGCCACTCGTCACTGACGTAGCCATGCTCGCGCATGTCGGGATAGATGCCGGGCGGAACGTCGTGCTCGACCACGCGCAGATGAGTCACCTCCACGCCATGACGCCGCATGATGTGCTCGGCAACCTGCATCAGCGCGGCGGTGTGCGACACCTCCGGAGGTTTCTTCAGCGTGCAGTTGATGAACGCCGCCTTGAGGCCGCGATAGTCGCCGGCGAATCCGTCACCGCAAAGCTCCTGCTGTCTTTCCGAGAGTGATGGCATCTCATCAGGCGCGATCTGCCACGCCTTCCTCGCCCATCTGCCTGGCACAGGCGGCGCAGCAGTAGATCTTCTCGCCGCTCTGCACGCCATGGCCGATGACCATGCAGTCACAATGGGCGCAATGCGGCGCGAGCTTGTGGATGGCGCATTCGAAGGAATCGAACTCGTGCGTCTCGCCCGCCATCATCACCTGGAAGCTGCGGTCGTAGTGATTGCCGCACACCTCGCACGTACCCATGGCTCACCTCCGTCGATGAAGAATGCGCCCACTTTAGCCCCGCGCTGCCCTGGCTTTTAAGACGAGCATTCCTTTATATGCCGCCACCCGGCGCGCTGAGGGGTTCCACGCAGGAAAAGAAAGTCCGTGCATGCCGCGGCTTTTCGCGTATACTGCGCGCCTCCCGATCCTCCGGTCTGGTCGGGCCTTCCAGGTAATCCATTCCGGCCTGCCTAGAAAAAACTCCCTTTTACCTTTCAGTTGCCTGGACCGGCGCGGAACGAAGCTTCCTGCAGGCAATCCAGGAGACAACGAATGAATTTCAATCAACTCGGCCTTTCGGCCGGGCTGCTGCGTGCTGTTGAAGAACAGGGCTACAGCGAACCCACACCCATCCAGCGTGAAGCCATCCCCGTGATCCTTTCGGGTCGCGACCTGATGGCGGCGGCGCAGACCGGCACGGGCAAGACCGCCGGTTTCACCCTGCCGCTGCTGGAACGCCTCGGCGAACGCGGTCGCGGCGTACGTGCGCTGATCCTCGTGCCGACGCGCGAACTCGCCATCCAGGTCGAGGAAAGCGTCAAGACGTACGGCAAGTACCATCCGCTGCGCTCCATCGCGATCTACGGCGGCGTGAGCATCAACCCGCAGATCAGCGCGCTGCGCCGCGGCGTCGACATCCTCGTCGCCACGCCCGGCCGCCTGCTTGATCACGCCACCCAGGGCACGGTCGATCTTTCGTCGATCGAGGTCCTGGTGCTGGATGAAGCGGATCGCATGCTGGACATGGGCTTCATCCGCGACATCCGCAAGGTGCTCGCGCTGCTGCCTGCGAAGCGCCAGAACCTGCTGTTCTCGGCAACGTTCTCCGACGACATCCGCAAGCTGGCGCGCGGCCTGCTGCATGATCCCGCGATGGTCGAGGTCGCCCGCCGCAACACCACCGCGGAAACCGTCGCGCAGGTCGTGCATTTCGTCGATCGCCATCGCAAGCGCGAACTGCTGTCGTGGCTGATCGGCTCGCGCAACTGGCGCCAGGTGCTGGTCTTCACCCGCACCAAGCACGGCGCGAATCGTCTTGCCGAACAACTGGAACGCGACGGCCTGCCGTCGGCGGCGATCCACGGCAACAAGAGCCAGGGCGCGCGCAACAAGGCGCTGGCGGACTTCAAGAGCGGCAAGGCGCGCGTGCTGGTCGCCACCGACATCGCCGCGCGCGGCCTGGACATCGACCAGCTGCCGCACGTGGTGAACTACGAGCTGCCGAACGTGCCGGAGGATTATGTCCACCGCATCGGCCGCACCGGGCGCGCCGGCAACGAAGGCCAGGCCATGTCGCTGGTCTGCGTGGACGAGCACAAGCTGCTGCGCGACATCGAGAAGCTGCTTGGCCGTGAACTGCCGCGCGAGGCGATTGCCGGTTTCGAGGTGGATCCCACCATCAAGGCGGAACCGCTGCAGAAGCCGCGCAGCCAGCAGCGCAATGCCAAGCCGCGCTCGCACGCGCCGCGTGACGAGAATCGCCCGGAACGTCCGGCGGGACGACGCCGCTTCGGCGGCGGCAAGGACAACGCCGGCGGCAACCGCGAACGCCGCGCCGCACGCTCCCGCTGATGACCTGCTCCGTCCTCTCCTCGGGGAGAGGACGGAGTTCCCTTCACTGCCCCGCGAAAAAAACTTCCGCGCCTGCGTAAACGCACGCACTTGCAAAGGCCATCACAGGCTCCAGTATTCGCTGCAGCAGGCAACGAGCTGGAGGGTGTCACATGGCCAACGTCGGCAAGTCCGAAAGCGCTTCGAAGCAGAAGCGCGAATCATCAGGCGGGCAGGATGCGATCTCGCTCCTTACCAAGGACCACAACAACGTCAAGGAGCTGCTCAAGAACTTCGAGCAACTGCGCAAGGAAAAGGCGGCCGCGAACCGCCGCCGGGAAATCGCCCTGCAGATCTGCAATGAACTCAAGGTTCACACGCAGATCGAGGAAGAGATCTTCTACCCGGGCGTGCGCGAGTTCCTCGAGGACCAGAGCATGATCGACGAGGCGCTGGTCGAGCACCAGTCAGCCAAGAGCATGATCAAGCAGATCGAGTCCATGGATGCCGGTGACGAGCTTTATGACGCATCGGTGACCGTGCTGGGCGAATATGTAAAGCATCACATCAACGAGGAAGAGCGCGAGCTGTTCCCGGAAGTGAAGTCATCCGATGCCGATACCATCGCCCTGGGCGAGGAGCTCATGGAGCGCAAGGAAGAGCTGATGAACAAGCTGCACTGATTCATCCGCCTGAAAGCAAAAGCCGCACCTTCGGGTGCGGTTTTTTTATGACAGCGCGCCGTGATCGCAGGAGACACGACTGCCGTTTGCGTGCCGGCAGGTCGAATGCGCACGCTCCCTCCCTTTTCCAAAGGGAGCAACTGTGTCAACAAGGCATCGCGCTCTGCCAGGTGCTGTTCGATTTCACCATCGCATTGAGCACGGTGAGCAG
>Ga0207873_1003087_pt1 | contig 12645 bp, 11 predicted proteins | sample BGWIniCompost_FD_187373 | JGI IMG/M metagenome (GOLD analysis project Ga0207873, IMG submission 187373) | Cellulose adapted compost microbial communities from Newby Island Compost Facility, Milpitas, CA, USA - BGW Initial Compost (SPAdes)... ... | reverse complement strand
AGGTCTTCAAGAGCTCGCTCAACAAGGACGACGAAGGGGCCCTGCGCGAGGTGCTCGAAGCGGCGTAGCGCGGCAGGTCAAGAATCGCCGCAGCTCCAAGACAATTCGAAGAAGCCGAGCCGCGCGCTCGGCTTCCGAGGGATGAGCCGTCCTCTGACTTCAGCGGCGCAGCGCTCGGCCGAATGCAGCTTCGAAGCGGTGCCGGTCGGCTTCTACTTCAACGGCGAGCGCCGCGGATCCGGGCACAAGAAAAGAAGCTGCCCCGACGTTCCGTTCAGTGCCGCGGTTGGGTCTGGCCAGCGTGCGCCTGACCGGCTTGCGTGCCGAGGGACTGCTGCCCCGCTTCCTGTACTCCGCCACTCAGACCGCTTTCGACGCGCAGGTTGTTGTGCACGTCCTTCACACCGGAGATGTCCTCGACCAGATCCATCGCACGACGTTTCTGATCGCGAGAGCTCACCGTGCCCGAGAGCGTGACTTCGCCGCCCTTCACGGTCACTTCCATGTTCGACGCATCGATCATCGGATCGTCCGTCAGGCACTCGCAGACGTCCTCGCGAATGCGCTCGTCGGAGCGCTGATAACCGCGAGGACCGCGTCCGCGGAACGTTCCGCTGCGGCCGGAAAATCCACCACCGCCCTCCTCGCGCGAGCGATACCAATCTCCGCCGGCTCCGCTGCCGTACTGCGTGCCGCGACCGGACCACTCGCCGTGTCCGCCTTCCTCGTAGGGTTCGGTTTGCGCTCCTTGAAAGCCACCGCCGTAATCGCGTCCACCGTAACCGCGCGGACCGCCACCCCGCTGTCGAGTGTCGTAGTCGCGCAAGCCCCAATCCCGTGAGCCATAGCCGCCACGCGATGAGAACCCGCGCTCGCGCCCGTAGTCGCTCTCACGCCAATCGGATCGACCCGATTGCCCGTAGAACCGCGGGTTCTCGACTCCGCCTGAATAGGAACCGTAGCGTCCACGCTCACGGTCCGTATCCTCATCGTCCCAGTCTCGCTCTTGCGAAAAGCGCGAATGCCGCTCGGACTCGCCACGGCCGTAGCGACTCTCGTCCCGCTCACTCTCGCGCCATCGATCGCGATTGCTATCGCGCTCGCCTCTGAAAAAGTCTCGCATACCCATCGCAGTGCTCCTTTCTCTGACCCGTCGACTTGAATTCGAAGCGCACGAGCGAGCGCTCGCGGTTTCGGTTGCATCGACGTAATGGCAGAGAGTGGCGGCAGTTCCGATCCAGCCCGAGTTCATCATCTTCGGACAGGACGAAGCAGTAGCCACGAGAGCCACCCGCCGTGCTCCTGTCGTGGTGGGAGGTGCGACTCACGCGCGGTAGTTGAACCGCAAAGTACTCACCGTCGCGCGAGGCAAGCGATGGCGTCGCTCACCATCTATGTATGTATATATGGAGGATGCCGCACGTCATCGCCGATGGCCGCTGCCGTACGGAAAGCCAGAATCGGATGCACTGCTAGTTTGTGACAAGGCCACCCTGTGCGCGGTGGCCTTGCAGAGAATGGTGCCGCTTCACAGACTCGAACTGTGGACCTACCGCTTACAAGGCGGTTGCTCTACCAACTGAGCTAAAGCGGCGAAAACTGGGTGGACAGCGGCTGGGCGCCCAAGCTGTCGCGAGGCCGCCATTGTAATCGCTGGGCGCGGTCGGGGGAAATCAGGGGATTCGGGATCAGCCCGATTCGGGGCAGCCCCGCATTTCCAGACGCATGATCTTTCCCGGATCCGATTGGAAGATCGAGGTGTCGATCAGTTGGCCCGGCTCGGGCAGATCGACATCCAACCAGTACACGGTGCCGGCGCGCTTGCGGTCTTCGATCTGCGGATCGAGGCCGACCGCGCGCACCTGGTCGGCGCGTCGCTGGGCGCGCTGATAATCGGAGAACACGCCGAGGCTGAGCGTGTAGCTCGGCGCGCTGCCGGGCATCAAGTAGACATCGTCGATGCCGGCGGCGTTCAGCGCCTTGATCGCATCGTCAGCCGCATCGCGCGTCTCGATGTCCTGCACGCTCACCCAATAGCCGACCCACAGCTCGCCCTGCTCCAGGCGTTGGCGCGGGCTGAAGCCGGCGCCGCGCAACGAGGCCTGCGCCTGCGCGGCTTCGGCGAGCTCGGAGAAAGGTCCGATGCTCGTGCACGACAGATTAGACGAGGGCGTTGCGCGCGCGGTCGCTGGCGGCGGGGTGGGCTGCGGGCGCTCGCTTGGCGTTGCGGGCTCGGCCTCTTCGGGTTCGGGTTGTTGCGGCGCCTGCTCGGCCGCCTCGCGTGCCAACACGATACGCGGCGGCGGCTCGGCCCGGCGCGGCGGCGGGCGATCGAGCGCGTTGACTTGCACGTCGATGAGCTGCGACCACACGAAGTACAGGACGTTCGCGAGGATCAGGATCAGACAAAGAATGCGCATGTCGATTCGGGTCGTTGCCTATCTGCCGCCGCTGCCCCAGTACGCGGCGATGTTCGCGATTTCCGCGGGTGAAAGCTCCACGCGGGTTCGATGCTTGACCTTGCCCGCGACGATGTCGGCGATGAGGCTTTCGAGCGATGCCGCATCCTCGCCTTCCCAATCGCGCGCGTCATGGCACTGGCCGCACTTGGCTTGTGCGACGCCTTTGCCTGCCTGAGGATCGGCGGCCTTTGCGGCGCTCGCCAGCAGCAACGCCATCGTCAGGGACATTAGATACTTGCCGATGCGCATACCGCCTCCGTCCTGCTCGCCGGCGCATGATACACGAGCCGCGATCCTGGCCGTTCCGGCGGACCCGTGCCGCGTTCAGTCCCCGCGCGCGAGCACGGCCAAACCGCGCAAAACCAGGTCTTCGACGCGCTCGTGCGTCCCGATGAGCGGCGCGACGATGTCGCACGCCCCGCCGGTGAGCAGCAGCCGCGGCCGGGCGCCGACTTCGCGCTCCATCTCCGCAAGGGCGCGATCGATCAAGCCGGCGAGCGCCTGCGCGCAACCCTGATGGACCGCCGCTTTCGTATGGTTCGCGAACACGCGATGCACCGTTTGCTCATCGCTCATGCGCGTGGCGATGTCGCTCGTGTTCGAAAGCAGACTCGAGATCATCAAGTGCGGGCCCGGCACGATGACGCCGCCCAAGTGACGGCCGGAAGCATCCACGCCGTCGATCGTCATCGCCGTGCCGACGCTGACGATGCACGCCGCACCGCGCTGCATCGCATGCGTGGCGATGACCGCCAACCAACGATCGACGCCCAGCTTCTCCGGCTCGCGATAAGCATTCACGACGCCGAAGGCTTCCGCGGTCGAAACGACGAACTCCGGTTCGACCGACCAGCGGGCACGGATCGCATCGGTGCAGGCCGCCGCGATCTCGGGTCCGCCGACGTTGGAGATCAGCACCCGATCGGGCTTGGTAGCCGTGCGCAGCATGTCCTGGAGGCGCTGCGCGCGATCGCCATTTCCATGCGCGAACGCGCTCTGCGGCGCGAGCACCCCGTCGCGCAGCTCCGCCCACTTCAGGCGCGTATTGCCGATATCGAGCAGCAGAATCATCCCGGACCCTGCCCGAACGCCGCGATCGGTCGGTCGCGCCGTACGCTGACCTCACCCGATACGAAGCGCCTCAAGTCGCCGTCCACATCGACGAGCAACGCGCCGTCGTCATCGACGCCACGAGCGAAGCCGAGCGTCGTCTCCGCGCCGTTCAGGATCTTGACCGGCGCATGCGCCAGCGCATCGAGCGAGCGCCATTCATCGGCGAACGCCGCGAAGCCCGCGTGCGCGAACCTCTCCAGCATCACGATGATCTCCTCGATCAACACCGCGACGAGCGCATTGCGAGGCGGCGTGCGCTCGCGCGCGATCTCGTGCACGTCGGCGATGATGACGGCCTGCCGCTCGGCGAGCTGCAAGCGAATCGATGCCGGCATGCGCATGTTGATGCCGATCCCGATCACGACGTGCGCAGGACCCGCGGACTCGCCGCGCATCTCGATGAGAATCCCGCCGAGCTTGCGCTGATTCCACATCAGGTCATTCGGCCATTTCAGTCCCACGTCGCGCACGCCGCAGCGCTCGAAGGCGCGGACGACGGCGACCCCGACCGCAAGACTCAGCGCCGAGAACGTCGGGGGCGCTTCGGCGAACTGCCACCCGACGGACATGCAGATGCCGCTCGCGAACGGCGCGAGCCAGCTACGCCCCCGGCGACCGCGGCCGGCGGTCTGCACTTCGGTGAGACACACGTGCGCGCGGCCCGGCGGCACGGGCTCGGATTCGCTGACATAGCGGTTCGTGGAATCGATCGTGAGAGGGACGTCCAGATGCGCGATTTTCTCTCGCGCCGAGTCGGAGAGCCCCTTGAGGATCACCTGACGATCCAGCAAGTCGACCGGGCGCGGCAACCGATAGCCCTGGCGCGGCACGGACTCCACTTCGATACCGAGCGCGCGCAGCGACTCGATGAGCTTCCAGATCGCGGCGCGCGAGATCTTCAGTCGGCGCGCGAGCGCCTCGCCCGAATGGAACTTGCCGTCGGCGAGCAAGGCGAGCACGCGGCGTTTGCGCTTCTCGCCCGCGATCGTTCTGGGGACGGTGCGCATCGTCACCGCGGTCGCAGCAGCCACAGGCGATTCGCCCGGTTCTCCGTGCCCGCGCGCATGCGCTCGATGTTGGAACGATGCGTGTAGCACACGAACAGCATCATGCCGATGCCGAACGTCAAAAGCGCCGGGGTCGCATGCTCCGGCATCGCGAGGAGATAGAGCACGAACGCGAGCGTCGACAACATCGTCGCGAGGCCCACGAAGCCCGTCGCCAGGACGACGAGGAGCCAAGCGATCAAGACCGGTACCAGAGCGATCGGCTTCAAGCCGAGGAGCACGCCGACGAGCGTCGCGGCGCCTTTCCCGCCTCGGAATCCATACCACACCGGAAAGACGTGTCCGAATACGACGGCGGTCGCGCACGCAACCGCGAGCCACTCGCGTTGAATCGCGGGATCGAGCGGAATGCCCGGCAGCGTAAGGCCGGGAAGCACGCCGGCCGCGACCCAGCCTTTGCCGATGTCGATGATCATGACCCAGACCGCGAACATCGGCCCCTGCGTGCGCAGCGCGTTCGTCCCGCCGGCGTTGCCGCTGCCCATGGTCCGGATGTCCACACCGCCGCGCAATTGGCCGACGATGAGGCTGCCCAGGAGCGCACCCAGGAGGTAGGACAATAATGTTTTGACGGCCAGTTCGAGCATGCTCAGCCCGTGAATGGGTTGGCTGCCGCTGCGAATGAAGCGCGACAGGCGGGCGCGATTCTAGCATCGGCCGCAGGCGGCCCACGCCTCCTTTGGATTGCGGCGTCCCTTACTTGTTCGCGCGCCGCGGCAGATGCACCTCGGCGAGCATGCAGCGGGCGCTCCCGCCCCCGAGGGTTTCGATCGTCGGGATCGGGACGGCCACGATCGGACCGGCATGTTGCTCGATGAAGCTACGTTGATCGGGGCTGAGCGAGTCGAGCGCTCGCTGCGACATCGCGGCGATCGCGCCGCCGCTCGCCGTCGCGAGCTCGAGCATGTTGCCCGCGAACGCGAGCACCTGTTCGTGGCTCAGATCCAGCACCGCGTGCCCGGTTCGGCCCAGCATCTCGACGACGTCGGCCCGCTTGTCCTCGCGGATCGAAGCGCTGCACACCGCCGCGAAGCGCTCGCCGACCGCCATCATCACGTTCGTGTGGTAGATCGGCACGCCGTTCGCATCCGCCGCCTCGAAGGCGACGATCTCGTAGTCGAGCTGCTGTGCGAAATCGCCGAGCACGTCGAGATCGGTACGCGGCGAGATGCAGGCGTACGCGATGCGATTTACGCGATCGAGCACGAGGCTGCCGGTGCCTTCGAGGAACTTCCCGTCGCGCTCGTGATGCGTGAGATCGATGACGCGCGAGATGTGGAACCCGTGCTCGGCCGTCAGCTTCGCGAGCACGTCTTCGCGCCGCTCGGCGCGGCGATTCGGCGCGAGCATCGGATAGAGCACGGCCGTACCGTCGGCGTGAAAGCTCACCCAGTTGTTCGGAAAGATGCTGTCCGGCGTATGCGGCTCGGGTGTATCGTCGATGACGTGCACGCCGACGCCGGCCCGCGCCAGCGCGGCTGTAAGCGTCTCAAACTCCGCGAGTGCGCTCTGCTGTGCCGCATCCTCCGACAGTGCGGCCGCACCTTGAAACGCGTTCGTCGCCGACGTTTGCGGATTGCCCAGGAATCGCACGGGGCGAATCATCAGGACATCGGCGGCGCGCTGGATCGACATGGCGGATTCGGTGCGGGCGGGCCGCCGATTCTAATCGATCCGCGCCGATCCCGGCGGGTCGCGGCGACCGCCCCTACGCCCGGCGGCGCTCTATATATATGTATGTCCTGAACATCGTCCGGCCTCGCGCGGTGGAGCGCCAGGCGACGGTCGTCGCCGGCTCTTTGTGCCCAAAGCGCCTGGACACCCAACCGCCCTGCGCCGGACCGCCCGCCCGATGGCATTCGACCTGCAGCGGTACCTGCTCCGGCACGATACGGATCGTGTGGCGTGCCGTGTGAACCAGGATCTCCTCATCGCCGACGAGCGGGTCGAGGTGTTCGGCGAAGTGCCAGTGATGAAGGGTTTCGTGCGTGCCTTCGCCTTCGAGAATATCGGTAATCGTAAAGACCCGCTGCGCCGCGTCGTACAAGATCTCGCGCTGGTGCTCGACGGGCTCGGGCAGCCTGCAGTAACCGTCGTGCTCGCCCAGGAATCGCTGCACGGTGCCGTGTTCGCCGAAATGCAGGCAACGCGCGATCGCATGACGCGACCACATGAAGTTGCCGCCTTGTGTGGATTGATCCGTATCGTCCACGAGCACGGTGTTGTGCGCGCGGGTGCTGCGGAAGTAACGCCGCCATTCCGGCTCGGTGTGATACGAATACGTGCCGGGATCGACGAGCACTTCTTCGCCCCCGACGTTGAGCACGATGCTCAGCGCATCCGCATGTCCGTGCGCCGCGATGCTGAGATAGCCCAGCGGACCGGCATCGACAACCATGCGCACTTCGTCGGGCCCGTCGAATCCGGAGCCGAGGATGTAGTAGCCCGACTGCGGAAACTCCCGACGCGCGATCGTCGGACCTGCCGAGCCGGCGAGCCGCTCGAAGCTCGCGAGCCGCTCCGGCGACAAGAGCCAGCGCGTCTTGTCGTCGAGCGCCTCGACCTTGCGCGCGAAATCGGCGCGCTCGAACAGGGCCGCACCGGTCGTCAACAGCGAGCGATAGCTCCGGTTCAGCGGCGAGTTTGCGCCGCTACCGCGCGAGACCGGCGCAAGTTGCACGACATAACCGTCGTCCGCATCGCCGACCATCGGCACATTGCCGGCGCAATCCATCATCGAGGCGATGAACTCCATCATCCGCTCGATACGCTCCCAATACACCGGCGGAAAATCCTCGTACGCCGCGCGCGCGGCGAGGCCTGCGATCAGCAGGAAGTCGAGGACGAACTGCTGATAGGCGAATGCCTGCTCGCGATTGCCGCCGTCCTCCGCGTTCTGCAGCAGCGCCTCGTCGAACAGGATCTGTTTGCATTCGGCGCCCCATAGGCGCATCTGCGACCAGCACGGCCACGTCCACGCAGCGACGCACACGCCCGCAGCCTCGCCGATCAGATGGTTGTTCGCCGAAGAAAACCGCGACAAATGGCGCGTGATATGGCGCGTCTGCAAATAGACCGACTGCAACCACCGCGATCTGAACTCGCGGCCCTCGGCATCGGCGAACAGGGCCGAACCGTAGCCGCCGAGCAACTGCCACGCGATGCTCCAGTTGATGAGGCGAATCGCAAGCTCGAGCGAGCTCGTCCAATTCGCCCCGCGTCCCGGAGGGCACTGCGCTATCCAGGAATCGATGTGCTCGCGCACCGCGTTCGCAAAGACCGGATCGCCCGTCAAGGCATAGGCCTGCGCGAGGCGGGGAATGTGCAGATGTCGGTTCGGCTCCCACAGAAACTTGATGTTGCCGACGAGCCGCTCGTCGCGATAGTCGAGTGTCGCCGCGGCCTGCAGCGGCGCAACCTTGCCCGTCAGCGGATCGCGATTCCACTGGGGTGGATGCCCCAACTCGCAGTCCTCGAGATGAAAGATCGAATAGCGGCCCGACAGGATTCGCCGAGCCTCGCGCACGTAGGGCTCTGCATCGAACGCCGCGTTGCGCTGGATGAAACCGATGCTCGGCGGTACCGCTTCGAGCGGCGGTGCGCTGATGCGTGCCACGCCCACGCGTTCCAGCGACGCGCGTGCGGCCTGCGCGGCGCGATATCCGATCTCCGCCGCGGACATCCGTTGCAGTCGATTGATATACCAGGATAGCGATGGCATGACTTGTTCGACCGTACTAGCTCGCGCCGGCTTGCAAGCCCGCGTCGCGCAGCGCGCGCTGCACTTCCGGCGCATGAATCACGAACGGCGTCTTGCCTCCCGCGGTGCGCTCCAGGTGATCGACGATCTGCAGCTCGATCGACGCGGCCGCAGGAATCTTGCGCCGTGCGTTGTGCAGCAGACGCTCGCGATCGGCTTTCGAGAACGCCGGACTCGTGAGCGCGCGCAACACGATCCGTATGGGCGACTCCTGCACGATCTGAAGCCGCAGCAAGTGAGACACACCGCGCGGGATGTGGCTCAACCCCGGAATGATGCTGCGCGCGTCGGGCGCCAACAGCACGTCGCGCGAACGACCGACGATCGAATGAAAAGGCCGCAGGCCGTAAGCGATTTGCGCGAGCTCCTCGCTGCTCGGACGACCGAGCACATGGATCAGGTCGCCGGTGCAGTAGCGGACCAACGGCATCGCCAGATTCCACAACGAGGTGCCGACCACTTCGCAATAAATGCCCTCCTCGTCCCGTTCGCGCTCGATCAACTCGACATAGGCGTAGCCCGGCAGGAAGAAATATTGATGCGGCTCCCTTGCATGCGCATACGCGACGCGTTCGGCTTGGCCGTAGCAGTCGACGATCGCACAGCCGAGAAGATTGCGCGCGAGCGACCACACTTCCGGACGCAGCACTTCGGACGATGCGAAGACGCCGGCGACGCGCAGGGTCGCCTGTGCCTGCATCAACAGGCGACACAGCACTTCCAGCATGCTCGGATGGACCCACAGCACGTCGGCGCGAAAGCGCTCGAGCTCGCGCAGGAACGCGGGCAACGTTTGCGCGTTCAGATGCGCGCTCGACAGAATCAGCTGGCGCCCTCCGAGCGCATATTTCCAATAGGGCGGGTTGCGATCGCTCGGATCTTTGATCGAGTCGGCACGCAGCACCGCGACGCGCGCCTCGACCGGATCGACGTCGAGCGCGCGCATCATGCGATCGCGACACACTTGCTCCGCGACGACCGCCGCGGCGGACCGGAGCAAGCTGACGGGCGTTCCCGTCGTGCCGCCGGTCGTCGCGCGCGCGGCGAACCAGCTTCCGGCGGCGCAAAATGCCTGCGGATTGTCTCTCAAGGTTTCCTTGCTCAAGAGCGGCCAGTGCTCGATCGGCTGATCGGCAGGCACTTTCCTGCCGTAGTCGGTACGTCGAGCGGCTTCGAGAACGTTCGCCAGGCGCGCGTGCGTCCAGCGCACACGTTCCTCGAGCGGACTGCGCAGCAACGCATCCATCTGGCGGCGTGTCGAGCCGTAGTACAGCGGGTTGCGGCGCACGAGCCACTCACCCAAGTTCATCCTCTTGAGGCGGGTGTCGATCGCCTCCAACGCGCTTGCCATCGGGGTGCTTCTCTAGACTTCTCTGGTGACTCTTGCGGTGGGGCGCTCTATACGCGGTTCGGATGTACGCGCGATGGGTCGCCGAACGCCCGCCGCCGCATATAGCTCCTCGATTTGCGCGAGGACGGCCTCGGTGCTGAACAGCTCGTGCGCCTTCGTCCGTGCAGCTGCGGCGACTCGCTCGCGTAGCTGCGCATCCGCGAGCAAGCGAACGATCCGATCGGCAAGCTCCTCGATCGCGCCGGGCTGAATCAGAAAGCCGTCGACGCCATCGCTGATCGCGTCGGGAACGCCGCCCACTGCAGTGGCGATCACGGGGGCTCCGGCCGCCATCGCTTCGAGCACACCCATCGGCAACCCTTCCGCATACGAGGGCAGCACGAATACCGCCGCGTGCTGCAGCTCTCGGCGTTTCGCCTCGCCGTCGATCCAACCCAGCAGGTGCACCTGCCGTTCGATGCCGAGCTGCCGAGCCCGCGCGAGCACGGCAGCCTGCTCGCCGACGCCCCCGATGCGGAGCTGCACATTGGGGACAACATCGCGCACGAGAGCGATCGCGCGCAGCAGGTCGAAGATGCCCTTCGAGGCGGTGACGCGCCCGAGGAACAGCACCGTGTCGTTCGAGCGGTGCTCGGTCGGTAACTCGATCAGATTTGTCGCGACCGGATTGCACACGATCTCGATCCGCCCCGACGGCGCGATGGATTCGATACGCTGCCGCCAACGCGAGCTCAGCACGACGATGCGGTCGGCGCGGGTCAGCACGTACCGGATGAAACGCCTGCGCAGCGGACCGCACTCTTCGTAGAAATCGGCGAACCGCCCTCCGTGCAGATGCAGGATTACCGGGCGTCGCGCCGCAAAGGCAGCCAGAAAGAAGATCGATTTGCGCCAGAAGCTCGCGCGCGAGGCGGTGTGCGCATGCACGAGCGCAACGCGTCCGGAGGCGAGCAAGAATAGATAGCGCACGAGCGCCGTGACGAGCACACGGCACTTCGCGAACGGCGACCCCGATGTCGCGGTGCCCAGGTAGACGATCGGCCAACGCTCGAACAAGCCGGCGCTTCGATAGACCTCGACGACGGCAGAGATCCCGCCCTTGTTCTTCGATGCATCGTGCATGCCGAGCATCACGATGCGCTGCGCTGGGGGAGTATCACTCATGGCGGCCCGCTCAGAATCCCAGCGCCCGGCGGTAGGCCTCGAGCCAGCGCACGACGTAGCGACGCAAACCGGCGTAGATCGGCTCGGATCGCGAAGCATCGCCCGCTTCGAACTTAACGCGACCCTGCTTGCGCAGGCGGTTACCGGTCACGATATGGCCGACCTCGAACCAGTCGTTCTCGGCGAGCTTGCGAAGCGCACCCTCGAGTCGATAGCCGCTCCAGCGATCGATCCGCCGCAGGACTTCGTCGGGGTCGCGCCTCAAGTCCTCGAACCGAATCGCGAGACAACGATCGCCGAGCCGTGCTCTGACCAACCGCATGCAAAACAGCACGTACAAATAGTAAAGCGTGACCGCGAGCGGGCTCTTCGGTTTCTGCTCGTCCGTGTGCTTCTTCTCGAAAGCCTTGAACAAGCCCGCGGCCGAGCGGGTGATACACAAGACTCGCACGCGCCCCGGAAACTGCTTGGCCAGCAACAAGGCGCGAGCCGGATACTTCGAGGAATCCACGACGATCGGCGCGTGCGACGTCGCGGCAATGCTCCGGTACAACGCCGCGGCGGCGTTGCGGTACTGCGCGAGCGTGCGCCGCCCGACCAATCCGCTCCATACGAATGGAAAACGCCAGTGCGCTTCGATACCGTCAGTGAGCCGGGCGAGTTGCGCGAGATCCTCGCGCTTCCACCGCGTGGATTGCAGAACGCGCGACCACAGATCGCAGCTCGATGCCGTCTTGCCGCAGGCGCAGGGCTTCTCGCGCAGGAAGCCGTCGCGGAAGATGTGCTTGAGCTCGCCGACGCTCGCGAACCCGGCGCTGCTCGCGATCAGCACTTCCAGAATCGTCGTACCGCTGCGCCCCGTACCCATGATGTAGAGAATGTCCGGCAGCGCTGCGGCCTGCGCGTCCGCTCGAGTGCTCGCTTCGGAGCGTTGCAGCAGCCCGGATCGTGTGGCAACGGGAATCATTGCAACCTCTTGCCTCCAACATCGTGCGAAGAGCGCTCGATCAACGCCGCGTAAGACGAAACCATGGCATCGAGCGAGAACTCGCTCACCGCGCGCTCGCGCGCCGCCTGTCCGAGCCGCGCCACTCGATCGCCGTCGGCACACAGCTGCGCGAGCAGCACTTTCAAACGCGGCTCGAGGTCGCTCGGTTCGATCGTGAAGCCTTCGACGCCGTCCCTGATCATCTCGCGCGCCCCGCCGATACGGCTCAGCACGACCGGTTTGCCCATCGCCATCGCCTCCAGCGCCGCGTTCGAAAACGTTTCCACGTGCGTGGAGGGCAACACGAAGACGTCCATGGCGGCGAGGGCGGGACGCACGTCACGCTGCAGACCCGCGAAAGTGACGTGCCGTTCCAGCCCGAGCGCGCGCACGCGCTCTTCGAGCGCGTCCCGCATGGGACCTTGTCCCACGAGGAGCAGATGCGCATCGAGCGAACGTCCTCTCAGATGTGCGAGCGCGTCGATCAGGACGCGTTGATTCTTGTGTGCGACGAGCCTTCCTACGCTGCCTATCACGAACGTGTCGCGCCCGATTCCGAGCCGCTCCCGCTCGTGCGCACGATGACGGTCGGCATGCGTGGGCGAGAACGCCTCGACGTCCACGCCGTTGTAGATCACCTCGGAGGGACGCCCCGATCCGATACGTCTGCGCCACTCTTGGCGCTGCAGCTCGCAGCCGTACACGACGCGATCGAGTCGGCGCAGGAACGGTCGATAGAA
>Ga0207873_1003085_pt1 | contig 12645 bp, 10 predicted proteins | sample BGWIniCompost_FD_187373 | JGI IMG/M metagenome (GOLD analysis project Ga0207873, IMG submission 187373) | Cellulose adapted compost microbial communities from Newby Island Compost Facility, Milpitas, CA, USA - BGW Initial Compost (SPAdes)... ... | reverse complement strand
CCGCCGACCAGGAGGAAGAAGAGCGAGGTGGCGCCGTACAGGATGCCGATGCGCTTGTGGTCTACCGTCGTGATCCAGCTCCACAATCCGCCGCGGTAGGCCGGGGCGGTCCGTAGCGCCGTGGTCTCAGCAGTCGCCATGGTAGCGGGTCTCTCGTCTCCGTGTTACCGGCCGCGGGGCGAGCCTCCCACCCGGCACGCGCCGAGCGTGCCGGCCCGGGCTGCCCCGCCACGGCCGGAGGGCATCACTTCAGGCTGAGCAGGTACGCCGCGACGGCGCGGACTTCCTCGTCGGAGAGCCCGGTCGCGGGGAATCCGTTCGGCGCGGGCGTCCGCGTACCGGGCATCAGCGCGCCTGGCTTGAGATCCTGCGGGTTCGTGATCCAGGCGATCACGTTCTCGAGCGTGTTCGGCCGGGCCCCCGCACCGACAGCCCACCGCGAGCCGAAGCCCGTCAGGTTCGGCCCGAGCGTGCCGCGCGCGGGCGTGCCGGCGATCGAGTGGCACGCGACGCAGGTGCTGCGCAGGAAGATGTCCCGACCCTGCGCCTCGAGCGAGCCGGGCGCCGGAGTGGCTGCCGACGCCATCGCCGGAGCGGCCGCGGGCTGCGCCGAAGCGGCCGCCTCCCCCTCGCCGGCCTGCGCGGTCTGCTCCGCGGCAGGCGGCGCCGCGGCCTGCTGCGCAGGCTCACGCATGCGCTCGACCCAGGCGTCGAACTCGGCCGGGCTCACCGCGAGCAGGCGCTTGCGCATGATCGCGTGCGACGTGCCGCAGAACTCCGCGCACTGACCCGAGTACTCGCCCGGCTCGTTGATCGTGAAGGTGAGCGCGTTCACCTTGGTCGGCGGCACGTTGGACTGCACCGGCACCGGGTAGTTGTAGCGCTTCCCCCCGATGCGCGGGATCCAGAAGTTGTGCAGCACGTCGGCCGAGCTGAGCCGGATGTGCACCTCGCGGCCGACCGGCAGCACGAACTGGTTCGCCGTGACCACGCCCAGCTCGGGGTAGCGGAACTCCCACCACCACTGGTGCCCGATCGCATCGACCACCAGCGCATCGGGGCTCGGTTCCCGGTACGTGTAGAACACGGTCCGGATCGTCGGCACCGCGATGAAGGCGACGATCAGGGCAGGCCCGAGGGTCCAGAGGATCTCGGCCACCGCGTTGCCGTGCGTCTGCCGCGGCGGCGTCTGGCCGGGCCGGCGCCGGTAGCGCATGACCACGTAGAGCAGGACCGTCCACACGACCGCGAGCACCAGCATCGTCCACCAGAAGACGCCGGCGAACAGGTCGTTGATGACGGCCCCGAACTCCGTGACGGGCCGGAATGTCGTCTGGGGGTAGTCACCCGAGCAGGCGGCGAGCAGCGAAACAGCGATGATCGGCAGGAGCGCGGCCAGCGGGCGGACTCTCTCCGTGCGCAGGGGCATCCCTTTCTTCTCTAATCATCCCGCCCGGAGGGCGGCGGGTGAATGGTGAAAACAAGTTACAGCGCGACAGATTATCACTTACTGCAACCGCGGTCAAGCCGCGCGCGCCGCGCGATCGTGCCGCCGCGCGATCGTGGCCCACACGACGAGCGAGACCCACACGGCCGCGCCCACGGCGAGATGCAGCGCCTGGAGCCAGCGCGGCAGGCGCTCGAGCACGAGCGCGGCGGCCACCACGATCTGCATCGCGACGGCCGCCACGGCCGCGAACGCGGCCTTGCGCACCGCAGGCGGCGCCACGCGCGCGCGGATCGCGGAGCCGACCACGTGCAGCGCGAGCAGGTAGGCCAGCAGCCGGTGCGTCCAGTGGACGTGCACGAGCGGCCCGCCTTCCGGCACGACCTGGCCGTTGCACAGCGGGAATCCCGTGCACAGCGGCGCAGCGCCGGTGTTCGCCGTAACTGCGCCCATGCCGATCACGAGGAACCCCAGCGCGGCCGCGAACAGCGCCGCAGTGGCAAAGCGCGGACGCGCAGCCCCGGCGACGCCGTAGCCCGCAGCGCCCACGCCGGTTCCGGCGGCCGGCGCGCCGGCGCGGATCGCGGCGACCACCACGCACGCGAGAATCGTCGCGGCAGTCACGAAGTGCAGCGCCGTGACCGCGGCGGACAGCTCGAGCCAGACGGTGATGGCGCCGAGCATGACCTGCACGGCGAGGAGGGCGAACGAGAGCGCGATGGGCCGCACGACGCCGCCCGGGCCCGCGTAGCCGGGCCTGGCGCGCCGGCGGAACACGTGCACCGCCAGCGCGGCGAGCGGGAAGATGAGCCCCGCAGCCAGCAGCCGGTGCATCCACTCGATGAACGTCTCCAGGCTCATGGTCGGGATGAGCTGGCCGTTGCAGAGCGGCCAGTCGTCGCCGCAGCCCATGCCAGAGCCGGTGATGCGGACGGTTCCGCCAAAGACGATGAGCAGGTAGATGTAGATAGCCGTGAAAATGGCGAGGCGCCGGAAGCCGCGGAGGCCGGGATCCGCGGGCGGAGCTCCGGCCGGCGGCGGTTGCTCCGCACGCGCGACAGTGTGTAGGGGCATCGGTCGTGTCCAGAATCGCAGGGGCAGCGCCGCGGCGCGGCCCTCCGTCGTCGCAAAATCAAGTCTCTGTGTGGGTTGTAATATCGCCCGTGCGCGGCCGGCGCGCCAGTGGGCAGCGCCGGGCCAGCCGGCCGCGCACGGGCCGCCCTCGCCTCCCCACGCCCGCCTCCGTATTCTCCCGGCCGTGACGCGGTCCTTCGACGTCCTGGTGATCGGCGGCGGCGCCGCCGGCGTGGCGGCAGCCCTTGCTGGCACAGCACGCGGCCGACGCGTGGCTCTGGTCCGCGCAGGCCCGGGGGCGACGGCGCTCGCGGCCGGCGGCTGGCGCGGCCCGATGCCCGCCGGGCTGGGCCGCGCCCTCGCGGCAGCGGGGCTCGCGCACGAGCCGCCCGCCGGACCGCTGCCGCACCCCCACGGCGACCTCCGCCCCTTCGACCTCGCCGCCCCGGCCCAGGCCGCGGCCGTGCTCGAGGACGGCGCGCTGGTGTGCGGCATCCTGGGGCTGCCCGGCTTCACGGCGCCGGCGCTCGCGCGGCTGTGGGGCGACGCTGCGGGGGTCAGACTCGCCGCCGCCACGCTGGACGCCGGCCCGCTCACGCCGCCGGCGGGCTGGTCCCCCGTTGCGCTGGCGGCGGCGCTCGAGCGCGAGCCCGGGCCGCTGGCGGATGCGCTCGCTCGCGCAGTGCACGAGACCGGCGCCACGCGCGCGATCCTTCCCCCGGTCCTCGGGCTGGAGCGGAGTGAGGCCGTGCGGGCGGCGCTGGCCGCCGCGGCGGGCGTGCCCGTCGGCGAAATGCTGGGCGTCCCGCCGTCCGTGCCAGGCTGGCGCCTCGATCGCGCGCTGCTCGCCGCGGCGAAAGCGCACGGCGTCGAGGTCATTGCCGGCCGCGCGGGCGAGCCCGAGGTCGATGGCGGCCGGGTCACGGCGGTGCGGGTTCGAGCCGACGACGACGCGGAGCTCCGCGTGGCCGCGCCGGCGATCGTCCTCGCCGCAGGCAAGTTCGCGGGCGGCGGCATCGGGGCGGACGAACGGCTGCGCGAGCCGGCGCTCGGCTGCCCGGTGTGGGTCGAGCATCTCGGCTCCGTGTTCGAGGCGCCGGAGCCCCTCGCGCTGACGAGGCCGGAGCGCGAGGCCCCGCAGCCGCTGCTCGGCGCCGGCGTCCGCGACGACGGCAGCGGCCGCCCCGTGGACCGGAGGGGCGACGTCGTCTACCACAACGTGCGCGTGGCGGGCTCGATCCGGGCGGGCATCGAGACCGCCCGGCTCGGTCTGGGCGAAGCGGCCGCGGACGGCTGGGCGATGGGCGAGGCAGCGGCGGACGCGGCAGCCGGCTGAGCATCCCGCGCCGTGGCGGGAGCGCGGCGGCCGGGCTATTCTCCCCCCATGACCCGGATGCGTCGAGCACGCGCGCGTACGCCACGCGGCGCGGAGCGCGGGCCGTGAGGGGCCGCGTCTTCGCCTGGCTGAACCTGGCCTACCGCTTCGCGCTGCACGTCCTGGCGCTGCCGGTGCGGGCGCTGGGCGGCCGGAAGGATGCCGAGCGCTTCCTCGGCGCGGTGCTGCCCGAGGGCTACGTCCCGCTCGAGCCCGGCGAGCGCGAGGCCTACCCGGCCTTCATGGGCTGCATCAACTGCGGCCTCTGCTCGCTGGCGTGTCCGGCGCTGCGCGAGGCGCCCGCGAGCGCCTGGGCCGAGGCGTGGACCTTCGTGGTCGGGCCGTCCCGGTCGATCGACCGCGCCGCGCTCGCGCACGCGGGCGCGAATGCGTGCACCCGCTGCGGCGAGTGCGCCGCCGTCTGCCCGACCGGCGTGCCGATCCCGGCGCTCGCCGGGCTGATCCAGCGGCTGGCCGCGCAGCGGGCATGACGCACGCGCCGCCCATCACGCCGGCGCCCCGAGCGCCGGCACCCGCATCCGTTCAACCGAGCGCCGCCACGCCGCGGGCCGGCGGCAGGACAGGAGCTGCACCCAGATGCGACGCACGCTGTTCACGCTTTCCGCGTTGCTGCTGACCTCGATCACGAACGCCATGAGCCAGACCCCGGAAACGCAGCGGCCGCGTGCCCGCGAGGCGGGCGTCGTCGTCGGCATCATGCAGCCGGGCCCGCTCAACGCGATCACGGATGTCCCGGGCGTGCGCGTGGGGCAGGTCACCGTGCGGGAGGGAGACAGCGTCCGCACCGGCGTGACCGCGATCCTGCCGCACGGCGGCAACCCGTTCCGCGAGCGCGTGCCCGCGGCGCTGCACGTCGGCAACGGGTTCGGCAAGCTGCTCGGCGTGACGCAGCTCCGCGAGCTGGGCGAGCTCGAAACGCCGATCCTGCTCACCTGCACGCTGTGCGTGTGGCGCGCCGCGGACGCGATGGTCGGGTGGCTGCTCGAGCAACCGGGCATGGAGAACGTGCGGTCCATCAACCCCGTCGTCGGCGAGACCAACGACGGCATGCTGAACGACATCCGCGCGCGCCCCATCCGGCCCGAGCACGTGCGCCGCGCGCTCGAGTCCGCGTCTTCCGGGCCCGTCGAGGAGGGCGCCGTCGGCGCCGGCACGGGCACCGTCGCGTTCGGCTGGAAGGGCGGCATCGGCACGAGCTCCCGGCGGCTGCCCGCATCGCTCGGCGGCTGGACCGTCGGCGTGCTCGTGCAGAGCAACTACGGCGGCGTGCTCACCATCAACGGCGCACCCGTCGGCCGGGAGCTCGGCCGCTTCTCGTTCCAGCGGCAGCTCTCCAGCAGGGCCGACGGCGCGCTCGACGACTCGCCCGATGGCAGCATCATGATCGTCGTCGCGACCGACGCGCCGCTCGACTCCCGCAACCTCGAGCGTCTCGCCGCCCGCGCCATCGTCGGCCTCGCCCGCACGGGCGCCACGATGAGCAACGGCTCCGGCGACTACGTGCTCGCGTTCTCGACCGCCGAGGCGGTGCGCCGGCGGGAAGGCGAGGCGCCCCGCAGCGTCCAGGACCTGCCGAACGACGCGATGTCGCCGCTGTTCCAGGCGGTCGCCGAGGCCACCGAGGAGGCGATCTACAACTCGCTCTTCAAGGCGACGACGACGCAGGGCCATCACGGCACGGTCGAAGCGCTTCCGCTGGACCGGGTGATGGAGGTGCTTCGCAAGTACAACGCGGTGGGGTGGGACCGGACTCTGCCGCCGGGGAGGTGAGCGCGGCTCGTCGTCGCCGATCATGAGCACGAGGCCGAGCGAGCAGCCGGAGCGCGTCGACGTGAGCGACGTCGGGCCGCGTCGGCCTCACTCCCCCTTCACGAACCTCTCGATCTCCTCCGCGCGCGCTTCCGCATCCGCCTCGCCCATCTCGATCAGGCGGCGCAGGTAGTCGGACTGGAACATGACGAGGCTGAGCGCGTCGGGGCTGAGCGTCTGCCGCGTGCCGAGCGACCGGGTGAGGAGGCGGAACGCGCCCGGCAGGCGGGGCTCGTAGTCGCGGGCGAGGCGGCCGAGGTCGCGGGACGGGCGGAGCACCAGCAGGTCGACGATTCGCAGCCCATCGCGCTGGTCCTCGGGCAGGCGCCGGAGCAGGCGGTTCAGCCGCTCGAGGCGGAGCGCGTCCTGGTCGATGACGTCCAGGAAGATCGCGTTCATGAGCACGCCGAGCACCTGCGCCGGAGGCGGATAGCCGACGGTCACCGGCGTCGCGGCTTCGGCCGGCGAGGCGGCGTGTCGGGTCGAGATGGCGATGATGCGGCCGGCGCCCAGGTGCAGTGCGGGCGAGAGCGGCGCGGCGAGCCGGATGCCGCCGTCGCCGTGCCAGTCATCGCCCAGGCGGACGGCCGGGAAGAAGAGGGGCAGCGCGGCGGACGCCATGATGTGGTCCACCGTCAGCGCGGTCTGCACGCCCACGCGGTTGGGGCGCTCCCAGCCCTGGATCTCGCGGCCCTGCGCCCACGCGACGGAACGGCCCGTCCCGTAGCTGGTGGTGCTGACCGCGATCGCCTTGAGCCGGCCGCGGCGCAGGTTGTCCGCGATGCCGACGATCTCGCCGTTCTCCCCGGCAGCGAGCACGTCCGTGAGCAGGCGGCGCAGCGGCGTCGTGTCCACGAGCCCGCGCACGGCGGGCGTGCGCGTGAGCCCGCCGACCGTGAGGCGCGCGGCCCAGCGGGCGACGTGGCCGGCGAGCGAGCGCGTGTCCACGCGGAACACGTCTTCGGGGGTGAGGTCGCTCCACAGCCGGGCAAGCTCGGAGACGGCCGCGCGGAAGTTGCCGGGGTGCGCGGCGAGATGGCCGGCGTTGACCGCGCCCGCGGACACGCCGGTGAGGATCGGGACCTCCAGATCGGGGAAACGGCGCGCGAGCCAGACCAGCATCCCGACCTGGTAGGCGGCGCGGGCGCCGCCGCCGGTGAGCGCGATCGCGAGCTCACCCGGGCGCCGGGCGGCGTTCACGGCGTCGTGTGCGTTCTCGTTGCCCATGCTGCGGGGTCGTTTCTCCGTCAGGCGACGTCGCCGGGCGGACCACGCGGCGGACCGCTCGCTCGCGGTCTGCCCGCGTGCCCCTACCCCAATGTACCCCGGGCGTGTCGCACCGACCAAACGCGCGGCGTAACGGGCCGTTCGGCCCCTTCGCTCGTGCGCGAGCGCGGGTTATCTTCAGGTCGCAGGGCCCGCGCGCGCTGGCAGAGCGGCGTTCAGCGCGCCGTGGGCCGAGATCACCGATTGCGCCAACGATCGATGGAAGCCCTGGATCCGCTGTTCGCCGGCCCGTGGGGGCCGATTCTCATCTTCTGCCTGCGCATCGTGGACGTCTCGATCTCGACCCTCCGCGTGCTGCTTGCCGTCCGCAATCACCGCATGGTCGTGCCGTTGCTCGGCTTCTTCGAGGTGTCGGTCTGGATCATCGCGGTCGGCAGCGCGATCCGGAACCTCGAGAGCGCGTGGCACATCCTGGGCTACGCGAGCGGGTTCGCGACCGGATCCTTCGTCGGCCTGTGGATCGAGGAGAAGCTCGCGTTCGGCCTCGCGACCGTGCGGATCATCTCGACGCACGGCGGCGTCGAGCTGGCGGAAGCGCTGCGCGAGCGCGGCTTCGGCGTGACCGAGTTCTCGGGCCAGGGCCGGCACGGGCCGGTCGAGGTCGTGTACACGGTGCTGCGCCGCCGCCAGGTGCCGGAAGTGCTCGAAGAAGTCGACCGCTGGGACCCGCAGGCGTTCGTGACCGTGGAAGAGCCGCGGCAGGTGCGCGCCGGCTGGCAGCCCATCCGCCGGCGCAGGCCGCTCGTGCGCGCGGGGTTGGGGTTCCCGGATCGGCGGTAGGGTCAGCACGATCGCGAGAAACGATGAACGCGAATCTCGATCCGAGGCGTGTTCGGATCGGGATTCGCGTCTAATGTGCACGCAATCGAGAGGCGAAGCTGCCTACGGCTCCAACTGCGCCTGCCTCACCTCGTACACCTCCGGCAACGCGCGCAGCGCCTCCATCACCTCCACGCCGAGCTTACTGTCCACGCCGATCGCGGCGAGCGCGGCGCCGCCAGCCTCGATGCGCGACTGGTGGTACTCGGCGATGTTGATGCCCGCGTTGCCGAGCACGGTGCCGACGCGGCCGATCACGCCGGGCACGTCGCGGTTGCGCAGCACGACCAGCGAGCCGCGCGGCACGATGTCCACGTGGTAGTCGCCGATGCGGACCACGCGCGGGTAGTCCGGGGCCAGCAGCGCGCCCGCGACACGGGTTTCACCGCCCGAGCCCTCCAGCCGGAGATCCACGTACTCGGCGTACGGCCCGTACGAGCCGAGCCGGACCTGCTTGACCGGGATGCCGCGCGCGGCGGCGAGGTGCAGCGCGTTGACGAAGTTGACCGCGCCGTGGCCGACCGCATCCGCCAGCACGCCCACGAGCGCGGACGCGCTGAGGGGCTGGAGCGGCTTCTGGGCCGCGCCGCCGTAGCGCACCTCGACGCGCCGGATGGGGCCATCCACGAGCGCGGCAGCGAGCCGGCCCAGGCGAGTGGCCAGGTCGAGCAGCGGCCGCAGCCGCCGCATCTCCTCGCCGCCGATCGCCGGAGCGTTGAGCGCGTGCGAGAGGTCGCCGTCCACCAGCGCCGCGCGCACCGCCTCCGCGATCTCGACCGCCACGTTCTGCTGCGCCTCGCGCGTCGCCGCGCCCAGGTGCGGCGTGAGCACGACGTTGTCCAGCTTGCGCAGCGGATGGTCCGCCGGCAGCGGCTCCTGCTCGAACACGTCGAGCGCCGCGCCCGCGAGCCGGCCCTGGGCCAGCGCCTCGCACAGCGCCTGCTCGTCCACCACGCCGCCGCGCGCCGCGTTGACCAGGAACGCGCCGGGCCTGAGCAGCGCCAGCTCGCGCGCGCCGATCAGCCCTGCGGTCGCATCCGTGAGCGGCACGTGCAGCGAGACCACGTCGGCGCGGCGCAGCACCTCGTCCAGCGGCATCAGCTCGACGTCCAGCGCGCGGGCGCGCTCCTCGTTGATGTGCGGGTCGTAGGCGATGACGCGCATGCCGAACGCGCGCGCCCGCCGCGCGACCTCGCCGCCGATCCTGCCGGCGCCCACGAGCCCCAGCGTCTTGCCGTACAGCTCGATGCCGTTGAAGGACTTCCGGTCCCACTCGCCGGCGCGCATGCTGCGGTCCGCGGCCGGGACGCGCCTGACCGCGGCGAGCAGCAGCGCGAACGTCAGCTCGGCGGCGGAGATCGTGTTGCCGGATGGCGCGTTGAGCACCGCGATGCCGCGCTCCGTCGCGGCGGCGACATCGATGTTGTCCACGCCCACGCCCGCGCGGCCGATCACCTTCAGCCGCTTCGCGCGCGCGAGCGACTCCGCGGTGATGCGCGTTGCGCTGCGCACGATGACCGCGTCGCAGTCCTCGAGCGCGGCGGCCAGGTCCTCGCCCTTCAGGCCCGTGCGCTGCACGATCTCGAAGCGGCCGTCCGCGTGGAGCGGCGCGAGCCCTTCGTCCGAGATCGCGTCCGCGATGAGGACGCGGAACGTGGGGCCCGGCTCGGAATCCGCACCCGTCCGGGCCTGGCCCTGCGCCGCCGTGTCCGCGGCGGTTGCTGCCTTGGGAGTCACAGGACCAGCACCTCCTCGATCACGCCGAGCAGCTCCTCCAGCTCGGCCACCGTGTGATCGCCCATGTGGCCGATGCGGAACGTCTCCTCCTTCATCTTGCCGTAGCCCGTGGCGACGATGTAGCCGCGCTCGCGCAGCGCCGCCGCCAGCTTCGGCCCGGTCCAGCCCTCGGGCGGGCGGATCGTCGTGACCGTCGGCGAGCGGTAGCCCTCACGGGCGAGGATGCTCAGCTCGATGCCGCGGCCGCGCATCTCGTCCACCCACTGCCACATCCTGCGCGCCATCGCCTCGTGCCGCGCCCAGCGCGCCTCCATCGTCTCCTCGCGGAGCCGGTCGAGCTGCGCGGCCAGCGCGTACAGCAGCGAGACCGCCGGCGTGTTGGGCGTCTCGCCCTTCTCGAGGTTGCGCTCGAACTCGAGGAAGTCGAAGTAGATGCCGCGGTCCTTCTTTGCCGCCGCGCGCTCCAGCATGTGCTCCTGCGCGACGCCGACCGCCAGCCCCGGCGGGATGGCAAGGCACTTCTGCGAGCCCGCCAGCGCGAAGTCCAGACCCCACTCGTCCGCGAGCACCGGCGCGCCCGCGAGGCTGCTCACGCAGTCCACGAGGATGGCGACGTCGCCAGCGGCGTGCGCCACGCGCGCCAGCTCCGCGACCGGGTTCAGCACGCCCGTCGAGGTCTCGCAGTGCACGACGGTGACCGCGTCGTAGTCCTTGCCGCGCAGCGCGTCCTCCAGCATGTCCGGGGTGTGCGCCTCGCCCCACGGGACCTCGAGCGCGTCCGCCTCCAGGCCGCACGCGACCGCGATCTTGTAGAACCGCTCGCTGAACGCGCCGTTCACCAGGCAGAGCACCTTGCGGCGCACGCCGTTGCGGATCGCGGCCTCCATCAGGCCGGTCGCGGAGGAAGCGGAGACGTAGACGGGCCGGCGGGTCCGGAACACGTCCTGGAGGCCCGGCTGGATGCGGGCCATGAGCTTCTGGAGGTCGGGGCCGCGGTGGCCGATCATCGGGCCGACCTGGGCCTCGAGGACCTCGGGCAGCACTTCCGTCGGCCCGGGCAGGAAGAACCGGCCGAACGGCGGTACCTTGACTTTCGGGGCTGTAGCGGTCTCTGGCATCGTCGCTCCGGTCATGGCTGTAGGAGAGGCCCGCCCAACCTCTCGGGCAGGCCCGAGAGGGGTGGTACCCGGTGAGGGGCGGGGCGTGCCACAAACTGCATAAGAGGCGGGTGAGGGCGGGGGCGACCCCTCCCCCTTCCCTTCCACCCGGGCGACCGCTCCCATCCTCGCCCCGCCCGGGCGGGGGAACGGCGGGTGCAACTGCGGGCGGGGACATGCGCGGTGTATCTCGATCCCACCGCGAACGCCCCCGCCCGCCTATATTCCGCTTTTCCCTCGCCCCCGCCCGGGTGGGTCGGGTGGGATGTGGTGACGCCCCCGCCCACGCCCGCTGTTGGCAGTTGACGCCCCCGCCCGCAGTTCACTCCCTCCGCCCCAGCACCATCTCCACCACCGGCAACAACGAAAACTCCCGGATCACCTCGTCCGCCGCCGCGATGACGGCGGGCCGCGCGACCACGCCCGCGAACGCGACGAAGCGGTCCACCACGCCCTGCACCTCGAGGTCCGTCGCGCCGTCGCCGACCATCAGGACGGGGCGTGGGAGCTCGGGCAGCCATTCCTCCACCACCACGCGCTTGCCGCCGGACCGCGCGAGCGGCGAGGCGGCGTCGTAGCCGGCGTAGGCGCCGTCGGCGGAGAAGTAGACGTCGACGGCGGCGACGTCGTCGTCACTGAGCCCCAGCTCGCGCGCCAGCGCGACGACCGCGGGGCGCAGCCCGCCGCTGATCACGCGCACGCACACGCCCGCGTCCAGCAGCGCACGCACCGTTTCACGCGCGCCGGGCACCATGTTCTCGATGTAGCGGCGGCCGAGCGCCTCCACGGCCGCGCGCGATGGCCGCACGATCTCCAGCCGCCGGCCGTAGACCTCCTCGAGCGGGACCTCGCCCCGCATCGCGGCCTCGGTCAGCGCGTGGACTTCGGGATGATCGCGCGCGAGCTCGTCCACGCCCTCGATGGTCGAGAGTGTCGAGTCGCAGTCGAACAGGACGGTGCGGAAGCGCGGCTCCGAACGCATGCGTCGCAGCGGGCTACGGGTGCAAAGCTCTCGCGCGGCAGGCGAGCCGCGCAGATCGCGGCGCCAATCTCCGCGGCCCGCGTCGCCGCGGCAAGCCGCCGCTACGGCGTCACGACCTCGCCCATCCGCACGACCTCGAACTCCGCGCTCGAGACGCGCTTCAACGCGGCCAGGTTCTCGTCGTTCCAGCGCGGGTCCGGCGCGCCGCTGATGTACCACGCGCTGCCGTTGTCCGCGAGGAACATCCCGTACTTCTTGAGCGCGGTGAGGATGACCTGCACTTCGGGAGGGAAACCGGAGATGTCGAAGTCCGCGCGCAGGCGCACGCGCATGCCCATGGGCGGCAGGTCCGGGTCCGTGCGGTTGCTCGCCCAGTGCCGCGCGGGGTGCACGTACGCGCGCCGCGTGACAGGACAGGTGAAGCGCAGCGCGTGCCGGATCTCGCCCTGCTCGACGACCTCGTCGTAGCGCACGAGGCCGGGGAAGATCGGCAGGCCCGCCGCGTCGGCGGACGTCCAGCCCGCCGGCCGCAGCGCGTTCGAGCTCAGGTCGAAGATCGCGCCGGAGCCCGCCTGCCAACGCTTGCCGCCGTCCACGGGATGCGCGTCGAACAGCTCGTAGAGGATCCAGTTGTCGCGGTCGATCACGATGACGTGGCGGTCGCCCGTCGCGTTCGGTCCACCCTCGATCGGCGCGTCCGGCGGGATCGGGTACGGCCCGGGGTCGCTCTCGTCCTCGTAGTAGAAGCTGACCGGCACGCGCGGCTGGTCGCCGGAGACGACGACGTACGGGATGCCGTTCGGCGCGCCGTTCCACACCGTGCCGAAGTCCGGGTGCAGGTTGCGGATCCCGCAGCTCGCGATGAGCGTCGCCGAGTTCGGGTCGACCGGCTCGCCCGAGATGTCCTGGTTCCACGGGTTGTCCGCCGGGAACGGCC
>Ga0207873_1003083_pt1 | contig 12648 bp, 7 predicted proteins | sample BGWIniCompost_FD_187373 | JGI IMG/M metagenome (GOLD analysis project Ga0207873, IMG submission 187373) | Cellulose adapted compost microbial communities from Newby Island Compost Facility, Milpitas, CA, USA - BGW Initial Compost (SPAdes)... ... | reverse complement strand
CGAGAAGGCGATTCGATTCTCGGTCGACGCGGCGAAGTCGTCGCTCGGCGCGGAAGGCTACGCGCTCGCGATCGACTCAGAAGGCGTGCACGTGACCGCATCGGATGCGCGCGGGGCGTTCTACGGCGCGGTGTCGTTGTGGCAGCTCGCGAGCGCGAGTACCGCAAGCGGGGAGTCGATTCGGCTGCCGGCGGTGTCGATCGAGGACGCACCGCGCTTTACGTGGCGCGGGCTCATGATCGACTCGGTCCGTCATTTCCAGCCCGTCGATGAGCTGAAACGCATCATCGATGCGATGGCGTTGCACAAGCTCAACGTGCTGCATTGGCATCTCACCGACGATCAAGGTTGGCGTCTCGAGATCAAGAAGTATCCGAAGCTCACCTCGGTCGGCGCGTGGCGCGTGCCGGCGGGCGCGGGTCCCGCCGCGGATATCGATCCCGCAACCGGCAGGCCGCGGCTGTACGGCGGCTTCTACACGCAGGACGAGGCGCGCGAGATCGTCGCGTATGCCGCTGCACGACACATCACGGTCGTACCCGAGATCGAGATGCCCGGTCACGCGAGCGCGGCGATCGCTGCGTATCCGGAGCTGGGCGTCGAAGCGCCGCGCAACCCGGTCGTGCCGGCCGATTGGGGCATCTACGAAAATCTGTTCAACGTCGAAGAGTCCACGTTCGCGTTCCTCGAGGACGTGCTGACCGAGACGATGGCGATCTTCCCGAGCAAGTACATCCATGTCGGCGGCGACGAGGCCGTGAAGAAGCAGTGGGAGCGCTCCGCGCGCGTGCAAGCGCGCATGAAGGCGCTCGGCGTGAAGGACGCGCATTCGCTGCAGAGCTATTTCATTCAGCGCATCGAGCAGTTTCTCAATAGACATGACCGCAACTTGATCGGCTGGGACGAGATCCTGGAAGGCGGCTTGGCGCCGAACGCGACCGTGATGTCCTGGCGCGGCATCGACGGTGCGATCGCGGCGGCGAGCGCCGGGCACGATGCCGTGCTCTCGCCGTGGCCGACGCTGTACTTCGACAATCGACCGCTCGACACGGCGAAGCCGCCGGGGCGCGGTCGCGTGATTTCCGTCGAGGACGTGTATCGCTTCGATCCCGCGCCGGCCGCACTGACCGAGGAGCAACGCAAGCACATTCTCGGCGTGCAAGCGAATGTCTGGACAGAGCACATCCGCACGGCGGATCGGCTCCAGTACATGATCTTCCCCAGACTCGCCGCGTTATCCGAGGTCGCCTGGTCGCCGGCGGACGCGAGCGACTGGGACAGCTTTCAGGCGCGATTGCCGGTGCAGCTCGATCGCTACCAGCAGCTCGGGCTGAACTATGCCGATCCCTCGCGCGTCGAGCCCGTCGTCGGCACACGCCGCACGAGTCATCAATTGAAGATGTGCAGCGACAAGCTCGTGCTGGCGCTCGAGGACGATGCGCCGGTGCAAGGCGAGCGAGCGGTGTTCTTCGTCGACATCATGCAACCCTGCTGGATTTACGAGCGGGCTTCCCTCGCGCCGGGAATATCGCTGCGCGCTCGCGTCGGGCAGGTGCCGTTCAACTTCCAGATCGGCGATGCACGCAACGAGATTCGGTTCAGGGAACCGAGCACGAAGGAAGGCGAGCTCGAAGTGCGTTTGGATGGCTGCGAGGGCCCGGTGATTGCGAGCTTGCCGCTCGCGCCCGCCGCGAACAATCCGGCGGTGACGGAGCTCGAGCCGGCGACGCTCGGCGATCACACGGGTCCGCACGATCTGTGTCTGACGTTCACGCAGCGCGGGCTCGATCCGACGTGGGTGATCGACGAGGTCGAGCTCGTCGGCGTCGATGCGCGATAGCGGAGCGCACGCATGACAGCTGTGAAACTCTACGCGCCGGTGCAAGGTTGGTGCGCGCCGCTCGAGGAAGTGCCCGATGCCGCGTTCGCGCAGGGCATGCTCGGTCCCGGTATCGCGATCGATCCCACGAACGACACGCTGCACGCGCCGTGCGACGGCGAGCTGATTGCGGTCGCGTCCGCGCGCCATGCGGTAACGATTCGCTCTGACGAAGGCATTGAGGTGTTGATGCACGTCGGCATCGACACGGTGTCGCTCGCAGGGACCGGTTTCGAGGTGCTTGCGAACACCGGTGACCGCGTCCGGCGCGGAGATCCGTTGCTGCGCTTCGACTTGGATGTCGTGGCGCGTGGGGCGAAGAGTCTCATCACGCCGATCGTCATCGCCAATGGCGAGCGGTTCGAGATCGTTCGCGCGCTCGCGAACCGCACTGTGGCGATCGGGGATGAGCTGTTACAGGTGCGCGCGCTTGCGCATGACGGGCGATCGCAAGCGCAAGGCGTCGGGCAAACCGCAACCGAGCGCGTCGTCGTCGCGCACGAACACGGGATCCACGCGCGTCCCGCCGCCGAGCTGGCGCGATGCGCGAAGCAGTTCAACGCCGAGATTCGCATCGAAGCGCGCGGACGCTCGGCAAATGCGCGTAGCGCGGTGGCGCTGATGGGATTGGGCGTTCGGCAGGGCGATGAAATCGACATCGTCGCGACGGGCGCTGATGCGAAGCGCGCGGCGCGCGCGGTGCGGGATGCGGTGCTTGCGCTGGAACCGGCGCATGGCGAGAGCAAGACCGTTGCTTCGCAAGCCGTCGCGGGGGGTGAATCGCACGCGGATGACTCGCACTTGCGCGGCGTGATCGCGAGCCGTGGGTTCGCAGTCGGGCGCGCGGTCGTGTTGCGCGCGAAGAAGATCGAGGTCGAGGAGGCGGGCGCCGGTGTCGCTCACGAGACCGCCGAGCTCGAACGGGCGCGCGGCGAGGTGAGAACGCGATTGCAGCAGCTCGCGAGGACGTCTGCGCGTACCGCGAGCGAAGTCATCGCCGCGCACCTCGAGTTGTTGGACGATTGCGAGCTGATCGATCGCGCGCAACGCGCGATCGCGGGCGGCAAGAGTGCCGGTTTCGCGTGGAGGACGGCGATCGAACAGAGCGTCGACGCGCTGCGAGGTCTCGACAGCGTGCTGATGAACGAGCGTATCGACGACCTGCTCGATCTCGAATCGCAGGTGTTGCAGTCGCTGAGCGGCGTCGCCCCAGGCGATGCGCTGGAGTTGCCGGAGCGTGCCATTCTGATCGCACGAGACCTCAAGCCATCGCAGCTCGTATCCTTGGATGCGTCGCGTCTGGCCGGCATCTGTTTGGCAGGCGGCGGCCCGACCTCTCACGTGGCACTGTTGGCGGCCGCGATGGGTATTCCCGCCCTCGTGGCGCTCGGCGATTCGGTGCTGCGCGTGGATGAGGGCGCGTGGCTCGTGCTCGATGCGGAGCAAGGCTCGCTCGCAATCGCCGATCCGGCAACGCTTACCGCGGCGGAGCAGAACGTGAAGGAGCGAGCCGAGCGTACGCATGCTCAGCGCGCCGCTGCGCAGACCGACTGCTATACGAGCGACGGAATGCGCATTGAAGTGTTCGCGAATCTCGCATCGTTGAGCGAGGCGCAGACGGCAGTCGCGAACGGTGCCGAAGGCTGCGGGCTGTTGCGCACCGAATTCTTGTTCATCGATCGCGCCTCCGCACCCGATGAGGCGGAGCAGCTCCAGCAGTATCAGGCGATCGCGAACACGCTGCAGGGCAGGCCGCTCGTCATACGCACGCTCGACATCGGCGGCGACAAGCCGATTCCGTATCTGCCGTTGCCGGCGGAAGACAACCCCGCGCTCGGGCTGCGCGGCGTGCGGACCAGCTTGTGGCGCCCCGATCTGCTCCAGACGCAGCTTCGCGCGATCCTGCGCGTGCAGCCCGTGGGTCAGTGCCGCGTGCTGCTACCGATGATCACGGATGCGGGCGAGATTCGCGCGGTACGGCGCATGATCGAAGAGATCGCGCAGGGTCTTGGCCGGCAAGAGGCGATCCAGGTCGGCGCGATGGTCGAAACGCCCGCGTCCGCGCTGCGTGCGTCGCAATTGCTGAAGGAGCTCGACTTCCTCTCGATCGGCACGAACGATCTCACGCAGTACACGCTCGCGATGGATCGCACGCACGCCGAGCTCGCGCATCGCATCGACGGCTTACATCCGGCCGTGCTGACGTTGATCGCGAGCACCGTGAGCGCGGCGGATCGTCACGCGGCGCTCGTCGCCGTGTGCGGCGGGCTCGCCTCGGAGCCTGCGGCCGTACCGATTCTGATCGGCCTGGGCGTGCGGGAGCTGTCGGTCGTGCCGACGATGGTCCCGGAGCTCAAAGCTTTGATTCGTGCTGTGACGTTGGAGATGTGCCGCAAGCTCGCGGAACACGCGCTCGAGCAAGAAACTGCAGAAGAAGTGCGCGTGCTCGCGAACGAGTTCTTGCGTACGCATACGAGGGTGACCTCATGAAGAAGATCATCGCCAGTCTGCAACCGATCGGCCGCGCGCTGATGCTGCCGATCGCCGTATTGCCGGTCGCGGCGCTGTTGCTGCGCCTGGGTCAGCCGGACCTGCTCGGTGTCGCGGCGATCGCGGCGGCGGGCGATGCGATCTTCGCGAACCTCGGATTGCTGTTCGCGATCGGCATCGCGGTGGGGCTCGCGCGGGAGAATCACGGTGCGGCGGGCTTGGCGAGCGTCGTCGGCTATCTCGTCACGACGAAGGGTGCGGAAGTGCTCATCGCGGTCCCGCCGGAAGTGACCGCGGACCTCACGGGTCAGGCGCAGGATTTCGCGATCGCGGCGTTCCGCGCGAAGGAGCTCGCGAAGCTCAGCGTGCCGGCGGGTTTGTTGTGCGGGCTGATCGCGGGTGCGCTCTACAACCGCTTCAGCGACATCCGCTTGCCGAGCTATCTCGCCTTCTTCGGCGGCCGGCGCTTCGTGCCGATCGCGAGCGGCTTCGCCGGTCTCGTGCTAGCGCTCTGTTTCGGCTTCGGTTGGCCCGTCATCGAGCACGGCATGGACGTGCTGAGCCAGTCGGTCGTCGAGTCCGGCTCGTTCGGTCTCTTTATATATGGTGTGCTGAACCGGGTGCTCATCGTGACCGGGCTGCACCACATCATCAACAACATCGCGTGGTTCCTCCTCGGCGACTACAACGGCGTCACCGGCGATCTGAAACGCTTCTTCGCCGGCGATCCGTCCGCGGGCGCGTTCATGTCCGGTTTCTTCCCCGTGATCATGTTCGGATTGCCCGCGGCCTGTCTTGCGATGTATCGCACCGCGCTGCCGGAGCGGCGCAAGGCCGTCTCGGGTATGTTGGTTTCGATGGCGCTCACGGCGTTCCTCACGGGCGTTACCGAGCCGATCGAGTTCTCGTTCATGTTCCTCGCGCCGGTGCTCTACGGCATTCATGCGGTGCTGACCGGTCTGTCGCACGTGCTGATGGATGTGCTCGAGATCCGGCTCGGTTTCGGTTTCTCCGCGGGCCTGTTCGACTACGTGCTCAACTATTCGCAGTCGACGCGCCCGGCATGGTTGATCCCTATCGGCGCGGCATACTTCGCGCTGTACTACGGTCTGTTCCGCTACTTCATCGTCAAGTTCGACCTGAAGACTCTGGGGCGTGAAGTCGAGGAGGGCGCTCGCGTGCCCGTCAGCGCAGGTTCGGCCGAGCCGTCCACGCGCGGCTGGATTACGGGATTGGGCGGTGCGGCGAATCTGCGCAGCGTCGAAGCCTGCACGACGCGCTTGCGGCTGATCGTCGCCGATCCGTCGCGGATCGACGAAGCGGCGTTGAAGGCGCTCGGTTCGCGCGGCGTGCTGCGCCTCGGCGAAGGCGCCGTGCAGGTCGTCGTCGGACCGATCGCCGATCAGCTCGCCTCGCAGATTCGCGCAGAGTTGCCGGCACGCGGAGAAGGGGCCAGCGCATTGGAATCGGCGCCGCCTGTGCCGGCATCCGCGTCTGCGACAGGCGCCATCGATCCGACGCAAATACAAGCACTCGTCCGCGCGCTCGGCGGCAAAGCGAATCTCGGCGAGCTGCGAGCGCTCGCAACGAGGCTCTGCGTGACCGTGAGCGATCCGTCGAGCGTGGACGAAGCCGCACTCAGGCAACTCACCCGCGGCATCGCAAGACCCCATCCACGCAGCATCCACCTCGTGCTGGGCCCAAGCTCACCGCAATGGCTCGCGGCGTTGAAGGTTTGACAGGAAGAACTCTCGCAAAGGCGCAAAGGGCGCAAAGCCAGACAAGAGGAGCTCTTCTAAGAAAAAAATCTCCTTGTCCGTCTTTGCGCTCTTTGCGCCTTTGGGAGAGTCTCTTTGCGAGGCCAGACTCGCAATCCACAGGTATGATTGTGACGCGGTTCGACCGTGGAGCGTCGTCATGCCGAGAGGGAAGGACATCAGTCGAGCGGTTCGCGAAGTCTGTCTCTGGTTTCCCGAAACCGAAGAAGTGATCGCGCACGGCTCGCCGGACTTTCGGGTGCGCGGTAAGACCTTCGCCAGCTACGTCATCAATCATCACGGCGACGGTCGGGTCGCGCTCTGGCTGAATGCACCCTCGGGTGCGCAAGACCACTACGTGCGCCGAGAGCCCAAGCATTTCTTCGTGCCGCCGTACGTCGGGCCGCGCGGTTGGCTCGGCGTCAATCTCGACAAAGGCATCTCGTGGAAGGTGGTTGCGATGCTCGTGCGCGATGCCTACGTGAAAGTCGCACCTGCCGCGCTCGCGAAGTCGTTGGGCCCGACGATCGAGATCTCGCCGCCCACGAAGGCGCTCAAACCAGAAGAGATCGATCCCTTGAGCTCGAAGCGTGCGCAGGCGGTTCTGAAGCAGCTGCGTGCGATCTGTTTGTCGTATCCGGAGACGAGCGAGGACAAACAATTCGGTGCGCCGGTGTGGCGTGTCGGCAAGAAAGTGTTCGCGCAAGCGCGCTGCTACCAACCGGATCGTCGGCTCAAGCTCTCGTTCTGGTCCGGGGTGGACCAGCAGGCGCTGTTGGTGCGGGAGAAGCGTTTCAGCATTCCGCCCTACATCGGTCACAACGGCTGGACCGCGCTCGACGTCACCGAGAGCGCGAACTGGAAGGAGATTCGTTCGCTCGCTCTGTTCAGCTATCGGCACTTTGCGTTGAGTCGTATGTTGAAGGCGCTGGACGAACGTGAGGTCGAATCGCGTGGCGGCGCACGCAAGCGCAGTAAGGAGGCGACACGGACAGCGCGGAATCGTCGCTAGGTTACGGCGCGATCCTTATCGAGGATCAGCGCGGCCTACTTCGTGCCGTACAACCGATCGCCGGCGTCGCCCAAACCCGGCCAGATGTATCCGTGATCGTCGAGCTCGGGATCGACGGCGCATGTCCAAATGCGCACTTGCGGATGGCGATCGTGAATGCGCTCGAGACCGACCGGCGTAGCCAGCACGCACACGAACCGGATGTCGGTCGCGCCGTGCTCCTTCAGCCGATCCAGCGCGGCAACCGCCGAGTTACCCGTCGCCAGCATCGGGTCGATCACGATGACGAGCCGGGAAGCGAGATCCGCCGGTGCCTTGAAGTAGTACTCGACGCTGTTCAGCGAAGTCGGATCGCGATAAAGCCCGATGTGCGCGACGCGTGCCGAAGGCACGAGCTCCAGCATGCCCTCGAGCATGCCGACACCGGCGCGCAGAATCGGTGCGAACACGAGTTTCTTGCCGGATAGGATCGGCGCCCGCATGGACGCGAGCGGGGTCTGAATCGTCGTCGTGTCGAGCGAAAGGTCGCGTGTCACTTCGTAGCACAGCAGCATCGAGATCTCGCGCACGAGCTGACGAAAGCCCTTCGTGGTACGAGAGGCGTCCCGCAGCAACGTCAGCTTGTGCTGCACGAGCGGATGCTCGACGACGTTCACTTCACGCATGCGGGCGCCTCGGTTGTCGACGTTCTCGGCTGGTTAGACATCGAACCCGGCACGAAGGGGGCGGGTTCCGAGCGGCGAACATCTGCAATGCGAAGCGGGAAGCACGGCGCGGTGAGTATGACAAACGCCTCCCCCGTTTACGGGGGAGGCCGCGCGCGAAGGCGAGCGGGTCGGGGAGGCACGACGACATATCACAGTCTGCCGGACGCAGCTAAAGGACGAGTGGCCTCACCACACGCTCGGCGCCACCGATTGGCCGCGACGTGCCCCCACCCTGATCCCTCCCCCGCTTCGCTAGCGCTACGCAGGGGAGGGCACGTGTTGAGTCGAGCGCGATGGCTCGTTTCCCGCTTGAGGTCGGGTTTCAACCCGACGAGAGCGTGTCGCAATGAATTCCGACCTACATGGCTGGCGCCACGTTGCGCGGGGTGTGTCAAGTCGAGCGCGCAGGCAACGCGTTCTTCAAAACAAACTCTCCTTCTCTTCCTTTGCGCCTTGGCGCCCTTGCGAGAGTCTCCTAGTGGCATCCGTCCGCCTTGTTGCCATGCGACTAGCACCAACTTCCAATAGCCAAACATTGAAAGAATGACTATGGTCGCTCGCTGCGGACCTCGTGCATGGATTCGGAGGGTCTTATGCGACGCGCCATTGCGATCGGTGTGACGGTACTCGCGCTGCTGTCGCTCGCGGGCTGCAGCAGCTATAGGCATTGCATGTGGCGGCCCGGAGACCAGGCGGTCGAGGAGAAGCCGGGGCAATACACGCTGCGCTTCATCGAGGCGGACGACGAAGGGTGGTTCTGGAACCGCGACCAAGCCGAAGACGCGATGAACCTCATCCGCACCACGCTGCGCGAGAGCGACACGGTCGTCGTGACGTTCGTGCACGGGTGGCACCACTCGGCGGAGTGTTGCGACGACAACGTGGAGGGCTTCAAGCACACGCTGTCGCAGCTGCGCACGAGGCTGCCCGACAACTTCCGCGTGATCGGCTTGTATATCGGATGGCGCGGGCGCTCGCTTCCGGGATTCCTGGACTACGTGACGTTCTGGGGCCGCAAGGGCGCGGCGGAGCGCGTCGGGCAAAACGACATGAAGGAGTTCATGGCGCGCCTCCAGGAGCTGTATGTCGAGCATCGCCCGGACGCACGCAGGCCCGGTCAGTTTCCGACGATCCCGCCGGTCAATGGCAGCAAGTTCCTCGGTATGGTCACAATCGGCCACAGCTTCGGGGCGCAGGTGCTGATGAAGGCAATCGGGGGATCGCTCGAGGATCAGCTCCAGCTTCTCAACCGACATCCCGCATATCTGCGCGACACGCAGCCGGGGGTCCCCGACCCGGCGCAGCGCTTCGCGGTCAGCGGCGTGGGCGATCTCATCGTCCTGCTGAATCCCGCGCTCGAAGCGTCGCAGTATCACCGCATCCACATGCTCGCGAACGGCCTGTGCTATTCGAGCCTGCAAACGCCGTTGATCCTGACAGTCTCGTCCGAGAACGACATGGCGCGGCACAAGTGGTTCACGGCCGGCCGTATCGCGGGCGAGTTCTTCACCGGCAAGCCGCGCAAGGACAACGAGGTGCAGCGCACCGTCGAACGACAGGCGTTCGGTGTCTACGAAGGTCACATCACTCACGAGCTCAAGCCTGCCGACGAGACCGTCAGGCTCGTTTCCGACGAGATCAACGGGGAGCGCGGTCAGTGCAAGAACAACGGCGCGTGCAAGGCGAAGTGGTTCAAGTGGCGCAGCCCCTCGACCGCCGATCTCGAGAACAGCCTCGTGCCGCGCGATCCCAAGCTCGCGGACTTCGATTTCAGCGGCCGTGTCGTGTTCGAAGACGTCGTGCTCTCGCCGCTAGCGGGGAAGTATTCGGACAAGCCGCCCGAATGCCGCGGCTATCAGCCGTTCATCGTCGCACGCGCGAGCAGGCACATCGTCGACAATCACAGCGGCATCTTCACCGAGCCGTTCCTGCAGTTCCTCGTGCCGTACATCGCATACATCGAGGAGAAATCGAAGGTCAACGTGACGGAGAAAGTGCAGCAGCGTCTCGATACCGAGATGCAGGCGACCAAAGGCAGTGAGTGAGTCCTGTAGCGCTTACTTCGAACGGAAGGCGTGAGCCACGAGCTGCGAGCCGATCGCGCTGGCGATGAAGACCATCTTGCGATTGGCGAGCAGCTTGCCGACCCAGTCGAACGCCCCGCCGTCGATAAGCGGTATGCCTTCGTTCGAGCCCGTGCCCGCGCTGATCATGAAACGGATGCCGTCGTAGTACGCCTTGTCCAACGGCCCGCGAGCGGCGCCGATCCCAGACTCCTCGAGGCGCGCGGCGAGTCGCAGCGCGACGGGTTCGCGTTCCGGTGTGGCAAGCAGTCGGACCTGCGGCTCGGGGATCCGATACCCGAGCTGTTCGAGACGGTTGAGCGCCGTGAGATGAGTCCGAATGTGCTCGGCGAGCGAATCGACCGTGAAGCCCTGATCCTTCGTTTCGTGTCCCGCGCTCGTCAGGCAGAAGATTCTAAAGTGCGCCGTGAATCCCGATTGTTTCGGTACCGGTTGCGCACGCACGCAGCGATGGCTCGTTGCCAGCTTCACGATTCGTGTCGGTGCCGCGCGCAGGCGTCTAGCGCTCTCCAATGCGAGAACGTTCGTCGGATCGGAGACGATCTCGGTGCCGCGCATCGTCGAGACGATGCGGTTCTGACTCGTGGGCGCGACGACGGAGCAGACTCCGAGCGGCGCAAGCGGGGAAAGCTCGATCGCCTCGAATCCTTCGGCGGCTGCAAACAGCTCGCGATCGATCTCGAGTTGTGCGCGCGGGTCGACGATCGCAGGACAGACGAATCGATCCTGCTCGTATTGCTGCAGCAGTTTCGCCGGACTGCGCTGCGCGGCCCGCCGCTCGGCCACCGCCAGCAGCAACGACCATAGCTGCGTCGGCGGCAACTCCTGCGTCAATGCCGCCAGCAGCGCAGGGTCGAGGTCCTTCGTTGACCAATGTTCCTTCGACACGGCTCTCGGTCTCCTTTCGTGCGCGTCCACTATATCTGAGAGCGGGACGAAGAGACTCTCGCAAAGGTGCAAAGGTCGCCAAGGAAGACAAGGATTCGAAAATGTGCGAGCCACACCGTAGATCTGTCCCCGGCCCCTTTCCAGAGGCCCTTGCCGGGAGCAGAGGAATCAATCTACTTATCTTCCTTGGCGGCCTTTGCGCCTTTGCGAGAGTTCTTCATTCTTGACTCTATGGGATGGAACCCAAGGCATGGCTGGGCCAGAATGGCCGCAGAAGAACAATCTCACGGAGCCTGCCGATGCTCAGATCCGATCGCCAACGTTTCTCGGTTCGTATTCTCGTCCTCGCGTTGGTTGCCTGCGTGTGGCCGCTCGGGGGCTTTTCCGCGGCGCCGGCTGCGGCGAGCGAGAATTGGGTCGGCACGTGGGGTGCCGCGCAGTACGTCGCGGCGGGACAGGATGCGTTGCCGGAGGAGTTCAAGAGCAATGTCACGATTCGGCAGTTCGTCCGCGTGTCGATCGGCGGTTCGAGCCTTCGGTTGCGGGTGTCGAATGCCTTCGGTACGGAGCCGATTCGCATTCTCGGGGTTCATCTCGCGCGGCCGGTCGATTTTCCATCGCCTCGCATCGATGCCGGGTCGGGGCGCATGGTCAGGTTCAACGAGCGCACCGACGTAATCGTCCCGGCGGGTGCCGAGCTGTCTTCGGATCCGATCAGCTTCGCGGTGGAGCCGCTGTCGATTCTGGCGATCACGATACAGATCGAAGCGATACCCGCGCAGCAGACCGGTCACCCGGGCTCGCGCACGACCTCCTATGTTGCGGCGAACGCGCCGGTGAATGCGCCGGAGCTGAAGGACGCGCGTGCGATCGATCGGTGGTACTTCGTCTCGGCGATCGACGTGCTCTCACGCGGCGGCGCGGCGGTCGCGGTGATCGGCGATTCGATCACCGACGGGCGCGGCTCGACGACGAACGGCAACGACCGCTGGACGGATGTGCTCGCCGAACGCCTGCAGCGCTCGGCAAAACATCGGCACATTGGGGTCATCAATATCGGTATCGGCGGCAATCGCCTGCTGCTCGACGGTAACGGCCCGAACGCACTCGCGCGCTTCGATCGCGACGTGCTCGCGCGCAGCGGCGTGAAGTATCTCATCGTGCTCGAAGGCGTGAACGATCTGGGTATGTTGACGCGCGATGCTGCCGCTTCGGAGGAGCAGCACGACGAGCTCGTGCGCCGCATGACGCAGGCGTATGGCGAGATGATCGCGCGCGCCCGCACGCACGGCATCAAGATCATCGGCGCGACGATCATGCCGTTCAGCGGTTTCGAGTACTATCATCCGGACGAATCGAACGAGCGCGATCGGCAGCGCGTCAACGCGTGGATCCGCACACCCGGCCATTTCGACGCGGTCGTCGATCTCGACAAGGTCACCGCCGACCCGAAGCGGCCGGATTGGCTCCTGCCCAAGTACGATTCGGGCGATCACATCCATCCCTCGCCGGCGGGATTTCGGGCGATGGGCGAGGCCGTGCCGCTCGAGCTATTCGGGCCATGATCGACCTCGTCGGTGCAACTCGCGGCGGGATTCGATCGTTGCAGGCACATGAATGAGCGCTGCGCAAAGTTTCTCTCGTCCGCGTTGCTGTGCGTCCTCGGGACGCTTTCGTCGATGACGGCTCTTCCGCAACCGGTCGTCGTCGAGCTGTTCACCTCGCAGGGCTGCAGCTCGTGCCCGCCCGCCGATGCGCTGCTCGGAGAGTTGGCGCGCAAACCGAACGTGGTGGCGCTCGCGTATCACGTGGGCTATTGGGATCGGCTGGG
>Ga0207873_1003082_pt1 | contig 12649 bp, 8 predicted proteins | sample BGWIniCompost_FD_187373 | JGI IMG/M metagenome (GOLD analysis project Ga0207873, IMG submission 187373) | Cellulose adapted compost microbial communities from Newby Island Compost Facility, Milpitas, CA, USA - BGW Initial Compost (SPAdes)... ... | reverse complement strand
CAGCCACCCCGGCAACAATGGCAATGCCTATAGTTGAGAGAATGGGTACAAGGAAGACCAGCGCGACAGCACTCATCACTACCCAAGAGGCATCCAGCCAAATCACTACTTTAACGCTTGATGGGCGAATGGGTTTCGTTACGCTGACGCCAAAGACAAAGATTCCAAACACCAGCAGGAAGAGTCCGACAAGAACCAACGGCAGCGTACCGGGCACACCCATGAGGGTTGCGAGCGATCTGGGGAACGATACAAGCAGCAGTCCGGTTGCACCAGAACTGATCGCGTTTAGTTTTAGAATGTTACTCAGTGATCCCATAGCTGTATTGTTTTTGTATGGGTCAAAGGTAGGAGGCATCCGTGCGGCGGTGATTACCATTTGGCGCCAATCGGTTGTTATTTTGCGCCAATGCGGCGTTGAACGACATACGGTGATTTGACATAGGGTATAGTAGAGGCGTAGCATGCTACGTCTCTACATTCCACGTGCGGAGGTCTCACATGGCCTCTGGTTCAAGACTGCCATACGGCCTCCTTGATCATAAGGCCATCCCAGATGTGCTTCATGACCGCCAACTGATCCACCAATCAGATAAAATTAAGTGTGAAAACTACAATTATAATCCTATATTGGGTTGTTAACTCAACTCAACTACCATGTTCACCATTTCTAAACTAACCCTCGCAGCACTGATCGGCTGTTTGCTTGTTGCATCTGGCCAGGCTATTGCTCAGGATGGCACAATCTATCCCCTTGAAGCTCCTCCGGAACCCAACGCCATTCCGCTCAACACGGGTGGTGTTGAGGGTCAGACTTTGCCCGAAACATGGTTTCGACAATGGGGTGACCCGATGGCGCGAAACGTTTCGATGGCCACGCTGACGCCCTTCCTTCCCAAGCCGGAAGTAGCCACGGGCGCTGCAGTCATCGTAGCGCCGGGGGGAGGATTCAGGTGGTTGTCGATGGGCAACGAAGGTTGGGAAGTCGCCCAGGCGCTGGCAGACCGGGGCATTGCAGCGTTTGTTCTCAAATACCGCCTCTTCCCTACTCCTGAGTCGCTGGAGGAGTTTGCAGAAACCCAAAACCGCACTTTTGCATCCGCCACACCCCGACCTGCCGGCTCCGCGGAGCAGGAACGGCCTCGTCCTCCGCGCTTCAGTTTATCCAACCAGCTTGAGGATGCCGAAGCTGCTTTCGACTTGATCGTCAAGCGCGCCAAGGAATGGGGTGTCGACACGGCCCGGTTAGGCATGATGGGCTTCTCAGCAGGTGCTGGTTTGACGATGTACGCGACGCTTAACTCGAAGAAGATGGACCTTGACTTCATCGCTCCGATTTACGGAGGCATGGGTCCTGTCGAAGTTCCAAAGAATGCACCGCCGATGTTCAGTGTGATTGCCACAGATGATTTCCTATTCAATGGGCAGTTCGGCGTCATTGAATCGTGGTACAAGGCAGGCAAGCCTGTGGAGTTTCACTTATACCAAAACGGTGGTCACGGCTTTGGACTGGGAAATCCCAATCGAACGAGTAATCGCTGGTTCGATCAGTATATTCACTGGCTGGATGTGAATGGGTTTCTTGCAAAAAAGAAGTAATTGGTGTTCGGTGATCAGGAACCTGGTCTCAAATACCAAAGCTGCCGTATTAGATCTTCACCGCAATGGCGCGAAGACGCGAAGGACGCAAAGAAGATATCCGTTTGTTGGGATATATCTGTGATAGTTGGGGTACGGTAGAGACATACCATGCTACGTCTCTACATATCCCGACATCAACAGTCATTCCTCCATTATCCTAAGAAATATGCGGCCTACTGCCCGACTGCCGATTACTGCATACGGTCCTACTGCGTATTACTGCTTACCGCCCATCGCCAACTGTCCACTGTAGAACAATCTTCCCCATGTGCTGACTACTCTGCATCAAATCATGCGCCGCCGGGGCTTGGTCCATAGGAAAGACCTCATACACTATTGGTTTTATGGTTCCGCTTTCCAGTAGCGGCCAGATATTTTCCCGTAGCTTTTCTGCAATGGCGGCTTTGAATTTCGCACTTCGCGCACGCAGTGTTGACCCTGTGATGGTAAGACGCTTGCGCAAGACGTGGGACAAGTGAATAGTTGTCTCATCGCCTTTCATATAGTTGATCAGCACGAGTCTTCCTTCTTCGGCAAGACATTCGAGATTGGGTTCGGTATAAGGCCCTCCTATCATATCGAGAATAATATCCACGCCGCGACCGTTGGTTAACTTCAGAATCACGTCACGAAAGCTTTCTGTTTTGTAGTTGATTCCATGGGTCGCGCCAAGTGCTTCGCAGTACCTGCACTTTTCATCGGTGCCTGCAGTCACGTACACGGTACCGCCCATTGCGTTAATCATCTGGATGGCCGCGACACCGATACCGCTGGTTCCGCCGTGAACAAGAACGGACTCACCCCGCACAAAGCGTCCTCTGTCGAACACATTACTCCATACAGTGAAGAAAGTCTCGGGAAGAGAGGCGGCCTCAACGAGGCTGAGTCCCGCAGGCACGGGAAGACACTGACCCGCAGGTACGGCGCAGTATTCAGCGTATCCTCCGCCGGCCACGATGGCGCATACCTTGTCTCCTGCTTTCCATGACGTGACGTTACGACCTATCTCGACGATCTCACCTGCAATTTCAAGTCCGGGTATGTCCGCCGGCACACCCTTCGGCGCCGGATACCTGCCCTTGCGCTGGAAGATGTCCGGACGATTCACTCCCGCAGCTGCTACATGAACCAGTACCTCGTCATCCCCAAAGGTTGGTGTCGGGCGGTCCATAACTTTGAGAACACTACTGTCGCCCGGCTGCGTGATTACTACTGCCCTCATAGTGTATGCATTGGCTGACGCGATATTACCCATTATTTCCCATTCATTTCTAATTCCGAATACCCGCCTGCCTCTGCATCTGCACCTGCCTCTTCCCTAATCCCGAATTTTTGTATCCTCAACGCTGTTGTTTTTGTTATGGATCCTCCTGCACAAAACACTGTATACACTATTGGACATTCGACCCACGACATTGCCACATTCATTGCGATGCTGCAATCATTTGGCATCCGAACGTTGGTGGATATTCGTCATTATCCCGGATCGCGAAGGTTTCCGCATTTCAACAAGGAGCCGTTAGCCGAAGCGTTATCAAACGTCGGGATTGGCTATGTCCACCTGGAAAGTCTCGGAGGCAGAAGGTCGGTGCAGAAGAATTCAAAGAACAATCGCTGGCGCAACAGTGCGTTTCGGGGATATGCGGACTACATGGAAACCGACGAATTCACAAACGCAACTAAGGAATTGGAATCTATTGCCCGCAGAGGGCCTACCGCCTACATGTGCGCTGAAGCCGTATGGTGGCGTTGTCACCGCGCGCTTGTATCCGACTATCTCAAAGCCAAAGGATGGAACGTTCAACACATCACAGCCATAGGCAAAGCCTCGGAGCATCCCTATACGTCCGCGGCAAGGGTTGTTGGGGAACGTGTGTTGTATTCGGAAGAGACGCTTTATGGGGATAATCAGTGATCGGTGGCGGCATTATGCAGAGACGCACGGCGTGCATCTCCTGGTCTCAATCGCAACCGTATATTCAAATCAATATTATCGGATGTGTAACTAATGTAGAGACTATGTAATTAATAAATAATGTAGAGACGTTGCATGCAACGTCTCTACACATAAACTCGCAGGTGCCTGAGCATGTCGAAGGTTGGTGCCTGAGCTTGTCGGAGGCTGGTGCCTGAGCCTGTCGAAGGCCGCCCAACACTATCTGCCCCCTATGTGCCCTATGTCCTACGTGGTTCAAAAACAGAAAAGGGCAACTTATCGTCGCCCCTTTCACCCTTGATTATACGAAACACCGATTAGTTTTCTACATCCCAGAAGACTCTGGATGTTAGATTGTCGCCGCCCATGGCTGCAGCGGCTTTCGCGTAGTTCTCTGCATTCGCAGATGCTTCTCTGTCGGGATACGACATCCGCCTTGCGAATCCTCCATTCAGGTTATTGTTGAACAGGTTAGGACTCAATTCCGGGTAACCACTCCTTCTGAAGTTTGCGAATGCTTCGGTGCCGTTCCTGATGTTCACAATCCAGTACTGGGTGTTGATTAGTTTGAGCGCATCTCCATCGTTGTAGGCTACATCCGGATGCGCAAGGTATGCATCAACGTCCGTGTCAGGAATTGGTTCCACGCCAGGATACAAAGGATACACCGCCATGTCCGCGCGAATGGCGTTCTCATAATACTCCTGAGGGTCTCCGTCGATCCAGCCTCTGTAAGCGGCTTCGGCCATCAAAAGCGATGTTTGCGCGTAGGTGACCCAGAATTCCGGCGCTGCCGGAGAGGCTATGGTCCAGATGTTAAACTGGGAATAATTCAAACCACCGGCGCGTGAACCGCGATAAGGGCCCTCCGGGTCAGATATTTGCGTGTTTGTCACACCGATCGGAACGCCGAACTGATTCGAAAGGTCAGTATCCGGATTGTTGTCAGCGGCGACGGCACCCGGATCGGCAAAGTTCGCGACTATCCATTTTCCGCGGGGATCGTTGGTATTCTTGAGTTGATCCACAAACGGTTCGGCCGCGTAGTTAAACTGTGAGAAGTTTCTCAGGTTATTGTTTACGGCGTGGACATACAACGTGCCATCGTACTTAACATAGGCATTGTCGTCGTTTGACGTCATGACCCCACCATCAACGGCATCCTGTACAATAGCCGCGGCCTTCGCCTCATCGATCTTCGAGTACCGCATTCCCAAACGCAGCAGCAAAGAGTACCCCAGTTTTCTCCATTTCTCTACCTGGGTTGTCGCGTTGTTTATTGCCTTTGGCGAGTTTATTCCGTAAAAAAGATCTTCAGGAACGAAGTCGGCATTGGGATCCAGGCTTGCAATGGCTTCCCGAAGCTCCTTCTCCAGGTCGGCATAGATAACAGCATCGTCATCGTACTTGGGGGTGTAGATGAGGTCACCCACTGCTCTTCCCGCTTCGAAGTACGGCACGTCGCCATAGTTATCCACGAGCCCCATAAACACCTGGGCTTTCCAGATCCTGATCATACTCAACAGGTTGACACGGTCTGTTCCCTCGCCGAGCAGATCAATAGCATGGATCATGCTCCTGAGCACTGACGGATAAGATTGGTCCCACTTCGGGTTGTTTACACCGTCGATGTCCTGATTAAAGTTGAAGCCTAGCGTAGCCCCCTGGTTATAGGGGTTTACAAAATGCTGCACAATGGTATGCTCCGCTTCCCAGGTTCCGAGGTGTGATCGCTGCGCTCCGGCAAACAGGAGTGCAGGATCGATTTCGTTCACCGCGTAGGGATCGGTATTGATTTCAACAAAATCCTGGTCGCAAGCCCCCGCAAACATCAGGGCGGCCGCCGCAAGGATATAGTGCTTTATCGCTTTCATAGCTTTAGAACCTTACGTTAAGAGTTAAATTGTAATTCCTCGTCGTCGGAAGTGACGAGTTCTCGTAGCCTGCCCTGAAGTCGCCGGACGACTGAATTGCTTCCGGATCGAGACCCGTAATGTCCCTGTACAGGATGGCCACATTCCGGCATGCAGCTGTCAGCGACAGACCCTTGACAAAGCTCAACCCTGGAACTCTTTGTAAAGCGTTCGAGAAGTTGTACGTCAATGAGATGTTGCGGAGCTTAATGAAGTCTGACTTGAATGTGAACGGATCTCCGATTTGCAGGTTCCTGTAATCAGCATAGAAACCCTGAAGGTCCGTTACGGCAGTCGTGTTAGGTTCTCCTGAGCTTGCATACACACCTTTCATCACGATTCCGTTCTCACCTTCACGACGTCCTTCGAGCGACATGACGGAAAGACCCTGACGCAGCATGTTCAAGTGTGTCGAAGACAACATGGTACCACCAAACTTGTAGTCGATATGGATGCCAAGTGTAAAATTCTTATAGGTGATCCGGTTATTCCAGCCGCCGACATGCTTGGGTATCGAGCTACCTACAGGCAGGAAGCCATTGGTCTTCTCGGCTCCGGGCGTACTTGCATCGGTCGCAAGAAGTCGTCCCTGGTCGCTGACCAGAATCTGACCTTGCGCATTTCTCTTATATGACCTGGTGTACAGCTGGTTCATAGCCAAGCCTTCCGTGTAGCGAAGTTCTCCGAGGAACTCGTTACCTGTACCGTTGAAGTAAATGACGAGCAACGTTCCGCTTTCATTACCGACATCGAGGACCTCAGTTGAGAGGTAGGCATTGTTCCAGGATGTCGTCCAGCTAAAGTCTGCCGTTTCGATCGGAGTTACTTCGATCAAAGTTTCAACACCGCGGTTCTGGAGTGAAGCTTTGTTTTCCCTCACGTTGTTGAAACCTGATGCATTCGAGATCGCAACGTCGATGATTTGGTCTGTCGTCACTTTGTCGAACGCAGCAACATCGAGTAAGACCTTGTTGTTGAACAAGCGCATTTCAAGACCGATTTCCTTTTCCGTTACGGTAAACGGCTGCAAGTTGGGATTGGGCGCGAGAGAACCACTAAGCCCTGCCAGCCATTGTCGGTTGAAGGCGTTACTATTGATAGAATAGGTAAGGACACCGTCGTACGGATTCACGCCATTCGCGCTGCCGACCTGTGCCCATGACGCGCGCAGTTTACCGTAGGAGAGCCAGCTCTGATCGTTCAGAAGTTCCGAGAAAATGAAACTACCTGACACCGAGGGATAGAACTTGCTGTTCTTGTCGGGATTCAGTACGGAGAACCAGTCATTTCGTGCCGTGAAGTTCAAATACAACATTCCGTTGTAACCAAACTCAGCCCAACCGTAGAGCGAGTTGACCCGGCTACGGGTGAAGACGTAACCTGCGATGTTCTGATTGCGAAGCGTTCCGACCGACAATGCATACAGGTCAGGCGCAATAAAGTTGCTCGCGTTTTGTTCATTGCGTTGGAACTTCGTTCGCCAGGTGTTGCCTCCGAAGGCGGCGTCAACCGAAAACTTTCCGAATTCTTTGCTACCTCCCAGGAGGAAATCAGCGTTGATGTCTGTTGCTTGGTCTTGCTGAATATTATAGTTGCCCCGATAGGTTCCATCGCCATTTAATAGCGTCGAGGAACCGGTACCATTGAGCTGGTTCCATTCCATGAAGTTGTTTGCCAGGTCATAATTGAACCGTCCCTGGATATAGAGCCAGTCGGCAAATTGGTATCGCAGCGTTGCAGTCCCGAGGAGACGATTTCTGTCGTCATTGAAAAACTGCCCCTTTTGCATTGCATAATACGGGTTGTTAATCGTTCCCAGGAAACCGTTGGTTTTATATTCACCGCCCGTCACAGGATCTATGGCATGGTCTCTGAACGCTTCAAGCGGCGTGGAGATGGCGAGGCGCGTGAAGAAGTTTATAGGACCATCGCCTTGCGTACCGATCATCGGAGGGTTGATGTTTTCTTCATCCGCATAGTTGATATTCAGCTGCATCGAGAGCTTCTCGGTAACGTTGTGGTTTATGCCCACATTGAAAATTCTCTTTTTGTATTCGTTGTCCGGCACAATACCCTTCGCATCTGTATTGGAGAATGACACTCGGAAATTTCCTTTATCGCTACCACCGGAGAGGCCGATGGTGTTGGTCCAGTTGGTTCCTGCACGAAGGAAGTCGAACAGCCGGTTGGGATAAGCAGAATACGGATACATTTCACCGTCAAAGTTGATCGTCGGCTCGCCATCGAGGCGTTCGCCGAAGCCGAACTGACCGGCAGCCTGGGCTTCACCCTGCGTCTTGGGTCTCACCCCCCCGGTTCCCATACCGTATTCCGTCTGCGTGATTTCATCGAGGAAGTTCAGCGCATGCGATGACGTGAAACTCGAGGTAAAGTCAACGCCGAGTGCCTGGTTCTTGCTTCCGGACTTGGTCGTTATGATGATAGCGCCGTTTGCCGCGCGTGACCCGTAGATAGCAGCAGCGGTCGCACCCTTAAGGACCGTCATGCTCTCGATGTCGTCAGGGTTGATGTTCTGCAGGTTGTCTCCGCGGTCGCGTTGCGATACCGGACCATTACCATTCGTACCACGGGCACCCTGATCCATGGGCAAACCGTTAATGACGATGAGAGGAGCGTTGTTCGCACCAGCGAATGCAGCCTGACCACGAAGGCGTATCTGCACGCTGGCACCAGCCCCCGCAGCGGGCGGCGTGATGTTAAGGCCGGCTACCTTACCTTCGAGCGACTCCATAATGTTGGTCGTGCGGTGAGTAACGAGCTCATCCGTCTTCACTGAAGTCGCGGCATAACCGAGCTTCTTCGATTCCTTTTCCACGCCGAGCGCTGTGACGACGACCTCCTGCAGGGAGTGGACGTCGGGAGACATCGACAAGTCAATGACTGTCCGTCCACCAACCGTCACTTCCACCGTGCCGTAGCCCACGAATGAAAAGACCAGGATGCTGTTTTCGCTCGGCACGTCAAGCGAGTACCGACCATCAGCGTCAGTCGACGTACCAATTGCTGTCCCTTTAACAACTACGTTCACTCCGGGAAAGGGACTTCCCGTTTCGTCTGTCACGCGGCCACTTACACCAATAAGGGCCAGGGCACTGGATTCATCTGTAAGCGATGGGGGTTCGGCTGCCCGCGCCATCCCCACGTTGACCAGCAATAAAATGCTGCACAACAAGTAGAGCTGCTTCATCTTTTAGGGTTTAGTTATGATTAGGGTTTAAAGCGTTGATTCACAAATGTTTGGCTCTTGCCCTACCACGAAGCTCGTACGACACAATGGAATAAAAGTAAAAAATACACTTATTCCCCACTTCCAAAATTGACCAGCGAAAGATTTTGAACAATCGATTGCGGTGACCTTTGCGGCGAGGGGCAGGCGCCGAGTTAGCCACGGACTCGTGGAGGTAGCGTACAACGTGCCAACCGTCAGGTATACACGACCTCAACACACGCGCACATCAACGCATCAAACAATCATCTCCCAACGTTGAGACGTCTAAACTCTCCAGGCGTATATCCCGTGAATTTCTTGAATGTTGTCGAGAAGTGTTGTGAAGAATAAAATCCGGTTTCGAGCGCAATGTCTGTGATGTTGGCGTTGGTACGCTTCAGCTTCTTGATGGTTTCTGATATTCTGATCTTGATAAGATAGTTGAGCGGAGAAAAGCCTGTATATCGCTTAACCTTTTCTGTGAATGCCGTTGTACCCAATCCGAAAAGTGAGGCCATCTCTTCCACAGTCCACTGGTAGGCGAGATTGCTTCGGAGGATTTCGTCCAGCTGCAGTACAAGTTCCGGTGTATCCCTGCGAACGCTCGATTGTATTTTCGACTGACGGGCCGCAAGTATAAGAAGGGAGTCGAGCAAATGGTTGACCCGTGTGAGATACCCCAGTTCCTGGCCCATGATTTCTGAATGCAACTGCTGAAGCATATTGAGCCCCTCTCCCATCTTCAGCACTTTGACATCGGTAGAGGACAGAATCTTACCGATATTCTGCTGATCGCAGGAAGAAAGGGTGCTCCACTTGCCCAGGGCAATTCCGCCTTTTTTTCTTACTCCGGCTTCAAGGTGCACCCACATTAGCGTCCCAATGTCGAGGAAGCCCATTGCGCCTCCGATATCCTGACCAGGAAGCACGACGGCAATGTCGCCAGGATAAAGCGAAACAAGCTTTCTGTCGATGAGCCATTCAAATTTGCCTTCAACAATGTAATAGAGGCGCAATGTCGTAGAAGTGACACAGGGAAACGTATCAAACTTGACCTTGGTGTTTTTCCTGAGCTCGAATTCGCGCAAATGCGGCAAATTCACCAATTCGTCAGATATTCCGTATTGAAACGAAAACGGATTCATAAGTCGTCTTCAAGAATGACCCGAAGCGTCGGCTCTTACCGAAACAGCAAGGGCGCGAAGCTGCACAGATTGTGACGCCAAACCGGCCATGTGTGTCCACCTGGGTGCTCCGTGTACGAATACTTAATTCCCATCTCATCAAACTTCGCCATCATGATCTTACAGTTCTCATAGGCGATGTCTTCCTTCCCGCCCATCGCAATCCAAAAGCTTTTGAGATTGCTGTTAATTGTAGCCGCATTCTCCTTCATGAATGCGTATTCCGGATCCGAAACCATGGGTTGATTACTCCACCATCCCGAACTGAATACGCCGAGATAGCTGAACATATCCGTATTTCTTACGCCAGTGTGCAGGGTATGGAGCCCACCCATCGACAAACCTGCAAGAGCTCTATTGGCAGCACCTGGTGCCACCCGGAAGTTACTCTCCACGAAGGGGATCACTACCTCCTTGAGTTCCATGCTGAACATCACAAGCGATTGCTGTCCGAAGGCACCGCGTCCGGATGGTCCCATGTTGGCGTCGACCATCACGATGAGCATCGGCACCGCTTTGTTTTCGGCAATTAGGTTATCGAGAATCAGATCAGTGTTGCCCTGTGTTGCCCATCCTCTCTCGTCTTCTCCTCCTCCATGCAGAATGTACAACACAGGATAGCGTTTATCTGTGTTGGTGTCATATCCGGGCGGTGTGTATACATAAAACCTTCTCCACGATCCGGCAACCGAAGAGTAATAGCGCTTAATTCTGATATCTCCGTGAGGAACATCTTTGATCGCGTAATAATCGTCACCCGGGAAAGGTATTTCAATGCCGCTTGCCATGCGCCCCATTCCATAGAACGTCTCGCTTGCCGGATCGGCTACCGCAACACCATCGATTAACAGGGAATAATAGTGAAAGCCCGGACCAATAGAATCGGTTACAACTTCCCAAACACCTTGCGCGTCTTTCACGAGGTCATACTTCTTGCCGAGATCAATCTGCACGCGTTGCGCCTCAGGAGCATTGATGCGGAAGAGAACCCGACTTCCCGGCAGTATCCTGGGAAATTTTGCCGACCTCACATTCGTGGAAGCTGCCGTTCCCAATACGGTATACTTCGACAAACTCGACTTGTTGACCGGCTTGAACAACAGTTGAGAAAACATGTACAAATCGTTCTTCCAAACGTTAAAATCGTGACCTCCGGGTTCTACATAGTATATATGGGGAATGTCATGTTTCTCGAGATAATCGTGAAGCCGCTGGCTGAACATGATCAGGTTATCATCGAGGCCACATGAAATCCACAGCAACTTCAACTGCTCTTCTGTCTTTCGGGGATCAGGTACCAATTCTTCCGGGGTCTTTGTATTGGGCGCTGAAGAAAAGCCCCCGATCCATGCGAAGCGGTCGAGATTGCCCAGACCAAAGTTTAGCGACTGTCCCCCGCCCATGGACAAACCTGCAATAGCACGATGCTCACGGTCTTTTAACACAGGGAAATTCTTTTCGATATAAGGAATGAGATCATTCAGCAGATCCTTCTCGAACGTCGCGAACGCCTGCACCCTTTCTGGCTCAAATACATTACCGCCCGCCCGGTCATCCTTCATTGCCCTTCCATTGGGCATTACAACGATCATGGGACTCAGCTTCCCTTGCGCATAAAGGTTATCGAGTATCACTGGAACGTCGGCGCCCTTAAGCCATTCCTTCTCATCTCCACCAATACCGTGCAGCAGGTACAGCACTGGGTACTTTTTCCGCTTTGAATAGCCCGGGGGAGTGTAGATGAGTGCTTTGCGATTAACACCAACCGTTTTTGAGGGGTACATAATGGAATCGAGCTTGCCACGAACTATGTTTTCACGGCGCACGTCAAAGCCTTCAGGAGCGCGAATTTCCAGTTGTTGCGCAATGGCGCCCGATTTAATAATCAAGAAGATCGAAATTACGAGTAACCCTCTTTTCATAATCATGCTTTATGATATGCTCCCCCGCCGACACCCATTCCGTTTAGCAACCTCACGGTCAAACCATGGGGCACAGTCAGGGTATCGGGGTCGGGGACTGGTTCCTTACTTATTCTGTAAGATATAGATATTTGTGTAAAAATGACACGTTTTTTTGTGTCATTTTTACACAAATAATTTTCGAGATGACCCTGCGATTTGCATTAGGCAGGGGTACGAAAATGCAGAATAATGTACTGAACCAGATCAAGAATCTCCCCAGGGTACTGTGCTTAGAACAGCCCTGAGCAGATGATGGTGATGAGCGGGGTAATGTAATCCTTCAGGTGAAGCCTTAACTCTTTCAGTGACTTGGTAAGGTGATATTGGATCGCCTTCTCAGACAGGTTTAGTGCTTTTGATATCTCAGGGAGAGATTTACCCTGGAGCCTGTTCAGCATGAATACAGCCTTCGTTTTTTCAGGCAGGCGCTCCATGCCCTGCTCAAGTGCATCGGCCAATAAGTCATAGTCAATATCCAGTTGCGTCTGGTTGGCGGACTTTGGAATGAACACACCGTAATGGTTCCAGTATTTCTTATGGTTTATCAGACTACGGATGTATTTTATAGTCCTGTACTTAAGCGCTGTAAAGAGATATGTTTTAAAATTCTCAATTTGCCTGTCGCCCCTGTTGTGCCAGATATCCGTGAAAACTTCCTGAACAATCTCCTTGGCTTCCTCATTCGAAAACACCCTGCTCTTAACGAAGCAATGGGCTTGCTTCCAATAGCGAAGGAATAATACCTCGAACGCGCCTTCCTCGCCTCGTCTCAAGGCTTCGGT
>Ga0207873_1003081_pt1 | contig 12651 bp, 12 predicted proteins | sample BGWIniCompost_FD_187373 | JGI IMG/M metagenome (GOLD analysis project Ga0207873, IMG submission 187373) | Cellulose adapted compost microbial communities from Newby Island Compost Facility, Milpitas, CA, USA - BGW Initial Compost (SPAdes)... ... | reverse complement strand
GCCAGCAGGTTGACCAGCTCGTACTGCGCGTGGTTGGTGTCCTGGTACTCGTCGACCAGGATGTAGCGCAACCGCCGGCGCCACCGGGCCAGCACGTCGGGCTGCTCGCGGAAGAGCCGCACGGTCTCCATCAAGAGGTCGTCGAAGTCGAGCGCCCGCGCCTCCCGCAGCAGCTCCTGATACCGCCGATACAGCCGCGCCACCAGCCGCTCGTGCGGGGTGGTGGCCTCCTGGGCGGCCTGCGCGGGGTCGATGAGCTGGTTCTTCCACTGGGAGCAGGCGGCCAGCACGCCCCTCGGGTCGTAGCGACGGGGGTCCACGTCGAGGTCCTTGAGGGCCTGGCGCATCACCTGGAGCTGGTCGGGGGTGTCGTAGATGGCGAAGTCACGGGGCAGCCCGGCGTGCGCGGCCTCCCGGCGCAGGATCTGCACGCACGTCGCATGGAAGGTGCCGACCCACAGACGGCGCGCCAGGGCTGGCCCCAGGATGCGCTCCAGCCGCTCCACCATCTGCTGGGCCGCCTTGTTGGTGAAGGTGACGGCCAGGATCTCCTCGGGTGCCGCCGCACCGATGGCGATGAGGTAGGCGATGCGGTAGGTGAGCACTCGCGTCTTGCCGCTGCCGGGGCCGGCGATGACCAGAAGCGGCCCCTCCACGTGCTGCACCGCCTCGCGCTGGGGCTCGTTGAGCTCCCGCAAGAAGGGCACGAGAGCGGGCGACCAGGCTCCGGCGCTCATCGTCCGCTCACTCCCTCCCGCCGCCGGCGCAACTCTTGCCAGACCGCTTCCGATGGTAACTCGGCCTGCTCCAGCACCACCAGCAGGTGGTAGAGCAGATCGGCGGCCTCCCAGGCCAGCGCCTCCCGAGCCCGGCGCAGCGCCTCGGCCTGCTCCTCCCCGGCAGCACCTCGCCGGGCGGCCTCCACGTCCTTCGCGGCCAGGATCACCTCGCCGGTCTCCTCGGCCAGCTTCTTGAGAGGGCCATCGGCCCCCCGCGCCAGCAGCGCCGCGGTGTACGAGCCGGGGGGCGCGTCCCGCCGTCGGTCGGCGATCACCCGCCGCAACTCGTCCAGGATGCCGGCACCCGCCGGCGCCGGTCCCTCCTCCAGGGGCACGCGGCGGAAGAAGCAGCTCCAGGCGCCCGTATGGCACGCGCCGGCCCCGTGCTGATCCACCACCAGCAACAGCGCGTCGCCGTCGCAGTCCACCCGGATCTCCCGGACGCGCTGGACGTTGCCCGAGGTCTCGCCCTTGGTCCAGAGGCGGCCCCGGCTGCGGCTGAAGTACGTGGCCTGGCCGGTGCGCAACGTCTTCTCCAGCGCCTCGCGATCCATGTAGGCGAGCATCAGCACGGCGCCCGTCGCGGCGTCGACGGCGACCGCCGGCACCAGCCCGTCGGGTCCGAACCGGACGCTGTCGAGCAGGGCGTCGGGGGAGAGGGAGATGGCCTCGGCCCTTCGGTCAGCCCCGCCGTTCATGGTCCTCCCTCCCCGTCGGCCTCGGGCCGCTCGCGCACCGCGATGCCGTACTGGCGCAAGAAAGCCTTGGCCTCGGCGATGGAGTGGCGGCCGAAGTGAAAGATGGAGGCGGCCAGCACCGCGTCGGCCCCTCCCAAGAGCACGGCGTCCCGCAGGTGTTCGAGGGTGCCGGCCCCACCCGAGGCGATGACGGGGACGTCCACGCAGTCGGTGATGGCCCGCAAGAGGTCGTAGTCGTACCCCTCGCGGGTCCCGTCGCGGTCCATGCTCGTCACCAGCAGCTCGCCGGCGCCTCTACGTGCCGCCTCCTCGGCCCATCGCACCGCATCGAGGCCTGTGGGACGTCGCCCCCCGTGGGTGTAGACCTCCCACGTGCCGTCGCCACGGCGGCGCGCGTCGATGGCCACCACCACGCACTGGGCCCCGAACCGGTCCGACAGGCGAGAGATCAGCGACGGGTCCTCGACGGCCGCCGTGTTGATCGACACCTTGTCCGCGCCGGCCAGGAGCAGGTCTCGCACGTCCTGCTCGTTTCGCACGCCCCCGCCGACGGTCAGCGGGACGAAGAGGCCCTCCGCCGTGCGGGCGACGGCGTCCAGCAGGGTGCGCCTGCCCTCGGCGGAGGCGGAGATGTCGAGGAAGACCACCTCGTCGGCTCCCTCGCGTTCGTAACGCTGAGCCAGCTGGGCCGGGTCCCCGGCGTCCTGCAGGTCCTGGAACCGGACCCCCTTGACCACCCGGCCCCCGTCGACGTCGAGGCAGGGGATGATGCGGCATGCCTGCATGTCACGTCACCCCGCCGGAGGCTGCGGTCGCGCGGCGGGCCGCCGCGATGGCCTCCGGCAAGGTCAGCCTCCCTTCGTAGAGGGCCCGGCCGATGACGACGCCGGCCAGGCCGAGACGCGCCAGCCCCTCCACGTCCCGGGCCGAACCCACCCCGCCCGCCGCCAGGACGTGCAGGCCCTCGCCCGCGACCGCCAGCGCCGCCGCGGGGTCGAGGCCCGAGAGGGTGCCGTCAGCCTGCGCGTCGGTCACCAGGGCCCATCGCACGCCGGACGCGTAGAGCCGCCGCGCCAGTTGCGCCGGCGACTGCTCGCTGGCCTGCGTCCACCCGCTCACCACCACGCGCCCGCCCCGGACGTCGATGGCCGCCCAGATCCGCTCGGCCCCCCAGGCCGCCAGGGCCGGCTCCACCAGCGCCGGGTCCAGCGCCCCCGTGCCCAGCATCACGGCCGACGCCCCGGCCTCCAGCGCCTGGCGCACGGTGTCCAGGGAGCGCAGCCCGCCACCGAACTGCACGGGCACCCCGGCCGCCTCCGCGATCCGCTGCAGGAGCGACAGGTGGGCGGGCCGCCCCTGACGGGCTCCGTCCAGGTCGATGACGTGCAGGCGACGGGCGCCGGCCGCCACCAGGGCCCGCGCCCAGCCGACGGGGTCGCGGGCGTAGCGGGTGGCCTCTTCGAAGCGCCCCTGTCGCAGTCGCACCACGGTCCCCTCCATCAGGTCGATGGCGGGGACCACCCAAAACTCCCTCACGCCTGTCGCTCCGCCCAGCGCACGAAGCGTGCCAGCATCGCGAGCCCCTCCGCGCCGCTCTTCTCCGGGTGGAATTGCACGCCGCCCGCTGCCCCCCTCCACGCCGCCGCGGCGAAGCGTACGGAGGCGCTCGTGCCCTGGATGGTGCACCAGGCCACGACGTCATCCGGCGACGGGGGCTCCGGATAGTACGAGTGAGCGAAGTAGACGTACGGCCCTTCCCCGGGGCGCTGGGCGTCGAAGAGAGGAGCGAAGCGCCCGGTCAGCTCCAGGCGGTTCCACGCCATGTGAGGGACGGTGAGGCCGGCCCCGAGGCGACGCACCCGCCCCGCCAGCCAGCCCAGGCCCCTCACCGCGCGGCGCTCCCGGTCGCGACTCACCTCTTCGCCCTCGTCGAAGAGGAGCTGGTAGCCCAGGCAGATCCCCAACAGCGGCCGCCCGGCCTGCAGGTAGTGGGCGAGGCCCTCTGCGAGGCCGCTTTGGTCCAGCGCTCGCATGGCCGCGTCGAAGGCCCCGACCCCCGGCAACACGACCGCGCCCACGGCATCGAGCCCCTGCGGATGGGTGATCCGCACGACGTCGCACGCGGGCGCGGCGGCCCTGAGGGCACGCTCGACCGACGCCAGGTTGCCCATGCCGTAGTCGACCAGACCGATCCGCATGTCGCCGGCCGCTCCCGACGCCTTCCTCAGAGCACGTCCTTGGTGGAGGGGACGCGGTCGGGACGGGCCGGGTCCACGGCCACGGCCATGCGCAGGGCGCGTCCGACCGCCTTGAAGACGGCCTCGGCCGTGTGGTGGAGGTTGAGGCCCGCCAGCTGCCGCACGTGGAGGGTCATTCGCCCGGCGGAGGCCAGGCCCTGGCAGAACTCCCGGACCAGCTCGACGTCGAAGTCGCCGAGGCGAGCCCCCGGGGCGTCGTCGAGCCGGGGCACATCCCAGGCCAGGAGCGGCCGTCCCGACAGGTCGACGGCCACCAGGGCCAGGGCCTCGTCCATGGGCACCAGCGCATGCCCGAATCGGACGATCCCGCGCCGCTCGCCCAGGGCCCGATCCAGCGCCTGCCCCATGGCGAGGCCGGTGTCCTCCACCGTGTGATGCGCATCGACGTGAAGATCGCCCACCACGGCGAGGTCCAGGTCGAAGAGGGCATGGTGCGTCAGGGCGGTCAGCATGTGGTCGAAGAAGCCGACCCCGGTCTTGACCTCCGCCCGGCCCTGACCGTCCAGCGCCAGCGTCAGGGTGATGCGGGTCTCCGCCGTCACGCGCTCGACGAAGGCACGACGGGGCTCGCTGCTGGCCGACGTCACGACCGCTCGCCGCCTCCCCCGGCCTCAGGTTGCACCCGCACGGCGATGGATCGGGCGTGCGCCTCCAGCCCCTCTGCCCTGGCCAGGGCCTGCACGGCGTCGGCCATGCGGGCCAGACCCGAGGGCGAGGCGTGCACCACCGCGCTGGCGCGCAGAAACGTGTGGACTCCCAGGCCCGATGCGAAGCGGGCCGTCCCGTTGGTGGGCAGGATGTGGTTGCTGCCGGCTGCGTAGTCCCCCAGCGCCACCGGGCTGTGCGGCCCGATGAAGATCGCCCCCGCCGAGCGCACCCTCGCCGCCAACGCCGTGGCGTCCTGCGCGACGATCTCCAGGTGTTCGGGGGCGATGGCCGAGACCAGCTCGACGCCCTCGGAGTCCAGGCTCCGACAGACGATGGCGGCGCCCCACGCCTCCAGCGCCGAGCGCGCCAGCTCGCCACGGGGCAGCGTCGACAACTCGCGGTCGACGGCCGCCAGCACGGTCTCCACCAGCGGCTCGCTGTCGGAGATCAGGATGGCCGCCGCATCGGGGGCGTGCTCCGCCTGGGCCACCAGGTCGGCCGCGACCCACCGGGCCGGAGCCTCCCCATCGGCCATCACCACGACCTCGCTGGGGCCGGCGAGGGCGTCGATGCCGACCACACCCATGACCTCACGCTTGGCCAGTTGCACGAAGAGGTTGCCGGGGCCCACGATGACGTCCACCGCGGGCACCGACTCGGTGCCGTAAGCCAGCGCGGCGATGGCCTGGGCTCCTCCGACCTGCAGCACCCGATGGGCACCCGCCAGCCATGCGGCCAGCAGGATCCCCGGGTGGACCGGAGGCGGGGTGGCCACCACGATCTCCTCCACGCCGGCGATCCGGGCGGGGATGACCCCCATCAGCACCGTCGACAGCAGGGGCGCCAGGCCGCCGGGCACGTAGACCGCCGCCCGTCGCACCGGGCGCGGCCACCACCCGACCATGATGCCGGGGGCGCTCTCCTCGAAGATGGGCGCCGGCGCCTGTCGGCGATGGAAGCGTTCGATGGCGGCCGCCGCCGCTTGCAGCGAGGGCACGAGCGACGCCAGCGCGGGATCGGACGCCGCGGCTTGCAGGCGCTGCGCACCCACCCAGAGCTCGCCCGGCGACAGCTCCGTTCGGTCAAGCTCCCGGGTCCAGCGCAGCAGCGCGGCGTCGCCCTCCCGGCGCACGCTGTCGACGATGCGGCGCACCGCATCCAGGGGCGTGGTGCCGGGCCCGAAGAGCCGGTCGAGTGTGGCCCGGGTCCGACCCGAGACCGGCACCTCCCACAGCAGGGGCCGCCGGAGGGCGGCCCGGATCTCGTCGAGGCTTTGACGCCGGGTGTCGAATCGCCGCATCGTCACCCGTCCCGCCCTCTCACCGGTTGGGTGGGCAGGAGGCCCCGCATCTCCGAGATGAGACGGGCGATGCGGTCGTACTTGAGCTTCCAGCGGACCGGGTTGGCGATGAGACGGCCCGATATCTCGGCGATGGTCGCGATGGCCACCAGCCCGTTGGCCTCCAGCGTGCGGCCGGTCTGCACCAGGTCCACGATCGCGTCGGCCAGCCCCACCCGGGGGGCCAGCTCGATGGAGCCGTCGAGACGCACCACCTGGGCCGGCAGCCCCACGGATTGGAAGTAGGCCAGGGTGGCGCGGGGGTAGCGGGTGGCCACCCGTACCGGGGCCTCCATCTCCTCGACGCGGTGCACGCCGGAGCTCTCGGGCACCGCCACCTGCATCCGGCACCGGCCGATGCCCAGGTCGAGCAGCTCTGCCACGGCAGGCTCGACCTCCATCAGCACGTCCTTGCCCACGATGCCCAGGTCCGCCGCCCCTGCCGCGACGAAGGTGGGCACGTCGAAGGGCTTGGCCAGCAGGAAGCGCACCCCGGCCCCGTCGTCCAGGGTGACCAGGTCACGGGAGGCCCCCACGGCCGCGCTGGCGTCCAGGCCGACCTGGCCCAGCAGAGCGACGACTTCCGAGGTGAGCCGGCCCTTGGGGATGGCGATGGTGAGATCGGGGGCCTGTCCGTCGAGCATGTCGATCGAGGCCAAGGACAACCCTTCCAGATCCCTGTCGCATTTACCAGACGATAGCACGGCGCGTCGGAGCCGGTCAATGACGCGGCGGGCGGGAAGTAGGAGCCGTCTTTCCTCTCCACAACAGGGACTCGACAACCTCGCGACGGCGGTGACGTGTCGTCCCTGACCTCAGCCAGGCAGCAGCCCGGCGGGCGGGCGCGTCGGCCGGAGCATCTCGACGAGACGGGCCGCGTCCACTTCCTGCCAGGGCTCGTCGCCCTGGCCGTCCAGGCGCCTGACTTTGACCCGGTCGGCCCCGTCCGTCGCATCTATCAGGACGACCCAGGCAGCACCCTGCCGGCGTGCCGCCTCGACGCTCTCCTCGATGGGACGCGCCACCGGATCCAGCGCGACCACCAGACCGGCCTCCCGCAGGCGCCGTACCAGCCGCCAGACGGCTCCGGCACCGGCCCCCTCCTCACCGCCGGGCCCGCCGGCGACCACCCAGGCATCGAGGCCCGGCTGGCCGGGCTGGAGACCCCGCTGCTGGCGCGCCCTGGTCAGCCGCTCGAGGCTCAGGGCGAAGCCGGTGGCCGGGAGAGGCAGGTCGAAACGCGCCATCAACGTGTCGTAGCGCCCTCCGGTCGCGAGCGACGCGCCGCCGCCCGGTGCGTACACCTCGAAGATCGCGCCGGTGTAGTAGTCGAGATCCTTGACCATGCCCAGGTCGACGGCCAGGTGCGGCCCCAGGCCCAGTGAGGTGAGGTGGCCGATGAGCCGCTGCAGCGAAGCCAGCGCCGCCCGCGCGCCCTCCACGGGGCATTCGTCCAGGGCGCGGCGCACCACACCCACGTCCCCCCGCGCATCCACGAGTCCCGCCAGGAGCCGCGCCGCCCGGGCCGGCACTTCGGAGCGGCCCAGCAACGCCTCGAAGGTGACGAAGTCCCGCCGCACCAGGGCCTGCTGCACGTCGGCTCGCAACGTCGCCGGCAGCTCGTCGAGCAGGGCCTGGACGTAGCCCGCGTGCCCCACCTCCAGGTGCGGCCGGTCGATGCCGGCCTCCTGGCAGCTCTCCCAGGCCAGCGCCATCACCTCGGCGTCGGCCATCTCGGAGGAGGCGCCCACCAGCTCGACCCCGGCCTGCCCGAACTCCCGGGGGTCGTCCGGGCGGAGGCGATCGTACCGAAAGACACTGCCGATGTAGAACAGCCGCAACGGCAACGGAGCCGTCCGGAGCCGCCCCGCGATGAGCCGCGCCACCGACGCGGTCCAGTCGGGGCGCAGCACCACCACCTGGCCCTCCCGATCCACGAAGCGGTAGAGCTGCCGCGCCGGCAGCTGGCCGCCCGCCCGGCGCACCACCTCTTCGAGCTCCAGGGTGGGGGTGATGACCTCCCGGTAGCCCCAGCGCTCGAAGCGGGCCCGCAGCTGAGCTTCGAGGCGCCTGCGGGCCCATGCGGCGTCGGGCAGGAGGTCCAGGGTCCCAGGTGGTGGCTGAAGCGGTGGCATACCGGTCACGGCGCCTGTGGTCACTCCCACTCGATGGTGGCGGGCGGCTTGGGGCTGATGTCGTACACCACCCGGGAGACGTGGGGCACCTCGTTGGTGATGCGGTGAGAGATGCGGTCGAGCACCTCGTACGGGAGCCGCACCCAGTCGGCCGTCATGCCGTCGCGGCTCTGCACGCAGCGCACCGCCACCACCGGGCCGTACAGCCGGGCGTCGCCCTTGACGCCGACGCTGTAGCTGCCGGTCCAGACGGCGAAGGCCTGCCAGACATCCCGGGCGAGGCCGGCCCGCTCCACCTCCTCCATGACGATGGCATCGCAGGCCCGCACCGTCTCCACCGCCTCGGGGGTCACCTCGCCCACGATGCGCACGGCAAGCCCCGGCCCCGGAAAGGGGTGACGGTCCACGATGCGGTCGGGCAGCCCCAGCTCCCGTGCCAGGGCCCGCACCTCGTCCTTGAAAAGGAAGCGCAACGGCTCCACCAGCCGCAGCCCCATGCGCTCGGGAAGCCCGCCGACGTTGTGGTGGCTCTTGATGGTGGCCGTCTTGCCGCCGCCCGACTCCACCACGTCGGGATAGAGCGTCCCCTGCACCAAGTAGCGCACGTCCTCGAGGGTGCGGGCCGTCTCCTCGAAGACCCGGATGAACTCCTGGCCGATGATCCGGCGCTTCTGCTCGGGATCGCGCACGCCTCGCAGGGCCTGCAAGAAGCGCGCCCCTGCGTCCACCGCAATCAGCGGGATGCCCAGCCGCCCTCCCAGCTCGCGCCGCACGAAGTCGGGCTCGCCCTGCCGCATCAGCCCGTGGTCGACGAAGATGGCGGTGAGCCGGTCACCCAGGGCCCTGTGCACGAGCGCCGCGGCCGTCGCCGAGTCGACCCCTCCGCTGAGGGCCACCACGGCCCTCCCCTCGGGGAGCTGCTCGCGCAGCGCGTCGACGGCCCGCCGGCTGAAGTCGCGAAGGTCCCATCCTCCCGACACCCCGGCCAGGTCGTAGAGGAAGTGGCGGAGCAAGGCGGTCCCGAAGGGCGTGTGGGCTACCTCCGGATGGAACTGCACCCCGAAGAGAGGGCGCTCCTCGTGCTCCATGGCCGCCACGGGCGAGAGGGCCGTGCGTGCCACCGCTCGAAACCCGGGCGGCGGCTCCACCACGATGTCGCCGTGGCTCATCCAGCAGACCAGCCGCTCGCCCGGTCGACCGACCCCGTCGAAGAGGCGACCGCTCGGGAGCTCGCCGGGCACGCCCGTCAGCTCCAGCTCGCTGCGCCCGTACTCCTGACGGTCGCCCCGCCGCACCTGCCCTCCCAGCGCCTGCGCCATCAGCTGCATGCCGTAGCAGATGCCCAGGATGGGCACCCCGGCTGACCACAGGGCGGGATCCACTCCGGGCGCGCCCGGGGCGTAGACGCTCGAAGGCCCACCCGAGAGCACCAGCGCTCGAGGCCGCCGTGCGAGGATCGCCGGGGTCGGCAGGTCGCCGGGCACCACCTCGCAGTAGACGCCGAGCTCGCGGATACGGCGGGCGATGAGCAGGGTGTACTGGGATCCCAGGTCGAGCACCAGCACCGGCTCCGCGCCGGGCAGGCCCGCCGGATCGACGGTGACGACCTCGGGGAAGACGGGGGGCCCGCTCATCAGCGCCCGCCCTGGTTGCGGATCACCTCGGGCCGGAGCACGCCGATGAAAGGCAAGTTGCGGTAACGCTCGGCGTAGTCCAACCCGTAGCCCACCACGAACCGATCGGGTACCTCGAAGCCGACGTAGTCCAGCTCGACGGGGACCTGGCGGCGCTCCCGCTTGTCCAGCAGGACACAGACCTTGAGGCTGGCCGGCCGACGCGAACGCAGGTTGTCGAGGAGGTAGCGGATGGTCAGGCCGGTGTCGACGATGTCCTCGACGATGATGACGTCGCGTCCGGCGATGGGGTGATCGAGATCCTTGAGGATGCGGACCACCCCGCTGGACTGGGTCCCGGCGCCGTAGCTGGAGATGGCCATGAAGTCGACCGACGCATGGATGGTCAGGGCCCGGAAGAGATCGGAGAGGAAGAGCACGGCCCCCTTGAGGATGCCGATCAGCACCGGCTCCCGACCCTGGTAGTCGGCCGAGATCTGCTTTCCCAGCGCCTGGACGCGCTCGGCGATGCGCTGCTCGCTGATGAGGACCTCCTGGACGTCATCCAGCAATGGCGATGAGAGGGCCCGTGCACTCGGGTGCGCGGCCCTGTCCAGCGTGACGGGCTCGTCCTGCTCCATGATGCCCGCTGCCGCCGCCGGCGGCGCGACCTGCCCACCCTCCCCGCGACCGTCACCCCATCCCCCGGCCGCCGAGAGCGCTGAGGGGGATGCCGAGTTTCGGACGCCGATGTCGATGCTTTAGCCCTATCATACACGCCCGCCACGGCGACACAACTCAAAACGTGCCCAGGTACTGCTCGACCTCCCACCGGTGCACCTGGGTGCGGTAGACGTCCCACTCGATGCGCTTGGCCTCGACGAACCGGGCGAAGACGTGGGGGCCCAGCGTGCGTACGACGACCTCGTCCCGCACCAGCTCCTCCAGCGCCTCCTCCAGGGAGCCGGGGAGGCTCTCGATGCCCGCCCGCTGGCGCTCCTCGGGGGTCATCCGGTAGACGTTGGCGTCCTGCGACTCGGGAGGGGGCAGGGCCCGTCGGATGCCGTCGAGACCGGCCGCGATGACGACGGCGAAGGCCAGGTACGGGTTGGCCGAGGGATCCGGCGACCGGAGCTCGACCCGCGTCGCGGCCCCCCGGGCTGCCGGCACCCGCACCAGCGCGCTGCGGTTTTGGGCGGACCACGAGACGTAGACGGGCGCCTCGTAGCCCGGCACCAGGCGCTTGTACGAGTTGACCAGGGGGTTGGTGACCGCCGTGAAGCCCCGGGCGTGGTGCAGCAGGCCGGCGATGAAGTGCAGGGCCGTGGCGGAGAGCTGGTAGGGGCCCGACGGGTCGAAGAAGGCGTTGGTATCGCCGGCCATGAGGGAGATGTGCGTGTGCATGCCGTTGCCGGCGATGCCGTAGATGGGCTTGGGCATGAAGGTGGCGTGCAGCCCGTGACGGGCCGCGATGGTACGCGTGACCACCTTGAGCGTCGCGACCCGGTCCGCCGCCACCAGGGCGTCGTCGTAGCGGAAGTCGATCTCGTGCTGGCCCGGCGCCACCTCGTGGTGGCTCGCCTCCACCTCGAAACCCATCGACTCCAGGGCGAGCACGATCTCCCGGCGGGCGTCCTCCCCCAAGTCGATGGGCCCCAGGTCGAAGTAGCCGGCTTCGTCCTGGGTCTGCACCGTCGGACGCCCGTCGGCGTCCCGCTTGAAGAGGAAGAACTCGCACTCAGGCCCCAGCATGACGCGGAAGCCCATCTCGGCCGCCTCTTGCAGCACGCGCCGCAGCACCCATCGGGGGTCGCCCTCGAAGGGCCGTCCGTCGGGCCGGTAGACGTCGCAGATGAGCCGGGCCGTACGGTCCTCGGGCCTCATGCCGGGGAAGAGGCAGTAGGTGGAGGGGTCGGGTCGCAGGATCATGTCGGACTCCTCGATGCGGGCGAAGCCCTCGATGGAGGAGCCGTCGAATTGGATGCCCTGTCGCAGCGCCCGCTCCAGCTGCCGGACGGGGATGGCCACGTTCTTGACGATGCCCAGGATGTCGGTGAACTGCAGGCGCACGAAGTCGATCCGATCCTCCTGGGCGCGGCGGATCAGTCGCTCGATGGCATCCTCTTGCATCTGCCGGCGCACCGCCCTCTCACGGCGACCCCGACGGCCCGGGCCAGCCGCTCGACCGCGAGGATGGCAGCCGGCATCCGGCACCGGACGGCGTCACGTTACCGGGGTCGGTACGCCGTCGCCCGACATCATCCTGCTATCGATGTGACATCAAGTTGCGGGGCTGGTCTTGGATTGCTGACGCGCTTCTTCGAGCCAGCGTACCAGCTCCGCCTGCTGATCGACCGGGAAGAGCGAGGAGAGCCGACGTCCCCGGGCCTGCCGGAAGATGGCCGGATCGAGCGGGTGCTCGGGATGGGCCACGAGCGAAGCGCGGGCCGCAGCCGTGGTCACCCCAGCCTCGGCGGGGCCGCGCACCGGCGTCGAGGCCGCGGACGGAGCGGGAGTCTGCGGACTCTCGCTCGAAGCCAGATAGGACCGGATCCCCTCGAGGTTGAGGCCCTCCTGCAGCAGCGCCTTGATGCGCCGCAGCCGCTCGACGTCGGCGACCGAGTAGAGCCGGCGGTTGCCGCGGCTGCGGCTGGGGGCGAGGAGCCCCTCCTTCTCGTAGTAGCGGATCTGGCGGGCTGACAGTCCGGTGAGCCTTTGGACCACACCGATCGGGTAGACGGGTACCGAGGGATCCACTCCCGGCACCACCGGTCCCCCTCTCCCGCCCCCGCCCTGCGGAGGCGGTATCCTGTCATCGGTGGCGGTCCCATCTTATCCCGCCCCGGCGCCCTCTCACAAGCCGAGGCGCCAGGCCTAGGCCCCCACGTAGACCCGTGGGAGACGGGGCCCCAGCTGCGTGACGATCTCGTAGGGGATGCTCCCGGTCAGCCGAGCGGCCTCCTCGACCGTCGTCTCGCCGTGATCCCCCGGCCCCAGCAGGCACATGACGGCACCGACCGGTGGGCTGTCGTCGCCCGTCTCGACCATGCACTGGTCCATGCAGATGCGGCCCACCACCGGGTAGACCCGCCCCTCCCACGAGGCCCGGGCCCGGTTGGAGAGCCGGCGGGTCAGGCCGTCGGCGTAGCCGATCGGCAGCGTCGCCACCGTCGATGGCCGG
>Ga0207873_1003080_pt1 | contig 12653 bp, 11 predicted proteins | sample BGWIniCompost_FD_187373 | JGI IMG/M metagenome (GOLD analysis project Ga0207873, IMG submission 187373) | Cellulose adapted compost microbial communities from Newby Island Compost Facility, Milpitas, CA, USA - BGW Initial Compost (SPAdes)... ... | reverse complement strand
TAGAAGACGTGTTTCTGTTGCAAGTTTATTATGTCTAATGAATCAACCTAACGAAAATGATATAATAGATCTATATAATAATTTTTATTTTGAACAGATAAATCCATATTTAAGGGTTGATGAGCCACCAATAACTATGGATTATAGATTCAAGTCAGGTCATTTTGTAAATGAAGATGATTGGTATCTAAACTATTTAGTTTCAAGGTTAGATGCAGATACATATGAAGATGTGATTGATTTAATTGATAGGGTTATATCTTCAGATAAAAGTGGTGAAACCAAATGGATAATTGATAATCATCTAAATGTACATGCAAATACAATGGAACTAGCTGCGAATAGATTAAATTCATTAGCCTTCAATTACACATATGACAATACAACTTATAAAATTGTTTCAGATAATGATCCAGTTGTTGGTTATATCTCACATGGAATTTATTCCGGATTCCCTTCATCATATATTCTTGACAGCCTTCAATTTGAATATATTAATGGAGCTATATTTAGTAGTATCGAAAGTGGTAATGCAACAACGTATGGTTATTTAAATCCAAATTTTGGTCTTTTATCTGATTTTATTGTTATGGGTGGATCTGGGGGAGGTGGAAACGTTAATGAGCCATTTACAGTTGGAGTTTACAGGGAGGGAGATTCTTTTCCTGCTTATGCAATGGGTTATTCTGTGGTTGATGCCATTTATCAGGGGATTAATTATTTAGCCTGGCAAAATGATGTTATTGGTGATCCATTGCAAACAATCGCTTGGGGAAAACAAGAAACAACCAGCAACCTTACATGGAGTGGAAAAAATTTAGTTACTGGTGAAATAAATATCCCATTTGACAGAATTCTAACTATTATAGATAGCAGTCATGTTGATCTACGGTATGAGGGATTTATTCCTTGTGAAGCTGGATATGGAAGAATATTTATAGGGGAAGGAGTAACATTTGAAACAGATAGTTGGGATAGATCATTATTCTTTTCCTATGATAATGAAAATGCAAGATTAGTTTGGGCACCCCATCCGACAATATCATCACCAACATATCACATTTATAGAAAATTTAATTCAGGTAGTTGGGAATTTATAACCACAACATCAGCCAATGAATATATTGATGATGAAGTTGAAATAGTATGTCAGGAATGTCCGGTTAATGCAACTGTGTATTATTATATTGCAGTAGCAGATCCACAAGAATCGTTGATTGCTTCAAATACTGTAAGTGCAGATGTATTTGCTAAGCTTAGTAAAAATGTCAACGAAAATAACTTACCATTTAATTATTCTTTAGAGCAAAATTACCCTAATCCATTTAATCCAACAACAACCATAAAATATAGTTTGAAATATGATGGACTTGTTAGTTTAAAGATTTTTAACATCCTTGGAAGTGAAGTTGCAGAATTAATTAACGAACAAAAATCAGCAGGAGAGTATTCAGCTTCATTTGACTTTAGTAATCTTTCCAGCGGAACATATTTCTATGTTTTGAGAGTTAATGATTTTGTTAATGTAAAGAAGATGTTACTTCTCAAATAATATTTAAATTACCTCTTATGGGTGTTCCAAAAGAATACCCATAATTTATTCACCTACCAACCTTTACATTCATTTTTAATTTTATAATACTAAATTTGAGAGTTAAATAAATTAATGAATGCAAACAAAAAGTAAGTTAATACAGATCTGTCACCGGGTTTACGAAAAAGGTTTTGTTGCTTCAACAGATGGAAACATATCTGCTGCAACTACTAACAATACTTTTTTAATTACAGGATCTGGGATTTGCAAAGGTGAGGTAACTGAAGATGATATTCTTGAAATTGATGCTTCGGGAAAAATTCTGAACGGTAAAGGAAAAGTTTCAACTGAATATAAAATTCATCTCTTTGCTTATTCAAGGAGACCCGAAGTAAAAGCTGTGGTTCATTGTCATCCTGTTTTTGCAACTGCATTTGCTGCAGCAGGAGAGGGTTTAACTAAACATATTTTCCCTGAAGTCATTCTTACCCTTGGCAAAGTTCCTCTCTGCAAATATGCAACACCTTCAACTGATGAACTTGCTTTAAGTATGGAACCTTATGTAAATCATGCCTGGGCTTTCCTTCTTCAGAATCATGGTGCTGTTACGTTAGGTAAAGACTTAGATGATGCATATTATAAAATGGAAAAGCTTGAACATACTGCTAAAACAATTTTTATCGCCAGGCTTCTCGGTGGTGAAAAGGAATTATCTTTTGAAAAGGTTAAAGAATTAATTAATCTTGCCGGTAATGTTTACGGAATTAAACCTGATGAAAGGAATTATTAAAAGTCAAAAATCAAAAGTCAAAAATCAAAATTATTTAGATTTAGATTTTGAAAATTAATTTATGAATATCAAAAAAATAAAAATTGCATTATTGCTTGGCGGTACTTCTCCAGAAAGAAAAGTATCTAAAGCAACCGGTGCATCAATATATAAAGCTTTAACAGGATTAGGATACGAAACTGTTCTTATAAATCCTGCTTATGGAGAAAACCAGCCTAAAAATCCTGATGTTTTTTTTAAAGAAGATGATTATGCTGAAATCTCAAATGAAAATTATGTAAAAGCTCTTAATCTTAATCTTTTTAATAATATTGATCTTGCTTTTATTGCTTTGCATGGTAAATATGGAGAGGATGGCACAATTCAATCTCTTCTAGAGCTTAAAGGAATCAGCTATACAGGTTCAAAAGTTTTATCCAGCGCAATCTCTATGGATAAAACAATGTCTAAAATTTTATTTCAGCATTATAATATAAATACACCTGAATGGATAACAGTAAATAATAATTATAATTTGTCATCTTTAAAAGAAGAGATTAAAAGTAAATTAAATTACCCATGCGTTATAAAACCAAATGACCAGGGCTCAACAGTAGGATTAACAATCTGTTCAAATGAAAATGAAATTGATGATGCACTTAAACTCGCACTTCAGTTTTCGGATAAAGCATTAATTGAAAAATTTATTGAAGGAAGAGAATTAACTGTAGGTATACTTGAGAATGAAGTGTTTCCAGTTCTTGAAATAAAACCAAAGCATAATCTTTATGATTATGAATGCAAATACACTCCCGGTATGAGTGAGTATGAGGTGCCTGCAAAAATAAGTGAGGAAGTATCGGAAAGATTAAAGAAGAGTGCTCTCGATGCATTTAAAGCACTTGGCTGTGAAGGTTACGCCAGAGTTGATTACAGGCTTTCACCCGATAATAAAGAATATTGCCTGGAAATAAATACTTTACCGGGAATGACATCGACAAGTCTTGTTCCCAAAATGGCAAAAGCTGCGGGAATTTCATTTGAAGAATTAATTGAGAGGATTGTTAGAATAAGTCTGCCTGAAAAAATGAAATGAGTTTATTTAAGAATAAGAAATTACGTTCATATTTTTTTCTACTAATTTTTATTGCAGGGTTACTTTTCCTTTTTTTTAATAACCAGGGAGTGATAAAATATTTAAAGCTGAAGAGCGAAGTACAAGAGATAAATGAAAAAATTGAACAGGTTGATAAAGAAAACAAAAACCTTGAAGATGAAATAGATTCATTAAGAAAAAAAATACCCGCTAAGGTAGAACGGACGGCAAGAAAAAAACATGATATGTTAAGACCGGGTGAAGAAGTAATTAAGGTTGAGGAAAAGTAAAATGGCAAAACCGGAGATTCCCTCAGTTCCTCTTGCAGAAAGAATCAGACCCAAAACTCTTGAGGATTTCCAGGGGCAGTCATCGCTTGTTGGTGATTCCAAACCGCTCAGATTAATGATTGAGAATGATACTATTAGTTCAATGATTCTTTGGGGTCCTCCCGGTTCAGGTAAAACTACTCTTGCAAAGATTATTGCGGGACAAACCAATTCCGATTTTCACCAGATAAATGCAGTTTCATCAGGAGTTAAAGAAATTAGGAATGTAATTGAGATTGCACAACAAAATAAAAACTTCAACAAAAAAACAATTCTTTTCATCGATGAAATTCACCGCTTTAATAAAGCACAGCAGGATGCATTACTCAGCAGTGTTGAAACAGGTTTAATAACATTAATCGGTGCAACAACAGAAAATCCTTCTTTTGAAGTTATACCTGCTTTAAGGTCGAGAGCAAGAACTTATGTTCTTGAAGAACTGAGCAAAGAAAATCTTGAAGCAATAATTAAAACAGCTCTTGAGAAAGATGAATTCCTTTCACGTTTGGATATTAAACTTGAAGATAAAGATTTTCTTATTTACCTGAGCGGCGGTGATGCGCGTTCTTTATTAAATATTCTTGAAGCAGCTGTTATTCATGAAATAAATAATTCACCGATAATTATTACTAAGGAGATTCTTGAGGATATTGTTCAGAAGAAAAATATAATTTATGATAAAGGGGGAGAGGAGCATTACAATGTTATTTCGGCATTTATAAAAAGTGTTAGAGGAAGCGACCCTGATGCTGCACTTTACTGGCTGGCAAGAATGCTCGAAGGGGGAGAGGATCCTTTATTTATTGCAAGAAGACTTGTTGTTCTTGCAGCGGAGGATATCGGCAATGCTTCACCAAATGGATTAGTACTTGCCGAAGCTGCATTTGAAGCTGTCAATAAAATTGGTATGCCGGAAGCAAGAATAATTCTTGCACAATGTACTACTTACCTTGCTTCATCACCCAAAAGCAATGCAGCTTATATTGGAATTGATAAAGCAATAAGCACAGTTAGGAATAACCCTCTTTATCCTGTTCCGCTTCATTTAAGAAATGCACCGACAAAATTGATGAAGGATATCGGGTATGGAAAAGAATATAAATATCCTCACGATTTTCAGAATCATTTTATAGAAGAGAATTATCTCCCCGAAGAATTAAAGAATAAACAATTTTACTTCCCCACAGAAAATGGTCAGGAAAAAAATCTTAAAGAGAGATTAAAGTTTTTATGGAAGGGGAGAAAGAATTATTGAATAGTTTTAGTCGATTGTTGTCATTAATAAACTGTCATTTATAGTCACTTATAGTCATTTATGGTCATTATTGTTTGTGATTTCCAATTGTTTTTATGTAGTTATTAAGTTTTACCCCAATTATTTCAAGTTGATTTACAAAAACCAAATAATCTTTTTCTTCAATTAATTTCCTGTTAAAAGATTTTCTGAGCCAGGTTTTTGTTTCAAATAATGATCCTCTTGAGTAAAAACAGAATAGTTTATTTTCTTTATAAAAATATCTGCCAAATCCTTCACTTAAATTTGATGCCATTGAATCAGATGCTTTTATAAATTGTTTGCCTATAGTATCTTTTTCAAAATAATTCCATTTGATTATTATATCCCAAAACTTTTCGGCAATCTCCATTGATAATTGATATACTTGTAATTCTTCCAGCTTCATTTATTCCTCCATTTAGTTATTTAAAACAATTAATAGACAACAAATGACTATAAATGACAACGAATGACTATTTATAAAAGAGCAAACATCTTTCCCGGCAACTGCTTAACCAATCCTTTAAATTCTAATGAGAGAAGATGAACGAGACAATCGGAAGTTGTAAGATTTGTTGATGATGCAATTATGTCTATCTGAACAGGAGAATCTTTCAGTACAGTGAGGATTTTCTCTTCAAATAAATTTAACTCTATTTTAGGTTTAGGAATATTTTTCCCCACAACCGGTTTAAGTTTCAATTCAAGTTCAAGGATAACATCTTCTGCTGAACGTATTAATTTTGCTTCACCTTTTTGAATAAGAAGATTAGTTCCTTCGGATTGTTTAACACCAAGATTACCGGGGACTGCGAAAACTTCTCTGTTCTGGTCAAGTGCAAGCGAGGCTGTTTGCATAGCGCCGCCAGCTACTCCGGTTTCAATTACAACACACCCAAGACTTAATCCGGAAATAATTCTGTTTCTCTTTGGAAAATTAACTGCATCAGGTTTTGCTCCTAATTCATATTCTGAAATTATTAATCCATTCTCAGCAATTTCTTCATACAGCTTTCTGTTTTCAGGAGGATAAATAACATCAAGACCAGAACCTGTAACTGCAATTGTACGCTTACCAATTTTTATTGCGGAACGATGTGCAATTGAATCAATTCCTCTTGCGAGTCCGCTTACTATAGTTATGTTTTGAGAGGCAAGTTCAGTAGTAATTCTTTCAGTTTGGATTTTGCCATAGTTAGTCGGCTGCCTTGTACCAACTACTGCAATTGAATATTCATCATCTTTTACAAATGAACCTTTGGTGTAAAGAAGAAGAGGAGGGTCGTAAATTTTTTTTAATAAAGGAGGAAATGATTCATCCCAGACTGTAATAATATTTCCATTAATTTTTTCAAGAATATCTATTTCTTTTTTAAGAACCGATGATAATTCATTTCTCAATAAATTAATTTTCTGAATTCTTTTTGCAAGATTATTACTGATGCCTTCAACTTCAATTAAGGATTTATAATCTGCAGAAAGTATTCTCTCAGTCGTACGGAATTTTGCAAGCAGGTTTCTAATCTTACCGGGACCAATCCCTTCTACAGATAGAAGAAGTTTTAAATCAAGAAGCTGATCAAAAGAAAGTTTAGACATTGTTCCACCCAAAGATTCAAAAGAAAGAATTTTTATTAATTCTAAACTATTTTTTACAATTTAAGAAAAAAATATTCTCAGGAGAAAAGAAAAAAGATGGTTTTAAATTATAACTTTAACTTTGATTACAATTAATCTTCGATAGTATTTTAACTATTAGAAGTAATTTCTTTTTCTTCTTTATTGCTTTCGGTTTTTTTCTTTCTGTAAAGAATAGAAGCAGGGAAAATAAAGATGTATGCTATAAAGAGAAGTACAGGTGAAATAACAAGAGAAGAAAAACTGTCCCATGGTCCCTGAGCAAGGAAATAAAAACCTAAAAGAAGAAAAACAAAACCGGAAAGCAGGAGTAGATAATTTTGTTTATCCCAGTAAATATTAAAGGGTGATTCAGAAATTTTTCTTTGAGTACGAGATTTTTTTCTTTGAATTTTTTTAGCCATTACTACTCCAGACTTAAATAAAATAAAGCCCAGTGATGGGGAACCACTGGGCCCGACTCCTTTACTTCAAAGGGCAGGGGAGAACCCTTTGAAAGAGTCATTCAAAATATAAAATGCAACTAAACTATTGTCAAGAACTACTTACTTATTTGATAAACTATCTTACGTATAGTATCAAACTGGAGATAGGGATATTCCTCGCGGATAGAATCGATAGCATCCCCTGCACTTACCTTATTAGCTCTCAACTGTTTGAATTTTTTTCTTATCTGATAATCTCTTACAGATTTTTCATCAATAAGACCCTGGGAGTTTAAGAGTTCATAGATGTCATCACTGATGAGATCTGAAAGAGGATTGTCTATTTTTGCTTTTACCGTTTTCATCGGTACCACCTTTCGTTTTTTGTGTGATTCAATTACCAAGAAATCGTATCAATAATGCAGTAAACTATCTCCTTTTTTAAATGTTCCAATAAAAACAAAAAAACCGAACCAGAAAGCTCTGAGATCGGTAGTATATTTGCTACTTCTGGTCAAAAATTATAAACTATTTTTTAATTTATAACCGTAGCAAATTAGTCAATAAATAAAATTTCCTTTATTTTAGTCCCTAAAAATAGCAAAAAAAATAAATAAAGCAAGAAGGAGTAAATATTTAGATTTTTATTAAATAGTAATGTTTACTAAAAATTAGTTTATAATCTAAAATTAATAAACATTGTCTTATGTTAAAAAAAATCTAAAGTTTATATTCAGATTTTAACAAATCCAGCTTATACTATGGAGCAAAACGAAAAAAAAGAATACAAATTCAGTGATTATATTTATGTTTTATACAAATGGAAAAAATTTCTGATAATTAATCTATTTGTTGTTGTTGCATTAGCATCCTTGTATGCGTTTACTCTTCCACTTGAATACAGGGCTACTGCAACTGTAATGATACCACCTGAGAATGAAGGCTTCGGAGGACTAACAAGTCTTCTCGGGGGCAAATCTTCTATTGCTTCTTTGGGTTCAAAGTTATTCGGGGTTTCAAATACTTCAGAAGATGTATTGCTTGGAATATTAAACAGCCGGTCTGCACTTGTTAATGTTATTAATAAATTTAACCTAATGGAATATTATGAAATAGATGACAATAATTGGGATAAAGTGTTAAAAGCATTCAGGCGTGATATTTCAACAGACCCAAATGAATATGGAATGATAGAAGTAAGCGTTATAAATAAAGATCCGCAGCTTAGTGCTGATATTGCCAACTATATGGTTAACCTGGTTGATAGTTTGAACATTGAGTTTAATATTCAAAGAGCAAAAAATAACCGGATGTTTATTGAAAAAAGATATCTTCAGAATGTAAGAGACCTTAAAAATGCTGAAGATTCACTTTATAAATTTCAAAGGAAATATGGTATTGTTGCAGTTCCGGAACAGTTGGAAGTAACTGTTAAAGCTGCTGCTGAAATTGAAGCGGAGTTATTTAAAAAAGAGATTGAAGCCCATTTTGTTGAGCAAGTATATGGAAAAAACTCAATTCAATACAGCGGCTTGCAGGCAGAGATAAATCTTTTAAAAAATAAAGTACAGGAATTAAAAAACTCAGCTTCATTAGGTGCATCATCAAATATACTTTATCCTTTCAGCCAGATGCCTGAAATATCAGTAGAGTATTTAAGAGCTTTTAGGGAAGTTGAAATCCAGCAGTCAATTCTTGAATATGTTATGCCTATGTATGAACAGGCAAAAGTTGAAGAACAAAATAGTATCCCTACGGTTATTTTAGTAGACGAAGCAGTCCCGCCTGAATTAAAGTATAGTCCTAAAAGATTACCAATTATACTTGGAATATTTTTCTTGTTTTTATTTCTTTTCATTCCAGTTATCTTTTTAGGGGAAAAAATCATTGTAAAGGAAAAATTTCAAAATCCGCTTCAACAAAAAGCTGCTAAATTTTTTACAAGAGTATTAAAAATTTACAGGATAAAGATTTAAAAACTTTAATGTCAATAATACTAATCTCTGTTATTACTTTAGGTGGAATATTATTAGGAAAGATACTTTTTAAAAAATCATTTAATCATCTATCCTTATACTGTTTGATTATGGGCGGGTTAGTTTTTTTTTATGAACTTAAATTACTTCCTTACCCTGATATAATTCCCCTTGCCTGGTTTTATCTAATTTCAGCTTTTCTCTCATTTCTCTTTGGTATTATTACAATTTTTAGTATTAGGAATCTTTCAGATGAAGATTATACATCAATAACCAAAACGAGTATTTCGTTAAGTATATTAAATCACAATGGGAAAATATTAAAATATCTTGTGATTTTTTTTAGTTCAGTAGGTCTCTTTGCTGCAATTCAAAACTGGATGGTTTTAATAAATATGTTTGGAAGTATTCCTGCAGTTTTTCTTAATGCTCCTAAAATATATAGAATGGGTATAGAAGGTGAGATAAAGGGAGTAATTCCATATTTATTTACTTTCGGTTATGTAGCTGTTTTTTTTAGCGGTATTTATACTGCATATAAAGGTAAATTTACTTTTTTAACTTTTTATCCTTTTCTTGGAATAATTATAAGAGAAATTGCGATTGTAGGAAGAGCCGGAATGTTATTAGGCTTTATGGAGTTCTTGTTTTCATTTATTCTCTTTAGACATTTTCTTAAATCTGATATTTATAATAGATATAAGTTTTCAAAACCAAATATTATAATATATTCAGTATTATTACTTTCAATTTTAATAATTAGTGCCTCATTAGTGAGAATTACGAGAACTCCAGCAGGTGAAAAATATCAAGGTGCTGCGAAAGAACTAAGAGATTTTAGAAATAACCCTGTTATTTCACCCTCAATTTATCTTTATGTTAGCAGTGATATAGGTGTGTTTAGTAAGTATCTGGAAATAGATAATGAAGAAAGCAAATTTGGACAAAATACCTTTTTACCGTTTTATAGATTTTTATCGAAATTTGATTTTGTAGAAAAACCATCTGACTTTCAAAAAGGTTATCACATCCCTATGTGGACAAATACGGGTTCATATTTAAGAGAATTGCATTCTGATTTTGGAGTTGCGGGTATTTTTTTAGGCTCTTATTTATTAGGGTTACTTACTACATTCTTCTGGTTCAGATTTTTTAAAAATCAAAGCATGATTGCTTTTGTTTTTTTAGTTTACTTTTATTTGATTATTGGATTTTCATTTCTGACAATGATAAGTAGACTAAGTCAATGGTTTATTAGTTTAACTATATCAATTTTTATTCTCTATCTTATTGATTTGATGATAAAAAAACAAAAATTAAATCAGAATCCTATACAAAACATTTAATACTAATTTTTAAATATTATTAGCTACAATTTTGTGAAAATATTAATAAACATACCTTTATTATTCTAATACTTTCCTTTAATTCATTGTTATTAATAAATTGAAAAATTCTAATATTTTATCAATAAATTTTGGTGGAAAAGCAATTGCCAAGAATTCTATTTTAAACTTGATTGGATATATTATCCCATCTCTTGTTGCAATAATGCTTATACCAATTATAGTTAGGGAATTAGGTGAAGAAAGGTTTGGAATACTGACTTTATCATGGATTATTATTGGTTATGCGGGATTCTTGGATTTTGGAATTGGAAGAGGTCTGACCAAAATTGTTTCTGAAAAAATTGGCCGTAATCAGATAGACTCAATCCCGGAAGTCTTTTGGTCATCAATGTTTCTAATGCTCATAATTACTATTGCTGCGTCTATTATAGTAATATTATTGATACCAGAATTAATCAATATTTTTAAAATATCTACACACTTAATAACCGAAACTCAAAATTCATTTTATTTATTAGCTCTCTCAATTCCGATAGTTGCTACTACGGCTAGTTTAAGAGGGTTTTTAGAAGCATATCAAAAATTTGGAATAATTAATATTTTAAGAGTAGTGTTGGGTATATCAACTTTTATTCTTCCAATTTTTATACTGCTGTTTACTAATAATTTATTTTGGATAGTTTTTTCTTTAGCTGCCACAAGGGCAATCCTTTGGTTTTTGTATCTTTTCCAGTGTATAGAGGTAAATAAATCATTAAAAAATAAAATTTCATTTAATTTTAATGCTATTAAACCAATATTGAAATTTAGTATTTGGATTAGTATAGCTAATATTATAAATCCTATAATTTTATATTCAGACAGATTTTTAATTGCGTCTTTAATAAATGCCTCTGCTTTAACATATTATTCAACCCCCTATGAAGTAATAACTAAATTAGTTTTTATCCCCTGGGCAATAACAGGGGTTTTATTTCCCATTTTTTCTGCAAGTTATAATACTGAATCGAACGTATCAAAAAAAATATTTATCAGAGGAGCTAAATTTATTTTTCTTTTTTTATATCCAATTATTTTTTTAGTTGTAACATTTTCTTATGAAGGAATGCAAATATGGTTAAATGAAAAATTTGCAATACACAGTTCATTTGTGCTAAAATGTTTGGCTGTAGGTGTTTTGTTTAATAGTTTGGCTACTGTTCCGGATAATTTTTTTCAGGGGATCGGGAAACCTAAAATATCAACTATTGTCTACTTAATAGAATTACCAATCTTTATTTTAGGTATGTTGATTGCTATTATTTCATGGGGAATTAGCGGTGTAGCTTTTGTATGGATGATTTCTGCAATTGCTAGTAGTACAACTCTTTTTATAATAGCTAAGGTTAAATATGACATTAATATTAGGTTTCCAATCAATATTACTCCTATTACATTAATGCTGAGTTTACTTGCCATATCCTTTATAATAACTGGGCTTTATATAAAAATTATCTTTTCAATTTTAGTAATATGTTCCTTTTTTATTTTTTCCTGGAAATATTTTCTGGCTCCTGAAGAAAAGAAATTTTTTTTATCTAAATTAAATCTGCAGTAAATAAATTAACTATTTCAATAAATCATCTTTTTTGTCGACATCTATTTTAATATATGCTTGGTAAGTTCGAAGCAAGAAATTGCACTTCATAATTCACTGCAAGGTTTCTCAGTTTAACAAAGGTTGAAAATTTTTCTTTCGGGAGAATCAAATCCTTTTAATAGAAAATTATGGTTAAAATAAGAATTTGAAAGGGTGCATTTTAGTTCCCCGTTTTATAAAGTATAAGCAAATTTAATAAATTGATAATCTATTTTTTCAATGGTTATTCATTTTTAACAAATAATATAGAAGTATTATTTGATTCAAAAAATTAATAAATATTATGAAAATTTCGGGAGTTGTAGTTTTATATAATCCTGACTCAGGAGTATTGCAAAATATCAAATCTTATATTGATCAGATTGAATATTTATTTGTTGTAGATAACTCAGAAAAAGTAAATGATTTATTAGTTGCTGAGCTAAAAAAAATAAATAAAATTGAGTATAAAAATAATTTCCGAAATTTAGGTGTTGCAACCGCCTTAAATATTGGGGCATTAAAATCTATTAACAAAGGTTTTGACTTTATACTTACAATGGATCAGGATTCATTTGCTCATCCTGATATGATAAGAATCATGTTAAATAATATGCAGGAAATTAAAAATCCGGGCATAATA
>Ga0207873_1003079_pt1 | contig 12656 bp, 10 predicted proteins | sample BGWIniCompost_FD_187373 | JGI IMG/M metagenome (GOLD analysis project Ga0207873, IMG submission 187373) | Cellulose adapted compost microbial communities from Newby Island Compost Facility, Milpitas, CA, USA - BGW Initial Compost (SPAdes)... ... | reverse complement strand
CCCCGCCGCGCCCGGACGATGCCGACCGGGGTGACGAGCTCCAGCAGGCCGCCGGCGTCCCGCACCGCGCGCACCGGCGTGTACTCGTAGATCCGCACGCCGAGCCGGAGGCAGGCGTCCCGCAGCCCCCAGGCGAGCCGCGCGGGGTCGACGGTCGCGACCCCGTCGCGGTCCCACAGCCCGCCCAGGTAGGTGGGGGAGTCGAGCTCGGCCCGCACCTGGTCCCGGTCGAGCCGGTCGACCCGGAGGCCGAGCTCGGCGTACGCCGCGGCGTCCTCGTCCAGCGCGGCGAGCTGCCATTCCTGGGTGGCGACCCGCAGCCCGCCGGTCCGCGTGAACGAGCAGTCGATGCCGTAGCGGCGGATCGACTCCTCGATCTCGGTGAGGTTCTGCCGTCCGAGCCGCTCTAGGACGGCGATCTCGTCGGGCCAGCGTTCGCGACCGTTGGCGAGCCCGTGCGTGATGCTCGCCTCGCAGAAGCCGCCGTTGCGGCCGGTGGCGGCCCAGGCGATCCGATGGCCCTCTACCAGGACCACGTCGAGCGAAGGGTCGCGCTCCTTCGCCAGCAGCGCGGTCCACAGTCCGGAGAATCCCCCGCCGACCACGGCGAGGTCGGCGGTGGTGCCGCCGGTGAGCGGCGGCATCGGGTCCGGCACATCCGGCCGGTCCAGCCAGTACGGTTTGCGCTCCGCGTCAGCAAGAGACTTCAGCGGATCCACACATTTCACATCCCAACATCAGCGACGACGTGTCAGGAGGAGGTTGCCCAACGCGATGAGGACTCCCGCCGCGAAGATCAGCGTTCCCATCACGTTGACCTGCGGCGGGATCCCGACACGGGTCGCCCCCCAGATCCACAGGGGGAACGTCACCGTGCCGCCCGCGTTGAAGTTCGTGATCACGAAGTCATCGATCGAGAGCGCGAAGGCCAGCAGCGAGCCGGCGAGCACCCCCGGGAAGATCAGGGGGAGCGTCACCAGGCGGAAGGTGTCCCAGGTGCCCGCGCCGAGGTCCCTGGCCGCGTCCTCGAGCGAGCGGTCGAGCGTCATCACCCTCGCCCGCACGGTCACCGCCACGTACGAGATGGAGAACATCACGTGGGAGATGAGGATGGTCCAGAACCCGAGCGGCACGGCGAGGGTGACGAAGAGCGAGAGCAGGGAGGCGCCCATCACGATCTCGGCGCAGGAGATCGCCGCGAACATGACGACGTTGAGCGCGCCGGAGCCGCGGAACCGGTACCGGCCGAGCGCCAGCCCGAGCATCGAGCCGAGGACCCCGGCGATCACCATGGTGAGCAGGGCGAGCAGCAGCGAGTTCACCAGGGCCCGGGTGAGGTCCTCGATCTCGAACAGCTTGCCGTACCACTTGAGCGTGAACCCCTGCCAGGCGGTGTTGTAGCGCCCCTTGGTGTCATTGAACCCGAAGAGGATCATCACCGCGATCGGCAGGAGCAGCCAGGCGATCACCAGCCAGGTCCAGATCTGGAGCAGGCGGCCGGAGAGCAGCCGGCGGACCTTCGTCATCGGGCCGCCACCTCCAGCACGTCCTCGGTGCCGAGCGCCCTGGCGTAGATGAAGATCCCGATGAGCAGGATCGCCATCAGCGTGAACGACAGGGCCGAGGCCACCGGGTAGTCCTGGTTGATCAGGAACTGGTTCTGGATGACGTTGCCGATCATCGTGTTACCGGTGCCGCCGAGCACGGTGGCGTTCACGTAGTCCGAGGTGGCCGGCACGAACGTCATCAGCACGCCGGCGAACACCCCGGGCAGTGAGAGCGGGAACACCACGCGCAGGAAGGTCTGGAACTTGCTCGCGTACAGGTCCTGCGCCGCCTCGAGCACCCGCGGATCGATCCGCTCCAGCGCCGCGTAGATCGGCAGCACCATGAACGGGAAGAAGTTGTAGACCAGCCCGCAGACCACCGCGGCCCCCGTGGCGAGGATGTGCATGTCCTTGGGGATCAGGCCGATGCTCTTCAGCGGGCCGAGCAGGATCCCGTTGTCGGAGAGCAGGAACTGCCAGGAGATGGTCCGCAGCACGAAGGACACGAGGAACGGCAGCAGGATCAGGAACAGGTAGACCGACTTGTGCCGGCCGCCCTTGAACGCGATCCAGTACGCCACCGGGAAGCCGATGATCAGCTCGATGACGGTGGCGAGGAAGCCGTACACCAGCGAGCGGACGATCTGGTCCGTGTACGTGGTGATCCCGTCGACGTAGCTCTGCCAGTTCCACGTGAACACGTAGCCGTCGGTCACGTTGCCCGAGTGGAGCGAGAGGGACAACATGACCACGGTCGGGATCACGAAGAAGATCCCGAGCCAGAGCGCGCCCGGGAAGACCAGCGCGTACGGCGTCAGCGCCGCCCGGAGTCCTCTCCCTCTCATGACGTGGTGATCGCCTGGAAGATGCGCTCGAACTTCTGCTGCTCCTCGGTGCTGGTGAAGTTGCGGTAGTCGTGCAGCTTCGCGTAGTCCTCCTCGGACGGGAACACCAGCGGGCTCTCGGCCACCTGCTCGAGGAGCCGCTTGTCCTCACCGGTCGCCTCGGCGGCGTGCTTCCGGACGACCTCCTGGGCGGCGGGCACCGGGGTGACGTAGTTGATGTACTCCGCGAGGCTGGCCGCGATCTCCACCTCGTAGAAGAAGTCCATCAACATGATGGCGTCGACCGGGTTCTCCGCGGTCTTCGGGATCACCATGTTGTCGGTCCAGATCGTCGCCCCCTCCTCGGGGATGACGAACCGCAGGTCCGTGCCGTCGGAGATGTTCTTCTGGAAGACGTCGCCGGACCACGCCATGGTGAGCCAGATGTCGCCCTTGGCGAGCGGGTCGATGTACGACTGGTCGTAGTACTTCCGGACGATGCCGGAGTCCCGCTGCTCCCTGAGCTTCTCCGCCGCCTTCTCCCAGTCGTCCGGGGTCGACGTCTCGGGCTTGATGCCGAGCAGCAGCAGGCCGAAGTTGGCGATCTCCTGCGCGTCGGCCATCATGCCGACCTTCCCCTTGTACTTGGGGTTCCACAGGTCGGCGATCTTCGTCGGCGGGGTGTCGACGTACTTCGGGTTGTAGGCGATGCCGGTCATGCCGGACGCCCACGGGATGCTGTAGACGTTCCCCGGGTCGAAGGACTCGTTCTTGTACCGCTCCGCCGCGTTCGCCGCGAAGTTCGGGAGCTTGGAGTGGTCGAGCGGGACCAGGTAGCCGAGCCGCACGAGCTGGGTGAAGTGGATCCCGTTGGTGATGACCATCAGGTCGTAGTTGATCGACTGCCCGGCGGCGAGCAGCGGCTGGATCTTGGCGAACCAGCTCGGGTTGTCCTGGATGACCTCCTTGTAGGTCACCGTGATGCCGGTCCGCTTGGTGAACTCCTTCAGCTCGGGCTGCTTGGGGTCCATGTACAGCGGCCAGTTCGCGAAGTTGACGTGGCCGTTCTTGACCTTGCCCGACCAGTACTTCTCCACCTCCGACTGGACCTGCGCGGAGGTGGTCGGCCGCGGGGAGCCCTTGCCCTGCACGCCACAGGCGGCGAGGGCGAGGCCGGCGGCGGAGAGCCCGGCCAGCCGGAACGCGTCCCGGCGGCCGATCCGGCGGGTGGTCATGCCGCGGAGGAACGCTGGATCGTTGATGAAGTCCTTGTTCATGGGGGGTACGAGCTCCGGAGGGGGTGAGTCGGGGGTTATCGCAGGACGTAGGAGTGCCTGGGCTGCCAGGAGAGCCAGACGGTGTCGCCGCGCTCAGCCGTGACGCTGCTGTCGTGGGCGTTCTGCTGGAAGACGGTGACCTCGGCGCCGTCGGCGAGCGCCACGGTGTAGCTGTTGTAGGTGCCGAGGTAGACCACCTCGGACACCGTGCCCCGGACGACGCTCAGGTCGCCCTCGGGCTGCTCCGTGGAGATCATGATCTTCTCGGGGCGCACCGTCATGGTGATGGCGTCGCCCGCGGACACGGTGCCGTCGACCGGGACGAGGATGCGGTCGACGGGGCTGAGCGCGAGCACCGCCGTGCCACCGGTGACCTCCTGGATCGTGCCCTTGAGCACGTTCGAGGTCCCGATGAACCCGGCGACGAACTCGTTGGCCGGCCGCTCGTAGATCTCCCGGGGATCGGCGAGCTGCTCGACCACTCCCTCCCGCATGACCGCGATGCGGTCGCTCATGGTGAGCGCCTCGCTCTGGTCATGGGTGACGTAGACGAAGGTGATGCCCACCTCGCGCTGGATGCGCTTGAGCTCGATCTGCATGTGCTGCCGGAGCTTGAGGTCGAGCGCGCCCAGCGGCTCGTCGAGGAGGAGCGCCCGCGGCCGGTTGACCAGGGCCCGGGCGAGCGCGACCCGCTGCTGCTGACCGCCCGAGAGCTCCTGGGGACGGCGCCGCTCCCGCCCCTGGAGGTGGACGATCTCGAGCATCTCGCCGACCCGGCGCTTGATCTCGTCCGCGGGGACCTTCTTGCGCTTCAGCCCGAACGCGACGTTCTCCCACACGGTCATGTGCGGGAAGAGCGCGTAGGACTGGAAGACCATGTTGACGTCGCGCTTGTTGGGCGGGACGTTCGTGACGTCCGCACCATGCAGCCTGATCACCCCGGAGGTGGGCTCCTCGAAACCGGCGATCATCCGCATGGTGGTGGTCTTGCCGCACCCCGACGGGCCGAGCAGGGAGAAGAACTCGCCTTCCGCGATGGAGAGGCTCACCCCTTTGACCGCCCGTACGACGTCACCGTGGGAGACGTACTCCTTGACGACGTTCTCCAGCTCGATGGCGGGCACGTCCTGTGACCGGGGGGCGGCCGCCACGGCCGCCCCCGCGCCCGCCTGGATCTCTGTCATTCCAGGCTTATCCCTCTTCATCTAATGATCGGACGGCTCGCGCCGCGAAACTACTCCCCGATGTAGTGCATAACGTGCTTCACACGGGTGTAGTCGTGCAAACCAAACACCGACAGGTCCTTGCCGTAGCCCGAGTGCTTGAACCCGCCGTGGGGCATCTCCGAGACGAACGGGATGTGGGTGTTCACCCAGACCACGCCGAAGTCGAGCCGCTTCGACATCCGCATCGCCCGGCCGTGGTCGGTGGTCCACACCGAGGCGGACAGGCCGTACTTCACCCCGTTCGCCTTGGCGAGCGCGTCGGCCTCGTCGGTGAAGGTCTGGATGGTCATGACCGGGCCGAAGATCTCCACCTGGACCATCTCGTCCTCCTGGCGGAGGCCGTCGACCACGGTCGGGGCGAAGAAGTAGCCGCGGTCGCCGACCCGGTGACCGCCGGTGAGGATCTTCGCGTGGTCGGGCATGCGCTCGAAGAAGCCCTGGACCCGGGCGAGCTGGTTGGCGTTGTTCAGCGGGCCGAAGTAGGCGTCCTCGACGTCCAGGCCGCCGAACTTGGTGTTCGCGGCCGCCTCGGTGAGCGCCTCGGCGAACTCGTCGTGGATGCTCTCCTGGACGAGGATGCGGCAGGCGGCCGTGCAGTCCTGGCCGGCGTTGTAGAGACCGGCCTCGGCGATCGACTGAGCGGCGGCCTTGATGTCCTTGACGTCCTCGAAGACCACGACCGGGGCCTTGCCGCCCAGCTCCAGGTGGACCCGCTTGAGGTCGTCGGCCGCGGCCCGGGCGACGGACATGCCGGCGCCGACCGAGCCGGTGATCGCGACCATGCGCGGCGTCGGGTGGCTCACCACGAGCGCCCCGGTGTCCCGGTCGCCGGTGACCACGTTGACCACGCCGGGCGGGAGGATCTCACCGATGATCTCGGCGAGCTTGAGCGTGGAGACCGGGGTGGTGTCCGAGGGCTTGAGCACCACGGTGTTGCCGGCCGCGATGGCGGGGGCGATCTTCCATACCGCCATCATCAGCGGGTAGTTCCACGGGGTGACCTGGCCGACGACCCCGATCGGCTCGTGCCGGATCACCGAGGTGTGGTCGGCGAGGAACTCGTTGGCGGTCGGACCCTCCAGCGTCCGGCAGGCCCCGGCGAAGAACCGGAAGTGGTCGGCGGCGACCGGGGTCTCGTCCTCGGCCATCCGGGCGCGAGGCTTGCCGGTGTTCCGGCACTCCGCCTCGTTGAGCTCGTCCGCGTGCTCCTCGATCGCATCGGCGATCTTCAGCAGCAGGGCGGACCGCTCCGCCGGCGTCGTCTGCCCCCACGTCTCGAACGCCGCAGCTGCGGCGGCGTATGCTGCGTCGACGTCCTCCTTACCGGATACCGGCGCCTGCGCGTACACCTCACCTGTCGTAGGGTCGATCACGTCGGAGAATCGCCCGCTCGCGGCATCGACGAACTTCCCATTGATGAAGTTCTGGAGACGGGTGGTCACCGTAGACCTCCTGTTGAGGTGGAGCTGGAGATGTCGCGACTCTGACAGAAGAAACCGCCCAAGACAAGGGAATTCGTGGCCAAGATACCAAATTGCTACGAAATCGCTTGACAAGCTCAGCCGGGCTGACACTATGTCAAACCACTGACGTAACGCGCCCGCCACAATCCAGCCCTATAAGCTCCCAACCCAGTACGCCCCAGAGAGGACACCCCCCGAGGATGACGACCCCCGCCAAGGCCCGATCGAGCAGAGGCGGGCCGGTGCCGCTGGACGACATCTCCAAGCGGATCATCGAGCAGCTGCAGAAGGACGGGCGGAAGCCGTACTCCGCCATCGGCAAGGCCGTGGGCCTCTCCGAGGCCGCGGTGCGCCAGCGGGTGCAGCGGCTGCTCGAGCTCGGCGTCATGCAGATCGTCGCGGTCACCGACCCGCTGACGCTGGGCTTCCCCCGCCAGGCGATGATCGGCATCAAGTGCGAAGGCGACGTGGAGGCGGTCGCCGAGGAGCTGGCGGGCATCGAGGAGATCGACTACGTGGTGCTCACGGCCGGCTCGTTCGACGTCATCACCGAAGTGGTCTGCGAGAGCGACGACCATCTGCTGGAGATCCTCGGCAAGATCCGGGCGATCCCGACCGTCCGTGCCACGGAGACGTTCGTCTACCTCAAGCTGTTCAAACAGACGTACTCCTGGGGCACGCACTGAGCACGGCCGGCCCGGGCGGGACGAGGGCGGGCCGGGCCGGCACGGGCGGGAGTCCGCACCGCCCCGGCACGGGCCCGGACGGCGGCCGCCCCGGCCCGTGCCGGCCGCGAGCGCTCCGCTATGGCTTCTCCTTCAGCGCGAGCAGGCTGATCAGGTCGTAGGCGACGTGCGAGGCCGCGATCGAGGTGATCTCCGCGTGGTCGTAGGCGGGCGCGACCTCGACCACGTCGGCGCCCACCAGGTTGCACCCGGCCAGCCCGCGCAGGATCTCCAGCAGCTCCCTGCTGGTGAGCCCGCCGGCCTCCGGGGTCCCGGTGCCCGGCGCGTGCGCCGGGTCGAGCACGTCGATGTCGATGGAGATGTACAGCGGCCGGTCGCCGATCCGCTCCCGGAGCATCGCGGCCACCTCGTCCGGCCCGCGGCGCATGACGTCGGCGCTCGTCACGATGCCGAACCCCATGCGCGCGTCGTCGTCGAGGTCCTGCTTGCAGTAGAGCGGGCCGCGGGTGCCGACGTGGCTGATCGCCTCGGTGTCGAGCAGGCCCTCCTCGATCGCCCGGCGGAACGGGGTGCCGTGGGTGTACTCCGCGCCGAAGTAGGTGTCCCAGGTGTCGAGGTGGGCGTCGAAGTGCAGCAGCGCCACCGGGCCGTGGAGGCGGTGGGCGACCCGCAGCAGGGGCAGCGCGATCGTGTGGTCGCCGCCGATCGTGACCAGCCGGGTCCCCGGCGCGGACAGGTCCTGCGCGGCCGCCTCGATGGTCGCGATCGCCTCCTTGATGTCGAACGGGTTGCACGCGATGTCCCCGGCGTCGGCCACCTGCAGGCGGGCGAACGGCGACACGTCGAGTCCCGGGTGGTACGGCCGCAGCAGCCGGCTCGCCTCGCGCACGGCCGCCGGGCCGAACCGCGCACCAGGCCGGTAGGACACGCCGCTGTCGAACGGGATCCCGACCACGGCCACGTCCGCGCGGCTCACCTCGTCGAGGCGGGGCAGCCGGGCGAAGGTCGCCGGCCCGGCGAACCGCGGGACGCGAGAGGCGTCGACAGGGCCTCGGGGCTCGGTCATGCTCGCACTTCCTTCCGTTTCCCTCCGCGCGCCCCTCGCCGGGGCGCGGGGTCGTTCTCCGGATCTTGAGCCGGTCGGTGGTACGGCACCGCCGGCGCGGGCGCCGGATCAGCCCGGCACCCGGGCGACGGCGCGCACGGGGGCGCCGTCGGCGGCGCCCAGGTGCAGCGGCAGCAGGAAGACCTCGATCTCGTGCCCGGCCGCCTGGGCGTCGAGGAGGCGGTCCAGGTTCCGCAGGTTCTCCGCGATCACCACGTGCGCCCCGCAGAGCGCGCGGTGGGCGCGCAGCTCATCGGGCGGGGTGGGGTCCACGCTGAGCGCGTCCACGCCCACCGTGGGGACCCCCGACTCGGCGATGAGCTCGGCGGCCTCGGCGGTGAGCCACGGGTGCGCCTCGTACTCCGGACGCCCCCAGTGGGCGTCCCAGCCCGTGGCGATCAGCAGGATCCGCCCGGGCACGATCCACGGGGCGAGCGCCTCCGGTGGGATCGGCGCGCGGGGCGGCAGGCCGCGCACGTCCGCGACGGCCGCCGGGCCGGCGAACCGCTCCAGGGGCAGCTCCTCGAGCGTGGGCAGCGCGTCGTCGATGTGGTACGGCGCGTCCACGTGCGTCCCCGACTGCGACCCGAGGTGGAGGGCGAGGACGTTCACGCCGTCGCGGGCGACGGTGAGCGCCGCCTCCAGCCGCACCTCGGGATCGCCGGGGTAGACGGGCATCCCCGTGCCGATCCGCACCGAAAGGTCGATGATCACCTGACTCCCTGCGCCTCGGCGAGGACCCTGTCCCGATCAACGATAGGCGGGACCGAGGTCTCCACCGCGCGGACCAGGCGCGGGCCGGCCGGGCCGTACGCGGCGCGCGGCTCCGGGAAGATCAGGAGCAGCGCGAGGTACAGCGCGGCGGGGAGGACGAGGGCGAGCGGGAGCGAGATGTCGACCCCGCCGGCGAGCTCGCCGAACGGCCCGACGAACTGGCCGGGGATGTTGGTGAAGAGGAGCGCGATCACCGCGGAGACGATCCAGGCCGACATGCTCCGCCAGTTCCAGCCGTGGGTGAACCAGTAACGCCCGCCGCGCTGCCGCCGGTTGAACACCTGCAGCGCCTCGGGGTCGTACCAGCCGCGCCGGGTGACGTAGCCGATCATCATGATCACCATCCACGGCGCGGTGCAGGTGATGATCAGCGTGGCGAACGTGGAGATGCTCGTGGTCAGGTTGGCGGCGAACCGGCCGACGAAGATGAAGACGATCGACAGCGTGCCGATGAACAGGGTCGCCTGCACCCGGCTGAACCGCGGGAAGACGCTGGAGAAGTCGAGCCCGGTGCCGTAGAGCGCGGTGGTGCCGGTGGACATGCCGCCGATCAGGGCGATCAGGCAGACCGGGAAGAAGTACCAGGACGGCGCGATCGCCAGCAGCCCGCCGACGTAGTTGGGGGCCTCCGGGTCGAGGTACGGCGCCGCCTTGGTCGCGATGATCGACGCGGTGGCGAGGCCGAAGAAGAAGGGGAGGATGGTGGCGATCTGGCTGAAGAACGCCGCGGCCATCACCCGCCACCGCGGGGTGCTCGCCGGGATGTAGCGGGCCCAGTCGCCGAGGAACGCGCCGAACGACACCGGGTTCGACAGCACGATCAGCGCGGCCCCGATGAACGAGGGCCAGAACAGCGGGTCCGAGGTGGAGGCGAAGGTCCCGGGGTAGGACGGGTCGAAGTCCCCGGCGAACGCGATCGCGCCCAGCACGAAGAGGAGCGACGCCGCGACCACCGCGATCTTGTTGACGAAGAGCATGAAGCGGAAGCCGTACACGCACACGATGAGCACGAGCACGGCGAAGATCGCGTAGGCGACCCCGTAGACCGGCTCGTTCTCCGGCAGGTCGATGAACTTGGCCGCCCCGCCCACCAGCGCGTCACCCGAGGACCACACCGAGATGGAGAAGAAGGTGATCGCGGTGAGCAGGGAGAGGAAGGACCCGACGATCCGGCCGTGCACGCCGAAGTGCGCGGAGGACGAGACGGCGTTGTTGGTGCCGTTGGCCGGGCCGAACAGCGCCATGGGCGCGAGCAGGAGGGCGCCGGCGACGAGGCCGAGCAGGGTGGCGGCGACGCCCTGCCAGAACGAGAGGCCGAAGAGGATGGGGAAGGCGCCGAGCACGCAGGTCGCGAAGGTGTTGGCGCCGCCGAAGGCGAGCCGGAACAGGTCGAACGGGCGCGCCGTGCGGTCGGCGTCGGGGATCCGTTCGACCCCGTACGTCTCGATCTCGGTTATCCGTTGCGAACCAGCCACGATCTTCTTCCACGGGGAGACGGTGTACGGGGTGTCGATGGGCAAGTCTCCGCCAGGCCCCAGAAATACGACAATTGGTACAGGAACGAAGAAATGTCGCAGAGTTGTGGCCAACGACAACACCCCGAAGGTGAACCGTGGGTGACAGCACACTGACCGTGGAGCACCTGATCCGGGCCCCGGCCCTCCAGCTCCGCGTGCTCGCCGGGCACCGCGGACTCGACCGGTCCGTCTCCTGGGCGCACGTCAGCGAGCTCGAGGACCCGACACCGTGGCTGCTCGGCGCGGAGATCATCATGACCACCGGGATCGGCGTGCCCCGCGACCCGGACGCGCAGCGCGCCTACCTCGAGCGGCTCGACGACGCCGGGGTCGCGGCGCTCGCCCTCAGCGCCGGCCTCCACGTGCCCCCGCTCTCCCCCGCCTTCTTCGCGGCCGCCGAGGAGCGCGGCTTCCCGGTGCTCGAGGTGCCGCTCGCCGTCCCCTTCATCGCCATCGCCCAGGAGGTCGCGGCCGCGGTCCAGGAGGACCAGCGGCAGCGGCTCGGCGCCCAGCTCCAGGTGTTCGGCGCGCTCCGCTGGATCGCCTCCGAAGGGCTCGACCCGGCCGGGCTCTTCCGGCGGCTGGAGCGGCTCTCCGGGTACGACGTCTACCTGAGCACCCCGCAGGGGCGCCCGCTGCTGCCCGGGGTGCCCGTGCCGCCGCCCACGGTCCCCCTGCCCACCTCGGCCGACACCGCGCCCACCATCCCCGGCGGCTTCGTCCTGCCCGTGCCCGCCCCGGACGGCCCGGCCGGGTTCCTCGTCGCCCTCGAGCGCGAGGGCGCGCGGCCCGCCGGGCTCGCCGTCGTCCAGCACATCGCGACCGTCGCCGCCCTCCAGGTGGCGATGGTGCGCAGCGAACGGGAGACCCTACGCCGGCAGGGCGCCGAGACCCTGGCCGAGCTGCTGCAGGACGTGCTCGATCCGGCCGCCGCCCGCCGGCGGCTCGCCCGGATGGGCCTGCCGCCCGGCGCGGACGTGGTGCTGATCGCGGTGCGGCGGGCGCCCGAGGAGGCCGTGGTCCAGGCGCTCGACGAGTTCCCGCACCTGATGCTCCGCCACCACGAGACCCTCTTCGTGCTCGCCCCCCACCTCGTTGCCGGCCCCGGCGGCGCGGAGCGGCTGCCGGTGTACGAGGCGGCGCGGCTGCGCGACATCCCCGGCATCGCGGCCGGGGTGAGCCGGCCGCTGGCCCAAGGGGACCCCCTCCGGGTCGCCCGGCGCGAGGCGCTCTGGGCCGCCTCCCGGGCGGCCGAGTCCGGGCAGCCGTTGGTGGCCTACGGGGAGGACCCCATGGGCCGGTGGCTGCCCGACGACGTGAACGTCCTCTCCGACCTGGTCGAGCACGTGCTCGGCGACGTGCTCCGGTACGACGCGGAGCACGGTTCGCAGCTCCTCGTCTCGGTCCGCACCTGGATGGAGCGCGACCGCCGCCTGGAGGACGCGGCGAAGGCGCTCCACATCCACGCGAACACGCTCGCCTACCGGCTGCGCCGCTTCGGCGCGCTCACCGGCCGCGACCTCACCACCACCGCCGACTTCGCCGAGGTGTGGCTCGCCATCCGGGCCGCCGAGCAGCTCGGCGTGGCCTCCGGCGGGCCCGCGCCGGGAGAGGAACACGCCCGGCGGGACCGGCGCCCCGGCTGAGCCGCGGGGCGCCGCGGCGCTCAGGCGCGCTTCACCGCCTGGCGGCACGGCGGGGTCCCGTGCCGCTCGAGCAGGCCGGCGATCTCCGCGAGGAGCGCGTCCACCTCGTCGATCGCGTACCCCGTGCGGAGCACCACCGTGGTGAACATCGCGTCCCGCACGTCCTGCGCGGTGAGCGGGTGCTCGGCGGTCCCGCGCAGGGTGGCGACCACCCGGTCGAGGAACGCGTCGACCTCGTCCTCGTGGTAGCCCATGCCGAACCGGGCCGGGCGGAACACGGCGCGCTCCACCCGGGCCGCCTGGGCCTCCCACCACTCCGGTGTGCCCGGGGCCCTGGCGCCGGAACACTCCCCGGAGCGCCCGGAACCGGGCTCCTCGGAACGCCCGCCGGGCTCGCCGGGACGCTCCGCCGGAGAGGCGCCGGGGTCGCGCCGCCGCCGTCCGGCGTCCGGCTCGGCGCTTCCCGCTCCCTTCCCGCTCCGCGGTACGGCCCGCTCAGCGGCGGCCGGATCCGGTTTCGCCCAATCTGCATTCCGACGACCGCTTGCAGAAAGGGAGCAGGACATGAGCACGATCAGGACCAACGACGGG
>Ga0207873_1003074_pt1 | contig 12663 bp, 8 predicted proteins | sample BGWIniCompost_FD_187373 | JGI IMG/M metagenome (GOLD analysis project Ga0207873, IMG submission 187373) | Cellulose adapted compost microbial communities from Newby Island Compost Facility, Milpitas, CA, USA - BGW Initial Compost (SPAdes)... ... | reverse complement strand
GCGAGCCGGTCGGCGAGGTGCGGGTCCGCATGACGCAGAAGACCGGGTCCGGTGGTCAGCGGCATGGTGTCTCCCCCGGTGGGTGTGTCGGTGGGGCGCTCCCGTTCCGGTCGGGCGACCGGGGCCTGGCCCGTGGCGTCGTGTACAGGTGAACACGCCGGTGGGACCTGGCCCAGGTGGGCCGGGGCCGGTCTAGGTGTTCACTCAGTTCCCCTCCGGCCGGCGCGCCGCCGGGACAGTCGGAGAGTTTCCCTAGACTCCAGCGGCCGACGGGAGACGTGCTCCCGACCTCCCCCCATGCTGGCCGTGCTCGCGACCAGAGAGGCCGGCATGAACGACACCGATTTGTGGATCCGCCGCTATTTCCCCAGTGCCCGGGCGGCGGTGCAGTTGATCTGTCTGCCGCACGCGGGGGGCTCGGCATCCTTCTACCGCCCGGTGGCCCAGGCACTCAGCCCCCGCATCGAGGTGCTCTCCGTCCAGTACCCGGGGCGTCAGGACCGGCGGCACGAGCCGATGATCGACGACCTCGGCACGCTGGCGGACCAGGTGTGCGAAGCCGTCGACGCCGTGATCGACCGGCCGTTCGCCCTCTTCGGGCACAGCATGGGCGCGACCCTGGCGTTCGAGGTGGCGGTGCGGCTGGAGCGCCGGCAGCGCATTCCACTGCGGGTGTTCGTCTCCGGGCGGCGGGCGCCCTCCCGCACCCGCGAGGAGTGGGTGCACCTGGAGGACGACACCAGACTCATCGCCGAACTGCGCAAGCTCAGCGGCACGGACCAGCGGATCTTCGGTGACGAGGAGGTGCTGCGCATGGTGCTGCCGGCGATCCGCAACGACTACCGCGCCGCGGAGAGGTACCGGTACACCCCCGGCCCCAGGCTGAGCTGCCCCGTCACCGCCCTGGTCGGCGACAGCGACCCCAAGGCCGGCGGCGAGGAGACCGACGCCTGGCGTACGCACACCGACGCGGAGTTCGAGCTGCTGACCTACCGCGGCGGGCACTTCTATCTCCTCGACCACACCGCCGACGTGCTGCGGGTCATCGACGAGCGGCTCCGTCAGCCGGCCCTGCGATGACCCGTCCGTCGGCACGTGCCCGACAGAAGCCGGCCGCGGGCCGGGTAAACGCCCGCGCCGTGCCGCGCCAGGAGGAGCCATGACGACGAAACACGTCGCGATCCTTGTCTTTCCGGGATACGGGCACGTGAATCCCACTCTGGAGATCAGCCGCTGCCTCACAGCCCTGGGCCACCGGGTCACCTACGTCCTGGACGAACGGTTCGCGGCACCGGTGGCGGAGGCCGGGGCCGCGCTGGTCCCCTACACCTCCCGGCGCGGCCGGCTCGGCGCCCGGAACCACATGACCGGCGAGGACATCGGCGCCCTGGGCCTGGCGGTGCTGCGGGAGTCCATGGAAGCGATCCTGCCGCTGACGCTGGAGGCGTTCGAGGACGACGTACCGGACCTGGTCCTGTACGACCTGGAAAGCTTCTTCACGGCGCGTGCCGCGGCCGCACGCTGGGACCGCCCCACCGTGCAGCTCTTCCCGTACTTCGCCAGCAACGAGCACTACTCGCTGAACCGGGAGGTGTTCGACGGGGCGACGGACCACGTCCACCGGTGCATCGAACTGGTTCAGGAGTACCTGACGGACAGGGGCGAGGACCCGGACGCCGTCTGGACGTTCATGGCGAACTCCGACGAACGCAACCTCGTGCTGCTGCCGCGGGAACTGCAGCCGTACGGCGAGACCTTCGGCGAGCGGTACACCTTCACCGGACACAGCCTGCGGACCGACCGGCCCGGCACCGGTTCGTGGTCCCCTCCTCCCGGGGACGGCCCGGTGGCCCTGATCACCCTGGGCACCGAGGTGAACGACCGCCCGGACTTCTTCGCGGCCTGCGGTGCCGCGTTCGCGGACGGAGGCTGGCACCTGGTGATGACGGTCGGCCCGGGCAACCTGCCCGGCGGCAGGGCGCCGGTGTCTGCCGCCAACGTCGAGACCTACGAGTGGCTGCCGTTCAACACCGTCCTGCCGCACGTGTCGGCCGTGGTGTGCCACTCCGGCATGAGCACCATGCTGGAGGCGGTCTCCTTCGGCAAACCGCTCGTGGTCGTCACGTACACACCCGAGGACCGGGTCAATGCCAGGCGCATCACCGAACTCGGCCTGGGCGTGGAGCTGCCGGGCACGGAGGTCACCGCCGGGCGGCTGCGCGAGGCGGTCGAGACGGTGGCGAACGATCCGGGCATCCGGCGCCGTCTTGAGCGGATGCGCATGAACATGCTGGCCGCGGGCGGGCCGTCGCGGGCCGCGCTGCTGATCGACGGCTGGCTGAGGGAACCGTCCCCCGGTTCCGGGGAAACCGTCCGGCACGCGGTCCCGGCCGCCGTCTCCGAAAGCGCGGGTGTCCGATGACGTACGCCATCGAGACCGAGGGCCTGGTCAAACGGTTCGGAAAGGTCACCGCGCTGAACGGGCTGGACCTGGTGGCACGGGAGGGAACCGTGCTCGGCGTGCTCGGTCCCAACGGAGCGGGCAAGACGACGGCCGTGCGGATCCTGGCCTCGCTGTTGCTGCCCGACGGCGGCGTCGCCCGTGTCTGCGGCTACGACGTGGCCCGCGACCCGTACGAGGTCCGGCGGATCATCGGCCTCACCGGTCAGTACGCGGCCGTCGACGAGGGACTGACGGGGGCGCAGAACATCTTCCTGGTGGCTCGGCTCCTCGGCCTGTCCCGGGCCGCCTCGCGGCGGCGGGCGACGGAGCTGCTGGAACGGTTCGGCCTGGGCCATGCCGCCGACCGGAAGGCGCGGACGTACTCGGGCGGCATGCGCCGCCGCCTGGACCTGGCGGTCAGTCTGATCGGCGACCCGTCGGTCCTGTACCTCGACGAGCCCACCACCGGCCTGGACCCGGAGAGCCGCCGCGAACTGTGGGAGATCGTGCGCCAACTGGTCTCCAACGGTTCGACGGTGCTGCTGACGACGCAGTACATGGACGAGGCCGACCAACTCGCCGACGACATCGTGGTCATCGACGGCGGCACGGTCATCGCCGCCGGTACGTCCGAGGAACTGAAGGCGAAGATCGACCGGCAGACGCTGGAGGTCCAGCCCCTGGAGGCGGCCCGGCTGGAGAGCACCCGTCGGATCGTCGAGGAGCTCGGCGGGGCCCGGGCGGTCGCGGAAGGGGGCCGCCTGCGGGTCCAGGTCAACGACCCGTCGCTGCCCGTCACGCTGCTGCGGCGCCTGGACGAGGCCGGCATCGAGCTCGCCGAGCTGGCCCTGCGCCGCCCCAGCCTGGACGAGGTGTTCCTGTCGCTGACCGGCCGCGGGGCCAAGGAGGCCCGCGGCGCCGCGGAGCACGGGGCGGCCGCGGACACGGCTGCGGAGGACGACACGGAAGAGGACACCGCATGAGCGCGCTCACCCGACCGCGGCCCCGGCACCGGCCGGGACCGCTGACGGCGGCACGGCACTGCCTGACCCTGGCGGGCCGCAACCTGCTGCACCTGAGGGCCAACCCGGGGGAGGTCATCGGCTTCGCCGTGCTGCAGCCCCTGCTGGTCATCGCGCTCCTGGTGTACGTCTTCGGCGGCGCGATCTCCGGGGACCCCGGGACGTACCTGCAGTACGCGCTGCCGGGGCTGCTCGTGCAGTCCACCGTCACAGCCGCGCTCACCGCGGGCTCCGGGCTGCACCAGGACATCTCCAACGGCGTCTTCGACCGGCTGCGCAGCCTGCCCGTGGCACGGATCGCCCCTTTGGTGGGGCACCTCCTCGGCAACATGGTGCGGGTCGCGATCAGCCTGGTGATGCTCCTTGTGCTGGGCGCGGTGCAAGGCTTCGACATCCGCTCCGGGTTCTGGTCCACGACAGCCGCGCTGCTGCTGGCCGTGCTGTTCGGATCGGGGCTGGGCTGGTTGTCGATGCTGGTCGGCCTGTCCGCCAGGTCGGCGACCACGGTGCACATGTTCAGCGGCATCCTGATGGTCCCGCTGACCTTCTGCAGCAACGTCTTCGTCCCGACCGAGACCATGCCCGGCTGGCTCCAGTGGTGGGCCGAGATCAATCCGGTCTCCCACCAGGCGTCCGCGCTGCGCGCGCTGATCACGGGTGGGGCGGACCCCGGGACCGTGTGGTGGACGCTCGGGTGGACCGCGGTCCTGACGGCCCTGTTCGCCCCGCTGGCCATCCGGGCCTACCGGAGACGGGTCTGACCCGGCCGCATGCCGGAGGGAGGCATCGTGAGCAAGCACGGCGCGGGGGACCCGGCCCTGTCCGGCGGGGCGCGGGCCTTCCTGCACGACCGCCGGGCCGGCCGGGGTGGCCGGCTGCGGTTCCCGGAACGGACGAACCGGGTCCCGGACAGCGGTGGGCCGTCACACGTGGGCCCGCCGGTGCACGGGTTCGAGGAACGCACCGCGGAACCGGCCGGCATCCGCCGCTGTGTCCCGCTCTGCGACGCGACCGCCGCCCCGCGGACGCCGACCGGGGACACGGCCACCGGCGAGGCGCCCGGGGCGACCGCGCCGCGGGCCGCCGGGGCGGTCCGCGCAGTCGGCGAGCAGGGGGGTCCAGACCGGCACCACCGTGCCCGGTGCACGACGGACAGGGACAAGGAGAAGCTGCGATGGCGGCGAGCATCACCACAACGGCCGTCGGCAGGGTCAAGCCCAGCCGGCTCATCGATCTCGAACAGCACACGGACGAGCGCGGCAGCATATCGGTGGTGGAGGCGGAGCGGACCACCGGGTTCCCGATCAGGCGCGTCTACTACCTCCACGACCTGACGGGCGGCACCTCCCGGGGCGGTCACGCGCACCGCGAGCTGGAACAGCTCTTCGTCGCCGCACACGGCGGCTTCACCATCACGCTCGACGACGGATTCCAGCAGGCCGTGTACCGGCTGGAGAATCCGGGCACCGCGCTGTACGTCGGTCCGATGGTGTGGCGTCACCTCAGCGACTTCACGCCCGGCGGGGTCTGCCTGGTGCTGGCGTCGCATCACTACGACGAGAGCGACTACTACCGCGTGTACGAGGACTTCCTGCGGGACAGCCGGAGCACCGCATGCCCGTGATCCCGTTCCTGGACCTTCGGGAGCTGCACGAGGCCACGGGGACGCAGGAGGAGATCGAGGCCGCCGTGCTGCGGGTGGTGCGCTCCGGCCGCTACCTCATGGGACCCGAACTCGAGCGCTTCGAGGCCGCGTTCGCCGCGTACTGCGAGAACACCCACTGTGTTGCGACGGGCAGCGGCCTGGCCTCCCTGGAACTGGCGCTCAGGGCCGTGGGGGTGGGCCCGGGCGACGAGGTGATCGTGCCCGCCCACACCTTCATCGCGACCTGGCTCGCCGTCTCGGCGACCGGTGCCCGCCCGGTGCCGGTGGACCAGGAGGGGGGTGCGTTCCTGCTCGATCCGGAGCGGCTGGAGGCAGCCGTCACCCCGCGTACCCGCGCGATCATGCCGGTGCACCTGTACGGGCATCCCGTCGACCTCGACGGGATCGGGCGCGTCGCCGAGCGGTACGGCCTGGCCGTCGTGGAGGACGCGGCCCAGGCGCACGGCGCCCGCCACCGCGGCCGACGGGTGGGCAGCGGCCACGCCGTGGCGTTCAGCTTCTACCCCGGCAAGAACCTCGGCGCGCTGGGCAACGGCGGGGCGGTCGTCACCGACGACCCCGAACTGGCCGACCGGTTGCGGCTGCTGCGCAACTACGGAGCCCGCGAGAAGTACGTGCACGAGACGCGCGGGGGCAACTCCCGCCTGGACGAGGTGCAGGCCGCGGTCCTCGCCACGAAACTGCCGTACCTGGACGCCTGGAACGAACGGCGCCGCGCCGTGGCACGCCGTTACACGGAGGCGTTCACCGGTCTGCCCGGTGTCGCCGTCCCGGAGGTGGCGCCCTGGGCGGAGCATGTCTGGCACCAGTACGTGCTGCGCGTTTCGCACCGTGACGCAGTGCGCCGGCGGCTGGAGCGGGCGGGCGTGATGACGCTGGTCCACTATCCGACGGCCAACCATCTGATGCCCGCCTACGCGACCGAGAACATCGCACCGGCCGGCGGTCTGCCGGGGGCCGAACTGCTGGCCGGTCAGGTTCTCAGCCTCCCCATCGGCCCGCACCTGACCGACGACACGGTCGGGCATGTCATCGAAGCCGTACGGACGGCGGTGCTGGACGCGGCGCCCGCCGCGGGAAGGCCCGCGTGATCGGCGTCCTGCCGAAGGCCTGGACGACGAGAGGGGAGTGCGGGGGCGGGCGCCCGCCCCCGCACGACGGCGTCCGCACCGCCCCGGCGGGGCGCACGGCCGCGTCTTTCGGCCCACGGGGCGGACCGCCCGGCCGGAACGGCCCGGGAACCCCCGGCCCGGACGCCGCCGGGCGGGAGCGCCGGGCTCAGGACGAGGACGCCTGCTGTGCTCCTGGGTGCCGCTCGGCGAGGACCCAGGCGGCGAAGGCCTCGACGCCGTCCACGACCGCCTCGAAGCGCGGGGAGTGGAACAGGTCGAACGCGTGTTGTCCGCCGAGGAGTTCGGCGTAGACCACGGTGTTGTCCGAAACGCGGCGCAGCCGGTCGGCGAAGGTCCGTGCGCCCTCGACGGTCGCCAGCGCGTCCCTGCTGCCATGGGCGATGAAGAACGGTGGCGCCCCGGAGTGGATGTGGGCCAGTGGCGAGTGCGGGGGCGGCCGGTCGACGTCGTGGTCGTAGTAACCGTAGAGGCAGATCGCGGCGGTGACGGAGGTGTCGGCGGACTCGAACCCGGGCTGGAACCTCGGGTCGTTCGGTGTGAGCGCGCTGAGGGACGCCAGGTTGGAGCCGGCGGAGCTGCCCGCCACGAACAGCATCGAGGGGTCGGCTCCGTACCGGTGGGCGTGCTCACGGGCCCAGGCGATGACCTTCTTGGCGTCCGTCTCGTGTCCCGGGAAGGAGGTCTGGGGCCACAGCCGGTAGTTCGCGCTGATGCACACCCAGCCCTGGCCGGCGAGCCGGTGGAGCAGGGGCCGTGCCTCGCGGCTCTTCTGCCCGCTCCTGTAGCCGCCGCCGTGGAAGTAGATCAGGACCGGCCCGCCCCGGGGAGCGTCCCGCCGGCGGTAGACGTCGAGCAGATTGCGGCGTCCGGCGTTGCCGTAGGGTATGTCGGCGATCCTCTCCACGTCCCGCCGCCCCCACGGGAACGGCCGCAGCAGGATGAGGGCCCAGGGCCGACGGCCGCGCAACGGTACGCGCACACGGTCCTGCCAGTCGGCGCCCAGCCCCTGCCGCAGGGCCCGGCCGACCGCCCGGTCCGCCCGCAGGCCCCGCCAGGCGCAGACGGCGAGCCCGGCGGCGGTCGCGGCGGCCACCCCGGCCGTCGCCCTGGCTCCGGGCGAGCCGAGGTCGCCCTGGACGGCGGCCAGCGCCGTGGCGCCCAGCAGGACGTACAGGCCCAGGAACGGCACCTCGTTGAGGACCAGACCGAACCAGAAACTCATGCTCCCCAGTGGCCGGGGCCGCCGCGGTGCGACGGCGGCGAAGAACGTGCACCACGCGACGAGCGCGGTCGTGACCACATACCCGATCGGCATGCCGGGGATCGTACCTGCGCGAAGTCCGGGAAAGTCCTTGAAGTTCCTCGCCTAGCGTGACCGGTGTCATAGGAGGTGGCATATGGCTCTGGCGTCCATATTCGGCACGAACCTGTTCCACTACGAACCGGGCGGCGTCATCGAGTTCTACGAACAGTACGCGGCGGTGCGCGACTCCTTCGCGCAGGCTTCGGCGTGGACCGGCTTCGAGGTCGAGGCACTGGTGCGCCAGAACGGGGAGTACGACGACGAGGTCCGGCGGCGCGCGGTGTCCGTGGGCCTGGCCGCGGCCCAGCTCGGCATCCAGGACGTGCTCACCGGGATGGGGCTGCGCCCGCACATGGCCGGCGGCATGAGTCTGGGCGGCATGGTCGGCTCGTGCGTGGCCGGGGCGTGCGGACGCCGGGAGCTGATGCAGCTGCTGATGCGCGGTGAGCACCGGCCCCTGCAGGCGGACGCGGAGCCGGGGGCCGGGCGGGAGGAGGCCATCGCCTCCGCGTACCTGGCTCCGGACGGCGACCCGTCAAAGCTCTGCTCCGGCCTCGACGGGGTGTTCCTGAGCTGCGACTTCGGCTGGGACAAGGAACGCAGAACGCGGATCGTCATGCTCAGCGGCTACCGGGACGCACTGGAGAAACTCAGTGCCGGCTCCGGTGGCATGGTCAGTGTCACCGAGGGCGCCGACGTCGCGGTGCACAGCCCGCTGCGCGCGCGGGCGCGGGAGGTGACCCGCGGGCACATCGCGGCGATGTCGTTCACCGACCCCACGCTGACGCTCTGTTCGGCCCTGGAACAGAAGACGCTCACCCGTGCCGACGAGGTGCGCGAGATGTTCGTCGACAACGTCGTCGCCCCCATCAGCGTGGTGCACCTGACCCGGGAGATGCAGAGCCACGGAGCCAGGCTGGGGCTCGTCGTGGGCCCCTCGCCCATCCTGGAGGCGCTGCACTACCCGTTCCCGGTCGTCTTCGTCGACACCCCGGACGCGATCCCGCGGGCGGTCGCGGCGGTCTTCGAGCACGGGGTGCCGCTGCGCAGGTAGGTCCCGCGCAGCGGCGGCCGGGGGCGGCGGAGGGACGTCATCCGGTCACTGTCTCCAGCCACTCCCGCACCGCCTGTGCCGTGCTCTGCGCGTGGGTCTCCATCATGGTGAAGTGATTCCCCGTCACGTCCAGCGTCGTGTGCGCCGTCTTCCACACCGTCTGCCAGTCCTTCCCCGCAAGCTCGGGGGCGAGCGGCTCCGAGGCCCGCACCAGCAGCACGGGCGCCCTCAGGGGCGCCGGACTCCACCCGGCGAACAGCTCGCCGTACCAGCTCATGGCCGTCAGCCGGGTGAAGTCGAGCCGGGCGAACGTGCTCTGCCGCTCGTGAAGCCGCTTCATCAGCACGTCGCGGAAGTCCGCGGGGGCGAGCGAGGAGTCCAGGACCGCAGGCTCGTAGCTGTCCAGCAGGACGACCCCGGCCACCGGGGCGCCGGCTGCCTCCAGCCGGCCGGCCACGGCATGCGCGATCACCCCGCCGGAGGAGGACCCGACGAGCACGAACGCGTCCCCGCCCGCGCACCTCAGGGCGTGTTCCGCCTGCGCCTCGACCACGGCCTCCCTGGTCGGCGGCAGCGGCGCCGACACCTCGAACCCGGGATTCGGCAGCGCCCACACAGGACGCTCCCCGCGGAAACTCGAGGCGAAGCGGGTGTACTCGTGCGCCCCGCCCAGCGCCGCGTGGGAGCTCACACACACCAGGGCGGGCCCGGAACCACTCGAACCGAGACAGACCGGCTCGACCGCGGCGATGCCCCGGGGGCGGAGCCGGGCGGCGTCGTAGAGGAGGGTGAGGCCCTCGTCGACACGGCCCTCGGCGCACGCCTCCCGGAACAGCGTGCCGAAGACGTCCGGAGTCCCGCCCGGCCTCTCGTCCTCGGCGGCGGCGTCACCGTCGCCGAGCCGCCCGTCCAGGTGGCCGGCCAGTGCGACAGCCGTGGGGTGCTCGAAGACAAGGGTGGTGGGCAGCCGCAGCCCGGTAGCCGCACTCAGCCGGTTGCGCAGTTCCACGGCGGTCAGGGAGTCGAATCCGGCCTCCGTCAGCAGCCCGGTGGGGGCGACCGAGGCGGGACCGGGGAAACCCAGCACGGCTGCGGCCTCGTGACGCACCAGCTCCAGCAGGATCTCCTGCCGCTCGGCCGGGGAACGGCCCGCCAGGCGCCGCCGCACCGACGTCCTGTCCGCATCGGCGGCGGTGCGCCGCGCCGGACCGCGCACCAGCCCCCGCAGCAGGGCGGGCCGGGCGCCGCGCAGGCGGCCTGCTTCGAAACGGGCGGCCACCAGTACCGCGTCGTCCCGAGCACCGGCCAGGCCCAGCGCCGCGTCGAACAACGCCGCGCCCTGCTCCGGGGTCAGCGGACGCACGGCCCCCGCGGCGAGGCGGCGGCGGTCGGCCTCGGCCAGGCCGGACGCCAGTCCCGGACCGCCGTCCGGCTGCTCCCACAGGCCCCAGGCCACCGACAGCCCCGGCAGTCCCTGCCCGCAGCGCTGTTGCATCAGCGCGTCCAGGAACGCATTGGCCGCGGCGTAATTGGCCTGACCGATGCCGCCGAGCACCCCCGCCAGGGAGGAGAAGGCGACGAACGCGGCCAGGTCGTCCCCCCTGGCCCGGACCAGCTCGGCCAGGTGCACCGCCGCGTCGGCCTTGGGCCGCAGCGTCGTGGCCAGCCGCTGAGGTGTCAGCGATGTGATCACCCCGTCGTCCAGGACGCCGGCGGCGTGGACGACCGCCGTCAAGGGCCGCTCCAGACGGTCCAGCACAGCGGCAAGGGACCGGCGGTCGGAGACATCGCAGGCGGCGGCCGTCACCTCGGCGCCCAGGGCGGCCAGTTCCGCCGGCAGCTCTCCCGCGTCCCCGCTGCGGCTGACCAGCAGCAGGTGGCGGACGCCGTGTGCCGCGACCAGATGCCGGGCGACGACCTGGCCGATCATCCCCGTGCCACCGGTGATCAGCACCACGCCGTCGGGGTCGAACCGGGGAGGCGGCGGTACGGGGGACCCGGCCGCCGCCCAGGTCAGCCGGGGCACGAGCACCGTGGATCCCCGCAGTGCGAACTGTTCGTCACCGGGCTCGGCCGCCTCGACGGCCGCCGCGAGCATCCGCCAGTCCCCCTGTGCGGAGGCGGGGTCGAAGTCCGCCAGCACGATCCGGCCCGGATGCTCCGCCTGGGCCGAGCGGACCAGCCCCCACACGGCTGCGTGCACCGCGTCGGTCACCTCCCCGACGCCCGCGCCGACCACCGCGCCCCGGGTGGCGAACACCAGGCGTGAGGAGGAGAGACTCTCCTCGGCCAGCCACTCCTGGATCAGCCGCAGTGCCTCGCCGGTGACGCGGAGGACGGCCTCGGCCGGCGGCACCCGCGGGGTCACGGTGCACGGCACCAGCACGTAGTCCGGCACGGCGTCACCCGCGGCCACCGCCGCGGCCAGGGCGGCCACGTCGGGGTAGGTTCCGGCGGCGGCTCCCCGCCCCACCACCGCCCAGCGGCGGCCGCCGGTGCCCCGGTCCGGGACCGGGACCGGACTCCACACCACCCTCGACAGGGCGCCCCGCGCGACACCGGACCGCGCGGGACGCGGTTCCGCCGGGCGGGTCCTGAGCGCTCCGATCGTCACCACGGGCATTCCGGACTCGTCGGACGCCGAGAGCGTCACCTCGCCGTCGGTGCCACGGCGGAGCCGCACGCGGAGGGCGGACGCGCCGGACGCGTGCAGCCGCACCCCGTTCCAGGAGAAGGGCAGGTGCAGCGGCCCGTCGCCGGCCTCGACGACGTCCGGGTGCAGAGCGGCGTCCAGCAGAGCGGGGTGGACGCCGAAGCCGCCTCGGCCGAGGTCCGCCGGCAGTGCCACCTCGGCGAACACCTCGTTTGCCCCGGCCCTCGACCGCCACATCGCGCGCAGCCCCCGGAACGCCGGGCCGTACTCGAGACCGCCGTCCGCCAAACGCTCGTACACCGCGTCCAGTTCGACGGGCTCGGCGTCCGCGGGCGGCCAGGGCGCCGCCCCGCCGTGGCCGGGGGGGTCCGTATCGGGGTCCGCGGTGCCGGCGGTGTCCGCCGCGGCCGCGGAGAGGTACCCCGTGGCGTGCCGGGTCCACGCCGTGTGGCCGTGGTCGTACGCCGTCCCGCCCTCGCAGGCGTGGACAGCGACCGGCCGGCGCCCGGTCCGGTCCGTCTCCCCCACCCGGACCTGAACCCATACCTCGCCGGTTTCGTCCTCCGGCAGTGCCAGCGGTGTCTCGATGACCAATTCATCAAGCATGTCCATGCCGACCTCGTCACCCGCGCGCAGCGCCAGCTCCACGAAGCCGGTCCCGGGGAAGAGCACAGCTCCGTCCACCATGTGATCGGCCAGCCACGGCTGAGTCCGCCGCGAGAGCACACCGGTCAGCAGCACCTCGTCACCGTCCGCGAGACGCACGACCGAGCCGAGCAGGGGGTGCGCGGCCGTGTGCTGCCCCAGCGAGGCCGGGCTGCCGGCCGGGGGGTCGACGTGCAGCCAGTGACGTTCGCGCTGGAAGGGGTAGGTGGGAAGGTCCACGGCCCGGGGACGAAGACCGTGGAAGGCGGCTGCCCAGTCGACCGTCACGCCGTGGACCCACGCTTCGCCGACACTGGTCAGGAAGCGGTCCCACCCGCCGTCGTCGCGCCGCAGCGAGCCGGTCACCACCGTGGCGTCCTGCACCGTGTCGGCCACGGCGGCCGTCAGCACGGGATGCGAGGAGACCTCGACGAACGCGGTGTGCCCCTGGCCGGCCAGCGTCCGGACCGCTTCGGCGAACCGCACCCGCGAGCGCAGGCCGGTGAACCAGTACGCGCCGTCCATCCGCGAACCGTCCATGAACCCACCGGTCACCGTGGACACCAGCGGCACCTCGCCCGCCCGCGGTGTGACACCCGCCAGCGTCCCCGCCAGCTCCTGCCGCAGGGCGTCCATGGCCGCCGAGTGCGAGGCGTAGTCCACCGCGATCCGCCGCGCCCGCACACCCCGCCCGGCACAGTCCGCCAGCAGCGCCTCCACACCGGCCACGTCGCCCGAGACCAC
>Ga0207873_1003072_pt1 | contig 12664 bp, 9 predicted proteins | sample BGWIniCompost_FD_187373 | JGI IMG/M metagenome (GOLD analysis project Ga0207873, IMG submission 187373) | Cellulose adapted compost microbial communities from Newby Island Compost Facility, Milpitas, CA, USA - BGW Initial Compost (SPAdes)... ... | reverse complement strand
CGCCCGAGCCGCTCGCCCGGCTCGAACCGGAGCGCGTAGCCGCTGACCTCGTGGCGTGCGAGGATCGCCTGCTCGATGACGGCGGGTGGGAGGTTGGTGGTGCGGATCACGAATTCGAAGTACCTGCCGATGCCGACCACCTGATCCAGGTACGCCCAGGCGTACTGGTCCATGGTGGCAATCCAGAGCACGTTCGGCTTGGTGTCGGCGGCGAAGGCGAGGAACGCGCGCAACGCGTCGAACCCGCCGACGCGGCGGTGGAAGAGGCGGTGCGCGTCCTCGATGATCGCGACCTGCGGCGGGCCGTGGCGTAGCAGCTCTGCGAGCTCTGCCAGACTCCCCACATCGGGCCGGCCGAACGCGTCCTGCAGGGCTGCGAGCAGGTCGTCGGTTCGGGTGACGAGGCGGTGGAGCTCGAGGGCGTGGAGAGGCCGGCCGGGCAGCACGCGCCGGACGGCCGCGCGGACGAGCGAGGTCTTGCCGCTGCCCTTCTCGCCGATGATCGCGACCGCGGTCGGCTGGCCGGCGTCGAAGCGGCGCGCAGCCGCGGCGATGGTCTGCAGGTCGGCGTCGCGGCCCACGAGGAACTCGTCGGAATCGATCGGCTCCAGCGTGAAGATCTGGTGGTAGCCGTCGGGCAGGCCGGCCAGGGTCCACTCCTCGAGGAGAGCCAGCTCGGCGGAGGTGGCGGCGGCACCCTTGCGGGCGGCCTCGCGCCTCATCTTCGCGCGGATCTCGCTGCGGGCGTGCCAGAGCGCGAGCGCGGCGCGGCGGAGCCGTGCCGCCGCAGCAGCGCTGGCCGCCGCCGCTCCCCGCACGGCGCGGCGGACCTGTTCCCGCAGGCGGAAGAGCCGGTCGCGGTAGAGGTCCACGCGCATGGCGCCTGGTCCGGACAGCGCGGTCGCGAACAGGCGCCGGCTGGTCGCCCCTCCCTCGCGGAGCAAGTGTTCGGCAAGACCGTCCTCGAGGGCGCCCGCGGCGCGGCCGAGCTCCTGCATCTGCTGCGCCGCCCGGTCGAGCACGCCGATGATGTGGTCGGGCGGGGTGACCCGGGTGAGGCCCTCCGCCTCGTCGTCGCCAGCGGCGGGTTGTGCCGCGGCGGCGAAGTGGAAGATCACGGCCTTGCGGGCGTTGCGGAGGTCCGTGTGGATGCTCTCGAGGTCGGGCTGGACCGCGCGGATGCGCTCGATGGCGGCGCGACCGAGGCGGCTCTCGACGTGGATGCGCGCGAGCTGCCGGGCGCGCAAGCGGTAGCGCCTCAGCCGCGGGGGCTCCCAGGACACGGCGGCGGGGATCGAGGTCAGGATGCGCACGGATTCGGGAGCGCTGGCCGGCAGCCGCGCCAGCTCCGCGAGGAGCATGTCCAGCGGGCTGTCGAGATCGGCCCAGACGGGCACGGCCCCTTCCAGCAGGCCGCGGTGCCGGGCGAAGAGGCTCTCGACGTGGTCGCGCACGGCGCTCAGCGAGCTGTCGACCTCGGGGCCGGCGGAGAGCACCTCGGCGCAAGCGGCCCGCGCGGTCTCGAGCCCGCTCGCCAGGGATGCGGTCGGCTCGAGTAACCGCTCCTCGATCACGGTGCGGATCCCGGCAGCGGCGCGCCCCGCAGCGAGCCCGGCGAGCGCGCCGATGCGCGCCAGCGTTGCCCGTGCCTCCAGCGTGGCGCCGACCGCCGCGTCGTATCGCTCCCACGCCTCGGCGAGCTGGCGGGCGCGTGCGGCGGCGCGGGCCAGCAGCCGGCGGCGCCGCGCGTCCGACACGGCGCCGGGCAGCAGCTCCAGGGTGCCGATGCGCACGATGTCGGCGTCGAATGCGGCGATGAGGTCGTCGAGCGCGGCGTCCATCATGTGGCGTGCCTGCTCGCTGAGGCGGCGCAGGCGCTGCGCCTCATCGCGGCCGGCGTGCAGGAGCGCCTCGCGCAACGCCGCGGCTGCGGCTGCCACGTCCTGAGGGGGTGTGCCATCGAGCGTGGCACGCCTCAACCCATCCAGACCCTCGACCGCCATGTAGAGCTGGTGCGCCGCGGCCCGGAGCGCGGCTGCGTGCAGGCACCGCACTCCGCCGAGGACAGGGATCAGCCGTTCCGTGAGCGATGCGGTAGCGTGGAAGCGGGCGAGCGCCGCGGCGGGAACGGATCGCATGGGTTGGCGTCGCAGCGGCCGGAGCAAGCGCTTCGCTGCCTTGAGCCAGAGCACGGCTCGGGAGTCGCCGCGCCGCGGATAGAAGTGTGGCTCTTCCTGCGGCACGCGTATCAGCGGCATGAAGCCCGCTGCGACGGTCTCGCTCCCTGCGAGCGCGGCGGTGATCACGCGCTCCGCGTCGGCGGCGGCGGTGCGACGCGCGTCGGACCGCACGAACGCGAGGGCGTGCTCGGCGATGGCGAGGCGCGCCTCGTCCAGCTGGCGGATCCGGCGCATGAGGGCGGCGCCCGCGGGCGGCGTAGCCTCGCTCCATCGTATGGCGAGCGGCGCGACGATCGCCGCGGCGGTCCGGCCGAACGCCTGGATCTCCGCGGCGAGGGCAGCCACGTGCGCCTCGAGCGCCTGCTCCAGCACCGGCCGGACCGCGGCGGGCAGGTCGGCGCGGAAGCGCTCCGCGAGCTCGAGGATGCTCGCGTCGCCCGTAGGGAGCGTGGCAACGGCCATCACAGGATCGCCAGATCAGGGGGGTGCGGCTCCCCGGCCGTAGGGAACGAGGCCGGGCCGAGGGCGGTCAGCAGCCCAGACTCCAGCAGTGCGCGTTTCGCGCGCTCGGCCACATCGCTCGCGAACGCGCTCTCGTACCGGTGATCGTGGACGTACGCCCGGATGCAGGCCCGGGTCAGGAACGTCTCGCGGAAGTCGTCCTGGAACGAGACCGTGATGGGCTTCCCGCCGTACACGTAAGGCGACGTCGCCGCCGCCTCGTGGCAGAGCTGTCTCGCCCTCGTCGTGTCGATGTGCGCCGGCAGGAAGAGCTCGACGGTGACCATGCAGTGGCGCTCGCCGGCGCTCGCGTTGCGCACCGCCTCCCTCGTCACCAGGGCGTTGGGCACGACGACGATCGCGTCGTCTCTCGTGCGGATGCGCGTCGCGCTCAGTCCAATGCCGATCACCTCGCCGTGGTGAGGGCCGACATCGATCAGGTCGCCAACCTCGAACGGCCGGCTGATCACGATCTGGATGCCTCCGAACACGTTCTTCAACACGTCCTGGGCGGCAATGCCGATCGCGATGCCCGTGATCGCCGCGAGCGCGATCAGCGCGTCGCGCGACGGGCTGATGATGCCGAGGACGATGAAGCCGATGCTGGCGATCCAGAGCGCGGCGCGGATGAGCGGGATGAGCTGGAGCAACGCGATGCGATGGCGCGGCTGGCGATGCGCCAGTGCCTGGATCACCGACGCGATGCCGCGGATCAGGTAATGTGTCGCCCCGAGAATGGCGAGCGCCAGTAGGATGTCCGGCGCCGAGATCAGCTCGCCGGGATCAGCTGCCCCGGGCCGCACGGCCTCCATGGCCTGCTCGGCCTGGCGGAGCGGCTCCTGATCCTGCAAGGGATGACGCACTGGCAAACCGCGGGGCAGATCCGGGGGCGTGAGAAAGATGGCACCGCCGGCGCCGGATGGCAACGGGCCCGCGGCCGGGCGCTCCGGTCAGTGAGTGAGGCCCTGTTCCGGTGGTGGTGGTGCGAGCTTCGGGACCTCGACGACCAGCAGCGGAACTTCCGTTTTCAGGTCGTTGTCGACGAAAACGACGAAGCTGTGCTCGCCGGTCTTGTTCAGCGAGAGATTGTTGATGGTGATGATCTGATTGGCGGCGATCGTCTGGCCGGGCGCGCCGCCACGCGGCACCATTTCCCCCTTCAGCTCGAAGACGGTCTCGCCATCCGGGTCGTGCAGGCGAACCTCGATGGAGTGGACGCGATCCTTCTCCGCAGGGTGCGCCTCGAGCCGCATGACGAATTGCATCTGTGGGTGCACCGCTGGCAGGCCGGACACGTTGATGCGGTCGAAGATGCCGAGAATGTTGAGCTTCCCCTCGGCAGTCACGTTCGCGTAATCGGCAAGGACGGCAAGCTTCACTTGCATGATTGACACGGACCGCTGTAGCGAGACGCCCGCGGCGGCCGCCGGGCCGGCCGCCGCACGTGGTTCGATTCAAGCTAGGCGCACGCGAGGGCGGTGGCAATCCGGGGAGCCCCGCGCCCCGGCCGATCGGATCCGGTGGCCCGGGTCGGCGCCCGCCCCGCCAGCGCGACCGGCGGGAGCCGGGCACGTCAGGGCCGGGTCTCGAAGTTGATGATCCTTCGGCCCAGCTCCGGCTCGGCCACGATCAGGGAGAGCACGCCGTCGCGGCTCCGCCGCACGGCGGCGGCGAACTCCTCTACGGTCGCGACCTCCCGCCGGTTCACCTCGAGGATGACCTGGCCGGGACGGACTCCTGCACGCGCCGCTGGCGAGAACGGGCGCACGGCCGCGACGACCGGACGGCCACCCTGCTCCGTGACGGAGAAGCCGATGCCGCCCGTCCCGGGCTGCGCCGGGCTCGGCGACGGCCGCACGCCGGATCGAACCGCGCCGAGCTCGACGGGGATCCGCTGGCGGGCCCCGTAGCGCACCACGTGCAGCACCGCGATCGCACCCGGCGCAAGCTCCGCGAGCGCGGCCTGCAGGTCGCTCACGGTTTCGACCTGGCGGTCGCCGACGCCCACGACCACGTCGCCGAGCTCGACGCCGGCGCGGTCCGCGGGGCCGTCCGGCTCCACGTGGATGACCTCCGCGCCTTCCGTCGACTCGAGGCCGTAGACGCGTGCGTCGGCCGTTTCCACGTCGTCCAGCACGACGCCGAGATAGGCGCGGCTGACGTAGCCCTGCTGGATCAACTGCTCGGCCACGCGCCGCGCCAGATTGATCGGGACGGCGAAGCCGTACCCGAAGTAGTAGCCGGTCGGCGTCGCGATGGCGGTGTTGATCCCGACGACGTTGCCCTCGAGGTCCACCAGCGGCCCGCCCGAGTTGCCGGGGTTCATCGCCGCGTCCGTCTGGATGAAGTGCTCGAGGGGAGCCGCCTGTGAGGTGCCGTCGGCGGCCGGGCCCAGGATCCCGATGGAGCGCCCCTTGGCGCTGACCACGCCGGCCGAGACGCTGAACTGGAGCCCGAGCGGGCTGCCGAGGGCGAGCACCCAGTCGCCGAGACGCAGCGCGTCCGAATCGCCCAGCCGTGCCGGTGGATAGTTCCCTGGCTCGATCTTCAACACCGCCACGTCCGTGCTCGGGTCCCGTGCGACGACGCGTGCCTCGAACTCCCGGCGATCGTGCAGCGTGACCGTGACGCTGCCAGCGTTCTGGACCACGTGGTCGGACGTGAGGATGTATCCCTCGCGGTCCAGGATCACGCCGGAGCCGGCACCGAGCCGGGGAGGCCCGGGCGCCTGGTCCGGGAGCGGCATGCCGGGCACGAGCGGCTGCAGCGTGCCGGACGGCGGCGCGGCGGATTCGACCTGGATGTAGACGACGGACGGCAGGACCGCATCCACGGCGGCCCGGAACGTCGCGGCGCCTGGCGCCGCGGCTGGCGCTTCCTCCTCGCCGCAGGCCGCGACGCACAGCGCCGCGGCGAGCGGGATCCACCCCCTGCACAGCCTCATGCGGGACGGCGGGGTGCAAGAGCCGTGCACGCTGAAACCGCCTGTCCGGGGCGATCGTAATGGCGGCGTGGCGTTCGGCCGCCATGCGGGCGCGAGGCTGGTCGCGCCTGCCATCCTGCCGATCGGAGCACGGCAATGAAGGGACGCACCAAGATCATCCTGGGTGGCGTGGGGATCGCCGTCGCGGCAGGCGCTGCCTCCCTCCTCCCGGCAGACGACTCCGCGAGCGAGGATGCCGCCCCGGCAGTGGTCGTGACGCGAGCCGACATCGTGGATCGCGCGCTCGCCGTCGGAACGATCGAGCCGGAAATCGAGGTCAGCGTGAAGTCCAAGGTCTCGGGCGTCGTCCGGCGGCGGTTCGCCGAGGCGGGCGACTTCGTCCGTGCCGGCGCGCCGCTGCTCGAGATCCGGCCGGACCCCACGCCGCTGGAGCTGGTCGAAGCGCGGCGCCAGCTCGAGCTGCGCGGCATCGAGGTGGCGAACACGGCCCGGGAGCTCGAGCGGCAGCGCGCCCTGCGCGCACAGGGACTGGTCTCGGAGGCCGACTTCGAGGCCGCGGAGCGCCGCCATGCCGAGGCGGTGCTCCAGGAGCAGATCGCCCGCGAACGCCTCGCCCTGCTCGAGCAGGGGCGCGTCACCATCGCGAACGGCCGCATCGAGTCCGTCGTCACCGCCCCCATCGACGGCTACATCCTCGAAGAGATGGTCGAGGTCGGCGACCCGGTGGTGCCGCTCAGCAGCTACCAGGAGGGCACCGTCCTGCTGACCATGGCGGACATGAGCCGGCTGGTGTTCCGCGGCACCGTGGATGAGATCGACGTCGGCCGGCTGCGCGAGGGGATGCGGGCGGAGATCCGGGTGGGCGCCATCCCGGACGCCCGCATCGAGGGTGTGCTGTCCCGGATCTCTCTCAAGGCGCGGAATCAGGACAACTCGACCGTCTTCCCCGTCGAGATCACGCTCGAGGAGACGAACGGCACGGTCCTGCGCGCCGGCTACTCCGCCAACGCCTACATCGTCATCGAAAAACGGGAGGACGTGCTCGTGATCCCGGAACGCGTGGTGACGTTCTCGGGCGATACCGCCTGGGTGACCGTTCAGCTCGGCTCGGGCCAGACCGAGCGCCGCGTGATCGAAACCGGACTCAGCGACGCCATCAACATCGAGGTGGTCTCGGGGCTACGGGAGGGGGAGCGGGTGCTGGAGAAGCCGACGCGGCGGATCTAGGGACGTTTACGGGGACGAGGGCGTTTACGAGTACGAGTACGGGGTGGGCGCGCATTCGCTCGCACTCGTAAACGTCCTCGCATCCCGGGACGGACGTGATGCGCACCTTCCACCTGCTGCGCCAGTTCCTGGACGACATCCGCGCGCAGAAGCTGCGGACCGCGCTCACCGTGCTGGGCATCACCTGGGGCACGGTCGCGGTGGTCGTGCTGCTCGCGTTCGGCGTGGGCCTGGCTGATCAGATGAAGCGGAACGCCCGTGGCATCGGGGACGGCATCGTCATCGTTTTCGGCGGCCGCACCACGCGGGCTCACGCCGGTTTCGGCGACGGGCGCCTGATCCGCCTGCGCGAGGAAGATGCGACGCTGATCGCGCGGGAGGTCCCGGGCATCGAGGGGATCAGCCCGGAGTACGGTGGCTACGTGAGGCCCGTCCGCCGCGGCACCACCATCGCGAACCCTTACATCACCGGCGTCCTGCCCGTGTACGGGGAGCTGCGCAACATCGTGCCGGAGCCGGGCGGCCGCTTCCTGAACGAGCTGGACGTGCAGGGTCGGCGCCGCGTCGCCGTCCTCGGGGACGAGCTGAAGACGCTGCTCTTCGGTGATGCCGAGGCGGTCGGCCAGCAGATCTTCGTGGGCGAGGTGCCGTTCACCGTGGTGGGTGTGATGCGGCCCAAGACCCAGAACTCCTCGTATCGCTCGAGGGACAAGGACCGGCTGTTCATCCCTGCGAGCACCTACCGCGCCCTCTTCGGCGAGCGGTACATCGCCAATCTGGTGTACCGCCCGGCGAACCCGGAGGACGCGCCCGCCATCCAGCAGCGAATCTACGAGCTGCTCGGCCGCCGTCACCGCTTCGACCCCACCGACCGGGACGCGCTCGCGGTGTGGGACACGAACGAGATGATGCGGATGTTCCATTACATGTTCCTCGGGTTCAACCTCTTCCTGGGCGTGGTGGGGAGCTTCACCCTGACTGTCGGCGGGATCGGCGTGGCGAACATCATGTTCATCGTGGTGCGGGAGCGGACGCGGGAGATCGGCGTCAAGCGCTCGCTGGGGGCGCGGCGTCGGGACATCCTCCTCCAGTTCATCGTGGAAGCCCTGCTGATCGTGGCTGCCGGCGCCGTGCTGGGGCTCCTGCTCTCCGCGACGCTGATCCGCGTCGCGCAGCTGCTGCCGCTGCAGGAGGTGATCGGCACGCCGGCGATCTCGCCGGCCGTGCTCGGCGTCACCCTGGCGCTGCTCGCCCTGGTCGCGCTCGCCGCGGGACTGCTGCCCGCGCGGAGGGCCGCTGCGCTGGATCCCGTGGAGTGCCTGCGCTACGGCGTCTGAGGGGCGGCCATGTGGAAGATCCTGCTCCAGGAGTTCTACGGCGACCTGAAGACGCAGAAGCTCCGCGCGTTCCTCACCGTCTTCGCTCTCGCGTGGGGAACGATCACGATCGTGCTGCTGCTCTCGTTCGGCGAGGGGCTGCGCATCGCCGTCGTCGACAGCCTGCTCAACGCGTACGACCGCGTGTTCATGATCTACGGCGGCGAGACCAGCCGGACCTACGAGGGACTGCCGAGCGGCCGGCGCATCCGGTTGACCGAGCAGGATGGCGAGCTGCTGCGCCGGACTATCCCCGGCGTGGAGCTGGTCAGCCCGTCGTACGGTCGCGGCGGCACGCGGTTGCGTGCGGGCGACGTCTCGACGACGACGTACATGGAGGGCGTGTACCCGTCGTTCGAGGCGATGCGGCGCATGTACCCCGTCGCGGGCGGCCGCTTCCTCAACGAGCGGGACCTGGCGGAACGCCGCCGGGTCGTGTTCCTGGGAGATTCGATCGCGAAGCGGCTCTTCGGCGGGGCATCGCCGGTCGGCCAGACGTTGCTGATCGACGACCTGCCCTTCACGGTCGTGGGGGTCATGCAGCGCAAGCTCCAGGGCAGCATGAACAACGGCCCGGACGCCGACCGGGCTGTCATCCCGGCCTCGACGTTCCGCGCGATCTACGGGCCGCGCTACGTGAACCATCTGCTGGTCCGGCCGCGGGACGTGGAGTCGGCGGAGGAGGTAAAGGCCGAGATCTACCGGGTGCTCGGCCGCCGCTACCGGTTCGACCCCGCGGACGAGCGCGCGCTCAGCATCTGGGACATCATCGAGGAGGAGAAGCTCACGCGGCGCATCATGCTCGGCATCCAGATCTTCCTGGGCGTGGTGGGCGGGCTCACGCTGGTCGTCGCGGGCGTCGGCGTCGCCAACATCATGTACGTCGCGGTCCGGGAGCGGACGAGGGAGATCGGGGTCAAGCGGGCGCTGGGCGCGCGGCGGCGGCACATCGTCGCCCAGTTCGTGTTCGAGGCGCTGCTGCTCGCGCTGACGGGCGGGCTCGCCGGGCTCGCCGTGGCCGCGGCCGTGGTGTTCATCGTGGACGGCTTGCCCGCGTCGAACGAAGCGATGGAGTACCTCGCGAACCCGAAGCTGCCCTTGCCGATCGCGCTCGGCACGGTCCTCGCCCTCACGGCCATCGGCCTTGCCGCGGGCGTGTTCCCCGCGCGCCGGGCCGCCGCCGTGGATCCGGTCGAATCGCTGCGCTACGAGTGAGGCAAGGGCGGGGCGCGTCCGTGCGGACTCTGCGCGGCCGGAGTTCCTCCGCGCCCCAACCGTTGCGGACTCCGCGCGATGCCGGCTCCCTTCGCGTACCTCCGCGTGGTCAGGGGCCGGCGCTCTCCATGGCCCCGGACCGCGTCGTCAGCGTCCGGTGCTCTCCATGCCGCTGGACCGCAGCACGAGCAGCGCGATCTCCGGGATGACGCCCACCCGCACCGGAAGCACCCAGAACCCCGCGCCGGTGGTGACGTAGAGCGCGCTCTCGCCCTCCCGGTACAGCCCCATGTGCCAGCGCAGGAACGGCGCGGTGAGACACCAGCCGAGCCGGTGGCTGCCGAACTGACCGCCGTGGCTGTGGCCGGCGAGCGCGAGGGGGATGCCGCGTCGTAACGCTTCACGGAAGACCACGGGCTGGTGCGCCGCCGCGATCAGGAAGTCGCCGGGCCGGGCGCCGAGGAGGGTGGTGGTCCAGTCCGGCGCGAATCGCGCGCGTGCATCCGTCCCCGGCCCGAACGCCATGCGTGCCGCTGGCTCGCCCAATCCGAGCAGGGCGATGCTCCCGCCCGGCCGCTCGACGCGGGCGGCCTCGTTGATCAGCAGACGGAACGGCAGCTCCTCACGGCGCGCGACCAGCTCGAACACGGCGCCTGCGTAGATCTCGTGGTTGCCGAGCACGGCGTACGCGCCGTCGGGCGCCTCGAAGCCACGGAGCCCGCGCGCCAGCTTGCCGACGAAGCGGGGATCGTCATCCACCATGTCTCCGGCGATGACGACCATGTCCGGCGCGGCCTGGTTGACGCGCTCGACGATGGTGCGCAGCCGGGATTCGCGGGTGAAGAGCCCGACGTGCAGATCGGAGAGTAGCGCGATGCGGTAGCCATCCAGCGCGGGCTGGAGGTCGGGTAGAGTCACCTCGACCGTCCTCACCTCGAGCGGCACCAGCGCGCCGTAGGTGCCGCCGATGGCGAGCGCGGCGAACAGACCGGCGGCGGCGAGCGTGGGCCTGCGCCAGAACACTGGCCAGGTCGCCGCGAGACGCCGGGCACGGCGGAGCGGCAGCCAGACCAGGAAGCCGAGCAAGCTGAACGCGGAGTACCCGAGCGCGAAGACCTGCCAGAGCAGGAACGGCGGGCCGAGGATCGGGCGCGCCCAGGTGAAGACGCCGTCGCGGCCCTGGAGGAACGCGAAGGGCAGCGCCGCGAGCATCAGGTTGCCCACCACCAGCGTCGCCGAGACCGTGGCGCGGCGGCGGGGAAAGATGGCGCGGAGCTGCCGGGCCGCCGCCACGTTGGCCATCCCCAGCACGACGAGGAAGATCAGGAACGCGAGCATGCGATGCGACGAGAGGCGTGCGGCCGGCTGCGGCTAGTGCGCACGGTGACTCCGTCGGCCGCGCCGGCGTCGTGGTACACGGCGGCCAGCAGCGGCGTGCGCGCGAAGGCCTCGTGCTCGGAGAGGCTCGACGCCGCGCTGGCAGGACGGCCGTCGCCGGGTCGCGCGAGGGTCGGCGTGAGACGGGACTCGCTCATGGACAGGCGTTCCGGTCCGGGTCGTCGCCGCGGCCGGGCCCGCGGTGGCGCCGGGCTACCAGCTCACCGTGCCCTGCTGCGACGTGTCGATCTGCTCGGGGCTGCCCGAGCGGAAGAGGAACGCCTCCATGTTCGCCATCAGGAACTCCCGGGCCGGGCGCTCGCGCACGTCCAGACCGTAGTGGTTGATCAGGGCGGTCTGGTACCGCAGCCACTGGTCCCAGCAACGCTGGCAGATCTCCCGGTGGACGCGCTCGCCCAATTCGTTCCGCAGCGGCGGCCGCTCGAGCCGCGGATTGTCCTCGCCGCACCTGACGCACTGGAACCCTGCCATCGTTTCCTCCATCCGGGAAGCGATTGCCGATGGGGAGCCGGGCCGGCATCTTACCATTCAACGCTGCTGCATGAAAGGAGCCGCGCCAACGCCCGGCGCGGAAGGAGCCCCTCCCTTCCTCATCGCACGGGGCGTGCGCGGCCGCAGATGCACGCAGCGGCGGCGCGTCTGCGCCGCCGCTGCGTATGGGGTACTGCGGGTGACTACTTCCTGCGACTGGACTTCTTCGCGGCCTTCTTGGCTACCGACTTCCGTGCTGCCTTCTTCGCCGTCTTCTTCGCACCACTTCTCTTTGCGGGCATCCTCGCCCTCCTGTGAGATGTTGATGTGTACTTCGACGGCAAATAGACAATGAATGAAATCCGCCGTCGCTGTCAAGGCCTTTATGTGAGGGGCATCGCACTCGCCTGCCCGCTCATCCTCCTCGCGAGCAGCGCGAGCTCACAGCAGGCAGTGGTGCTCGGGGGTGGCGGCGCGCGCGGACTCGCTCACGCCGGCGTGCTCGCCGGCCTCGAGCAACTCGGCTACGCGCCCGAGCTCGTCGTCGGCACGAGCATGGGCGCGATCATCGGCTCGCTCTACGCCGCGGGCGAGTCGCCGGACGCGATCCGGCGCACCGTGATGGCGCAGGACTGGGCGGAGATGTTCACGCACGCGCCGCGGCCCGTGGGGCCACGGCGCGAGCTGCGCTACCCGGCGCTGGACATCGCGCCGCATCCCGATCAGCCGGCCGGCCTCGTTGCGGATTGGCGCATCAACCGCACGCTGGTGCGCCTGCTCTTCGATGCCGGTGCCCGCAGCGGCGGGGACTTCGACCGCCTGCCCCGGCGCTTCCGCGCGGTGACGGTGGACCTGCGCACCGGCGCGGTCGTCGTGCTCGCGCGCGGCGACCTCGCACGCGCGGTCCGGGCCAGCATGGCCGTGCCCGGGTTCTTCGCTCCGGTCCGGCTGGGGGACACGCTGCTCGTGGACGGCGGTATCGGGGACAACGTGCCCGTCGCCGTCGCTCGCGCGGAGGGCGCGGCGTTCGTCGTCGCATCGGACGTGGTCCGGCCGCGGCCGGAAGTGGTGGAGCGCTTCCCCCTCGACGTCGCCGCCCGCGCGCTACGCCTGCTGCTGCGCAGGGCGCCGCTCGCGGAACCGGACGTGCTCGTGCTACCCGACATCTCACCGGGGATCAGCGAGGCGCTCTTCCCCCGCGACCCCACACCACTGATCCGCGCGGGCTACGAGGCAGCGCTGAGGGATGCCGGAGGGCGCCTGCCAGCGGCCGGTGGTGCCGCGCCACGCGCGCCTGCGCCGCCGCCGGATTCTCTGCTCGCGCTCCGGGTCGAGAGCTCGGACGCGGCTGT
>Ga0207873_1003071_pt1 | contig 12667 bp, 9 predicted proteins | sample BGWIniCompost_FD_187373 | JGI IMG/M metagenome (GOLD analysis project Ga0207873, IMG submission 187373) | Cellulose adapted compost microbial communities from Newby Island Compost Facility, Milpitas, CA, USA - BGW Initial Compost (SPAdes)... ... | reverse complement strand
CGCGGCAGTGCGCGCTGCACCGCCTGGCCCTGGGGGTCGAGGATCTCCGGCTTGAGCATGACGTCGACTACGACGCGTGCCACTGGCACTCCCGGTGTGTGGTGCTGAGCAGGTCCCTTCAGACTACCCGTACAAAATTTCTACGCGAGTAGAGTTGTAGGAAACTACGTGAGCGTCATCACGATCGGGCACCGATGGGGTCACCCGAGAAAAAATCCGGGAAAGATTGCCGAATGATTCGTGATACCCATTGCACACGGACACGCGGAGCGTTTTAGTCGGGCTTCACATTCCAATGCCGTGCGCGGTAGAAATGAATTGGCAATAACCGACAAGTCGGCACGTCATCGCAGCTGAGCTGTATGCCGTGCTCCGGAAGGGACCGATATTCGTGGCGCAGAAGGTCGTGGTCACTCTCTTTGACGACATCGACGGCTCGGAAGCGGCGGAGACGATCGCCTTCGGAATCGACGGCAAGTCGTACGAGATCGATCTCAATGAAGCCAATGCGGACAAGCTCCGGTCGGCGCTGGCCCCGTATGTGAAGGCCGGCCGCAAGCGCTCGCGCTCCGGCAAGGCCTACCGGCAGACGCAGGTGGCCCCCGACCCGGCGGCGGTGCGCGCCTGGGCGCAGGCCAACCGCATGGACGTGCCCGCGCGCGGCCGGATCCCGAAGAAGGTGTACGAGGCGTTCGCCGCGGCGCAGTGAGTGGGCGCCATGAGCCCGCGCGGAGACCGGCGCAGTGAGCGCGGCGCAGTGAGCCCCGGGCGGTGCGCGCCCGGGCCGTGCGGCTCTCCCGACGCCACGGCCCGGTGACACGGCCCCTGCCGGGCGGGTCCCGGCCGGTTCGACGGGGCCTCAGCGGGCCCGGCGGGCAACCGACTTGCGCAGCACCCCTGCTGATCAGCTAGAGTCGGGGACACGCCGACGGGCAAGGCCGCAAAGGCCCGGCCCGGTCAGCCAGGCGGGTGTAGTTCAGTAGTAGAACATCCCCCTTCCAGGGGGAAGGCGCAGTGTGCAATTCCTGTCACCCGCTCTGCATCGCGTACCGACCACTGTGGTGGATCAGGTAGGCTGGTGCTCGCACCGGCCGGTGAAAGCCGACCGGAGGCAATGCGGACGTAGCTCAGTTGGTAGAGCGCAACCTTGCCAAGGTTGAGGTCGCGAGTTCGAGCCTCGTCGTCCGCTCGGGAAGGAGACCCCGGTCCATCGGACCGGGGTCTTTTCGTGTTCCGGCGCACTCCGTACCGGAGTTGTCCGCTGCGGACCGGGGCAGGGTCCCGGCGCCCGCCATCTGACATTTGTCATGTCCGGTGATGACAGCGCGCACTGCCGCGGCGGCCCGGCGGCCGGGACGCTGAAGGCATGACAGCGAACGAACACGAGCACGTGATCGAGGTCACAGGCCTGCGGCGCGTCTACGGGGGCGGGTTCGAGGCGGTGCGCGGCATCACCTTCTCGGTGGGCCGTGGCGAGATCTTCGCCCTGCTCGGCACCAACGGCGCCGGCAAGACCTCCACCGTCGAGCTGCTGGAGGGACTCGCCCCGCCCAGCGGAGGACGGGTGCGGGTGCTGGGCCACGACCCCTTCGCCGAACGCGCCGCCGTCCGGCCGCGGACCGGGGTGATGCTCCAGGAGGGCGGCTTCCCGTCCGACCTGACCGTCGCGGAGACCACCCGGATGTGGGCCGGGTGCGTCAGCGGGGCACGCCCGCCCGCCGAGGTGCTGGAGCGGGTCGGGCTCACGACGAAGAGCCGCGTACGGGTCAAGCAGCTGTCCGGGGGCGAACGGCGGCGCCTCGACCTGGCGCTCGCCCTGCTCGGCGACCCCGAGGTGCTGTTCCTGGACGAGCCGACCACCGGCCTGGACGCCGAGGGCCGCCGGGACACCTGGGAGCTGGTCCGCCGGCTGCGCGAGGCGGGCACCACCGTGCTGCTCACCACGCACTACCTGGAGGAGGCCGAGGGCCTGGCCGACCGGCTGGCGATCCTGCACGACGGGGAGATCGCGGCCGCCGGGACCCCGGCCGAGGTGACCGCGGCCCAGCCCTCGCGCATCAGCTTCGAGCTGCCCGAGGGCTATCACCTCGGCGACCTGCCGCCGCTCGGCGAGATGGGCGTCTGCGGCCACGAGACCGACGGCCGGCTGGTGCGGCTGCACACCCGGCACCTCCAGCGGGCGGCGACCCGGCTGCTGGTGTGGGCCGAGGGCGCCGGGGTGGAGCTGGGCCGGCTGGACGTGCGGTCGGCCTCGCTGGAGGAGGCGTTCCTGGGCATCGCGCGGGAGGCCTCCGCGTCCCGGAGCACCGCGGAACCGTCCGGGACGCACAAGACGCACAAGGCGCGCGGGACACGGCAGGCGGAGAAGAAGGAGTACGCGGCATGAGCGGCACCATGACCACCCCGGCGAGCCGGATGGCGGCCCTGGCCCGCGCCGAGCTGACCCTGTTCGGGCGCAACCGGGGAACCCTGGTCGCCGCCCTGCTGGTGCCGCTGATCCTGCCGTTCAGCGTGTACTCGTTCACCACGGACATGGATCTGGACCAGGTGGGGTTCACCCCGGGCGCGCTGATCCTGCCCGCCGCCGTCGGCTTCGCGCTGCTCTTCGCCGTGTACTCGGCCCTCGTCGCCGTCTACACCTCGCGGCGCGAGGAACTGGTGCTCAAGCGGCTGCGCACCGGCGAACTGCGCGACCACGAGATCCTCGCCGGCTCCGCGCTGCCCGCCGCCGCCACCGGACTCGGCCAGTCCGTGCTCCTGGTGACCGGCTGCGCGGTACTGCTCGACATGCCCGCGCCCCGCGCCCCGCACCTGGCCGTCCTGGGATTGCTGCTGGGCCTGGTGATGTGTGCCGCGCTCGCCGCCTGCACCTCCGCCTTCACCCGCACCGTGGAGGCCGCCCAGGTCACCACGCTGCCCTTGGTGATGGTGTCGCTGCTCGGCTCCGGCATGACCTTCCCGCTCCAGATGCTGCCCGACACGGCCGCCTCGGTGTGCGAACTGCTGCCGCTGACCCCGGTGATCACCCTGGTCCGCGGCGGCTGGACCGGCGACCTCACGGCGTCGGAGACGGTGAGCGCCCTGATCGTGGCGCTGGCCTGGACGGCGGGCGGCGTGTTTGCTGTACGGCGGTGGTTCCGGTGGGAGCCCCGGCGCTGAGGCAGACAGGGAGACGGTGCATGCGCGGGCCGGGCACATGGTGGCGGGGCAAGAGCACCCCGGCGAAGGTCGAGACGTACACCCGGGGGTCGTTCCACTTCTTCGCGGTGCTCGAGCTCGTCGTGGGCGCACTGCCGGCCCTCGGCTCGATCGGCGGCGCCGTCGGCGTCGTCCTGGCCGTCCTGGTCTGCGCCCATGCGGCCGTCTGTGTGCTCACCGTCTCCCGCTCCGTGGACTGGGTGCGCGGCAGACGCGAGCAGCCCGTGCGGCTGCTGGTGGCGCTCGGCGCGCTCACCGCGGTGGTCACCTTCCTGGCGTTCGCCGTCGCCGAGCACGGTCCGCAGGACGACGGCGCCGGATCCACGGCGGGCTCGATCTTCGGCATCGTCATGGTCTACGGGGTCGGCATCCTGAGCCTCGGCCTGCGCGAGCGGCGGCAGGTGTACGCGGTCGTGGCGGGCTTCTCCGCGGGGGCCGCCGTGGTGGTGCTCGTGCTCAGCAACTCACCGGTCCCCGCGCTGTTCGTCGCGGCGATGGTGCTGTGCGGCAGCGGTTTCGTCGCCTTCACGGCCGTCTTCTCCGTCTGGCTGCTCAGAGCCGTCTACGAGCTCGACGAGGCCCGCGAAACCCGCACCCGGCTGGCCGTCGCCGAGGAACGGCTGCGCTTCGGGCGGGACCTGCACGACGTGCTGGGCCGCAACCTCGCGGTGATCGCGCTCAAGAGCGAGCTGGCGGTGCAGCTCGCCCGGCGCGGGCGGCCGGAGGCCGTGGAGCAGATGATCGAGGTGCAGCGCATCGCGCAGGAGTCCCAGCGGGAGGTCCGCGAGGTGGTGCGCGGCTACCGCGAGGCCGACCTGGACGCCGAACTCGCCGGTGCGCGGGGCGTGCTGACGGCGGCCGGCATCGACTGCGAGGTCAGCAACCCGGTGACGGGGCTGCCGGACGCCGTGCAGTCGGCGCTGGGCTGGGTGGTCCGCGAGGCCACCACCAACGTCCTGCGGCACGGCAACGCCCAGCGGTGCACGGTGTCGGTGCGGCGGCGGGACGAACGGGTGGTCCTGACGGTGGAGAACGACGGAGTGAGCGACGTCACGGACAGCGGCGGCGGTTCGGGCCTGGCGGGGCTGCGCGAACGGCTCGCCGCCGTGGCGGGGACGCTGGAAGCAGGAGCCGAGCGAGGGGTGTTCCGGGTGGTGGCAGAGGTGCCGCTGACGGCGGTGGTCGGGTGAGCGGGCAGGTGCGGGTGCTGCTCGCCGACGACGAGCATCTGATCCGGGGAGCGCTGGCGGCGCTGCTGTCGCTGGAGGACGACCTGGTGGTGGTCGCCGAGGCGGCGTCCGGGCCGGAGGCGCTGGCGATGGCGCGGGCCCATGAACCCGATGTGGCCGTCCTGGATCTGCAGATGCCCGGCGCGGACGGTGTGAAGGTCGCCACATCGCTGCGCACCGAACTGCCGTCCTGCCAGGTCATGATCGTGACCAGTCACGGCCGCCCCGGACATCTCAAGCGGGCGCTCGCGGCGGGTGTGCGGGGGTTCGTGCCGAAGACGGTCAGCGCCCAGCGGCTGGCGGAGATCATCCGCACCGTGCATGCCGGAAACCGTTATGTGGATCCGGAGTTGGCCGCGGACGCGATCGCCGCGGGTGACTCACCGCTCACCGCGCGCGAGGCCGAGGTGCTGGAACTCGCCGCCGACGGTGCGCCCGTGGCGGAGATCGCCGAGCGGGCCGCGCTCAGCCAGGGCACCGTGCGGAACTACCTCTCCTCGGCGGTCTCCAAGCTGGGGGCGGAGAACCGTCATGCGGCGGTGCGTCTCGCCCGCGAGCGAGGTTGGGTATAGTTGCTCTCGCGCAACGGCGCAACGCGGACGTAGCTCAGTTGGTAGAGCGCAACCTTGCCAAGGTTGAGGTCGCGAGTTCGAGCCTCGTCGTCCGCTCGCGTGAGGGCCCCGGTCGGTGACCGGGGCCTTCGTCGTGCCGCCCCGCCGCCGTGGGGGCGGGGGTTCAGCTCCAGGTGACGCCGGTGAGGCGCTCGTATGCCTCGATGTACTTGGCGCGCGTCGCCTCCACGACCTTCTCCGGCAGGGCCGGCGGCGGCTGCTCGCTCGTGCGGTCCCAGCCGGACTCGGGCGAGGTCAGCCAGTCGCGCACATACTGCTTGTCGAACGACGGCTGCGGGCGGCCCGGCTCCCACTGCTCGGCCGGCCAGAAGCGGGAGGAGTCGGGGGTGAGCACCTCGTCGGCGATGACCAGCTCGTCGCCGTCGAAGCCGAACTCGAACTTGGTGTCGGCGAGGATGATCCCGCGGTCGCGGGCGATGTCCCGGGCGCGGGAGTAGGCGGCCAGCGTCGCCTGGCGCAGCCGGGCCGCGGTGTCGGCGCCGACCTGGCGGGCCACCTCCTCGTAGGAGACGTTCTCGTCGTGCTCGCCGACGGCCGCCTTGGTGGCCGGGGTGAAGATCGGCGCGGGCAGCTCCGAGCCGTCCACCAGGCCCTCGGGCAGGGCGAGCCCGCAGACCGTGCGGGACTCGTTGTACTCGGCGAGACCCGAGCCGGTGAGGTAGCCGCGGGCCACGCACTCCACCGGGACCATGTTCAGCGACTTGCACACCAGGGTGCGGCCCGCCCAGTCGGCGGGGGCGTGCTCGGGCAGCTCGGTGCTCAGGACGTGGTTCGGGACCAGGTCGGCGAGCTGCTCGAACCACCACAGGGACAGCTGGGTGAGCACCCGGCCCTTGTCGGGGATCTCGGTCGGCAGCACCCAGTCGTAGGCGGAGATGCGGTCGCTGGCGACCATCACGAGGTCGCCCGCCTCGTTCCGGTACAGCTCGCGCACCTTGCCGGTGTGCAGATGCACCAGACCCGGCACCTGGATCGGCTCGGGCTTCTCGACGAATCCGGACACGGTTCCTCCCCGTGGTTCTGTCCAATGCCCCGATTCTCCCGTACGGGAGGAACGCCCCGGACAGCGGGACCTGCGGCCCGGGCTCAGTCGCGTTTGCAGATGCGGTCGAGAAGGTTGGCGGTGGCGCGCTGGATGCGCGGGTCGGTATGGCCGGGCCGGTCCAGGGCCGGGGACCAGGCGAAGGTGCCCGAGGCGAAGACCCAGGCCCCGGAGGGCGCCCGGTAGAGGGAGGTCTCCTGGTGGCGGCGGACGCCGTGCCGGTCGGTGTACGGGGAGTGCGCGAGCAGCACCCGCTCCTCGTGCTCGGGCAGCGGGGTGCGCGGGTAGTAGCGGTCGGCCTCGCCCGCGACCAGGCCCTCGATCTCCTCGCCCTCCTGCGCGCCGGTCGCCTCCCACAGCCAGTGCCCGGCGTTGCGGACGATCAGCGGGTGCGGTTCGGGGACGTGGCCGGCGTACTGGATGCCCAGCAGCAGCTGCTCCGCGCGGTCGCTCTCCCGCCACAGCGCCGGCCGGCCGGGCCCCCGGCGTTTCCGGCAGGTCAGCAGCCGGTCGGGGGCTCCGGAGGGGGCCGGGGCCAGCTCCACCTGCCAGTACATGGTGTTGGCGGACAGGAAGACCAGGGAGGTGCCCTGGTCACGGGCGTGCTCCGCGGCGCTGCGCATGGGCTGCGACCAGTACTCGTCGTGGCCGGGGAAGAGGATGCCCCGGTACCGGGCGGGGTCGATGCGGCCGGCGTGCAGATCGCGGGCGTCGGCGTAGGCGAGGTCGTAGCCGTAGCGCTCGGCCCAGCGGATGACGTCGTAGGCGTGGCCGATGTGCAGCGGCAGGCCCGCGCCCGCGTACGGCCGGTCGAAGGAGACGGTGGTGGCGGCGTCGGCCTCGCCGAGGAGGCGGCCCTGCTCGTCCCAGGCGTGGTAGAAGCTGGCGCCGGTGCGGCCGTCCTCCGGGTAGAGGTTGTACGCCTGCCAGGTGATGTCGGGCAGGACGAGCAGCAGGTCGGCCGGGCGGTCGTCGCGGACGGTGAAGGGGACGTGGGAGCGGTAGCCGTCGGCAGTGGTCAGCACCGCCACATAGGCGCCGGTGCTCCAGTACGAGGGGACGGGCAGCCGCCAGGACAGCCACCAGTGGTGGCAGGAGACCGTGCGGTCGGCGGTGAGCGGCGGGGGCTGCACGATGCCGGAGAGCCGGGGGCTGGAGGTGATCTTGGTGGCGCCGTGTCCGGCGTAGTGGCCGATGCGGTAGATGTCGACGTCGAAGTCCTGGGGCGGGTCGACGGTGATGTGGAAGTCGATGGACTCGCCGGGCGCGACAGCCCCGGTGGAGGCGAAACCCTTGATCTGACGGTGCACGTCGTCGGCGGCGCGCGGTCCCGGGGACCGGCGCGGGGCCGGGATCTTCGGTGCGCCGGGGCGCGGGGCGTGCGTCTCGGGGTCGGGGTCCGCGTACCAGGGGACGAGCCTGCCGGTCTCGTCGAAGTACGTCTCGCTGCCGCGCAGCCACGGGAGGGGGCCCTGCCCGAAAGGGTCCGTCACGGCATGCGCCATCGCTCCGGACTCCCAGCGGCGGATCCGCTGTGAACCCATGGCAACTCCCCTCCGCCATTATGTGTTTGTCGTATGTCGCGAGCCCTTGCCGCTGAGCACGAACGGTCCCAGCACATCACATTACGCACGTGCTCCGTCACCGTTCGTCGCGAATTGACCGAAAGCGGAAGGGTGGGCTCCGAGAACCGGCCGGAGGGGACGGCTCAGACGAGGCGGACGGGCTTCTCCGGGCGTATGCCCTGCCGGGCCAGCCACAGCCGCAGCGCGGTGGGGTCGCCGCTCTCGATCAGGGTGAGGACCTGCGGGGACAGGTCGGGAGCCCGCTCCCCGCCGACCAGCAGCACCGGGCCGTCCAGCCAGTCCAGACCTGGCACCGCGCCGGCCGTGTCCATCGCCGCGCAGCACACCATCGCGGTGATGTGGTCGGCCAGAAGCTCGCGGGGGGTGCGTGGCGGTTGCAGCGGGAAGAGGGGCAGGCCCCGGTCGTCCCAGACCTCCCCGGTCTCCGGCCCCGGCTCGGCGAAGGCCCTCCGGGCGGCACGGGCGGTACCGGCGGCGGCCTCCTCACGGGCCAGCTCCGCACTGAGGCGGGCCGCCAGGGCGGCGCTTCTGGGCGTGGTGGGGGCGAGCTCCTCCTCGTCCTCGGCGAAGGCCGGGGGCGGGGGCGAGGAGGCCGGCACCGGTGCCGACGAGGGCTGCGCCGGCGTGGTGGACGCCGGATCGGCGGTGCCGGTGGGGGCGGGTGCGGGAGCGGCGGGGTGGTGGCCGGCCTGGCCGGGACGCGCGGGGGCGGAGGTCAGGGACGACGAGGCTGCGGAGGCCGGGGGCGCGGGCGGGCCCTCCGCCGCACCCGTGGGTGCGGACCCACGGGCCGGGGCGGCAGCGGCCGCGTGCTCGGCCACCGGCGCGGCACCGGTCGGGTCGGCGGAGGCCGGCGCCACGGAGGTGGAGGTGGAGGCCGAAGTCGCGGGCGCCCGAGCCGGGGCGGCCGGGGCCGTGTCCTGCTCCGCGGGCGTGGTACCGCCCGCATCCGCGGGCGCGGGGGCGGGGGCGGAGTCCCCGGAGGCCGGAGACGCGGAGGCGGAGTCCGCGGGGGCGGAGTTCCCGGAGGCCGGGGACGCGGGCGAGGGGGTCGCCGGGGCAGCGGTGGACGCGTCTGGCTCCACGGGCGTGGCACCGGTCCCGTCGGCGGGCGCGGGCGCCGGGGACGCGGGGGCGGGAGGGGCGGACGCCGAGGTCGTGCGGGCCGGGACGGCGGAGGAGGCGCCCTGGGCCTCCCGCGCTTCCTGAGCCGGCGGAGTCGTCAGGTGATCGAGTACGCGCGAGAGGGTCGGGGCGGCGGACCCCGGAGGGTCGTCCGCGGGGCCGGGGCGGACGCCGAGGGTGTCCAGGACCCGGTGCAGGCGGGCCGCGTCGGCACGCCACTTGCGGTCCACGACCTCCTCCGGGTAGTCGGCCCAGTGGACCGGCGACCAGTCCTGGTCGGGGTCGGCGGGACCGCCGTGGAAGAGGCGGGCGGCCAGCAAGGAGGTCGCCTCGTCCACCATGCCGGGCTCCTCCAGCAGGTCGCAGGCGGGGCGCTCGCCGAGCCGGGAGGCGAACCCCTCGGCCAGCCGGTCCCGGCGGGACAGCTCCGTGAGGGCCGCGACCACGCCCGCGTTCAGCCGGGAGGGCCAGCGGCCCATCCGCCAGGCGGGCAGCGCCACCCGGGTCAGCAGCCGGTCCCAGCCCGCGTAGGCGAGCCCCACCTGCTCCTGGGCGACGATCCGCAGACCGTAGTCCACAGCCTGTGCACGCTCGGCCGCCGCCGAGGCGACCCCGCGCTCCATCTCCGCGGCATGTACCCGGCAGCTGCGCAGCAGCAGGCGGGCCACCCAGCCGACACCGGCCAGCACCGCCCGGTACGCCGGCCCCCGGCCGGGGGCCGAGGCCACGGCCACCGCCGCGTCGAGTCCCCGGACGAAGCGCCGGGCCGCGGCTATGTCCGGGTGCGCCGAGGGCCCCGTACCCGCCACCACCGGCGCCAGGACGGCGCGCAGTTCGCCGACCCGCATCCACCACAGGAACGGTGAGCCGATGACCAGCACCGGCGCGGCGGCCGAGCGGTCCGGCAGGTCCTCGCCCGCACCGGCTATGTCGTCGTGCTCCACCTCGGGCGGCGGGTCGTGCGCCGGATGGGTGCGGTCCTCCAGCCAGCTGTCGCAGTCCGGGGTGAGCGCTATGGCCGAGGGGGCCGGGACGTCCAGCCGGTCGGCGAGGTCGCGCACCAGCCGGTACAGGTCGGGGGCGGCCTCCTCGGTGATCGCGACCATGGGGCTCACGGCGGGCCGGGACCGGGCGACGACCAGGGCGACCCCGGCGGCGGCCAGCAGGACCAGAACGGCGACCGGGGTGACGACCGAGCGGGCCACGTCCCAGCCCGTGCCGGGCAGATGCCCGGTGGAGCCGCCGGCGAGCAGGATCACCGCAGCGGCGGCGGGGAGCAGGGCGACGGCCAGGGCGCGGCTGCGCACCCGCAGCACGGCGACCGCCCGGGAGCGCGCGGCCTGTGCGCCCGCCTCCACACCCATGCCGTGTCCGCTCATGACCCGACCTCACCCCCTCCCGACGGTCCCGACTGTCCTGGCTTTGCTCACTCCCCCACTGTGGCACCCGCCACTGACATCGCAATGCCGGTGGGCCAAGTGCCGGAACGCTTGCGCGGCACCATAGTTGGGGCCCCGTCCCCCGTCAGCCGGATAGCTCATCGCTCACTCGATGGAATGGCTTTGGGGAAAGGTGGATGACGGACAGCAAGGATCAGGCCCCGAATCCTCAGACGGATCCGGGGCCCTGGACGTTGTGCGGATGAGCCGTGGCCGGGCCTACGCGCCCTGCGCCGCGGCCTCGGCGGCCTTCGCGGCGATGTCCGTGCGGTGCTGGGAGCCCTCGAGGCGGATGCGGGCCACGGACCGGTAGGCGCGCTCGCGGGCCTCGGTGAGATCCGCGCCGGTGGCGGTCACGGACAGCACCCTGCCGCCCGCGCTGACGACGCTGTCGCCCTCCTTGCGGGTCCCCGCGTGCAGCACATAGGCGTGCGGGGCGTCCTTGGCGGCGATCTCGTCCAGGCCGGTGACCGGGTCACCGGTGCGCGGGGTGCCCGGATAGTTGTGCGAGGCGATCACGACGGTGACCGCGGCCTCGTCGCTCCAGCGCAGCGGCTCCAGATGGGCGAGGTTGCCGGTGGCGGCGGCCATCAGCAGCCCGGCGAGCGGGGTCTTCAGCCGGGCCAGCACCACCTGGGTCTCCGGGTCGCCGAAGCGGGCGTTGAACTCGATCACCCGCACACCGCGCGAGGTGATCGCCAGGCCGGCGTAGAGCAGGCCGGAGAACGGCGTCCCGCGCCGGCGCAGCTCGTCCACGGTCGGCTGCAGCACCGTCTCCTTGACCTCGTCGACCAGCTTCGGGTCGGCCCACGGCAGCGGGGAGTACGCCCCCATGCCGCCGGTGTTCGGCCCCTGGTCGCCGTCCAGGGCGCGCTTGAAGTCCTGGGCGGGCTGCAGCGGCACCACCGTCTCGCCGTCGGTCACGGCGAACAGGGAGACCTCGGGGCCGTCGAGGTACTCCTCGACGACCACCCGGTCGCAGGCGGCGGCGTGGGCCTTGGCCGCCTCCAGGTCGTCGGTGACCACCACGCCCTTGCCCGCGGCGAGCCCGTCGTCCTTGACGACGTAGGGGGCGCCGAAGGCGTCGAGCGCGGACGCCACCTCCTCGGCGGTGGTGCAGACGTACGAGCGCGCCGTGGGCACGCCGGCGGCCGCCATCACGTCCTTGGCGAAGGCCTTGGACCCCTCGAGCCGCGCGGCCTCCCTGGACGGGCCGAAGACGGGGATGCCCGCCTCGCGCACGGCGTCGGCGACACCGGCGACGAGCGGCGCCTCCGGGCCGATCACCACGAGATCGGCGCCGAGCCGGCCGGCCAGCGCGGCGACGGCGGCGCCGTCCAGGGCGTCGACCTGGTGCAGTTCGGCGATCTCTGCGATGCCGGCGTTGCCGGGAGCGCAGTGCAGGGCGGTGACGTCGGGGTCGAGGGACAGGGAGCGGCACAGGGCGTGTTCGCGGGCGCCGGTTCCGATGACGAGGACCTTCACGGGGGTCAGCCTAACGGGAGCCGCGCGCTTGGTTTTGTGCGGGCTTCCGAAGAGAGGAGGGAGAGGTGTTTGTATTTTTCTCCGAACTCGAATCGGTGAGCCGCCCTCCGGGCCCGGTGGGTGTCCGCCGAGCCCGGTGCTCCCGGTGCCGCTACTCGTGCGTGATCTCCTCGACGACCGTCGCGCCCAGCTCCTTGATGATCAGCTCCTGCCCGGAGAGGGCGGACTCGTCCAGGTCGGGGTCGTCGTCCTCCGGGATGTCGTCCTCGGGCGAGACCGGGGCCGGCGCCTCCGGAGCGGCGGGGCGTGATGCCGCCGGGGCGGAGGCGGTCGGGCCGCTCGGTGCGGAGGCCGACGCCGCGGGGCCCGGCCCGTGCGGCGCCGGGGATCCCGGGCCGCCCCCGGTGGCGCCGCCCTGGCCCGCACCCGGACCGCCGTACGAGGGACCGCCCGCGCCGCCGGGCCCGTAGCCGGTGCCGCCGCCCCCGCCGTGGCGGCCTCCGCCGGGGCCGCCCGGGGACGGGGCGCCCCCGCCGCCGGACGGGTCGACGATCGCCTCGATCCTCCACTGCACGTTGAACTGCTCCGCCAGCGCCTGGCGCAGCACGTCCTCGCTGCCGCTGCTGAGGAAGTTGTCCCGGGCGCCCGCGTTGACGAAGCCGAGCTGGAGGGTGGTGCCGTCGAAGCCGCTCACCTGGGCGTTCTGGCTGAGCAGGATCCAGGTGAAGCGACGGCGGTTCTTGACCGCCTCCAGGATGTCCGGCCAGAGCCCGCGCGGGTCGAGACCGCCGGCGGCCGGGGCGGCCGGCTGCGCGGGCGCCGCCTGCCCCGCGGGGGCCGGAGTGTTCCCGGCACCGGGCGCGGACGGAGTACCGGGCCCCTGGCCGCCACCGCCGGCCGGGGCGGCCGTGGGCCAGCCGGCGGCCGAAGT
>Ga0207873_1003069_pt1 | contig 12680 bp, 14 predicted proteins | sample BGWIniCompost_FD_187373 | JGI IMG/M metagenome (GOLD analysis project Ga0207873, IMG submission 187373) | Cellulose adapted compost microbial communities from Newby Island Compost Facility, Milpitas, CA, USA - BGW Initial Compost (SPAdes)... ... | reverse complement strand
ATGGCTGCCGTCAGCTCGGGCAGGCACTGCTCCACCGCCTGACGGGCTGCCTCCCAGCCCCCGTCGACGAAGATGGCCCCCACCGCCGCCTCGAAGGCCGAGGCGAGCAGCCGCTCCTGCTGACGCGCGCCCTGCATCTCGGCGCCCTTGCCCAGGCGGAGCCGCTCGCCCAAGCCCCACCGCCGAGCCAGCTCGGCCAGCGTCGAGCGGCGCACCAGCTGGGCTCGCAGCGCCGTCAGCTCACCCTCGGGCTTGTCGGCCCCGTACTCGCGGAAAAGCCACCAACTGACGACGAGGCCCACCACTGCGTCCCCGAGGAACTCGAGGCGCTCGTTGTGGGCCACGCCGTGCAGGCCATCCTCCGCCACGGCCGAGCGGTGGGTGAGGGCCTGCTCCAGCCACCGGGCATCCCGAAAGCGGTAGCCCAGGGCCTCTGCCCGCTTGTCCTGGTCGCCCTGGCCGGCTCCCTCCAACGGTCCTCAGGACCCCTCCTCGTAGCGCCGGAAGACCAGCACGGCGTTGTGGCCGCCGAAGCCGAAGGAGTTGGAGATGGCCACGTCGACCCGCGCGGGCCTCGCCGCGTTGGGCACATAGTCGAGATCGCAGCGGGGATCGGGATGCTCCAGGTTGATGGTGGGCGGGATGACGCCCCGCTCGATGGCCAGCACGCAGGCGATGGCCTCCACCCCGCCGGCGGCCCCCAGCAGGTGGCCGGTCATCGACTTGGTGGAGCTGATGGGGATGCGCCAGGCGTGCTCGCCGAAGACCTGCTTGATCGCGGCGGTCTCGTACCAGTCGTTGTACTCGGTGGAGGTGCCGTGGGCGTTGATGTAGCCCACGGCCTCTGGCCCGATCCCCGCGTCGTCGAGCGCCGCCTTGATGGCACGGGCTGCGCCCCGGCCCTCCGGGGCCGGCTGCGTGATGTGGAAGGCGTCGCCCGTGGCGCCGTAACCTATGATCTCGGCGTGGATCCGCGCCCCTCGAGCCCGGGCGTGCTCCAGGGACTCCAGGACCAGGATGCCCGCCCCCTCGCCCATGACGAAGCCGTCCCGGTCCCGATCGAAGGGACGGCTGGCCCGGGGAGGATCGTCGTTGCGGGTCGACAGGCTCTTGGCGGCCGCGAAGGCCGCGATGGAGAACGGCGTGATGGCCGCCTCCGCGCCGCCCGCCACCATCAGGTCGGCGTCGCCCCGCTGGATGATCCGAAAGGCGTCGCCGATGGCATCCGCCCCCGAGGCACAGGCCGACACCGTGCACCGGTTGGGCCCCTTGAGGCCGAAGCGGATGGAGACCAGTCCCGCTGCCATGTTGGGGATCATCATGGGGACCGTGAAGGGGCTGACCCGGCCGGGGCCCCGCTCGAGCAGGGTCCGGTGACCGGTCTCCCAGGTCTCCATCCCGCCGATGCCGCTGCCGATGACCGCTCCTGCCCGCTCGCCCAGCGGCAGCTTGTCGTCCAGCCCCGCGTCCTGCAGGGCCATGGCGGTGGCCGCCAGCGCGAACTGGGCGAAGCGGTCCGTGCGACGGGCCTCCTTGCGGTCCATGTACCGCTCTGGCTCGAAGTCGTGCACCTCGGCCGCGATGCGGCAGTCGAGCCCCGACGCGTCGAACCGGGTGATGGGCCCGACACCCGAACGCCCCTCCACCAGCGCCGACCAGAACGCATCGAGCCCGATGCCGATGGGCGATACCACGCCCATTCCCGTCACCACGACCCGACGACGATGCTCTGGCACTTTGGCCCCCCTCTTACCCCGATGGCCGAAGCGGGACCGGCCTCCGGCTACTCCTGGCGCGACTGGATGTAGCGGACCGCGTCGCCCACCGTGCGGATCCCCTCGGCATCCTCATCGGGGATCTCCATGCCGAAGGCCTCCTCGAAGGCCATGATGAGCTCGACGATGTCCAGCGAGTCGGCCCCGAGATCGTCCACGAAGGACGACTCCGGCGTCACCTCCGACTCGTCGACGCTGAGCTGCTCGACGATGATGGACTTCACCTTCTCGAAGATGCTGTTGTCCATGGGGTCGTCTCTTCTCCTTTCCGAGGTGGAGGGATGACAAGAGCGCTTCGCTCCGAACTCCGACGCCTACCCGGCCATCGTCAGCCCCCCGTCGATGACCAGGACGTGCCCCGTGATGTAGGAGGCGTCGTCCGAGGCCAGGAAAGCCACCGCCGCCGCGACCTCCTCCGGGCGGCCCAAGCGGCCCATGGGCACCTGGGCGCTCAGGGCCTGCTGCTTGGGGGTGGGGTCGACGGTCATCTCCGTCTCGATGAAGCCGGGTGCTACGACGTTGACGGTGATGTTGCGCGTGGCCACCTCCCTGGCCAGGCTCTTGGAGAAGCCGACGATGGCCGCCTTGGAGGCCGCGTAGTTGCACTGCCCCGGGTTGCCGACCAGCCCGGCCACCGAGGAGATGTTGATGATGCGGCCCCAACGCTGGCGCAGCATGGGCCGCAGGGCTGCGCGGCTCATGCGATAGACGCTCTCGAGGTTGGTCGTCATGACCCGGTGCCAATCCTCGTCGCTCATGCGCACCAAGAGCCCGTCGCGGGTGATGCCGGCGTTGTTGACGAGGATCTCCAGGGAGCCGAATCGCTCGAGCGCCGCGGCCACCAGCCGCTCGGCCGTCTCCGGCTGGGAGACGTCGCCCTCCCAACCCACGACATCGGCGCCGGTCTCGGCCGCGATGCGCCGCGCCGCCTCCTCGGCCTGGTCCGCTCGCCGGCTGCACAAAGCGACCCGAGCTCCCTCCCTGGCCAGGCGGTGGGCGATGGCGTAGCCGATGCCCCGACTGCCGCCCGTCACCAGGGCAGCCCGGCCAGACAGCGTCATATTAGCCCATCCCCTTTCAGGCGTGCAAGGGACGCCTCCAGCGAAGCCGGATCCTGGACGTTGAGGACGACCGCGTCGGGCAGCGTGCGCCGCACCAACCCCGACAGGACCCGACCGGGCCCCAGCTCCACGAAGTGGGTGATCCCCATGGCCGCCATGGCGCGAAGCGACTCGACCCAGCGCACGGGCGAGACGAGCTGAGCCTCCAGGGCCTGTCGGATGGCCTCGACGCGGGCGGGGTACGGCCGGGCGTCGACGTTGGCCACGACCGGCCATGCGGGTAGGTGCCAGTCGACCCGCTCCAGATGCTCCCGCAGCCGGCGGGCTGCCTCGGCCATGAGCGGCGAGTGAAACGGGCCGCTGACCGCCAGCTCCGCCCATCGCCCTCCCGCCGCCTGGACCCGCTGGCGCACCTCCGCCAGCGCCGACTTGCGCCCCGACACGACCACCTGGCCCGGCGCGTTGAAGTTTGCCGCCACGACGGCGGTCTCGTCACCCAGGGCCTGCACCACCTCCTCGCAGATGGCCGTCACCTGGCCATCGTCGAGGCCGAGGACGGCGGCCATCCCGCCCTCCCCGGCCGGGACGGCCTCGGCCATGGCCTGGCCCCGTGCCCGCACCAGCGCCAGCCCATCTTCGAAGCTGAGCGCGCCGGCCGCCACCAGGGCGCTGTACTCGCCCAGCGAATGGCCCGCTCCCGCCGCGGGAAGGGCCGTCGCGACCCGCCGGCGCCAGACCTCCCAGGTGGCCACCGAGACGGCCAGAAGCGCCGGCTGCGTGTACGCCGTCTGGCGCAGCACCTCCTCCGGCCCCTCCCGTATGAGCTTCCACAGGCCGGGCATGACCCGGTCGGCGCGCTCGAGCACCTCGGCCGCCTCGGCGAAGGCCTCGGCCAGCGCGGTGCCCATCCCCACCGACTGGGAGCCCTGGCCCGGGAAGAGGACCGCGTAGCCGCCGGACGACCGGCCCGAGCTCATGCGCGTCCCCCCCAGCGCACCACGGTCGCGCCCCACGTCAGCCCGCCACCGAAGGCCACCATCACCACCACGTCGCCGTCGGCCAGCTTGCCGGCTCGGACCGTCTCGTCGAGCGCGATGCCGATGGAGGCGGCGGACGTGTTGCCGTAGCGGTCGATGTTGACCACCACCCGCTCCTCTGGGATGCCGAGGCGCTTGGCGGCGGCGTCGATGATGCGGATGTTGGCCTGGTGCGGGATCAGGTAGGTCACCTGGTCGACCCCGAGCCCGGCCTGACGCAGGGCCTGCTCCGCGGCCTCCCCCATGGTGCGCACGGCGATCTTGAAGACCTCGTTGCCCTGCATCTTGATGTAGTGGAGCCGGTCGGCCACCGTGCGCTCCGAGGCGGGGCGCCGGGAGCCGCCGGCCGGCAGGCAGAGCAGGTCGCCGTAGGCGCCGTCCGATCCCAGGCGGCTGGCCAGGATGCCGTGGCCCTCCCTCACCGGCCCCAGCACCACGGCGCCGGCCCCGTCTCCGAAGAGCACGCAGGTGGAGCGGTCCGTGTAGTCGGTGATCTTGCTCAGGCACTCGGCCCCGATGACCAGCGCGTGCCGCGCCCGCCCCGCGTGGATGGCCCACGCCGCCACGTCCAGCCCGTACAGGAAGCCCGAGCAGGCAGCCGCCAGGTCGAAGGCCGCCGCACCCTTGATCCCCAGCCCGTGCTGCACCAGGTTGGCGGTGGAGGGGAAGGCCATGTCGGGCGTGACGGTCGCGACCACGACCAGGCCGATGTCCTCGGGGCCTACGCCCGCCGCCTCCATGGCCCGTCGCGCCGCCTGCATGGCCAGGTCCGAGGTGGCCGTCTGCTCGTCGGCGATGCGGCGCTCCCGGATGCCGGTGCGGGTCCGGATCCACTCGTCGCTCGTATCCACCATGCGCTCGAGGTCGAAGTTGGTCAGGACCCGCTCCGGTACCGCGGAGCCCGTCCCCCAGATGCCCACGTTAAGGCCGCTGCCCGATGCCATCGGCTCGTTCTCCTTTCGACAGCTCCGCCGCCGCGGACTCGAGGGCCGCCACCAGGCCCTCCTGCACCCCGCGAGCGGCCATCCGCACCGCGTTGGCCATGGCTCGCTCGTCGGAGCGCCCGTGGGCCACGACCACCACGCCTCGGACCCCTACCAGGAAGGCGCCTCCGTAGGTGCGGTAGTCGAGACGGTCACGCAGGCGACGCAGCGCCGGCTTCAACAACAGCCCCCCGAGCCGGCCCCGGACGGTCTCGAGCGCCTGCTGCCGGATGGCCCCCAAGAGCGACGACGCGAAGCCCTCTATCGACTTGAGCAACACGTTGCCGACGAAGCCGTCGCAGACGACGACGTCGCAAGCGCCGGCGAAGACGTCCTTGCCCTCCACGTTGCCCACGAAGCCCTCGACCCGCTCGGCCATCAGCCGGTGGGCCTGCTGGGCCGCCTCGTTGCCCTTGGTCGGCTCCTCCCCGATGTTGAGCAGGCCGACCCGTGGCCGCTCGATGCCCAAGAGGACGCGGGCGAAGGCGCCCCCCAACATGCCGAACTGCAACAGGTGCGACGGCCGGCAGTCGACGTTGGCCCCCGCGTCGATGAGCACCACCGGGCCCCCGAACAGCGGCAGCACCACGGCCAGTGCCGGCCGCTCCACCCCCCGCAGTCGCCCCACGTGCAGCAGCGACGCGGCCAGCACCGCGCCCGTGTTGCCCGCGGAGACCAGGGCCGATGCCCGGCCCTCCCTCAGCAGTCGGGCGGCCACGACCAGCGACGCGCCCGGCTTTCTGCGCACGGCCTCGACGGGATGCTCGTCCATGCCGATCTGCTCGGGCGCGTCGACGAGCTCGACGGGCGCAGCACCGGCCGCGTCCGCCGGGGAGGCGTCGAGGAGGGACTGCATCCGGTCACGAGGACCCACCAGCAACAACGGCATCGCGACCCCGGAGCGGGCCTGCAGGGCTCCCCGCAGGGGCGCATGGGGAGCGTGATCGCCCCCCATCAAGTCGACGGCGATGGCCATCAGGCGCTCAGCCCCTTTCCGTGGGGACCGGCTGACCGGCTCGCTCGGATGGCAGGGCTGCCACCACGAAGAGCCCGCGGAAGACCTCGTCGGTACCGCAACGACTGACCACGTCGATCAGATGCGTGTGGGAGCGAGAGCGCGTCAGCTCGGCTCGGGCCAGGACCTCCTCCCCCACCCGCACCGGCCGCACGAAGCGCACCCGTGCCGAACCCGTCACCACCACGTCGGCATCGACCAGCGCGACAGCCAGGGAGTTGGCCTGCGCGAAGAGGTAGTGACCGCGCACGATCCCGGTGCGGGCGAAGGCCATCTCGGGCCCGGTGCGGAGCGTCGACAGGCCCCAGCGCCCCAGGCGGAGCTCCACCAGCTCCCCGATCACCTCGCTGGTGTACAGCGACCGGGGCTGGGTGACCCGTTCCTCGGCCAGACGGCGCGTGCGCTCTCGCATCTCCGGGATGCCCAACCGCAGCCGGTCCAGGCGCACCGTGGGCACGCTGACGCCCAGCCGACGTGCCAGCTCGCGATCGGTCAGGAAGGGCTCCTCGAGCAGGAGCTGGCGCAGCCGCTCCAGGCGCTTCTCTATGACCTGATTTGATGACCTGCTCATACAAAAACCCTAAGAAGAAGCCCTCGCGCTCCAGGCGAGGGCCGTCCGGCATCAGATGGGCCGCTTCAAGCCTCTTCGGCAGGCGGCAGGTACTGCCGACCGTCGTAGGTGCCGCAGTGCGGGCAGACGTGGTGCGGCAGCCGCAGCCGGTGGCAGCGCGGGCACTCCGACAGATTGGGCAGTGCCAGGCGCCAGTGGGACCGGCGCGTCCGGGTGCGAGCCTTGGAAAAGCGCCGCTTGGGATTGGCCACCTCGTCGGTCTCCTCTCTCAGCGAGCCTCGCCGTCACCGTTGCGCAACAGCGCTCCAAGGGGAGCCCATCGCGCGTCGGGCTCGTCGTCCGTGCAGGTGCAGGGCCCTTCGTTGAGGTTGCGCCCGCAGCGGGGACAGAGCCCCTTGCAGTCATCCCGGCAGATACGCTTCATCGGCAACGCCAGCTGCAACGTCTCCCGGATGGCATCCGTCAGGTCGAGGACATCCCCCGAGTACCAGTTGGCCACGTCCTCGCCCTCGGGCTGGCTCGCCCGCAGACGCTCCGGGTAGTACATCTCCTCCATCTCGGGCTCGAGGGCGTACCGAAAAGCAGCCAGGCACCGCGTGCACGCCGACTCGCACTCGCAGTGCAGCCGAGCCTTGACCAAAAACCCCTTGCCCACGTTGGTGACGGTCCCCGTGACCTGCACGGGGCCGCACGTCACCGCGCCGCCCGCCAGCTCCAGCAGCGGCGGCGGGCTTGTGCCCTCGACCGGGAGCTGAGCCCCTCGCTGCTCCCGGATCGCACGGATGTTGACTTGCACGGCTGTGGCGCCACCTCGCCCATTATAGTGAGGCCCCAAAAGCCCGTCAAGAAAGGCCACGGAGCCTGGCTCGTATACATCCCACGGAGCGCCCCGCGCACGAAGGCGAGGTCGAGGCGTCTGCCATGGGTTGGAGATCCCGCCACCTGCGCCCTGAGCTCACCACCTATCTGATCGGCGCCGCGCTCAGCGCCTTCGCGGTGCTGGTCGTCGTCGCCGCCGCGGACGCCTTCGAGGCCAGCCTCTTCGGGTTGCGTCTCTGGTTCGACGCGGTCTTGCCCGCCCTCTTGCCCTTCTTCGTCCTGTCGGAGGTGCTGGCGGCCTACGGGGTCATCCACTTCGTGGCGGTCCTCCTCGAGCCGCTCATGCGCCCCGTCTTCAACATCCCCGGAGCCGGGGGGTTTGCCTTCGCCATGGGGCTGGTCAGCGGCTACCCGCTGGGGGCCATCATCACGGCTCGCCTCTGTCGGGAGCGGCTGATCAACGCGGTCGAAGGCGAGCGCCTGGTCTCGCTGGCCAACACCGCCGATCCCCTCTTCATGGCCGGTGTGGTGGCAGCGGGCTTCTTCGCGATTCCCGAGGCCGGCGGCATCCTCACGGCCTCGCACTACCTCGCCGTCCTCGTCGTCGGGTGGATCGGGGCCTTCCACGACCGCCACGCCCCGGCCACTCCGGCCCTGGAGGCCCACTCCCGAGAGCCGCTGCTGCGCCGGGCGGCTACGGCCATGGTCAAGGCCCGTCTCAGCGACGGCCGGCCCTTCGGTCAGGTCCTGGGCGACGCCGTGAAGACCTCCATGGTCAGCATGCTCCTGGTCGGCGGCACCATCATGCTCTTCTCGGTGCTGCTACAGGTACTGGAGCAACTGGGCGTGGTGCCGCTCGTGGGGCGGCTGGCCGCATCCGTCCTGGGGCTGGTGGGCCTGGAGCCGTCGCTGGCGGAGGCTACGGTACGTGGGCTGCTGGAGATCACCAACGGCTCCCAGGCCGCCTCGCAGGCACAGGCCTCCCTGTCGGCCCGCCTCGCCGTGGCCAGCTTCGTCATCGGCTGGGCCGGCGCATCGGTGCACGCCCAGGTGGCCGCGGTCACCGAAAAGACCGGCATCCGCATGGGCCCCTACATCCGCGCCCGGCTGCTCCACGGACTGCTGGCGGCCCTCTTCACCCTTGCCATGGTGGCCCTCGATCTCGGTCCCCGCCTGCCGACGCTGGCCCTGCCCCACGGCACCGACGGCGGCAGCGCCTGGTCCCTGGCCACCCTGGTCTGGCGCACCCGGTTGGGGCTGCTCTTCGTGGGATTGACGCTGGTCGGGCTCGCCGCCGGCAGCGCCGTGCGGCAGGCCGCACGGCTGGTCACCGCCCCCTGGGGCCTGCGACGCTAGCCGTCGGCCGACGGCAGCTCGGACCCGGCCGCCGCCTCGGTGGTGGGCTGCTGGCCGACGGCGCCCTCCTGCAGGCGTCGGGCCAGCTCCTCACGGCCACGCTGCACCTGGAGCAGGTGTCGCTCGATCTCGCCCAGCGTCTTCTCCAGGGCCTGCTGCACCATCAGCAGCACCGAGTCGGCGTACTGGTTGGCACCGGCCTCCAGCTCGGCGGCCCGCCGGCGGTAGGACTCGAGCAGCTGCTCGCCCTCCTCCCGGGCCTGGCGCAGCACCTCGCTCTCTCGCACGAGGCGGGAGGCGTACTCCTCGGCCCGGGCGACGATGCGGTCGGCCTCCTCTTGCCCCTCCTGCAGCAGGGCGTCCCGGCGCGCCAGGAGCTCCGATGCCTGGCGAAGCTCCTCGGGCAGGGCCCGCCGGATGCGCTCGATGAGCTCCAGCGCCTCATCGGCCCGGATCACGGCGCGCCCGCCCAGGGGCAGGGTCGGCGCCGAGGCGATGAGGTGCTCCAGGCGCTCCAGGAGCAGCTGGACCGTCACCGTCCGGGTCGCCGTCGACGGGCTGGAAGAGAGGGACGGGTCGGATGAACTCATCTCGACGCTTCGCCGCCCTCTCCTGGCGTTGTCGGGCCCGGCGACGGGCGCGCCGGCCCGGCGCCCCGTGCCGCCAGGCGCTCTCGCAGTCGTGTCGCTGCACCGGGTGGCACCCATCGGCTCACGTCGCCGCCGAAGGCCGCCACCTCCTTGACCAGGCTGGAGCTGACGAAGGCGTACTCGCTGGACGTCATGATGAAGACGGTCTCCACCCGGCTGTCCAGGTGGCGGTTCATGGTGGCCAGGACGAACTCGTACTCGAAGTCGGAGACCGCCCGCAGCCCACGCACGATGGCCCTGGCGTGCCGGGAGGCCGCGTACTCCACCACCAGCCCGGAGAACGCCTCGCATCGCACATTGGCGTAGGGGCGGCACGCCTCCTCCAGCATCGCCAGCCGCTCCTCCACCGTGAAGAGGGCCCGCTTGGCGGGGTTCTGCAGGACGGCCACGTAGAGGAGGTCGAAGAGCCTGGAGGCCCGAGCGACGATGTCGAGATGCCCGTACGTGACCGGGTCGAAGCTGCCCGGGTAGACCGCCACCGTCACGCGTCGTCCTCCTCGTCTGCGGCCGTCATGATGGTCACCTGGGTCTCCCCGAAAGGTACCTGACGCCCGATGCGCCACCCCTCCGGGGCCGATGGCTGCTCGCGGGCGCTGTGCTGCACCACCAGGAGCCCGCCCTCCCGCACGATGCCGGCGGCCGCCACCTGTCGCACCGTCGCCTCGACGAGGCCCTGCCCGTAGGGCGGGTCGGCAAAGACCACGTCGAAGCGCTCGCCCCGTTGCGCCAGCTCCGACAGGGCCCGCTCCACCGGCTGGTGACGCACGTCGGCGCTCCCTGCCAGACCGGTGCGCTCGAGGTTGGTCAACAGCGCTTGCACGGCCCGCCGGTCCTGCTCGACGAAGACGACCCGGCGAGCGCCCCTCGACAGGGCCTCGATGCCGACGGCTCCCGATCCGGCGAAGAGGTCGAGCCAGTCGCGCTCCGCCGTCCAACCGACCAGGATGTCCATCAACGACTGGCGCACCCGGTCGGTGGTGGGACGCACCTGGCGCCCCCTGGGCGCGATCAGGGTGCGTCCCTTGGCGATGCCGGCGATGACCCGCACCTCGACTCCCTCACGCACCCTGCCGCAACACGTAGACGGCACCCAGCGCGCCGGGGCCGGCGTGGGAGCTGATGGTCGCCCCCAACGTCGTCACCATGACCTCGTCGAAGCGTGCCCGCTGCAGGATCTGCTCCTTGAGGGCCTCGGCCTCGTCTGCCGCATCCGCATGGACGATGCCCAGCCACTCGCCCTGGCCCCCGGTCTGCTCGGCCACGATCTCGGCGATCCGCTCGAGCGAGCGGGCTCGTCCACGCACGCGCTCGACGGGGCTGACCACGCCGTCCTCGAAGGACATGACGGGCTTGAGCTGCAGGATGCCCCCCACGAACGCGGTAGCCCGGCCGATGCGGCCGTTCTTCCAAAGGTAATCGAGGGTCGCCACCGTGAAGTGGATGCGCATGCGCTTCTCCAAGGCCTCGAGCCGGCGCACGACGGCCTCGAGAGGCTCCCCCGAGTCCACGGCCCGAACCGCCTCACGCACCATGAGCCCCTCGCCCATGCTCACCCGCCGGGTGTCGATGACCCTCACGGGCACCTTCTCAAACTGTCTCGCCGCCATGACGGCCGACTGGTACGTGGCCGAGATCTCGGAGGAGGCGTGGATGGAGAGGATGGCCTCCGTCTCGCCCTGGCTTGCCACCTCCTCGTAGGCGGCCAGGAAGTCGGCCGGCGAGGGGTGCGACGTGCGGGGCAAGACGCCCTCGTCGAAGCCCTGGCGCAGCATGCGTATGTACTCCTCATGGGTCACGTCGACGCCGTCGCGGTAGCTTTGATCCTTGAAGAGCACGTGCAGCGGCACGACCCGCACCCGTAGCTGCTCCACCCATGACCGCGGGAGGTCGGCCATGCTGTCCGTCACGATCTTGATGCGCCGTCCGCTCTGGTCCACGCTGTCCGCTCCTTCCGTGGTGCGAGCTCGTCGTCTGTCGAGGCCTTCACTCGGCCGATAGCAGGTAGAAGAACAGGGGTTGCCCTCCGTAGTAGACCTCCAGCTCGATGCCCGGGAAGGTGGCGCGCAGGGCCTCGGCCAGGCTTTCGGCCTCCTCCCGCGTCACCCCGTGGCCCCAGTAGAGGGTGAGCAGGCTGCGCCCGTCGCTCAACAGGTGCTGGGCCACCTCCTTGGTCACCGCGGCGACGTCTCGGCCCACCGAGACCAGCTCGCCGCCCGCCAGTCCCACGATGTCGCCCGCGTGGATGTCCCGATCCCCAAACCGGGAGTCGCGGATGGCATAGGTTACCTCCCCGCTGGCCACGCCGGCGCAAGCCTTCTCCATCTGCTGGGCGTTGGCGTCGAGGCTCTCGTTCTCCCGAAAGGCCAGGGCGGCGGCCAGCCCCTCCGGCATTGTCCTGGAGGGGACCACCCTCACCGGCTTCTCCGAGATCTCCGCCACCTGGCGGGCCGTCATCAAGACGTTCTTGTTGTTGGGCAACAGCACCACGCTGCGGGCGGCGGTGCGACGGACCGACTCCATCAGCTCCTCGATGCTGGGGTTCATGGTCTGGCCGCCGTCGACGATCTCGTCGACGCCCAGGCTGCGGAAGATACGGGCCAGCCCCTCGCCGCTCACCACCGCGACGACGCCGACCTCACGCTCCGTGGCGGGTGCACGCGTGGCCGTCAGCAGGCTGGCCGGAGGCGTGACCACGGCCGGGGCCGCCGCAGGGGACGGATGGGAGTTGCCCGACGGCGCGACCACGGCCGTCGAGCGTCCGCCGCTCGCTCGCACGCGCAGCGGCTCCACCGTACCGCCCCGGCGTGCCTGGGCGGACGTGGCGTGAGGCGCGCGCTGGCGGGCCCCCTGCGAGGTCGCCTTGCGGGCCGCCTGGCGGTTTTGCTCCTGCATGTTGTTGATGGAGATGGCCAACAGCTCGCCCCACCGCAACCCGATCTCCAGGGCCTGGCCCGGATGGTTGGTGTGGACGTGCACCTTGACCAGATCGGGGTCGCCGACCACCAACAGCGAGTCGCCCAGGTCCTGCAACGCCTGTCGGAGCAACTCCTGGGGGATGGACCGGCCGCGCACGAGGAACTCGGTGCAGTACCGAAACGTGACGTCGGTCTCGGAAATGCCCCCGTGGCCCGGCATCTCCGCGACGGACACGACATGGCCGTCACGGGACGCGGCCCCGGCGGGTACGGCCGCGGGCTCGAGCTCCACCTCACCCCGAGCCGCCCGCACCGCGGCCTCCAACAGCACGACCAGGCCCCGCCCGCCGGCGTCGACCACCCCTGCCTGCGCCAACGCGGGCAGCTGGCGGGGGGTCTGCGCCAGCGCGGCGCGGGCTCCTTCCAGCGCCGCCTCCAGTACCTCCGGGATGCGAGCGGCAGGCCGGCGGTGGACCAGCCTCTCGGCCGATCGGGCGG
>Ga0207873_1003067_pt1 | contig 12684 bp, 12 predicted proteins | sample BGWIniCompost_FD_187373 | JGI IMG/M metagenome (GOLD analysis project Ga0207873, IMG submission 187373) | Cellulose adapted compost microbial communities from Newby Island Compost Facility, Milpitas, CA, USA - BGW Initial Compost (SPAdes)... ... | reverse complement strand
GATCGCCGAGGGGCGCGCGATCGCGACCGTGGCGATGGGCGACGCGGGCGGCCGGGCGCGCGCGGGCGAGGGCGCGATCACCTGGCGGCGCGCCGGCTCGGACTACGTGCTCGCGGGCCGCGACGGCTTCGTGCTGGACGGCGCGAGCGCGGACCTCGTCGTCGTCGCCGCGCGCGCGGCAGCGGAAGGCGGGCCGCTCGCCCTGTTCGCCGTGCCGGGCGCGGCGGCCGGCGTCGAGCGGCGCGCGCTCGCGACCATGGATCCGACGCGCCGCTTCGCGGCCCTCGAGCTGAACGACGTGCGGGTGCCGGCCGCGGCGCGGATCGGCGACGAGACGGCCGGCGCCGCCTGCCTCGAGCGGGCGCTCGACCTCGCCGCGGTGGCGCTCGCCGCCGAGCAGACCGGCGGCGCCCAGCGCTGCCTCGATCTCGCGGTCGCCCACGCGCGGGAGCGCGTCCAGTTCGGGCGCCCGATCGGCTCGTTCCAGGCGATCAAGCACAAGTGCGCGGACATGATGGTGCAGGTCGAGACCGCCCGTTCGGCCGCCTGGTACGCGGGCTGCGCCGCCGCCGAGGAGCACGACGATCTGCCGCGCACCGCCTCGCTGGCCAAGGCCTGGTGCTCCGAGGCGTACTTCCGCTGCGCCGCCGACGCGCTCCAGATCCACGGCGGCGTCGGCTTCACCTGGGAGTACGACGTGCACCTCCATCTCAAGCGCGCGCGCTCGATGGAGGCCTGGCTGGGGACGCCCGCCTGGCACCGCGAGCGCGTGGCGCGCGCGATCGGGCTGGACGAGGGCGGCGGCGCGTGAGCCCGCGGGAGGCCCGGACGTGATCACGATCGACCTCTCGGGCCGGGTCGCGATCGTCACCGGCGGCGGGCGCGGCGTGGGGCTCGGGATCAGCGAGCGCCTGCTCGAGGCGGGCGCCGACGTGGTGGTGTGCAGCCGCAACGAGCCCGAGGCGCTGCCCGAGGCCGGCGGCCGGCGCGCCCGCTTCGTGGCGGCCGACGTGCGCGACGTCGAGCAGATCGCGCGCGCGATCGCCTTCGTGCGCGAGCAGTACGGGCGCCTCGACGTGCTCGTGAACAACGCGGGCGGCTCGCCTCCCGCGCCCGCGGCCACCGCGTCGCCGCGCTTCTCGGAGAAGATCGTGGCGCTCAACCTGATGGCGCCGCTCCACTTCGCGCAGCAGGCCAACGCCGTGATGCAGGAGCAGCCCGAGGGCGGGGTGATCGTCAACATCGCGAGCGTGTCGGGGCTGCGCCCGTCGCCCGACACGGCCGCCTACGGGGCCGCCAAGGCGGGCCTGCTCGCGCTCACCCGCACGCTCGCGATGGAGTGGGCGCCGAAGGTGCGCGTGAACGCGGTCGCCGCCGGCATGATCCTCACCGAGCAGGCCGAGCTGTTCTACGGCGACGCGCAGGCCCAGGCGCGCGTGGCCGCGACCGTGCCGCTCGGCCGGCTCGGCACCCCGCGCGACGTGGGCGACGCCTGCGTGTTCCTCGCCTCGCCGCTCGCCAGCTACGTGAGCGGCGCCGCGCTGGTGCTCGACGGCGGCGGCGAGCGGCCGCCGTTCCTGGCCGCGGTGCGCGGCGAGCCGTAGCGCGCAGGATCGCCCGAGCCGCTTCGCGCCGCCGGCGCAGCGCCGCTGCTTTCCGTGGCGAGCGTCGTGAGGCTGCGGGTGGCGGGCGAGGCGCCGTTCGAGGCCGTGCGCCCGCGGCGCGGCTCAGGCCGAGATCTCCCAGCGCATCGGCGCGCGCTTGATCCCGCCCACGAAGCTCGAACGCACGCGCTCGACCGGCCCAGACGGCTCGGCGTGGCGCAGCCGCGTGCGCAGGGCGTCGAACAGGCAGCGCAGCTCGAGCCGAGCGAGGTGCGCACCCAGGCACGAGTGCTCGCCGATGCCGAACGACAGGTGGCGGTTGGGGCGCCGGTCGATGCGGAAGCGGTCGCCGTCCGGGAACACCTCCTCGTCGCGGTTCGCCGAGGGGTAGAACATGCAGACGGACTCGCCCGCCCGGATCGTGCGCCCGCGCAGCTCGTAGTCGCGCGCGGCGGTCCGGCAGAACTGGATCACCGGGCACACCCAGCGCAGGATCTCCTCCACCGCGGTGTCGAGCAGGCCGCGGTCGCGCTGCAGCGCCTGCCACTGGTCGGGATGCTCGAGCAGGGCGAGCAGGCCGCCGGTCATCGCGTTGCGAACCGTCTCGTTGCCGGCCACCACCATCGTGAAGTAGTAGGAGAGCAGCTCCAGGGGCTCGAGCAGGCGTCCGTCCACGGTTCCGTTGGCGATCACGCTCACCAGGTCGTCGCGGGGGTGCGCGCGCCGGTCGCGCGACATCGCGTCGAAGTACTGGAACAGCTCGAGGCGTGCGACGTCCGCGGTCCGCTCGGTCGTTCCCTCGCGGTGGAACTCGGGGTCCTCGGGCGCCACCACCTCGTTGGTCCAGCGGAACAGGCGCTCGTGGTCCTCTTCCGGCACGCCGAGCAGCTCCGCGATCACCGTGATCGCGATGGGCGCCGCGATGTCGCGCACGAAGTCGCCTTCGCGCAGCCCGGCGGCCTCGTCGAGCACGGCGTGCGTGATCGCCTCCACCCGCGCGGTGAGCGGCCGCACCTTGCGCGGGGTCAGGCGCCGGCTCGTGATCTCGCGGTACTTCGCGTGCTCGGGCGGATCCATGCTCGCGAGGTGCCGGAGCTGGGTCGTGGCCGGCGGGGGCACGCGGGTCGTGAAGACGGCGAAGCGCGGCTCGCTGCGCCAGATCTCGGGCTGCTTGGAGATCTCCACGATGTCGGCGTGCTTGGTGATCGCCCAGAACGGCTCGAAGTCGGGCTGCTCGATCCAGGCCACCGGCTCGTGGCGCCGCAGCCAGGCCCAGTCCTCCCAGGGATAGCCTTCGCGCTCGTAGCGCTCGGCGCTGACGACGTCGGGCAGACGCGTGGGAACGCGAGCCGGCTGACTCATGAGTGCGCTCCAGGGGTGGCAGGGTCCAGGGGTCGCGGCATGGTAGGCGACTCCATCGGCAGGTTCCGCCCGAAACCCGACATCGATCTGCAGTCGGTCGCCGCACGTGAGCGACGCGTCACGCCGCACATGGCCGCGCGTTCCGACCGCCCGCAGGCGCGGTGACCGGGAGTCACGGTGTGGAGTTGCGCATGGCCCAGCCCGCCGGCGCCCGCGCGAGCGCGGACCGGCGGCCGGAGCGCGACCGGTCGCGCTCCGGCGCATGGGACCGGTGGGCGGCGGGCTCAGACCTTCGCGATCACCTCGTCGGCGTAGCGCCGCATGGCGTCGCGCTTCTGGGCGATCGTGGAGCGCGGCCCGATCGTGTAGGCGAACGGCCAGGCCGTCGTCGAGGTGACGCCCAGCTCCTGCTCCAGCCGGCGCAGCAGGGCCGGGTCGGGCGGCACGACGAGCGGCACGATCGTCTCGAAGGGGAGGTGGCCGCGACCCGCCTTCTCGCGGTGCGCGCGCAGGCGGCCGAGGAGCTGGGGCAGCTCGTCGGGGTGGTGGCCGGTGCCGATCCAGCCCTCGCCCAGGCGGGCGGCGCGACGCAGCGCCGCGTCGCTCGTGCCGCCGATCCAGATCGGCGGCGGCGCGGGCGGGGCGGGGCTCATCTGGAAACGGCCCAGGTCGAAGAAGCGGCCGCGGTGCTCGACCGGCTCGCCGGTCCAGGCCTTGCGCAGCACCTCGATCGCCTCGTCGAAGCGCCGCCCGCGCGTTTCGAAGTCGACGCGGAGCGCGTCGTACTCCTCGCGGATCCAGCCGGCGCCCGCGCCCAGCGCCACGCGCCCGCCCGAGAGCAGCGCGGCCGTGCCGACCTGCTTGGCGACCTCGAGCGGGTGCCGCAGCGGCAGGATGTAGACCATCGTCGCGAAGCGGAGCCGCGTGGTGACGGCCGCCATGGCGGCGATCGTGGTGAAGGCGTCGGGGAAGGGCGTCGTGCCGTCGAACGCGGGCTTGCCGTCGGGCGCGTACGGGTAGCGCGACCGGAGCTCGCCGGGGAAGAACAGGTGGTCCGAGACGAGGACGCCGTGGAAGCCGGCCTCCTCGGCGGCGCGCGCGATGTCGAGGAGCTGCTCGGGCTCGCTGAAGGACACCACCTGCCAGAACTTCATGGCTCCTCCTCGCGGCGCGCGGGCGGCGAAGGGACGCCGGCCCCGGCGCCCGCCCTTCAGGCCGGGTAGTAGCGCGCGATCATGTCGATCACGCAGCCCGGCTTCTCGCTGCCCTCGATCTCGACGGTCACGCGGAACTTCGCCTGCACCGAGCCGTCCTTCTGCGGCGCGGCCTCGAGCAGCTCGGCGCCCGCGCGGATGCGCGAGCCCACCGGCACGGGCGCCGGGAAGCGCAGCCGGTCGGCGCCGTAGTTCACGCCCATCGAGATCCCTTCCACGCGCAGGATCTGGGGCAGGAAGTAGCTGACCAGCGACTGGGTGAGATAGCCGTGCGCGATGCAGCGGCCGAATGGTCCCTTGCTCGCCCGCTCCGGGTCGACGTGGATCCACTGATGGTCGCCCGTGGCGTCGGCGAACTTGTCGATGCGCTCCTGGTCGATCTCCAGCCAGTCGCTGTAGCCGAGATGGCGGCCGACGGCGGAGGTCAGCTCCTGGAGGTTCGCGAAGACGGTGGGCATGGGGACTCCTACGGGTGCTGGCTGCTGACGGAGACCACCTCGCCGGTCATGTAGGAGGCGAGGTCGCTGGCGAGGAACACGATCACGCCGGCCACCTCGTCGGGCGTGGCGGCGCGGCCGAAGGCCTCCCGCTTCTCGAGCTCGGCGAGCAGGCCGGGCGGCGTGACCTTGGCCAGGAACTCGTGCATGGCGAGGCTCGGCGCGACGGCGTTCACGCGCACGCCCGCCGGCGCCGCCTCCATCGCGACGCAGCGGGTGAAGGCCATGACGCCCGCCTTGGCCGCCGCGTAGTGCGACTGGCCCTCCTGGGCCCGCCAGCCCAGCACCGAGGCGTTGTTCACGATCGCGCCGCGCCGGCGCGCCAGCATGTGGGGCAGCACCGCGCGCGTGACGCGCATCGTGCCGGTGAGCGTCACGTCGAGCACCTTGTGCCACTGCTCGTCCGTCATGTCCACGAGCTTGGCGTAGCCGCCCAGACCCGCGTTGTTCACCAGCACGTCGATGTGGCCGAGCTCGGCCAGGGCGCGCTCCACGAGCGCGTCCACCTGCTCCTGCTTCGTGACGTCGCACGGCGCGGTCGCGGGCCGCGCGCCGGTCTCCGCCTCGAGCCGGTCGGCGGCCTCGCGCAGGCGCCGCTCGTGCAGGTCCGAGATCAGCAGGCGCGCGCCCGCCTCGGCGCAGCGGCGCGCGGCCGCGAAGCCGATGCCGGTGCCCGCGGCCGCGGTGACGACCACGGTGCGGCCCTCGAGCAGCCCGGCGCCGCGCGTCGCGCTCACCGGGGCTCCTTCGGGAGCCCGAGCGCGCGCTCCGCGATCAGGTTGCGCTGGATCTGGTTCGAGCCCGCGTAGATGGTGTCCGCGCGGCTGAACAGGAACAGGCGCTGGAGGCGCGTGAGCTGGTAGGGCGGGGCCTCGGCCAGCTCCGCGTCGAGGCCGAGCACGTCCATCGCGAGCTTGCCGAGCCGGCGGTGCCAGCTGGCCCAGAACAGCTTGGTGATCATCGCCTCGCGGGCGAGCTCGGGCCGCTCGGCCCGCGAGAGCATGCGCAGCGCGTTGTAGCGCTGGATCTGGAGCCCCATCCACGCGTGCGCGATGCGCTGGCGCACGAGCGGGTCGGCGGCCGCGCCGTTGCGCCGGGCGGCCGCGATCACGGCGTCGAGCTCGTTCTGGAACTGGAGCTGCTGGCCCAGCGTCGAGGCGCCGCGCTCGAAGGCGAGCGTGCCCATCGCCACCTTCCAGCCCTCGCCCGGCCGGCCCACCACGTTGTCGGCCGCCGTGCGCGCGCCGTCGAAGAACACCTCGCTGAACTCGCTGTCGCCCGTGATCTGGACGATCGGGCGCACCTCGATGCCGGGCTGCTTCATCGGCACCAGCAGGTACGACAAGCCATGGTGTCGCTGGGAGCCCGGCTCGGTGCGGCACAGCACGAAGCACCAGTCGGCCCACTGCGCCCACGAGGTCCAGACCTTCTGGCCCTCGATGATCCACTCGCCGCCCTCGAGCCGCGCGCGCGTCTGCACGTTGGCGAGGTCGGAGCCGGCGTTGGGCTCCGAGTAGCCCTGGCACCAGATCGTCTCGCCGCGCGCGATCCCGGGCAGGAAGCGCTGCTTCTGCTCGTCGCTGCCGAACGCGATCAGGGTGGGCGCGAGCAGCCCCTCGCCGATGTGGCCGAGCCGGCCCGGCCCGCCGGCGCGCGCGTACTCCTCGTGCCAGATCACCTGCTGGATCAGCGACGCGCCGCGCCCGCCCGCCTCGCGCGGCCAGCCGAGCCCGATCCAGCCCGCCTCGCCGAGCCGTCGCTCCCAGGCGCGGCGCTCCTCGATCATCGCGTGCTCGTCGCCCGGACCGCCGCGCCCGCGCAGCGCCGCGAACGGGCCGGTCAGGTTGGCGGCGAGCCACGCTTGCACCTCGCGGCGAAACGCCTCGTCCTCGTCCGAGAAGCGCAGCTGCACACGGACTCCCGTCGCCACCGGTCGCGCGGGTGGGGCGCGGCCCGCCGGCGCGCGCTGCGGCGCGGAGGGCTGGCGGCGCCGGTATTATGATACGCTGCGTCTCGTATGCAAGGAGGCCCGCCGTGAGCGCCCCGACCGCCGACGCCGAGCTGCCCTTCGCGGCCCGCACGATCCCCGCGCTCGCCCTCGAGGCGGCCGAGCGCTTCGGCGACGCGCCGTTCCTGGAGGAGGCGCCGGTGCGGCTCGGCTTCGCGGCGTTCGCCGAGCAGGCGCTGCGCGCGGCGCGCGCGTTCCTGGCCGCCGGCGTCGAGCCCGGCGACCGGGTGGCGCTGTGGGCGCCCAACATCTGGGAGTGGCCGGTCGTCGCGGTCGGCCTCCAGGCGGCGGGCGGCGTGCTCGTCCCGCTCAGCACGCGCTTCAAGGGCCGCGAGGCCGGCTTCGTGCTGCGCAAGAGCCGCGCGCGCGTGCTCGTCACGATGGGCGGGAGCTTCCTCGGCATGGACTACGTGGCGGCGCTGCGCGACGAGGAGCTGCCCGCGCTCGAACGGATCGTCGCGCTGCGCGAGCCCGCCGCGGGCGCGCAGCCCTGGGAGGCGTTCCTCGCCGCCGGCGAGGCGGTGAACGAAGGCGCGGCGCTCGAGCGTGCGCGCGCCGTCCGCCCCGACGACCTCTCGGACCTGCTCTTCACCTCGGGCACCACCGGCCAGCCCAAGGGCGTGATGACCGCGCACGAGCAGAACCTGCGCGCGTTCGCGGAGTGGAGCGGCGTGGTGGGGCTGCGCGCCGGCGACCGCTACCTGGTCGTGAACCCGTTCTTCCACTCCTTCGGCTACAAGGCGGGCTGGCTCGCCTGCCTGATGCGCGGCGCGACCGTGCTGCCGCACGCGGTCTTCGACGCTTCCGCGGTGCTCGAGCGGCTCGGCCGCGAGCGGATCTCGGTGCTGCCCGGGCCGCCCTCGCTCTACCAGTCGCTGCTCGCGCACCCCGACCTTCGGCGCGCCGATCTCTCCTCGCTGCGGCTCGCCGTGACCGGCGCCGCGCCGGTGCCCGTCGAGCTGATCCGCCGCATGCGCGAGGAGCTGGGCTTCGAGACCGTGATCACCGCCTACGGCCTCACCGAGTGCTGCGGCATGGTGTCGATCTGCCGCCCCGAGGACGACGCCGAGACGATCTCGCGCACCTCGGGCCGCGCGATCCCCGGCATCGAGGTGCGCTGCGTGGACGCCGACGGCAAGGAGGTGCCGCGCGGCACGCCCGGCGAGGTGGTCGTGCGCGGCTACAACGTGATGCGCGGCTACTTCGAGGAGCCCGAGGAGACCGCGAAGACGATCGACGCGGACGGCTGGCTCCACACCGGCGACGTCGCGGTGATGGACGAGCGCGGCTACCTGCGCATCACCGACCGGCTCAAGGACATGTTCATCGTGGGCGGCTTCAACTGCTACCCGGCCGAGATCGAGAACCTGATGTACGGGAGCGGCTGGTTCGCGGCGGTCGCCGTGGTGGGCGTGCCCGACGAGCGGCTCGGCGAGGTGGGCATGGCCTGGGTCGTGCCCGCGCCCGGGCGCTCGTTCACGCCCGAGGACGTGATCGCCTGGTGCCGGGCGAACATGGCCAACTACAAGGTGCCGCGCCGGGTCGAGATCGTGGACGCGCTGCCGGTGAACGCGAGCGGCAAGGTGATGAAGTACGTGCTGCGCGAGCGGGCCCGCGCCACGGCTTGAGCGCGCGGCCAACCACGCGCCCGGCGTGGTGGGGCGCGTCGCCGGCGCTGGCCGCGATCGCCTGGCCGCTTCCGCTCCCGAGCGGAGGCTCGTGGTGCGGCCGCCGCGCGCGGCCGCTCAGCGCGGCCGGCCGGCGCGGCGCACGCCCTCGAGCGCCATCTCCACCATCGGGTCCACGAGCTTGGGCTGGATGCGCCGGCCGGTGAAGAACAGGCGCACCGCGATCGGGCCCACGATGAGGTCCGCGGCGAGGTCGAGGTCGAGGCCGGGCGCCAGCTCGCCGCGCTTCTGCGCGCGCTCGAGCGCGGCCACCAGCGGGCGGCGCCGCTGGCGCAGCACGGGGTCGAGCAGCTCGGAGAGCTGCGGGTTGTGGCGGCGCTCGCCGGCCAGGCTGGGCAGCACGGCCGCCAGCGGCGTCTCGTTGAACAGCTGCAGGTAGTGGCGCAGCATCGCGCGCAGGTCGTCGGCGAGGCTGCCGGTGTCCACGTCCTCGAGCTGCGGCAGCTCGTGGAACGCCTCGATCACCAGCGGCAGCTTCGAGGGCCAGCGCCGGTAGATGGTGGCCTTGCCGACACCAGCGCGTGACGCCACGCCTTCGACGGTGAGCCCCGAGAAGCCCACCTCGCCGAGCAGCTCCAGGGTCGCGCGCAGGATCGCCCGATGGGCCTCGTGGCTGCGCGGCCGTCCGGCATTCGATCCGCTCTGCGGGTTCGCCACCATCGCGCCTCGCGGGCCGCTCGACGCGGCCGCGGCCATTACGATACAGTACGTTTCGTTTACGATCACCCCCGACCGCTGCGAGGACCGGGGCGCCACGGGCCCGGCCGTCGCGCGAAGGAGGCCCCGATGGCCAGCGCCCCCGCCCCCACCGCTCCGCCGACCCGCTGGGACCAGGAGGTGGACCTGGTCTGTGTCGGCTCGGGCCTGGGCGGGATCTCGGCGGCGATCGCGGCCCGCGACCGCGGGCTCTCGGTCCTGGTGCTCGAGAAGGCCCCGCGCCTGGGCGGCGTCTCGGGCTTCGGCGGGGGCGAGGTGTTCGTCCCGAACAACCACAAGATGCGCGAGCTCGGGATCGCCGACTCCGACGAGGCCGGCCGCGCCTACTTCCAGTTCCTGTCGGCCGGCTTCGCGGATCCGACCCTGCAGGCCACGCTGCTCGCCCACATGAAGCCGGCCATCGAGTACATGGAGAAGGAGGCCGGCGTCCGCTGGATCGCCGTCGAGGGGCTGCCCGACTATTACTACGCCGACGCGCCCGGCTCGCACCCGGGCGGCCGCTACCTCTCGGTCGACCTGTTCGACGGCAGGTCGCTCGGCGAGTGGCAGGCCCGGACCTACCCGATGACGCCGCACGTGCCGCCCGGCGCGCTCCACCGCGAGATGTACGCCTGGGGCGGGCTCGCCTGCGTGACGCAGTGGGACTACGAGCTGATCGGCCAGCGGCTCGCGAACGACCAGCGCAGCTTCGGGCCCGGTCTGATGGGCTGGTTCGTGAAGGCCGCGATGGTGGACCGCGGGATCCCGGCGCTGGTCTCGGCGCCGGCGCGCAGCCTCGTCGTCGACGGCGGCGCGGTGGTGGGCGTGCGCGCCGAGCACGAGGGCCGCGACCTCTACGTGCGCGCGCGCAAGGGCGTGGTGCTGGCGGTGGGCGGCTACGACTGGAACCGCGAGCTGGCGCGCCAGTACGAGGCGATGCCGGACTGGAACTCCGCCTGTCCGCCCTACCTGCACGGCGACCACCTGGTGATGGCCGGCGAGCTGGGCGCGGCGATCGCGGCGGTGCCGCCCACCGATCTCGCGCTGTTCTACGGCTACCACATCCCGGGCGAGGAATCGGACGGCCACCCGCTGTACCGCTCGTCGTGGGAGTGCGGCTGCCCGCACGCGCTGTGGGTGAACCGCGCGGGCCAGCGCTTCTGCGACGAGTCGTTCTACAAGGACTACCAGCCGCGGCTGCGCACCTGGGACGGCCAGCGCCAGACCATGCCGAACCTGCCGCCGTTCCTGATCTTCGACCAGAACTACCGGGACCGGTATCCGCTCGGCTCCTTCATGCCGGGGCAGCCGCTTCCGTCCGAGCTGGTCGTGCAGGCCGACACGCCGCGGGAGCTGGCCGAGAAGCTCGGGATCGATCCCGACGGCCTCGAGCGCACGCTCGAGCGCTTCAACGAGCACGCCCGCCGCGGCGAGGATCCCGACTTCGGCAAGGGCTCGCGCCCCTGGTCGGTGCGGCTCACCGGCGACCATTCCTACCCGAACCCCTGCGTGGGGCCGGTCGAGCGCCCGCCGTTCTACGGCGTGCGTCTCGTTCCGGTGTCGGTCGGGATCAACTCGCACGGGCTGCGCACGGACGAGCACGCGCGCGTCCTGCACGTGCGCGGGCGGCCGATCCCGGGCCTGTACGCGGTCGGCAACTCGGCGGCGCTCCTCGATCTCGGCGGCGGCTACCAGAGCGGCACGTCCAACATGCGCGCGATCACGTGGGGCTGGATCGCCGGCCGCCACGCCGCCGGCGCCTGAGCGCGCCGTGGCCGAGGCCCGCTACACGACCACCACGCGCGTCCCGCCCGAGCAGGTGTGGGACTTCGTGCAGGACATGGACCGCTGGGCCGAGTTCGTGATGGGCTACCAGACCCACGAGAAGCGCAGCGAGACCGAGTCGGTCTGGACGCTCAAGGGCGATCTCGGCGTGATGTCGCGCACGCTCACCTTCGAGGTGCGGATCACCGAGTGGAACGGGCCCTCGCGGGTGCGCTTCACCCTGCGCGGCCTCAACGAGCCGATGAGCGGGGAGGGCGCCTTCACGATCGAGGCGGTGCCGCCGGGATCGGAGGGCGGACCGGAGGGGAGCGCGGCGCCCGCGCCCGTCCCCGCGGCGCCGCGCAAGGCGGCCCCGCTGCGCTGGCTCGAGGCGCTCGCCCGCCGGCTGCTGCGCTGGATCGGGGGGCGCAGCGAGCGGGCGGCGCCGCCGGCCGCGGGCGCCGCCGCCTCGCGCCTCACCTTCGAGCTGCGCATCGATCCGGGCGGGCCGATGGCGCCCATGGTGAACGCGATGATCAAGCCGCTCATGCTGCCCGCCGCCGAGCAGCTCGCCGACCGCATCCTGGCCCGCCTCGAGGAGGGCCGCGCCGAGGGAGGAGCGTCGCGATGATCCAGTACGACCCCTTCGCGCCCGAGGTGATGGAGGATCCGCACCCGATCTACGCGCGGCTGCGCGAGGAGGCGCCCTGCTACCACATCGAGAAGTGGGACGCGTACGCGCTCTCGCGCTTCGAGGACATCTGGCAGGCCTCGATGGACGCCGAGAACTACACCACCGTCTTCGGCACCACCTCCTCGCAGCTGCTCACCCGCGTGCAGCCGCCTTCGCCGATGATCAACCTGATGGACCCGCCGCAGCACACCCGGCTGCGCTCGCGGATCGCGCGCTTCTTCACGCCCGGCACGGTGCGCCGGCTCGAGCCGCGCATCCAGCAGTTCGTCGACGAGGCGTTCGCGCCCTTCCTCGACCGCGAGGAGGGCGACCTGTTCAACGACTTCGCGGCCAAGGTGTCGGTGAAGGTGGCCTGCGTCGCGAACGGCTTCCCGATGGAGGACGCCGAGATGCTGAACCGCCTCGTGTGGCGCTTCTTCGCCCGCGAGGAGGGCGTCGCGGGCATCACCCCCGACGGGCTGGCGGCGATGGGCGAGATGTTCGCCTACTTCGCCGACCTGATCCGGGCGCGCCGCAAGAAGGGCATCAGCGACGGCTCGGTGATCGACGTGCTGCTGGAGGTGGAGATCGACGGCCGGCGCTTCAGCGACGAGGAGTGCGGCTCGCACCTCTCGATGTTCCTGATCGGCGGCTCCGAGACCTTCCCGAAGGTGTTCTCGAGCGCGATTCACCGGCTCTGGCAGCACCCCGACCAGCGCGCCCGCTGTGCGCGCGACTTCGCGCTGATCCCGGGCGCCTTCCAGGAGACGCTCCGCTACGACATGCCGACCCAGTTCCTGATGCGCACCCTCAAGCGCGACGTGACGCTGCACGGCGTCACGATGCGGACCGGCCGACCGGTGCTGTTCCTGTACCCGTCGGCGAACCGCGACCCGCGCGAGTTCGAGCGGCCGGACGAGTTCGACATCGATCGCCGGCCGCCGCGCATCCTGTCCTTCGGGCACGGCATCCACGCCTGCATCGGGCAGCACTTCGCACGCCTCGAAGGCCGCCTGTGCCTCGAGAAGGTGCTGCGCCACATGCCGGAGTACGAGGTGCAGGAGGACCGCCTGCGCCGCATCCGCACCGAGTTCGTGCAGGGCTGGGAGTCGATGCCGGTGCGCTGGCGGCGCGCGGCGTGAGGCGAGCGGGGCGGCGGGCGCGGCGGGCGCGGCGCG
>Ga0207873_1003065_pt1 | contig 12695 bp, 6 predicted proteins | sample BGWIniCompost_FD_187373 | JGI IMG/M metagenome (GOLD analysis project Ga0207873, IMG submission 187373) | Cellulose adapted compost microbial communities from Newby Island Compost Facility, Milpitas, CA, USA - BGW Initial Compost (SPAdes)... ... | reverse complement strand
GTGTTCGCGATGCGAACCTGCTGCTCGTTGTACCACGGGCTCGAGCTCGTCACCGCGCTCGTCACCGTGACCGCGCCGTTGTCGCCACCGCTTTGCGGCGTCGCGCTCGCCTGGTTGGAGATCGCGCTTTCGCCGCTGGCATTCACCGCCGTCACGACGTAGTAGTAGGTCGTGCCGTTCGTCAGGCCGGTATCCGTGAACGAGGTCCCGCTCACGTTGGTTTGCACGTTCGTGTACGGCCCGCCGCTCGTCGTCGAGCGCTTGACGTTATAGCCGGTTGCGCCCGAGACGGCGTTCCAACTGAGCTGCGCTTGCGCATTACCCGATGCCGCGATCAAACCGGTCGGTGCGCTCGGCACGTCACCCGGAGTGATCTGCAGGAACGCGCTCGTGATGTTCGCGGATGTCAGCGCGTACACACGATTGGCCGTGGCGCTCTGCTGCGGCACGACTTGGCTCTGCGCATTCAACACACCGACGCGCACCGCGCCGTTCGCCGCATTGACTGCTTGCGCGAGCGCGAGCGGCCACGCGTCTGCAGCGGTCTGCGCGGAGGTCACAACCAACGGCTCGGTTGGCCAATACGCATCCTGACCCGTCGTCGTAACCGTGCGGACTTGAACGCGATCGCCGACGACGAGGGTGCGCGGATCGGCCGTCACCGGACCCAAGTCGAACCACTGCGAAGTCGAGGCGGGTCGATGGATGAACGAGCGAGTTGCGCTGTCGGAGGCGCCACCGCCGCTCACGACGAGCGTGACCGTGACGTTGCCCGCGGCTTGCGGCGCGGCCAACGTCAATGTCGCCACGGACGAATTGGCATTCGTCAGCGTGTAGAGACTCGGATTCTGCGAATCCACGCTCCACTGATAGGACAAGTTCGAGCCCGTCGAGCCGCGGCCATCCAGCGTGATCGTGCCCGCGCCCTCGAACTCAGACACGTCGGGATTGAACGCGATGTTCGCGTCGACGGTCGGACCGCCGCCTTGGAACACGACATCGATGCAGCCGTGAAAGCGCTCGTACGTGAAGTAGTTGCGACCCCACTCGGCATAGATGACGTGACGCCCGGTTCGTTGCGGCACGTTGCACCGAGTCTGGAACGTGGCATTGCCGGGATTGGGAATCACATTGGGATTGCCGTTCGGATTGGCATCGTCATAGGTCAGCGTGCAGAAGGGCTGATCCTCGAAGTCGCTGAACGACAGCGGCGTGCCCACCTGGTATTGAAAGTCGGACTTCGTGATCCAGTAGCGGAACTCCTCGGTATCGGAGAAGTGCGGCCCCCACGAGATATCCCAAGTGAATGTCTGCAGCCCAGACGTGATGTTGTTCGTCGGCCAGTTGATCGGCTGGTCCCAGACAGTTGCCGCGCCGTTCCAGGTTTCCGAGTTGAATCCGCAGACGTTCTCGCGCGGACCCACGCCGGCGCGCCCGGTCGTGTGCGTCAACACGCTCATGAAGCTGTAGCCGGCGGTGGGATCCAAGCCGGGTGCGTTGAAGGCATCCCCGCAGACCGGATACTGCGCCGTGCCGTTCCATACCTGATCGGGTTTCGTGATCGCGCCGCAGAACCAGTTGCGCGAGGGTGGATCTGAAATCAATCCGTGACCGAATGCGGTCCCTGCGATGCATGCCAGGAAAAACAACAACAACGATCTCATGACGTTCTTGTTCATGTGCCATCCTCCGTAGCCATCGATTTGCGAGAAGGGCGGCGCGAATGACTTGGCATCCTCGTCCCTTCTTCGCTCCAAGTCCCCCTGCTCGGTTGCTTCAGTCCGTGTGGATCACCTCCGACGCGCTTTGCGAGCTAGTAATGGAAGGCGCAGGGACGTGAGGGCGTCGGCGATGTGCAGCCGAACCGCAGTCCGTGCGATGCGCAGATCCACAGGGATCTCGCAGGCATCACCCTCACGTCCTTGCACCCTCATGGGCAAAGGACTCGTGACAGAAGCACGCACGTCGCCTAAGACGGAGTGTGTGCCGACTGGAAATCTCGCTTGAGGACGCTCGACGCCTGCCGAGCAAAATGAAGATGGGGCTCGAAAGAAAATCTCGCAGCGCTAGAACTGCGAAATACGTATGGAACGATCATGAATCCCCCATTCAAGGTCGTGAAGCCCCCTCCCGACACCTGAACTCGCTCATTTACGCAGAGCTGGGCGCGCGAAGCAACCTCCGCAAAAAAGGATGACTATTCAGGTCGCCAACTCTCCTATTGATAAGTCATCCGGCACTGTCGCTCTGCGGAGACGCTCAACGAAGCATGACGACCGCGGCGCGCAGGCTGCGAAATGCAGTGCCGTCATCAGAAGTTCCTGGCAACGACCAGTAACCTTCCTCGAGCCGAATCCCGATGCGGTTGTGCGGCGCGCAACCTCGCGCCAACTCGAGTGGTCACGAGCGGTCAGAGAGCGTCCAAGGCGCGCAGCTTGGAGGGCTCGAAGTGCAGGGCAAACGAGCCGGACCGTCCCTGGTCCAGCCCGGAACCGATCCGTTCGATCAGTTCATCTCGGCGAACACATCAGCGATGCGCGCAGAAGCCGATGCTGTGCGTCGTCTCGCCCGGTCCGAGAATGTCGTTCCAACCGACGCCCTCGATGGCGACCTGCGTACCGGTCTGCTTCCAATTCACGTTCCACATGTCATAGATACGTCCTGTCGTGGAGAACGTGGCTGCCCAATTGAGCGGCTGGCTCGTGTTGTTCGTCACGAACACGTTGCGGCAGAAGCCCGTGTCCCAGTCGCTCATCGGCGTGATCTGCACCGTCACACCCGGTGAATCGCCGGTCGCGGGCGCTTCGCTCGGGAAGTGAGCGCCGGGCGGTGCGGACGGTCCGGGCTGCACCGGCGGAGGTGTCGGAGGCTCCGGACACGCGAGCGTCAAGTCGACATCCGTGATCGCGATATTCACGACCTGCAGAACCGGTGATTGAACTGCGGGACCGCAGCCGGCCTTCTGTGCACGCACCCGATAGAAGCCGGGTACGACATCCCAACGGTAGTAGCCGTAGATGTTCGTGAGGTCGGGATTGGTGACGTTGATCGCCGGATCCATGATGGACTCGTCGCCATTCACGACCGCGACGAATGGACCGAACGGCGAGTTACTGCGCAATAGCGTCACGGTCGCGCCTTCGATCGCGGCACCGCCAGGCGTGCGCACACGACCGCTCGGATCGATGTACACGAGCGAGTCGCTGCGATTCACCTCGGTCGAGCCCGGGCACTGAACGAACGTGACCAGGCGCGCGAAGTCATGGAACGGCGTGAGCGGCCCCTGGGTCGCGACATAGTTGCCGGAACCGGCTGGGCTCTCCGTCATCGGCTGATGACTCGCATGCACCCAACGGTCGGAGGCTTCAGTCTCGCCCGCGGCATGACCCCAGAAGTTGTAGGTCACGGTCGCATTCGGACACGCAGTCGCTTCGACCTGGAACGTATCCTCCCAGTGCACGAGCGGCGTACCGTCATCGAGGCTGCGGCCACCCGTGTTGGGGCCGCCGCGAACGAGCACGGGCGTGACAGAGAACGAGGTCGTCGCGAGCTGACCGCCGCTGAACTCGCCATTCCAGATTTCGAAGCCCGCTTGAACGGACGTGATCCACCACTCGGGGCGCAGGCACGGCACGGGATCTTTGTCGGCACCGACAAAACGCGCGTCGTTCGGGTCCGCGCGACACGTCAACGTGCGAGCGACGTCGAGGAATGCGCTCGTGTCGCCGACGAGCTCCGTCTGCTGCTGCCCGTTCGGGCGCACGAAAGAAATCACGTTCCAGCGCTTCGGGTTGTCCCAGCTTTGCACCCGCGCTGTCCACACGTCCCACGTGCCGGGAAAGCCGGGGACCGTGATGCCGGTATTCTGCGGGAGCAATTCACCTGCCGGGCGGATCGGGTCACCATCGGGCGTCGGCGCATAACCGCGATGGTGCATCCACACCATGATCTCGGCGCCGTCGTTTTGTCCGGGACTGCTCAACGACTGCGGATTGTTGGGCAGGTACCCGTCCGAGTTCGTGTCCAGCCAGATGTCGTACGCGACGTTGAACACGCCGCCGGAGGCCGGCACCGTGATGCGCCAGTCGGAGTTCAGGCTCGTCACCGAATGCAGTCTCATCGGAAACGGCGCGCCGGGCGTCGAATCTGCGCCGGGGACATCCGCGATGTCGCCCGCGACGGTGCAGTTGCCCCAGTGACAGCCGCGGAAGATCGACGGGTACGCCGCAGGCGCATGAATCTGCACGCCGTTGCTCGCCGGACCCGTACCGGCCCAGTTGCAACCGGGATCGTCCGGATCGGCGTTGAGCGTGCAACCTGGTTCTGTGGCGGGACCTCCCGGAAAGAAGTAACCGTGGGCGGTGTACTCCGATATCGCAAAGGAAGTCGCTGCATCATCGAGTCCAGACATCCTGTATCCGCCGACGACCGCCGGGTTCCACAGGTTCGTTTGGATCTTGTACGAATTCCCGACCACCGACGTGCTCAGATACCGATTGGCATCGGTCGGGGTGAAGTCCGGAAGGGGGGCTGCGAGTGCACTCGTCGAGAATGCGGCGAGCACCGCGAGCAACGCGCCTCGCGTTCGCTTTGGCTTGTGTTCCATGGTCATGTTCCTTGACAGATTAGCCAGAAATCACGCGCGCACGACCGTCGCCGACATGCCCCCGCACGTCGTCGTCCATGCAATCCTAAGAAACGGAATCAGCGATCAGCGCCCTACGCTCTTGTCGTTCGCGTAGATAATCAATGTGGCCAGGATCGGCGCGCACATGGGTCAGCGAAAGATGGTTGTTTACATACGCTCCTCCTTGTGTCGCGGGTGAGTCCGATCGCTCGCTCGTTTTTTTGTCTATCGGCGAGGGAGCGAGTCCTTGCGCGAGCGCGCGATGGGCACGCGCGCGTTACGCTCAACCTAGTAAAGCGACAAATGCTCGGGGAATCCCTCACGAGGTGCAAAGTTTTTTCAGCGTGTCATTAGACTGAGTCGACTGCGCACGACGACGACACGCTGCGACCGAACGGACACCCGGAATGCCGGAGCGCATCAGACGGATGCGTGTCCGGTCGCACATCCCTGCTGGCGCGGGTTCCGCTATGCTTGCGGCGATCGGGACGGAACTCAATCGATGCACAATAACAAGCTCCTTTCGGCGGCCCTCCTACTGCTATCGGTTTGTGTTTCCCTGGAAGCCTCGGTGCCGGCAGCCTCGAGCTTTGCGAGCGAACCCGAGATCGCGAACGTACAGATCTCGCCGGATGGCCGTCATCTGCTGTACGTAGCCAGCCGCGACGGCACGCGAGCGGTCGCGACCGTGGATTTGCAGGGAGCGCGGGCCGAGACGATCGCGCTTCCTCTCAGGCCTCTCGAGGAAGCGATCGGATGTCGCTGGATGAATGCTGCCCGCTTCATCTGCAGCATTCGCGAAGCGTGGCTCGCGTCTTCCTCGGTCCACGGACGGGACGCGCGTCCTGGCGGCTTCAACCGAATCGTCATGCTGAATGCAGACGGCTCGGACGGCAAGGTCATCGCCAGATTCGGGAGCTGGCAAGACGCTCTGGATCTTCAGCTGGTGCATTGGCGATCCGCGGATCGGCGCTCGATCTTCGTCGAGAGTTTCGCTCGCGGCCGCACGCCGCAGGTGGCGCGCATCGACGTGGAAACGGGTAAGCGTAGCGTCGTTGCAAGGGGCAACCATCTGATGCCCGTCCGCGTCGACTTCATCGGTAGTCCCGATGCGCGCGTATTGATCGCGGACGCGCTCTACAAGAGCACGCGAGTCTATTGGGCGCGTGCCGGCGAAGACGCGGAGTGGCGAGAGTTGTTCAGGCACAAGGCGCTCGATCCGCCGCCGCGGCCGATTCCGTTCGCCATCGTGCCGGGCGCACGTGCGGCATATGCGCGTGGGCTGGGCGAGAAGCATCTCGCACTCTTCCAGATCGACTTGGAAGGCTCGACGCCGGACCGGTTGATCTACGAGTCGCCGGATGCGGATATCCTCGATCGCGTGTACGGCGGTGATGGCGAGTTGCTCGGCGTGTCGCTCGACACGGAGCGTCCAAGCGTTCACTACCTCGACGAGCGCGACGCGAAAGTCGTGGCGGCGGTGGATCGCCTACTCGCCGATCGATTCAACGAGATCGTCGACGCCACACCGGATCGCCGGCTCTACGTGATTCGCTCCAGCAGCGACGTGGACGCCGGTTCCTACTATCTGCTGGATGCGAGCAAGCCGAAAGCGGAGTTGGAGCTCATCGGCGCTGTGCATCCGCATCTAGATGCATCTGCCTTCCCGCGCACACGCATCGTCTCAGTCGGCCCGAGCGCCGAACAGTCGAGAGCTTTTCTGACCCTGCCTGCGCACAGCAGCGCCAAGGCTGTCCCACTGATCGTGATGCCCGATGACGGACCGTATGGACGCGCCGCGTGGCGCTACAGCTTCCTGCGCCACTTCCTGGTGTCGCGCGGCTACGGCGTCTTGCAAGTGCAGATCGACGATACGGTCCAGGCGCGCCGCTACTGGACGCCGAGGTACGACCTGGATGGCGCCGCGTACGCACGCTTGAAACATGCCGCGCAGTGGGCCATCGACAATGGCATCGCGGAGCCGAAACGCGTCGCCGCCATGGGCTGGGGCTTCGGCGGCTATGTTGCTCTGCTCGGAGCACATCGCGATCCCGAGTTGTTCAACAGCGTGATCACGATCAACGCCGTCACCTCCTTGCGCGAACAGCCCGGCAACATTTCGCTCGAAAGGTCGATCGGTAATGCGCCCCGCTGGTACTCGCGCAAGACGCTGCGACGAGATGCGCGCCGCAGCGCCGTACCGATCGTGCTCATCAACGGTACTCACGACACCGCCGTACATATTCACCAGACTCGCGGCTTGGTTCGCTACCTCGAGTGGGGCGAGGTTCCGCACGAAGAAATCGAGATCGAGAACGGCACGCACGAGTTCCACGATGCCGCTGCACGAACGCAGCTGCTCGAAGGTTTGGAACGCGTGCTGAATCGGTACCTGTCAGGCGGAGAAACCGAGGATCTCGAAGATCGAGTCAGCTCGGCCCTCGATCGAGGTTGACTACGCGCACCGGCACCTTTACTCGATCTCTGCCCGCGGGCACGCGCCGCCGCGCGCGTTGCGCTGCGGTCCCGCATGCGTGCATGCGCCTTCCGCGATCTCGATCCGGCATGTCGTCGCGGGCACCGCACCGTCGCATCCGACGTTCAACGTCCAGCTCCCCTCAGGCGCCGCGCCGGAGCGCCACCTCGAACACTGTTCCGTTCGAAAGGCGCGATCCCTCACGAGCTCATCGGCGTACTCGCTCAAGATCATGAACATGGATTCGCATTCCGGAGTGCTCGAGCACGCGCGCTCCTCCACGACTTGGCCGGCGAGACTCTCACGCTCGTACTTGCGCTGCGCACACAACTCGACGGCGTATTCCAGCGGACGCTCGCCGTCGAACGTGACCTCTCGTTCCAGCTCCTCCAGCCCGGCGCCCGAAGCCACCACTCGATAGGTTCCTGGCGGGATCGAAACGACATTGCCGGCGTTGGTCGTGAGAAGAGGCGATGAGTCTGACGGACTCCGCAATTCGAATCGCACTTGAGGATCGGGGCTCACGAACCGAACCGACACCGGCGGTGACGCCGGCGGTTCGCTTTCTTCGTCGGGAACGACTTCAGGAATGGACTCGGGTGCCGGCGCCTCTTCCGCTGCGCCAACCTCGGGTTCGGCGGCCGGCGGAGGCGGCGCCGATTGCTGCGGGGCTTCAACGCGCGTGTCGGCATCACGCGCCGGCGGCACGACTTCCTCTTCTACGTGCGTCTCAGGGAGAATCTCCTGGTCAACCTCCGCTGCGGCGCCTTCCGATTGTGCGCTCGAGCTGTCATCGTGTGAGGAGCGCCCCATCCACCACCAGGCCAACGCGGCAACTGCAACGAGCCCTACGAGAAGGGCGAGCACCACGCGCCACAGAGGCGGTGCATCGTCCCGCGGCGCCTCACGAGATCGCCTGGGTGCGATGATCGGTTCGTAGTCGTCGCGCTTGTCTTGCATACCTCATCTTCGCGCATCTGCAGTGCGGACAGAAGACATCTTCGGTGCAGCACGTGTTACAGCGCCACACCTGCATCGACCAGGCCTTGAATTCAGTCGATTTGTGCGGGATACGGCCGATTCGCACCTAGCGCGACGTTAACGTCTGAGGTACCTGTTGTACATGAACCGGCCATGTCCCGTCCGCGCTGCATTCCGGGTTCGTTTCGCCCGCGCGAAGATGATCTGGCAGGAAGGTGTGATCAGCCCAGTAGAGCACCTTTGCGTCATGATCATCAAACCACGCTCGATCTCGAAAGCGCTCTCCCATGCTACGCGCGTGCGCAGACGCGCAAGCCTCGCCAGGCAATCGCGCTCTACCTTCGACGGCGGTCCATGAACCACGTCCGGGACGACGAAGGAAGCGGGTCCGAGCTCGTCGTCAGGAGAACGATGAGCTCATCTGCCGCTTCTACCCAGGCGGCGGGGTGCCTCAGTGGCGAAGAGAGATCAGCCACGGCGGTTCCCTGCGGCTATTCGTTCTTGAATCGCTGCCGAATTTAGCACCGCAGGGGTCGTTAGATATCCGTCCGACCTGACGTCCAGAATATCCTGGACGTATCTGGGCGCCGACCAAGTATCTAGACAAATGCCCACGTACTCAGACGCCTTGGTCGACACCCTTCAGAATCGGTGGGTGTCCAAATCAACCCGGTGACGGGCGTCCATACCCATATATGTCCAATGCATCTCTGACCCTGGCACCCGATATCGATCTCGGGGCGCCAGACAGCGCGATCTACCGTAGCCGGCAGCTGGACGTGCCGAGCAAATCTCCACTCGTGCCGTCTGTGTGCGTCCAGGTCGCTGTCAGCGTCTGCGTCTCGAGATCCAGCGTGCCCTCGAGAGTCAATCCGGACGAGGACGTGATGCTGAGATCCGCGCCCTCGAGCGTTGCCGTGAGCGTGGGCGGTGGCGCGTCGATTTCGACATCGACGCTGTGCTTCGCACTGACCGCACCCTCCGCATCGACCTCGATCAAGACCGCGCCCTTCGGCGGGCCGCCGATCTGGCGCAGCACCGTATAGAACTTGTACGCCGCCGTCGCGGTGCCCGCATAGCGAGTGGCCGAGAACGTGCCGTCGGTCCAGGTGCCCGATACGGTGTCGAACGACGGGAACGTTCCGCTGACGGTGGACTCGCCGATCGTGCCGGTGAATGGGACATCGGGCCCGGGCGGCAACACATGGGGAGGATTGGTCACAAGCGGCGCGGATTCGTCATCCGGAATGCTGTAGGCACTTCCGCCGATGAGGCCATCCGGCGTCACAAGAATCTGAATGCGGCCGTTGTCCCCGCCCGTGTACGTTCCCTGATACATCCCCGCGTACAGGCACTGACGGGAGAGCTGCAGGTGCAAGAAGGCCTGCGCGGCGGTGGGCAACTGGCGCAGCTCGCCGTCCACTTGCGTGTCCGGAATGATCGAGGCGAGCGCGGCCTCGAAATCGGCGGCGGTGAAGTCCACCTGCTGCCAGCTCTCGGCGCGCTCGCGTAAAGCCTCCGAGATCGCGATGCCGTTGGATGGATCGTCGTCGCTGTCCATCAGCATCAGAAAACGGACGATGTTCTGCACGGCCGGCGTGAGGGTGGTCCCGTCATCGACCAGATCGAGCGGCGTGATCACTGCAGCGCCGGGGGCCGATCCGAGCGTGACGCCGCCGATCTCGAACTTTACGGACTTCCCCACTTCATATGTGAAACTGCCGTCATCGCCCGTCAGCCCGCTTTGCCCGCCCGAGGTATACGACAAGCCGCTGACCGGCGAATCAATGAATACTCCCGTAGCGGTGACCGGCGCGGGCGGCGGCGAAGGCTGTGTGGGCGAGGGTGAGCCTCCAGAAGGAGGCGGTGTACTGCCACCGCCACCCCCGCCTCCTCCGCAACCTGCAGTGATGGCAAGCGTTCCGGCGGTGATGGCGGCAAGGACCGCCTTGCTTACGACACGTCTGGAGCTCATTCGCACGTTTCCCGGCTCTTTTCGAAGAATGCTATCGAGCCGCCGCCGCACCGCCATGATGCAAATGCATCTTGCGAATATCGACGTTGCAGAGGCTTGAACTGCCGGCAGGGGGTACCGGAGAATTTCCGCGTCGTATCAGAAACAGAACAACAAACTCAGGACTCCATGATCGCAGCTCGAAGCGGGACGGCATCGGCCGCAACGCGAACCGCGGTGCACGCGCATTTGCGTGCGTGCGCGGAGGAGCTGGCCGCTGCCGACCCGACTGACGTGCATCGGATTCGCGCGATCATCGATCGGATGGCGATCGACGCGCGTCCTGTTGCGAACGTGAACTTCGTTGAAAGTGGCGGCGCTGCACCGCGCGGCGTCTGGGTGCTGCCGGAAGGCGCAAGCCCCGACTTCCGTATCGTCTACTGTCACGGCTGCAGCTTCATGGCGGGCAGTCTGAACTTATACGCGGGCCTCGTCAGCCGCCTGGCCGTTGCAGCAAATGCCGCGGTCTTTTTTGTCGATTACCGGCTCGCGCCCGAACACAGGTTCCCCGCCGCCCATCAGGATTGCCTCGAAGCGTTCCTCTGGTCGCACACGCATGGACCGCAGTCGAGCAGCCAGGCGCAGGCCTGCTTTCTGGCCGGCGATTCGTGTGGCGCGGGGCTTGCGCTCAGCACTGCGCTGGCCGCTTCCCGCGCAGGAGCGACCGTTGCAAGTGTCGTGCTGCTCTCTCCTTTCATCGATCTGACCGTGTCGGGCGAATCGAGTCTGCAAGAGCGCGATCCGCTGGTCACAGCAGACATGGCCCGCGCCTGCGCGCCGTTGTATGCGCCCGGCCTCGATCCGAGCGATACGCGGCTGTCGCCGCTGTTCGCCGACCTCTCGGGGCTGGGCCCGATTCAGATACAGGGCTCGACAGCCGATCCGCTGCGGGACGATGCGTTGCGGCTTGCACAACGCGCGCACCGCGCCGGTGTGCGCACCGAATTGCACTTGTGGGACGGGCTGCCGCACGCCTGGTATCTATTTGCGACCGAGCTAGCCGAAGCGCGCAAAGGGATCGAGCTCGCCGGACAGTTTTTGCGCCCCGTGTAATCGCGTAGCTGCGCAAGTGGACACTGCACTGCGTGCCATCCTCGAAATCTATCGCGCGGCGCAGGACACGCCGGTCGAAGAGTTTCAAACGCTGGCGCTGAAACTCTTGCAGAACCTCGTGCCGTTCCGCTCGGCGATGTGGGCCAATCTGGATCACACGCCCACCGGGCTGGTCGCCTACAGCATGAATCTGTTCAACGAACCGGACGAGTTCATGAAAGAAATGCCGGTCATGAACAGCCGTCACCCAGGCACGATCGACATCGCCACCCGCCGGTGCGGCGAGGGAATCGTGCTCTACACTCCCGCGCTGTTTTCCAGAAAGGATCAGGCGGACATGCGCGAGTACATCCGTCGATACGGTCACGAGCACAATTTCGCCATCGCGGATCTCGATCGCCCGTACACGCGCGGGGAGTGGCTGGCGCTGTATCGGCCCGAGCGCGACTCGGCCTTCTCCGAACGCGATCGCCGTCTCGCGACGCTGCTCACGCCGCATCTCGTGGAGGCGATGTTGATCAATCGCCGCTTGGCGCTGGGAGCGATAGGTGAGAGCGGTTCGCTCGGCGGCACGCGCGCGTTGATCAAATCGAACGGCACCGTCATCCATTCAGGCGCGCGATTCGTCGAGATGCTGAGCACGGACTGGCCAGATTGGCGCTTCACCCGCCTGCCTCCGCTCCTCCTTGCATCCCTGCAGCGCAAGGGTACCGCCACGGTGGCAAACGGCAGCGTGACAGTGACCGCAACCAAATTGGGCGAATTGCTCTTGCTGCGCGCGAAGAAGACCTCGCCGCTGACGCGGCTCAGCGAACGCGAGCGCATGGTCGTGCGACTGTACGCGAGCGGCAGCTCCTACAAGGAAGTTGCGCGCCAGCTCGGCATCTCCCCCGTCACCGTGCGCAACTGCATCCAGCACGCGTACCGGAAACTCGAGATCGACAACAAGGCGGCGCTCGTCCAGCTCGTGCAGGCTGAGATGCATTGAGGCAATCGATCGTGAGAGCGCATCGCGCGCGAGCACTCAGCGAATGCTCGGTTCGGCGTCCTAGCTGAGGATGAGCTTGCGAGCCTCCCCGTCCGGGTCATCGACCATCCGACACTCATTGTCGAAGATCATGGTGCGATTGGTCTGCGGATCGGTGGGCTCCCACTTCAAGCCTGGAATGCTGGGGTCGCCGGTTGCGGCGAAAGCGGCCCATGAGGCTGCCATCTTTCTCGCCAAGGCTTGGGCTTCGGGCGTATTGCCGGTGCCCTGTGCGCAACGCGCGGTGTTGTCGAAGCAGAACTGAAGCTCGGCGGTGTGCCAGGCGCCGGGTATGCCGTCCAAGATGGGCGTTTGCCACGTGAAGTAGTACGTGAACACCGGCGCGGCGTTGAGCTCGTACTTCAGTCGCGCCATCTTCACGACGTTGTTGCGAATGGCCAAGCCATTGAGGAACGGCGTGCCGCTGCAGATATACGACAGCGTCGGAATCTTCTTCTGCGGATAGGCCTTCTTCAGTGCGGCGATGATCGCAACCGCCTTCTCGTCGCCATACGCC
>Ga0207873_1003064_pt1 | contig 12696 bp, 14 predicted proteins | sample BGWIniCompost_FD_187373 | JGI IMG/M metagenome (GOLD analysis project Ga0207873, IMG submission 187373) | Cellulose adapted compost microbial communities from Newby Island Compost Facility, Milpitas, CA, USA - BGW Initial Compost (SPAdes)... ... | reverse complement strand
CCAACGTCCGTTTCCATCGAGAGGAACCGGTCGGTCACGTCGACCCACCGAACGGGGTCCCAGGCCGGGCCTTCGGCCACCTCAACGACGAACTGCTCATCCGGCTGAGTCACCCGACACCTCCACGACAGGAAGAAGGGGGGACGGGGACGCTAGATCCCCGTCCGCCCGCCGTTTCTCCGCCCGACCCGGGCGATCTCATCGCGTATGACTGTCGCCACACTGCGAGCCAACTCGCGCTCGGTGACCACGCTGCCCTCGACGATGATCGTGATACCTCCACCGCCACCCAGCATGGCGGCCGACAGGCCGTGCGGGATCACGGTCCCGGGCTGGTCCGGGACGAAGATCTCCCAACCGGCCTCACCGACGATCGCGGCCTGCCCGGCCTCCAGGTGGCCACCCTTGGCCAGCGCCGGAAGCTTAGGCAACTTGGGCGCCGAGATAGTCCGGCCGCCGATGATCGGAACCCAGTCCGGGACCGACCAAGAAAGGCGGCCAACGGTGTTGTTCCATGCGTCACTGATCCAGTTGAAGGCGGTTCGCCACGGCCAACTGATGATGTTGACCAGACCAAAGAACGCATCCTTGATGCGCCCCGGGAGTTGCTTGAACCACTCCAGCGCGCCCTTCCCGGCGTTGACGATCGAGTCCCAGGCTCCCTTAATCCACTTCTCCCACAGGGTTTCTTTGAACCACCGGCCGACCGCAAGCGCGGCGTTCTTGATGAGTTCCCATGCCTTGATGAAGAAGTTTCTGAATCCCTCACACTTGGTCCACAGTAGGACCACGATCGCGATCAGAGCCACGATGGCGATCACGACCAGACCGATTGGGTTAAGGGACATGGCGACGTTGAGCGCTGTCTGCGCCACGGTCCAGGCGATCGTGGCCGCGCGGATCACCATCATGACACCGTGGTAAACCCGAAGTGCGGCGGCAGCTGTGACGATCGCTGCCGCGAATCCGCCAACGATCATCGCAAGCGTCTTGATGGTCCCCTGGTTGCGCATCGCCCAGTCGACACCCTCAGACAGCTTGTCCACAAGCTTGTTCAGCGCCTCAAACACGGCGTTAGCCGCCGGCTCTAGCTCAACCATCGCCTTGTTCTTGAGGAGTTGCAGCTTCTCTGAGAAATCCGCCGTGTCCCATGTGGCGTCGGAGATCGTCTCCGAGCCGCCGACGATCGCCTCCTGCAACTCCTCAAAGGACAGCTTGCCGTCCCGGATCGCCTTAGCCAGCATCGGCCCGGCCCGGTTGCCGAACTGCTCGGCGCCCAGCTGGAGGGCCTCCGCCTCACTAGTGGCGTTCTGCACGGCCGTCGAGAACTCGGCCAACGCCTGCACCGGGTCCTTGCCCTCTTTGGCCAGCCGGCCCAGGCCGGACCGCAGGCCGGCCAACACCTGCTGCCCATTCAGGCCGGCCTTCTCCATGCCGGCCAAGAGCGTAATGGACTGATCCATGCTGAAGCCGAACGACTGGAGTGCCGGAGCCGAATCGATGAGGCCCTTGGTCAGGTCACCGATTGAGATGCCTGTATTCTGGCTGGCGCGCCACAGCTTATCGAGCGCCTCTGCCTGATCGTCGGCGGCCACATTCCAGGCCTGGAAAGCCTGGCTGGCACCCTCCACGAGGGTACCCACCTGCTCGCCGGTCAGGTCAGCCAGCATGACGAACTGGCGAGAAACGTCCTCCAGATTGTCGCCGGTCAGCCCCAGTCGCGTGTTGACATCGGCGATCGCGGTAGCGACGTCCTGCATGTCCGACGGGACAGTCTTAAGGACGTTCTTGAAATTGTCGTTCAGTTCGTCCAGGGCGTCGCCGGTGGCGCCGGTGCCGATGCGGATGGTGTCGACGGCTTCGTCAAAATCCATCCCAATCTTAAGCAGCGCGCCACCGGCCGCACCCGCCATGCCGATGATGCCAAGGCTCAGCTTATTGATGTGGCCCTCGAATTTGGCCAGCTTGCCGCCCGACTCCTCAGCCTTTTTGCCAGTCTTCTCCAGGGCAGCGGTGGCGGACTTCTCATCGCCTACGATCAGCAGCCGAAGAACGCGGGTTAGCGATTCTGCCACGCCCCGTCACCCCCTTATTCTGGGCGGCAATATATTCACGCATGTACTCCAAGAACGCCCGGTACTCCAGTGCAGTCATGCGCCGAAGCTCCTCAGGCGTCATCCGGTAAAAGTGGCAAAACGCGGCTCTCTCTTTGAGCCGCCTTAGCCGTTTCCCCGGCTCCGGATGCTCTCCACCTTGCCCTTGCCATCCTCGGCCGGCTCATCCTCCGCCACGTTGATGACCTCCATCGAGGTCACCCTAATGTTGCGGGCGTCGTCCAGGCTGAAGCCCTCCCGCTCTTTGCGCAGGATCAGCCACACCAACACCACTAGATCCTTGGCCGACATGCGCACCTGAGAGACGGGGCGGCCGTGCTCGTCATACACACGCTTCTGCTCGCCCGTCTCCTCGTCATACTCGAAGACCGGGGCCGGCTTCATCACATCATTGATAGCCTTGCCCGTGTGCTTCTCAAAATCCTCCATGTCCCCGAGTGTAAGGTCATCGGGATCAAAGCGGATCTGGACCTTCTCAGCCACGTTGGTCACTCCTCATCGGGGAACGCTTCACGGTGCAACTCGTCAAGACGCCTCTGGTACTCCTCCAGCAGCGTCGGGACATCCTCACGCAACGTCGGGTGCAGGAAGTAGCCGGGCAGGCTGCCCTCGGTGAATTGGTTGCCGCGCCACGGCTGGAACTGTCGGTAGCGCAACGAGCCGAACTCGGCGCCGAAGAAGTACGGCGCCTTGGGGCCTCCACCCTCGACCATGACCTCTTTTCCACGTCGGAGAGCGCGCAGGCCACGCTGAGCAGCCTTCTCTGTGACGCCTGGCTCGCGCGATGCGCGTTGCCGGGCTATCTCGACCACCTGGGACGCCAATTCGTAGTTGGCGTCCCGCAGTGAATTCGCATACTCTTTGCCGATCTTCCGGAGCGCCCGGGCCAAGTCTCCTAGACCCTCGATGCGGTGGGCATCCCCCGTCATAGCAATGACTTGCTTCTTAGGCTTCGGCGGCATGACCCGGGCCTCCCTCACCATTACGGCGTGGAATCAACAGACTTGTACACGAGGGTGATCGGCGAATTTGAACCGTTCCACAAGGCGATCCCCTCAAGCTGCTGCCCGATCAGCTCGGCGCCGGAGAAATTCACCGGGCCTGAGTCGAACCGGGCATAGGGGATAGAGATACTCAGCTCACCGCCCTGGGCCGTAGTCCACTTGGCCGAGACAGACGCAACAGCGTCAGACGCAATCGCGGCAGCTACGCGCTCGGCCTGGGTCAGGGACTCAAACTCGCCCGTCACACTAAAGCCAAAGGTCCGGAGGCCCTGGTGCTTAGGCTCCCGCTTCTGTGCCCCCAGCACCCACCGGTCCGTGTTCAGGCCGTTGTCTCCGCTGAAGCTAACCTCGCTAACCGGGATCGTGGAGCCCCCAATCGTCACTTCGGCGGTCCGGAAAGTGAACAGCTGGGTTCCGCTGGAGTAGGTCGGCGACGCAACCCCGTACAGCGTGCCAGGCGAGCCCTGCGCCCCGATGGTCTCCCTAGCGAAATCCATGTCGAGACTCAGCATCAAGATACCATCGACGCTGTTCGACAACTCCCAGGACGTGATCTTCCCGCCCTCATACGTCCACGGGTGGACCTGCCCGTCGTTTGCCACCCGACCTACCTGGACCGTCAGGGACTTGCCGTCCAGGTCAGCCATGGTGAACGTGTGGGTAGTGATCGACGGAGACGATCCGCTCGGCGAACCACTCGACACGGCACCGAGCATGTGCGCGAACAAGAGCCCGAAATCCCCGTCGCGGACCTCCAGCTCAATGGAGCCGGTGGCTCCCTTGGGGTTGGGGACAAACCTATCGGCGTGCAGCACCCGCTGACCGGCCCGGAACGCCTCCGAGTCAATCCGCTGATAGTCGCCAGTGAACGACTCCGACGACATCTCAAAGAATCGATCGACCGGCGAGCCGGTGCCGTAGCTCGTTTCCTCGGCAACCCCGAAGTATGAATCATGGACGTTTGCCATCGTCTCTATCTCCTACGGACGGCACGTTACGGTTACCTCGGTGTCCAGTTGGGCTTCATACGCATCCTTGACTGGCCACGACCGAAGCGACTGTGGCGTAAAGCTGGACGTGATGCACAGGCCACCAAGGCCAGGGTCAGACTGGAGGGCATCCTCGAACTCGGCGGCCATAGCCACCACTTTGGCCTCCGTCTCCTCAGCCGTGCCGGCAAGAAGCTGCACATTGAATGCCACGGATACGCCGAACGTCTCCTCACGGTCCCGGTTGGTCGCCCATCGAGTACCTTGCCACCGGACCTCATGCACGCACGCCCACTTGCGCTCGGGACTCTGCACGGGGAAGCCATACGTCACCTGGACGTTCTCCGACACGACCAGCGCAAGCGCCTTAAGCTTTCCCTCCAGCGCCTTCTTGACCTGTATCGCCTTGGTGCTCATCACAGGCCCCCGAGAATCGACTGCGCGATCGTGTAGGTGTACCGGGCAAGCACGGCATCCACATCAGGGATGCCCGTCTCCCACCGCCCCAATCCCGGGGTGGCCAGGGTGTACGTGCCGCCCTCGACCGGTTGGAATGACGTGGCCCGGTCGGGGACTCCGCCGCGCTCCGACGTGACCAAAGTCCGAATTCGGATGGCCGCGACGCGCTCCACCTCGCCGGGGACCGCGCTCATCCCATACGCGACCGTCAAATAGAAGCTCCCGGCCGGCAGGCCCTCCACCACTCCGTTCGCGTCGACGCGGGTTCCGTCTACCTCATCGCCGTCCAGCGTCTCGGCCTTGACTAGGCCGCGTACATCGAACAAACCCAACCAGAACGGGGTGCCGTCAGACTCGACTCGGAACCGTCGGGTCACCGGGACAAAGCTTCGACCGGTGATCCGCTCGAATTCATCCTCAACGTCTCGGCGGGCCTTGGCCAGCCGGGCCGAGCTAAACCGCGTCTGCTCCAGGTCAGGCTCCAGTTCCCGGATGCGGCGCAACGATATGATGCGCCCCCCAACCACCTCAACGTACTCGACATCCTGTGCATCCGGGCCGCCATCCCATGTCACCTCATACGGGCCTTCGTCCAGCGGAGGTGTGGCGTACGTCCAGGCGACGTCGGGCGACGTCGGCGACGTTGCCGGGCCAGACGATACGGGGGAGGTGGCACCAAGGGGCGTGACGCTCACCTGCACCGCACTGGGCGTGAGGAGCGTCTCGTCCTCATCGGACTCGAAGACATGCCGAAGCGTCAAGGCCCGGCCGGCTAGATGTCTCTCCATTAGCTCCTCACAGACGGGTAAGCCCCCGCCCCTTGCGGGGCGGGGGCAACCACTCGGGGATTAGGCGTCCACCCGCAGGCAGCGCACCGAGCGACCGTCGGTCACCACGGAGTCCGCGCGGATGGTGCCCTTGATGCTGATCAGGTCAGCGCCCCACCCGTACTCATCCGAGCGGGACACCTCGACACCGCGCACGATCCGGATGAGGAACCGCGACGGGTCACCGAACAGGACCACGCCGACGTTGCTGCCGGTGGTGGTCATGTACGGGTCGGTGACCACGGGCCGCCCCAGGATCGTGTCAGGCTCGCCGGCCTGGGTGCTCGGCGTCCAGATGTAGGCGCCACCGGTACTCACCGGCTCGGACGGAGACTGAGCGGTGTCCAGCGCGTACGCATACTTGAGCTTGCGCAAGTGCGCGAGCGCCGCGTCGCTGGTGTAGAAGATGGCGTTGTTCCGGTACGGGCGCGGAAGCGCGTAGTACAGATCGATCAGCGCGTCAAAGTCCAGATCGGCGATCGTCCCCAGGTCAGACGGGTTGCCGCTGGCCGCCTCGGCCACGGTCCGCCAACCCTCGAAAGTGGACGATCCGGTGCCGTCCAGCAGCAGAGGAGCCAGGTCATCGATCAGGTCCTCACCGAGGTCCTGGGTGACCATCGACACATGATCGATGTTCGAATCCTCGACCAGCTCTTTGGAGATCTGGGCGATGGTGCCGCGCTTGTAGGCGTTCACCGCCATCGTGGCAAACTCACGGCCAGAGATCGTGAGGGTCTGACCCTCGGTGGCCGAAAAGTCAGTCGCCGGGCTAGTCGGGACCAGTGCGCGGCCACCGGAGGTCCGCACCTTGACCGGGTAGTTGATCTGCTCACCGGAAGCGGTGAACAGCTTCCGCGCCAGGTCAAACAGCGGCGACCGGTGGTACATCGCGTCGATGACCTCAGTCGCGAACGACTGCGGAACCGTGTTCTGGCCGCCGCTGTTGCTGGTCAGCGACGGGGCCGACGCGGCCCGCGACTGCCACGGCAGGACGAGCCGACCACGGGCCGGCCCACGGTACTCGCTGACAAAGCCACGGCGCTCGCCCCGAGCCAGCTCAGCCAGCATGCGAGCCTCAGAGTCCCGCTCCTCCCGGCGCCCCTCGGGGGCCTGGGCCAGCTTGGCGGCCCGCTCGGTCAGTTCGCGGTTCTCTCGCTCCCGCTCGGCCTCACGGACGTAGCTCTCGGCCACGTCCTTGAGCCGGTCGATCTCGGCGTTCAGCCGGGCCGCCTTCTGCTCGCGCTCGGCCGGGGCGGTCACCCTGTCCTCATAGGTTGCCCGCAGCTCCTCGACCAGACGCGCGCGCTGCTCCAGCGCCTCATTCGCCTTCGCAATGAAATCCATCTTTGCTTTCCCCTCCTCAGGGAGCGTCGGGGCAGACATGGCCCCTACCTATCCAATGACAGATTCGAGACGGACCATCCGTCCCGACATGGCTTGGGCCATGTCAGCCAAGCCGAAGAGCGCGGGCCTTCAGCTCAAGCTGCTCCTGCTCGATCTGGAGAGCCCGCAAATCGATCCGGGGCACCTCGATAGCCGAAGCCCCTTCACGCTTGCTGCGCATCTCTCGCGCATACTCAGCCGCACGCCGCGCAACGTGCGACTCAGTGTCCAGGTAGGCCGGGTAGGTGACCGGAGAGACGTCATAGAGGCGGATGCTGGTCAACGTCCGCAGTGGCATCTCATCCTCATCCCACGACCAGGACTCACCACCCGGGTTGACCCTAAAAGCGAAGGACGACTGGGTAACGTCCTTCCGCTCCAGAGCGATGATCAGATCGCGCACGTAGCTCTGACGCCGGTCTGCCTTCACCTCATAGTGGAGCCCGGTGCTGTCCTCCGACAGCCGCAACGTCCCGGCCGTGGTTCGCCCCATCACCAAGCGCGGCTCGTGGTCGACCAGAGCCCGCACATCATCCTGGAGTGCCGAATCCCGGCCGGCACCCTCGGCCACGCGCTCACGGAAGCCGCCCAAGTCCTGGGACTTTGCGTTGAACTTGTACGCATAGCCCTCTATGTAGACCGTGTACTCTCCCTCGGCGCGCACCGCGAAATCAGACGGGACGAAACGGCGCTCCATCAGAGTGCCCGTCATTGGGCGTCCCCCTCCTCTGTGTCAGTCTGTGCGCCCTCCTCATCGGCGCCACCACCACCATCGCCACCACCGTCGTCCGCCGGTGGCGCCTGCCCAGTCGGAGCTGGCTCGGCGCCAACCTCAGCCAGTGCGGCCGGCCGGTAGAACTTCTGACCCAGGCCATCAGGCAGCGGAGGCAAGTCTTCTTTCTCCCGCACCTCATCGGCGTTCATGAATCCGTTGGTGATTGCCTGGACATACGCGGCGTACCGCTCACTCAGCTTCGCCCTGAGCAGCGCGGCCATGTTGAACTTGACCACCTGGCCGCCCGGCAGCCGGGACTTGATCGCTTGCTCCAGACGAACCGTCCAGGGCAACAGCGTGTACTGGGCGAAGAAGGCGTTCTGTTCCTCAATGCCACTGCCCCATGTGCTCTGCACCGTCGGGTCAACAATGTGCGGAGGCACCCGGTACAACTTAGCTATCTCGATGGACTGGAAGCGCCGGGTCTCCAAAAACTGGGCCTGTTCCGGGGTGATGCTCACCTGCTGCCACGTCGCCCCGCCGGTCAAGATGCCCACCGCGTGACTGTTCTTTAGGCCGCTGTGAGTCTTCCGCAGGGTAGCCCGCATCAGCGCAACCTCATTGGGCTTGGGCGTCCCCGGGTGCTGGACGATGCCACTCATCGTCGTGCCTTGAGAGAAGAACCGGGCGCCGAACTCCTCAGCGGCCATGGCCAGGCCGAACGCCTCACGAGCCCCGTGCTCGATCACCGAGATGCCGCGACGCTTGCCGGGCACGGTGAACGCCGGGATGTGGAGAACCTCGCTTTCGTCGTACCAAATGCCCTTGTACCGGTAACGCGGAGTCTCCGAATCCTCGTCGACTTCAACCGACCCTGGGTCCCAAACAAACGCGGCGATGATCGGCCCCGTTTTGCCACCCGTTCGAACAGTGTGAATGAATGCATTCCCGTCCCCGCCCAGGAGGCTGATCATCACCTTGTGCCAGAACGAGTAAGGCGTCTCAAACGGGTTGGGCGTCTCCAGCCACGGCGGCAACGGGATCGGCTTAGACCGCTTCTCCCCGCTCCGCAGGATCGTCTCTTGATAGGCGTCCATCGGCAGGCCCGCGATCGCATCAGCGATGAGGGACTGGCACGCCCATACGGTCGCGATGCGCCGCGCGCTCTCCGGGGTCACAGACTTACCGGCCGCCGTCGAGCCTCCGCCACCAAACGGATCGCTGCCGTCGGACGCCCAGGACCGGGTGTTGCGGGGGCGAATCGCTCGGTCAATGAATGACCGGCGCCTACGCGCCATTAGTCCTCACCCCCTCCCAAGTAACCCACCTCACCGGGCGGCTCACCCTCCTCAGCGCTGAGCGCTCGGCCAACCAGGATTAGGCCGCCACCCAGGACCACCCACCCAAGCCAGGGTGCCAGCACGAACGCGCCCACTACGACGCAGACGATGCCGGCCACCTGAAGCCCATCGGGCGCCCACTCGGCCACGACGGGGGCCGCCACCCGGACGACGGCGTTACGAACGGCGCCTAGCGCCTTCGCCAATCGCTCCCTCACGCCGACCCCCTCAGTCCTCCCATGCGGCCAGATAGGCCGTCAAATCTTCATCTCCACCAATGTCATCATCCCCAAGCCCGTCGAGGGGGATGAACTGCACCGGCTCACGCTCCTCCTCAGTCGGCACGCCCAAGACGTACAGGGCCGTCACCAGGGCGGAGATGCCATCGATCTTGTCTCCGGACCGGCGCTTGCTCGGCCGGATGAGCCCATCGGCCGTGATATCCGGCTCCACATTGCTGGCCATCCACGACAGCACTGGGTTACCGCCGTGGTATAGCTCCCGATCCGCCACAAGCGCCTCCAGGCGCTTACTCGGATCGTTGAGCCGCGCCACCGTCTGCGGAACCTTGACCGTCGCGGCCCCCTGGTCCTCCAGCTCGCCGATCAGGTGCGTTGCGTTCCACGGGTCGTAGCCGATCAGGCGAATACGGAAGCGCGCCGCGTCATGCATAATGCGCTCCCGAATCCGGTCGTAGTCGGTCGTCTCCCCGTGTGTGACGGTGATGTATCCCTGTTCGGCCCAGGCCATGATCTGGTCACGCATCTCCGACCGCTTCTCCAGCGCGGTGGCCGGCAGCCAGAAATGCGCCAACACCGTGACCCCAGGCGCCCCGGGGTCATCCGGCGAGCCGGGGAACGCCAGCACCCAAGCGGTGAAGTCGGACACGGCCGCCAAGTCCAGGGCGCCGACACACTCGCGCCCACGCAGCTTCTCCTGGTCGATCGGGGTTGCCCCCCCCTCCTGCCAAGCGACCAGATCAAGCCAACCCTGCGTCTGGGTCACCCACTGGTTGAGGCGAAAGACTCTGAACGCCTGGAGCGCCGTGGGCCGCTGCTCGGCCTCCCGTAGCTCAGCGCGCATCGTCTCGATGCTGAAGAAGTCACCGAGCCCGGGCGCCACGTAGTACCAGCCGGTCCCTTCGTCCCCGGGGCACTGAGAGCCATGATCGGGGCACTCAAACACATCACGCGCAGTCCAACCGGGACGCTGACGGAACTCAACGGCCCGGGGGCAAGGCGGCTGACCTTCATCCCGAAAGTCCCAGTCCTCCGGCAGATTTCTCGCGAAAACGAATCGCGCCGGGTCAATCCATGGTTGCGCCTGCACGCGGAGCGAGTGGTCATGCTCGGCCTTGGCGAACGCGGCCGTCGTGTAGGAAGCCGTCGTGGCAGCGATCATCAGTGGTTCCGTTCGGGTGCCGAAGCTCTGGCGCATCGCGTCCCACAGGTGCCTGTCCTTCTGCGTCAACACCTCATCGAACAGGACTGCGGACGCATTGACGCCGAGCGCGCCGGCCGCGTCGCCCGGAAGGACCTGATAGAAGCTGTTCTTCTTCGCGTACACCAACCGCTTCTTGGAGTCGATGCACTCGATGAACTTGGATAGGTCCCGGGACTGGCCGTCCACTCGGCGGCCGGCCGACAGTTCGACCATCCGCTTGGCCACGTTGTAGACGAGTGACGCTTGGTCGCGGTCTGCCGCGACGCCGTAGACCTCCGCCGACTCCTCACCATCGGCGGCCAAGTGGTACAGGCCGAGCGCCGACAGGATCTCAGACTTGCCCTGCTTGCGTGCCAGTTCAAGCCACGCCAGCGCATACTGCCGACGCCACATGCCCAACTGGTCATCCCACTGCACGGTCCCGTACAGGGGGCGGATGATGCGCTCTTTCTGCCACCACTTGAGCACGAACGGTTTACCCGCGAACCGCCCCTTGGTGTGCAGGCACCAGCCCTCGATGAACCGGACGACCCGCTCGGCCCTGCTGGGCATGTACCGGAAGTAGCCCGGCTCAGGGTCAAAGCAAATGTACGGGGAGATGCCCGGTGCCTCCACGGTCACTGTCAGCCCCTCCCTAGATGCACGCCGCCGTGATAGCCTTGTGGCCATGTCCACCACGGAGCAGGAGCGCAGGCTGTACCGGGCCGACCTAGCCGAGCTGGCCGGCGTCAAGACTGATTCACTGAATCGCCTCCGCCTCCCGAAGCCGGACGGCTATGACATCGAGCGCGGCCACGCCCGGCCGTGGTGGTGGGAGTCAACCGCCCGGGCGTGGATGGCCGCCCGGCCCGGGCGTGGGCGCCGGTGGGCGCCAAATTCTCACTCTGTGTAATGTCCGTTTTGCTCCGGGGACCCGTCGTTATGTCCGTTTAGTTGTTACGATTCGATAACGGCACCCGGGATGCCCGTTTTGGACATCATCCTTTCGGTCAGCTTCTGAGGCCACTCGGCCACGAGTAAGGGGCTAGACCGGATACAGCCCCTTACATAGTCCACTGTAGACGATATACTCTGAGTAATTCTGCCCGGCATTTCGGACATTCCGACGCCCGCTCGCGAGCCTTCAGCATCGACGACTCCGTATATCCCCTGGTCATCAACACCTACTTGCAGAATACACGCCGTCGTGTATAGTAGGAGGCATAATTGAACAGGCGCCAGGGACACCGCCTCGGCCAGGAAGGCCCCGATGAGGGGCGCGCCACCGAGAGCCCGTGAACCAGCCCGAAGCGCTACCGAATAGAGCGAACCGGAGCGATCGAAACCCCGGGGGTCGAGAGCAGCGGACGACGCGCCTCCCCCCACCCCGACCGTCGATCGCGGGGGTCGACGGTCGGCCCAAGCTTTCAAGAAGGGAGTCCCGCTGTGGACGCCAAGAAGGTCAAGGTTGCGAACCGGATTCGCGCCATCGGCACCATCGTGACGCTCGGAGTCCTGACCTACGCGCTGTGGGTCAGCCGGGGCCACATCGAGCACGTCGGCTACGTGCTCGGGCTCAGCGACTTTGAGGCCCGGACGCTGTTTGTGATCATCGACATTCCGGTGATCATCGGCAAGCTGTTCGCCGGGCCGTGGTTCGCGCCAACTACTCGGCGCGAGGCGCGGCGCCTGATGGTCACGTTCGTTCTCGCCAGCTTGGCGCTGAACGTGACCAGCGGGTTCCTCGGAGGCGGGATCGGCGCCGCCGCGTACGGCGCGCTGATCGTCTTCATCGCTCTCTGGATGGAGCGACTGTTGACCAAGGTTCGCCCGGCCGCCTCGGTCACCCGAGCCAAGTCCGATGCCGCGAAGGCAACCCAGACGACACGCCGCCGTCGCGCGGCAACCCGGCGCCCCGCCAAGATGGCGAAGACGCCGGCCCTGCCGGTCCCGGTGCTCCACCACACCGAGGAGTGAGCTACCCGACCCCTGTCCGACCGGACGGAGCGGCTAGCCGCCCGGTAGGCTAAGCTGAGAAGGCCATCCCCTGGAACTAGCCGCCCAGGGGGTGGCCTTCTTTTTTTGCCAAAAGATGATCTTGGTCAGGCTACTGAGCCACGGGCCGCCAACAGCTGATGGGCGCGAGACGCGAGTTCGTGGGCCGACCCGGCCAGCAGGAGGTGGATCACCGTTGGCGAACTGATCCCCTTCAGCTCGACGGGAGGATGCCCATCCGGGCGTACCACCGCCGACACCGTTCGGCCACTGATGCGGCGGTAGGTCACGTCAATCCATCCGGCACCGAAGGCGGGGAGCGCATCGGTGCGGGTGGTCAGCCAGCGCCAAAGTCGGCTCATCGGCATGCACCTCTCTCGAGACCCGCGCCCGACGCGGGGTACGCCCATAGTAGCGCGAAACCCGGGCGTCCTGCCGTCCGGCAGGC
>Ga0207873_1003063_pt1 | contig 12697 bp, 11 predicted proteins | sample BGWIniCompost_FD_187373 | JGI IMG/M metagenome (GOLD analysis project Ga0207873, IMG submission 187373) | Cellulose adapted compost microbial communities from Newby Island Compost Facility, Milpitas, CA, USA - BGW Initial Compost (SPAdes)... ... | reverse complement strand
CAGCCACGCATACAGACTGTGCATGGACACGCCAAGGCGCTCGGATACATCCGCGACGGAGTAGCCGCGATCAACCACTTGCTTGAGGGCTTCGGCCTTGAACTCGGCCGTGTAGCGGGTTCGGGACATGACTTCCTCCTGTAGACTCAATGTTATCAATTAGCTGTCTACAGAACCGGGGGAAGTCCAAAGAGGTGCAGTAAAAAATGCCTTTTGGGGGGTGCTTCACTAACGGCAAGTACTGGAGATTTATGGTGCGTACGTCCCAAAAACTAGGAAAGATTCGAAAAAGGTGCACTTTAGGAGCCACCTTTCGTGCGTTAGGGCGACATTTTGGATGGCACCATGCTGCTCATCATCACCTTTTGTAGGTCTGTCGCCCATGATCAAGTTTCTAACCAGGCTGTTTTCTTCCAAGAGCCAGACTAAGCCGACTACAAGGGACGCGTTTGAGGAAGTTCCCCGATATCCTCCTTATGCCCGTGGGTTTCCAGCTACAGACGTAGATGAACTGCTGGAAAGTCAGAAAATGCTGATCAGAAGAATCGTCAACGTGATCGGCTTGCGAGAATCCGTAAGCAACGAGTTGGTGATTCCGGTCATTAGGAACTTCGCCGAATTCGTTCATCACCTGCCGGCGACTAAAGCGCATCATCATTCCTGCGCCAGTGGTATGTTCCGTCATGGTCTAGAGGTCGCGCATTGGGCAGTCTTAAGTTCGCGTGGCGTGGTCTTTACAGGTCAGGACTCTGGCGAGCGTTGCTACCGCCGGGAGCAACGATGGCGCTATCTGGTTTTCCTCATCGCGATCTGCCACGACATTGGCAGGGCCGCTACCAATATCCGTGTAACCAACTTTGACGGCTCCCTCACCTGGAGTCCGATAAACGAACCGCTGCTCGCTTGGCTGAAGCGCAATCACATTGATCGATACTTCGTGAATTGGCTAGAAGGACGGGATGGGTTATCCGAGAGCTTTAATAAGTACGTCGATCACCACATCATCTCGCCGAAGGCGCTCGAGTGCCTTGATGTGGATATGAGAGCTGCCTATATGCAGTGCTTGATAGGCGCCCCAATCAGCCGACAAGCAACCCTTGTTAACAGCCTGGTTAAGCGTGCTGATAGCGATAGCGTAGAGCAAGACCTGATGAAGCGCAGGGAGCTCCTTGGCGGGGATGGGATCGCCGTGCCCGTTGCTAGGTTCGTTTGCGACGCTATGCGTCGGCTCCTCCGTGAAGAATGGACCGTAAATCAACCAGACTCGAAGGTCTGGGTGACGCCTGAGGGTGTGCATATTGTTTGGCGACCCGCCGTAGCCGACATATCGGCCCTGCTCAGCAAGGACAATGTGCCCGGTATTCCTCGTAACCCGGACACTCTCGCTGATATTTTATTCGAGCAGGAGCTGGCTTGCCGTCCATTCAACCAGAACGGTGCGGGGATTGGGGCGAGGTACTGGCGCATGAGTCCGGCTATGTTGGGGAACACGGTTCTTTATGTGCTCCGCCTCAACTCAGTGGAGCTCTTCTATGACAACGCCGAGCCGGCGCCGACTCCGGTCCAGGCCACGTTCTTCCTACCGGGGGAGTCGCCATTTGAGGAAGCACCGCGAGTCGAAGAAGCCCGTGTCTCGGCCACGATGTCGGCCGAGGCGGTCGCTTCGAAATCGATCAGGCAGCCAACAGAGGGTGTGAACGCCAAAAGAACACGATGCAGACGGCAACCCCGCAAGCTAGAGCCGGTGGTGCAAGAAGCGATGGTCGTGAGCTCCGATTTCAAGCTAATGGAGGGTGCCGCACGGTCGAAGAGGCAAGAAGAAGTTGTCGACCATGAGTCGGGAACGGTGAAGCATGTTGAGCATAGGCATAAACCAATATCCGAATCTGTGCGAGCACAGAAGTGTTGTACGACTTCGTCCAATGATGTGAAGCCGACGACTCTGACCGGGTTTCTGCTGCGCCTCCGCGAGGGTTGCCTCGGCATTACTGGTCAAGAGACGCAATTCGGAATCCGGTATCCCTTGAATCCTGTAATCCAAAAAGCGGAAGAGCTTCTAAAGATGCCTCGTTTTATATTTGTTAAGAATTTGAGGAGCCAGGCTCTTGCCGTTCCCAAAGATAACTCCGCCTTGTCCCGCGACGAAAAAATTTGGCAAGACGAGGACGGGGAATTCATTGTGATTCAACATACTGGCAAGCCGAGAACCTAAATTTGCGCAGGTGTGAGTCTAACTCTTATTGAATGGGGTTATTCGGCTGCGAGATTCAGCAAATGCTCAAGCCTCATCATGAGTTCTGTGCGGCTTTGACTAGTGAGTGTGGCGTGGCCGAGCTTGCGGCCGGGGCGGGGCTCCTTGCCGTAGCTGTGGTAGTGCGCGCCGGGGATGTCGAGAACGTCTTCCACGGCCGGCATGGTGCCGATGAAGTTCACCATGGCGGAGTGGCCCATGGGCGTGGTGTCGCCGAGCGGCAGGTCGAGGATGGCGCGGATGTGGTTCTCGAACTGGCTGGTCACGGCGCCTTCGATGGTCCAGTGGCCGGAGTTGTGAACACGCGGGGCGATCTCGTTGGCGATCAGCTTGCCGTCGGCGACGAAGAATTCGATGGTGAGCACGCCGGCGTAATCGAAGGTGTTCAGCAGGCGCTCGATGTGCCGCTCCGCAAGCCCCTGCAGGGTGCGGTCCTCGAAGGGCGCGACTGAGTAGCGCAGGATGCCTTCACGATGCGTGTTCTCGGACAGCGGGTAGAAGCGCGCCTCGCCGCTCACGCTGCGCACGCCAATGATGGAGACTTCGCGCTCGAAGTTGACGAATCCTTCCAGGATCAGCGGCACGCTGCCGAGTTCCTTGAACGCGGGCTCGAGGTCCGCTCCCTCGCGCAGCACGCGCTGGCCCTTGCCGTCGTAGCCGAGGCGGCGGGTCTTGAGCACGGCGGGCAGGCCGATTTCTTCCACTGCCGCGCGCAGGTCGGCGAGGCTGTCGACGGGCGCAAACGGCGGGGTCGGGATGTCCAGCGACTGGAACAGCTGCTTTTCCAGCAAACGGTCCTGGGCTTTTTCCAGGAGGTCGACGCTGGGGCGGAACGGCCTGGTCACGCCTTCGCGCACCGCCTCCACCGGCACGTTCTCGACGTCGAAGGTGACCACGTCCACGTGCTCGGAAAGCTCGCGCAGCTTTTCCGCGTCCCCGAACTCGCCGAGGATGATCTCGCCCACCTGCCCGCCGGGGGCGTCCTTGCTCTTGTCGAGGAAGACGAAGCGCAGGCCCAGCGGATAGCCCGCGAGGGCCAGCATGCGGCCGAGCTGGCCGGCGCCGACAATGCCAACACGTTTTGCGTTTTCTGCGCTCATGGTTTCAGGGAAATGAATGAGCCTGGCCGGACGAACCGGCAGTATGGTCCGGGATTTCAGTCGCGGGGATCGGGGTTTGCCAGAACGGTTTCGGTCTGGCTGCGGCGGAATTCGTCCAGCGCCGCGCGAATGTCTTCATGCTCGTTTGACAATATCGAGGCCGCGAGCAGCGCGGCGTTGGTGGCGCCCGCACGGCCGATCGCCATCGTTCCTACCGGCACGCCGGCCGGCATCTGCACGATGGAAAGCAGCGAATCCATGCCATTCAGCGCCTTGGACTGCACTGGCACGCCGAGCACCGGCAGCGAGGTCTTGGCGGCCACCATGCCGGGCAGGTGGGCGGCGCCGCCTGCGCCCGCGATGATCACCTTCAACCCGCGCTCCCGTGCCGTTTCCGCGTACTCGAACAGCAGGTCCGGCGTGCGGTGCGCGGACACCACGCGGCATTCGTACGGGATGTTCAGGGATTCGAGCATCGAAACCGCGTGCTGGAGGGTGTCCCAGTCCGATTTCGAGCCCATGATGACGCCGACAAGTGCTTTCATCCGCGTAGTTTACCTGTCCCTGCGGGCGGCTCAACCCTCGTCCTGCATTCCTGCCCGCAGTTCGCGGAAAAGCTCCCGCTGGCGGCGCGGCGGCTGGCCCTGGGCACGCTCCCTTGCCGCGGCGGTGAGCAGCTGGCGCAGGCGCTGCCGGTCGGCGCGCGGGTAGCGCGTGAAGAATTCCTCCAGCGCGGGCATGCCTTCTTCCAGCAGCCGGTCCCGCCAGCGCTCGATTTCATGGAATTCGCGCCGCTCGGTTTCCGCCGCCCGGTCCTGCGCGGCCAGCAGGCTGCGGATATTGTCCACGTCATGATTGCGCAGCAGCTTGGCGACGAACAGCTTCTGGCGGCGCTGCGCGCCCCGCTGGTTGGAAAGCCGGCGGACCAGGCGCAGGGCGTCAAGCAGCTCGGCGGAAAGCGCGAGCTGCTCCAGCGTGGAATCCGGCAATGTCGCCAGCCGTTCGCCGAGCGCGTGGATTTCATCCGCTTCGCGTTTGCGCGCGCTGCGCGAGGGGCGCTCGTCCTCGTCTTCGTACATGACTCGTCCTGTGGAATGCGGTTGCGATGCGGGTAGAATGCGGAGCTTATCGCACCTGAACCCTCACCGGATCATTCGATGCAGACACAGATAGCGGAGTTTCTCGACGGCGAAGACGAGCTGCGCGAGCGCGTCCAGCTTGCCGTACGCGAGGCACAGCGCCTCGGCGCCACCCAGGCAGAGGCTTCCGCGACGCTCGGCAGCGGGCTGGAAATCAACGTGCGTCTCGGCGAGGTGGAAACGCTGGAGCGCAGCCGCGATCGCGGCCTGGGCATTACCGTGTATTTCGGCAAGCGCAAGGGCAGTGCCAGCACGGCCAATCTCGATGCCGATGCGATCCGCGAAGCGGTGGCCGCCGCCTGTGCGATCGCGCAGTTCACCGCCGAGGATCCCGCCGCGGGCCTGGCCGACGCTGAGCTGATGGCCACCGAGTTTCCCGAGCTCGACCTGTGGCATCCGTGGCAGTTCGAGCTGGAAGAGGCCATTGCCATCGCGCAGCGCTGCGAGGCGGCGGCGCGCGACTACGATGCGCGCATCACCAATTCGGATGGCGCGTCCTTCAGCTCGCATGCCGGCCTGCGGGTTTATGGCAACTCGCATGGCTTCATCGGCAGCAACCGCGGCACCAGTCATGGCATTTCCTGCACGGTGCTGGCGAGCGACGACGGCGGCATGCAGCGTGATTACTGGTATTCCTCGGCGCGCGACCCGCAGGCCGTCGAAGCGCCGGAAGCCATCGGCCGTCGCGCCGCCGAGCGCACCCTGCGCCGCCTTGGCGCCAAGCGCCTTTCCACCATGCGCGTGCCGGTGCTGTTCGCGCCCGAGACCGCGAAAGGCCTGGTCGGGCATTTTCTTGGCGCGATTCGCGGCACCGCCCAGTATCGTGGCGCTTCCTTCCTGCATGAGTGCGCGGGCCGGCAGGTGTTCCCTGATTTCGTGCGCATCCTCGAGGAACCGCATTTGCGGAAGGGGCCAGGCAGTGCGCCCTTCGATGAGGAAGGCGTCGCCACTCGCAACCGTGACCTTGTCACGGCGGGCGTGGTGCAGGGTTACATCCTCGGCAGCTATTCGGCGCGGCGGCTCGGCCTGCAGAGCACCGGCAATGCAGGCGGCGTGCGCAACGTGCTGCTCGAGCCCGGCGGCGATGACTTCAATGGCATGCTGAAGCGCCTGCACCGCGGGCTGCTGGTCACCGAGCTCATGGGGCAGGGCGTGAATGCGGTGACCGGCGATTATTCGCGCGGCGCAGCGGGGTTCTGGGTGGAGAACGGCGCAATCGTCCACCCCGTGGAAGAAATCACCATCGCGGGCAACTTGCGCGACATGTTCCGGCGCATCGTTGCCGTGGGCAACGACGTGGATACGCGCGGCAACATTCGCAGCGGTTCGATTCTGATCGAAGAGATGACTGTCGCGGGGGAATAGCGGCAAACAGGAGGGGAAAGATGCGCTTGTTACTTGCTGGATTGCTCACCGCGGTGGCGTTCGCGCCGCTGCACGCGGCCGAGGAAAAGGGCGCGCCCGCCAGACCCATCGCCATTGCCGTGCATGGCGGCGCGGGCACCATAAGCCGCGAGGAACTTACCGCCGAGCAGGAAAAGGCGATCCACGCCACGCTGCGCGAGGCGCTGGAGCAGGGACACGCGATCCTGCGCGAGGGCGGCAGCAGTCTCGATGCCGTCACCGCCGCCGTGAAGGTGCTGGAAGACTCGCCGCTGTTCAATGCCGGCAAGGGCGCGGTGTTCAACTGCGCGGGCATCAATGAGCTCGATGCCGCCATCATGGACGGCAGCACGATGAACGCCGGTGCGGTCGCGGGGCTCAAGCAGACGAAGAATCCGATCGAACTCGCGCGCCTGGTGATGGAACAGTCGCCGCACGTGCTGCTCATTGGCGAAGGCGCGGAGAGCTTCGGCCGGCAGCACAACATCGCCATGGTCGATCCGGCTTATTTCCAGACGCCCGAGCGCCGCCGCCAGCTTGACGAGGTGCAGAAACGCGAAGGCGTTGTCGGCTGTGGCGAGGAGCAGGTGGTCGAGGACTTCGACGAGGACCGCTACGGCACCGTTGGCGCCGTGGCACTGGATGCCGGCGGCAATCTTGCCGCGGCGACCTCCACCGGCGGCATGACCAACAAGCGTTTCGGGCGCGTAGGCGACGTGCCCATCATCGGCGCGGGTACCTACGCGGACAACGCCACCGCCGCGATCAGCGCCACCGGACATGGCGAATACTTCATCCGCGCCGTCGCCGCGCATGACATCGCCGCGCGCATGGCCTACGGCGGACTGTCGCTGGCCGAGGCCGCGAACGAGGTGGTGATGAAGAAGCTCAAGGACATGGGCGGTGGCGGCGGCGTGATTGCCGTGGATGGCAAGGGCAACATCGTCATGCCGTTCAACACCTCGGGAATGTATCGCGGCTACATCGATGTGAAGGGCGAGACGAAGACGGCGATTTTTGCGGAGTGAACGGGAAGGGAGAAGGTAGAAGAAGCTTCGAATCTTCTACCTTCTCCCCGTCGCAAGGAACTCCCTCCTTTTTCCCTCGCTCCCTTCTCACCTCTCACTCACAACACCTCATCGAGCGCCGCAATCAGGCGCTGCACTTCTTCCATGGTGTTGTAATGCGCGAAGGACACGCGTACCACGCCGTCGTCGATGTCGATGCCACAGGCGTGGAGCAATGCGTGGGCGTTGAAGTTGCCGTGCCGGGCGGCGAGCTTGCGCGCTTCCAGTGCCTGCACGATCTCGCGGGATGACTTGTGCTTCGCGCGGAAGGAGATGATGGGCACGCGCACGGCAGGATCGCTGTCAGCCGGTCCGATGAGTTCCACCCGTGGATGCGTGGAGAGGAAGTCGAGCAGCGGGCGCGACAGCATGGCCTCGAAGGCAGCGATGTCGGTGAAGGCATTCGGCCAGGCATCGAAGTAGTCGACGATGCCCGCCGCTCCCCAGGCAAGTTCATAGCTCGCACCACCGGGCTGCAGCTTGTAGGGCAGCGCGTCGGCGGGCAGGAAGGCGTGGTTGATGTTGCCGAGTTCGAGCAGCGCATCCAGCCGGCCATGCAGCATGCCGAGGTGCGGGCCGAATATCTTGTACAGGCTCATCACGTAGAAATCCGCGCCCAGCGCCTGTACGTCCACCTGCCGGTGCGGCGCATGGGCGACGCCGTCGATGAACACGCGCGCGCCGGCAGCATGCGCGAGCCGCACGATCTCTGTTGCGGGTTCGATGCGCCCGAGCACGTTCGATACCTGTGCAAAGGCTACCAGCCGCGTGCGTTCATTGAGCAGCCGTTGGAGCTGCTCTAGTGAAAGCGCGAAGTTCTCCTTGTCCACTTCCCAGGTGCGGATCGTCACGCCGGCGTCGGCCAGCGACAGCCACGGGCTGCGGTTCGCTTCATGGTCAATCTCGGTGATGATGATTTCGTCGCCCGCCCTGAGAGTGGGACGCAGGGCGCGGGCAATCTGCCAGGTGAGTGCGGTGCTGGAGCTGCCGAGCACGATCTCGCGTGGCTCGGCGGCGTTGATGAAGCCCGCCAGCCGCCGGACTGCATCGGCCTGCCGCTGCGCGGCCTGTTGCGAAAGGGGGTAACCGCCGCCGAGCTGCACCGGGGTGCTGCGCATGTATTCGGCCACGCGATCAATGACGCGGTTGAGCGTGAAGCTGCCGCCGGCGTTGTCGAAGTACGCCCATTCGTCATCCAGGCCCGCGAACTCGCGGCGCGCGTTTTCCATGTTCATCCGTATCTCCGGGATTGTAAGCATCGGCTTACATCTGAATCAGAACCGGCCACTGTGAACCGCGGCGGCCGGCCGGTACATTGTCCTCGCCGTCATGCATGGGAGAGGCATGAGCATGAGTGACAACGATCGCGACCCGCTGGAAGCGGGAAACGCCATCAAGGCGGGGCTGACCGAGACCAACATCCTCGCCGACATCAGGTATTTTGAAACACGCGTCGAGGCCATGTCAGGCCGCGACGATTCGCATTCACGCGCCATGGTCCGCGTCTATGCCAGCCTGCTGGCGCACCGCCGGCAGATGCTTGCCGCGCTGAGGGACGGCCGGCCGGACGCCTGGTACGAGTACGATCACGCCGTGCTCTGAGACCCTCGGGCACGATGAGGGGGGAGCTGTACCGCCCAGGGACGGGCACTTTGATCATTCCGACCGCGGGAAGCGCTTCTTCCTGACCACATCCCGCAGCGTGATGCCCACCAGCTGTTCGCGCACCGCTTCCTCGACGCATTCCCGCATTTCCCGCACGGCCTCGCTGATCGGCACGTTGCTCTCGTCGTGATCCAGCACCGGGTCCGCCCGCCGCACGGCGGCGCGGATCATTTCCAGCGGAATGTTGTCGATGTCCCGCCCGGGCACGAAGCGGCTCTCCGGCCCTTCGGTCACGAGAAGCAGGCCGGCGCGTTCCAGCCGGCCGGTGACGCCGGAAAGCTCGTCCGCCGGCACGTTCAGGGCGATGCTCAACCGCTCGATGTCCCACTCGTTGCTGCCGCCGTGGTAGGCGTCGGCGACGCGGTACATGATTTCCATCGCCAGGCATTCGCGCAGTTCGCCGCTGATGGTCTGGCGCAGCGCCGAGCGGGTGACGAAGCGCGGGTTCTGCACGTAGAACGACACCAGCGCGCCGATCAGCAGGATCAGCCAGTTGAGATACAGCCAGATCATGAAGGTGAGCATGATCGCGAAGCTGGAGTAGATCGCGACGTAGTTCGACGACCCGGCGATGAAGGTCGCGAACAGCCATCCTGCGGTCTGCCAGGCCGTGCCGGCGACGATGCCGCCCACCAGCGCCGGCCAGACGCGCACCCGCGTGTTGGGTACGAAGGCGTACATGAAGGTGAATACGCCGATGGCGATGAGATAGGGCAGCAGGCGGGATGCGACCAGCATCAGCGTGCCGAAGGGCTCGATGCTGACGATTTCCTTCACGACTTCGTTGCTGGTGACGGTGGCGGTGATGCTGATCGCCACCGTCACGAACAGCGGGCCGATGAGGATAACCGTCAGGTAATTCGAGAAGCGCCGCGCGAAGCTGCGCGGCTTTTCCACCCGCCAGACGTAGTTGAAGGAATCCTCCATCTTCTGGACGAGGGAGATGATGAGGTAGATCAGCAGCGCGAGACCCACGGAGCCGAGCACGTCGGCGCGCACGTTGTCGACGAAGCCCATGACCCGCTGCGCGAATTCCTCGCCGCGCGGGCCGATCTGCATCAGGGTGTTGTAGAGCAGCGGCTCCAGGCGGTTGTGCACGCCCAGGCCCTTGAGCACGGAGAAGCTGAATGCCAGCAGCGGCACCAGCGACAGCAGCGTGGTGTAGACCAGGCTCATGGCATGCAGGGTGAGCTGGCCGGTGGCGATGTCGCGGATCAGCACCCACAGCAGGCGCGCGAGGCGGATGGCGGCGGCCTGCGGCAGCGGCAGCCGCTCCGGCGCCGATTTCCAGATCGCGCCCTCGATGTGCTTGCGCCATTCAGTCAGCCTGGACATGTTCACCCGTTGCGCTTGCTGTCTATCCGTCTTGCGAACTCTGCCAGAATTGCACGGTAAAGGTCATCCTTCAGCCAGGCGTCCTCGACCCCGGCTTCCAGGTTGGGGTTGTCGTTGACCTCGATGACGAACACGCCCTTGGCGTTCTGCTTGAGGTCCACGCCGTACAGCCCGTCGCCGATCAGGTTGGCGGCCTTGAGCGCGGTCTGCACCACGTTGGCGGGCGCTTCCTCCACCGGCATGGTGCGGAAACGCCCCTCGCTGAAGCCGCCGCCCTTCTTGTGATCGACGATCTGCCAGTGATTCTTGGACATGAAGTACTGGCAGGCGTACAGCGGCTGGCGGTTGAGCACGCCGATGCGCCAGTCGTACTCGGTATAGAGGTATTCCTGGGCGAGGATGAGATCGGATTCCTCGAACAGCTGCGCCGCGACTTCCTCCAGCTCCTTGCGGTTGCCCGCCTTGAACACGCCGCGCGAGAACGAGCCGTCAGGGATCTTCAGCACGATGGGATAGGAAAGCTCCTGCTCGGCGAGATCGAGCTGGCCTTCCTGCAGGATCAGCGTCTTCGGGTGCGGAATCTTGTGGGCGCGCAGCAGCTCGGCAAGGTAGACCTTGTTGGTACAGCGCATGATCGACACCGGGTCGTCGATCACCGCCATGCCTTCGGCTTCCGCCTTGCGCGCGAAGCGATAGGTGTAATGGTTGATTCGCGTGGTGTCGCGGATGAACAGGCCGTCGTATTCCGCAACGCGCGCGTAGTCCTTGGGCCCGATGACGTCGATGGCAAAGCCCATGGTCTTGCCGATGCGCTCGAACTGCTTGAGCGCCCTGGTGTCGGAAGGCGGCAGCGGGTCGTCGGGGTTGTAGAGGATGGCGAGATCGTAACGGCCCACGCCGCGTGTGCGTTTCGCCCGCCAGGGCTTGCTGAGATAGGCCTCCAGCGCGTTGATGAATTCCTCGCGCTGCTCGCCCTTCAGTTGCGCGACGTTGCCGGGCCGGACGCGGTTCAGCATCCAGCGGCTTTCGCGGCGGAATTCCACGCGCAGGATGGGGCAGGGGAAGGCCTCGAAGATCTGCCGGCTGATTTCCGCCAGGCGCGGGTCGGCCTGGCGGCCGAAGTACAGCAGGATCTCGATCTTCGTCGCGTGCTCGCCGCGCATCACCTTCTGCAGGCGTTCGTCGAGGTCTTCCGCGTCCAGCCGGTAGACCGAGCGCCGGGTGAGATCGGAGAGCGTGCGCACCGACGGAATCATGCGGTGGCGGCGCGCCTCGCCGAGCAGCGAGCAGTAGTAGCCGGTGGTCAGGTAACCGAAATGCCGGCACAGGTTCAGCACGGTGATGCCGCGTCGCCCGTAGTCGGGGTTGGAGAGGTATTCGCGCGCCGTGACTACCGGGTAGTCCGGGTATTCGCGTTTCCAATCGCTGCTTTTCTCAACGACGATGAGGTGGCGGTTGGGGTGTTCCTGCATGACGCCGGTCAGGTCCTCTCGGGCAGGCGAATGACAAGCGCGGCGCGCTGCGCACCGCGGCCGTAGCGGGCCATGCCCGCGAATTCCTCGTGGCTGATGGGCATGCCGATGGAGTCCAGCGCGGTCTTGCCCTTTTCCTCGTCGATGTAAGGATCGTGCACGTAGACGAAGCGGTTGTCGAATCCGGTAATCACCACCCAGTGCGGAAAGCGCTCGCCGTAGATGCGCCAGGAACTGATCAGCACCACGGGAATGCCGCCGGCCTCGAATTCCTGCTTGAGTTCCTCCAGCGTCACCGGCCGGTATTCCACCTCGATGTCGGCGTTTTCCAGCGCTTCGCTGAATTCCTCGTGCACCAGGCGCATCACTTCCTTCTTCGCCTCGCTGCGCACGCTGTCGAGGAACATCGGCTCGCGCTCGTTGATCCACAGCTTCACTTCGAAGCCGCGCCGATGCGCGGCCAGCGCCAGGCCCTTGGGTCCGCAGCCGCCGTGGCCGGAGGTCATGAAAATCGAGGTGCTTTCGCGCCAGAGGCGCAGTTCATGCCGCCGGTCGAAGGGGATTTCCGGGTCGAGCGCATGCATGGCCATCAGCAGCGCCGACGGCCCGCAGGTGAACTCGGTGGTCTGGCGGTAATAGGGCACGGCCGCGAGCGAGGGATCGATGTTGCGGATCAGCGGCTTTTCCATGCGCAGCGCGTCGGCGTGATCCTCGTAGTAGTCCGGATAACGGCCGAACACGCGGTAACCGGCCTTTTCATAAAGCCGGCGCGCGGCATCGTTGTCAGTGCGGATCTCGAGGCGCATGGTGATGCAGGCGCGTTCGCGGGCGGCATCCTCGGCGGCCGCGAGCAGCGCCTTGCCGATGCCTCCGCCGCGCGCTTCCGGGTCGACGGCGATGGAGTACAGCCGGGCGAGGTGCGTGCCCTTGTGATAGAGCACCAGCGCGTAGCCGCTGATGGTGCCGTCGTCGGGATGCACCAGCAGGTCGGCATGGCCGTGCTGGATGATGTGCCGGAAGCTGCGGCGGGACATGCGATCGGTTTCGAAGCAACGCGACTCCAGCCGCTCCAGGGCGGGAAGGTCGTCGAGCGTCGCGATGCGGATCATGTCTCACCCCTCGGGGTGCGCGGTGTTGGCGCGCGCATCATCGCAGCTTGCCGTACGGTTGCAAGGGGGCGCGAGGATTATTTTTACGTGGAAGAGGACTGGGTGAAGGCGCTCAGTCGTGCAGGCGCAGCGGCGGTTCCTGCATGGCGTCGAGTTGCTCGCGCAGCGCGTCCAGC
>Ga0207873_1003061_pt1 | contig 12701 bp, 10 predicted proteins | sample BGWIniCompost_FD_187373 | JGI IMG/M metagenome (GOLD analysis project Ga0207873, IMG submission 187373) | Cellulose adapted compost microbial communities from Newby Island Compost Facility, Milpitas, CA, USA - BGW Initial Compost (SPAdes)... ... | reverse complement strand
CGAACCCGATGCCGGCGCCACCCCACAGGGCGGTCGTCGCCGCCTCGGCGTCGCCGTCGATCGCAAGCCAGCCCCACCACAGTGCGGGGATGCTCAGGACGATCGCGCCGAACAGCACGACGCTCTGGGCGATCGCGCCGGTCGCGCCGATCCGCTGGGGCTGCTCGAACGGGCTCTCGCCCGGGTGCGACACCGCGTAGGGCGCGAGCGCCGACGAGATGCTCGACAGCCCGAGGCCCGACAGGAAGAGGGATGCGCACACGCCGACGAGGGCGGGCAGGATCGCCCAGCGCCCGTGGAACACGATCGCGACCGGGATCGCGATCGCGAGCAGCGGGATTCCGATGAACAGCACGGGCACGAGACGACCGATGCGGTCGGAGAACCCCCGCACGCCGCTGCCGACGTGCATCTTGCCGTTGACGGTTTCGAGACTGTCGACGCGGGTTTCCTCGCCCAGAGTGATGCTGCCGTTTACGGTTCCGACGTGTCCGAGCGTGCAGCGCGTGCCGACGGTGATCGATCCGTTCACGGTTTCGGCGCTCTTCGCGCTCACGTTGTCGTCGATGCGGATCGCGCCGTTGACGGTGGAGACTTCGTCGACCGAGCGGCCGGCGCTGACGTGAACGCTGCCGTTCACCTTGGAGAAGTCGTCGGCCTGGACCGTGCTCAAGGACAATCCGAGCAACAGTGCGGCGGCTAGGTATTTCATGGTGGGCTCCTTCGTGGGGGCGTCTTCGGCGCGATCGGCCGACAATTGGACGCGGAAGAGCCGAAAAGGGTTGCAACGGAGGAGGGCGCTGGGCTCTGGACGCTGGGCTCTGGCAAGATAGGCGCCGCATCGCGCGCGGCTTCCAAAGCAGCAACGAATCGAGGTCTGAGCGACCGCGCGCGCCGAGTCATTACATGGCCCTTGGATCAGAGGCTTGGATAACACCGACATGGGTCCCGACCACGCTGTTTCCGTCGCGCAAGTCATTCAGCTCGCCGTCGCCCCCGTGTTCCTGTTGGCAGGCGTGGGAGCGACGCTGAACGTGCTCGCGACGCGCATCGGGCGCATCATCGATCGGGCTCGAGCGATGGAGGCGCAGCTGCCGGATGCGGCACCGGATCTCGCCGCGGACCTGCATAGAAGGTTGCGAGTGCTGTCCAAGCGCGCCACGCTCATCAATCGCGCGATCGCGCTGTGCGTGTTGTGCGGCTTGTTGGTGTCGCTCGTCGTAGCCGCGCTGTTCGTCAGCTCCGCGATGCAGCTCGAGCTGGCGCTTCCGATCGCGATCGTCTTCGTCGTTGCGCTGCTCAGCCTTGCGGCCGCCCTGGTCTATTTCCTGCGCGAGGTATTCATTGCAACCGCGGCGTTGAGCTTCGGCGGAGCAAGGCTTCCGAAGGAACCTGCGGCTTAGTCGTTGCGCGTGCGCGTGTCGGTGACGCCGTGGAGTGACACATGCCTGCGATGGGCTGCACTCGCCGTCGCCGAAACCCTACAGCCTAATCGTCGGCGCGATGGTCGCGAAACGGCGATCAACGCCGAAAACTGTCACTCGCGAGCGACCGTGCGCATTCCGTGATCCATTCCTCAACTTGCGCCGCGACGAACTCGGCATCATCGCCGCTGCACTATGAGTAACCCAGCCGAGCTTTACGTCGAACCCGATGCATTTCGTGTCGCGCGCGAAAGCGTGCTGCTCGCGTGCGAGCTGCGCGCGGCCGTGGCGGTCTGCATCTACGACGACACACAAGCGGTCGGAGGATTGTTGCACCTGAAGTACGTCGCGACGAGCAACGATCAGCCGCTCGATCTGACCGACAACACCTTGAGCTCGGATCTGCTGTTGATGGACAGCTTCTGCAAGGAGCTGCGCTCCCTGGGTGCGCGCAAGCAGAGCTGGCGAGTGAGCATCTTCGGGCACACACCCGCGTCGCCGGACATGGAAGATCCCGCAGCGACGGTCCTGGACCTCGTCAAAGCGTATTTCGCCGACACTCGCTTGCCGTTGGAATGCAAGGAAGTCCGCCAATCCAGCGGCCTGCTGGTGCGCCTGGATGCGCGCGAGGGACGGATCTGGATCAATAACTCACACGGCGATCGTCCTGCCGCGACGGTCGCGCCCGTCTGAGGTATCCCTGTTCCCGATCCCTGTTCGCCGGCTATTGCCAGGGTGCGAGCGAATAGGGGAACGAGAGTAGGGGACCAAAAGCCAAGCCGCACCCCTCGCGTCGTCCGCTACACTGCGCGAGTTTGTCTATCGACGGCTGATCAAGGCTGAGTAGAACACGATGGCCTCGCCCACGCTCGCCGGGGATGCGCAGCGCACCCCGATCTACAAGCGCTTGTACGTGCAGGTCTTGATCGCGATCGCGCTGGGCGTGCTGCTCGGACATTTCTATCCCGAGCAAGGCGCCGCCATGCAGCCGTTGGGTCAGGCCTTCATCGATCTGATCAAGATGATGATCGGCCCCATCATCTTCTGCACCGTCGTCAGCGGCATCGGCGGCATGGAAAACATGAGGGCGATCGGCAAGACGGGAACGCTGGCCATCGTCTACTTCGAGATCGTCAGCACGCTCGCGTTGATCGTCGGTCTGGTCATCGTGAACCTCGTGCAGCCCGGTGCGGGCATGAACGTCGACCCGACGAGTCTCGATGCAGGGCGGATCGCATCGTATGCGACACAGGCCGAGCAACGGGGCGTCGTCGATTTCCTGCTCGATGTGATTCCCACGACATTCCTCGGCGCATTCACGAACGGCAACGTTCTGCAAGTGCTGCTGATCGCGCTGCTGTTCGGATTCGCGCTGCACGCGCTCGGCGAGCGCGCGCGTCCGGTCTATTCGCTGGTCGACGACATCTCGGCGGTCTTGTTCCGAATCGTCGGAATGATCATGCGAGTCGCGCCCATCGGCGCATTCGGCGCGATGGCGTTCACGATCGGCGCGCATGGTGTGTCGACCCTGCAGCAGCTCGGCAAGCTCATGGCGTGCTTCTATGCGACGTGCCTGATCTTCATCTTCGTCGTCCTTGGAGCGATCGCACGTCTACACGGTTTTCGCATCCTGCAATTGATCCGCTACCTGCGCGAGGAGCTGTTGATCGTGCTCGGCACCTCCTCCTCCGAGTCGGTGCTGCCGCGCCTGATCTCGAAAATGGAGAAGGCCGGCTGCGAGAAATCCGTCGTCGGTCTCGTCATCCCGACCGGTTACTCGTTCAACCTCGATGGGACCGCGATTTATCTGACGATGGCGGCGGTATTCATCGCGCAGGCGACGAACACGCCGATGACGCTCCTGGATCAACTGAAGCTGCTCGTCGTGCTGCTGATCACTTCGAAAGGGGCGGCGGGCGTGACCGGCAGCGGCTTCGTCGTGCTGGCCGCAACCTTGTCCGCGATGGGTACCTTGCCGGTGGCCGGCCTGGTGCTGATCCTGGGTATCGATCGATTCATGTCCGAAGCCCGTGCGCTCACGAACCTGATAGGCAATGGCGTCGCCACCATGGTCGTCGCAAAATGGTGTGGAGCGTACAAGACAGGGGCCAACTGGCCATCTGGATAACTGGCCATCTGGCCGGGGTGGGCCGAACCTGGAACTCGAATCGAGTGCCTCAACCTCTGCCCGGACCAGATGGCCGCGGGTCCAGTCAATTGGTCAGTTAGCGAAGACGAATGCCCATCGAAATAGAGCCTCTCAATACCGGCTCGGACCTGGAGTCCGTTGCGAACTTGGCGCGCGAGATTTGGGAAGATTACTACGTCCCCATCATCGGCCGTGCGCAAGTCGACTACATGGTCGAACGCTTTCAGACGGCTGTCGCAATGCGGCAGCAGATCGAAGACGGGTATGAGTATTTCTCAGTGCGCAGCGGTGAAACCCGCGTCGGATATTTCGCCGTACGCGCCGAAGCGGAACAAAATCGCTTGTTCATCAGTAAGCTATACGTGCACAAAAAGAACCGCGGCTCGGGAACCGGGCGCGCGTGCATGGAGTTCATTGAGCGACTCGCCCGCCAGCGCGGCCTGACTGCGCTTTGGCTCACCGTCAATAAAGGCAATCCATCGGTCAAGGTGTATGAACGCCTGGGCTTTCGCATTGCCGAAGAGATTGTCATAGACATTGGAAACGGCTTCGTGATGGACGATTATCGGATGGAGAAAATTCTCTAGCCCGGCCCATGCGGGCAGTAGGACCTTCGTTCGTTTGCCAACGCGACGATCAGGGGGCGCCATCCGGCTTCCGATTCAACCGTTGTGAAGTTGCACGCGAGCGCCTAGCGGCGTAATCAGGGCTTCCAGGGGCGTAAGCTGAGATCATGAGCGTGTCGATCGACGATCATCCGCCCGAGAAGGAAGGCGCGGACGAGAGCGCCCAAGGCGTTCTCGCGGGCTGGCTGGACGACTACTCGGCCGGCCGGTGCGAGCGCGCCGATGTGGAAGACGCGTTCATGTCGGTCTGTCGCGAGGATTCGGAGGCGTCGTGGGAGGCGCTCTCGCTGCTGGATCGATATCAGCGGCTCGGGCGTGTCGACGCGGATCTGGCGCGCGATCTGAAATCGAAGATCGCGCAACTCGCGGTCGGCGCCCCGAAACAAACCCCGCCCGCGCGCAGCTCTCGGCCCACCTCGACCGCTGCGGAAACGACTTGGCGCAAGCGTCCGAACGACGCTGCGCCCGAGCAGAGCGCGGCGGCGCAGGAGGACGGCAACGCCGCCCAGCAGGAAGCGCGCACGCAAGACATTCTGGATAACGAAACGCCGTCGAAACGGCCGCCCGACCTCGATGCCGGGCTCACGCGCATTCGCCGTCCGATCGTCGAGGATGCGCGAGAAGAGCTCGCAGATCTCGATGACGAGTCGGATGACGACGAGGATGACGAAGCTGCGCCACCCGCCGTCATGCCGGCGCACTCGATCATGAGCCAACCGAGTGCGTTCGCGCAAAAGGCGCGCGAGCTCAGGCGCTCAGTCGCGCCGCGCCCGCAAGCGCCGCGTGCGAGCGCCGAGCCGATACGCAGCCCGCGCGTCGCTGCACCGAGCGCGGGCACGGGACGCCGCGTGCTGCGCGATCGCTACGAGCTGCTGTGCGTCATCGGCCATGGGAAAACCAGCACGATCTACAAGGCGCTCGATCGGCATCGCGCGAACTTGGCGGAAAGCGCGCGCCACGTCGCCGTCAAGGTATTCAACACGAGCTACGAAGGCCGTCCCGAAGCGCTCGCCGAGCTGGAGCGGGAGTTCCATCAGGCGCAGTCGCTCTCGCATCCGAACATCGCGAAGGTCTTCGACTTGGATCGCGACGGCAGCACGTTCTTCATCGTCATGGAGCTGCTGGAGGGGCAATCGTTGGCCGATGTGCTGCGGCGGCTGGAAGGTCGTCCGATGGCGCGTAAACATGCGCTCGCGCTCATCGGGAGCATCGGTGCGGCGCTCGCCCATGCGCATCGTCGCGACATCGTTCACGGCGATCTGAAGCCGCGCAACGTGATGATCACCTCGCTGGGCGAGGTGCGAGTGCTTGAATTCGGCTTCGCGCGTTCGGGCCCGCTCGCCGCGGGAGAGTTGGATGCGGCACGCGACGCGGTTTCGATCGGCACGCCCGCGTACGCGAGTATCGAGCGCGTGCAGGGCGCGGAGCCCGATCCGAGCGATGACGTCTACAGCCTGGCCTGCATCGCGTACGAGCTGCTCGCGGGTCGCCACCCGTACGGCGGTAGATCAGCGTTGCTCGCGCGCGCCCACGGCAGACGCGCGCAACGGATTGCAGGTCTGAGCCACAAGCAGTGGCATGCACTGCAGCGGGCGCTTTCGTGGCACCGCGCGGATCGCAGGATCGACGTGGTCGACCTTCTCGGTGCGCTCGGTACGTCCGACGTGCCGCAGGAACCCGTGCCTCCCGAGCTGTTGGTGCTGCCCGACGACGGTCGGAAGTGGCGCAACGGAGCGCTCGTTGCGACCGTGCTCATCGTGGCCATTGCGCTCGGCGTCTTCCTGGTCGTGGGTATCCCGCCGCCCGTGCAGAACGTTGATGTGACAACGGCGGTCCCCGCACCGCCGCCGCGCGATGCCGAAGCCTCCGCGCCGTCGGCAGCGGACTCCGAGCCGCGCACGTCCCAAAACGATTCCCAAGGTGCTTCGCAAAGCACCGCGGAAGCGCAACCACAGCAGCCGGCGACAGCGCGCGCGGAGGAGCAGCCCGTCGCCGCGGCGCCGGGTGGCGCATCGAGCCGGACGAGCGATATCGACACGACGTCTCGAAGTGAGCCGGCCGAGAGTGCCTCGCCGACGGCCGCGAGCGGCCCGCGCAGCGAACAACGTGCGAGCGCCGGCGTCATTCAGTTCGAGAAGGACACATACGTCGTGACCGAGAGCGACGGCGCCGTTCGCCTGCAAGTGCGGCGTACCGGCAGCACGCGGGGCGTGCTTAGTTTTCGCTGGACCTTGCGCGGCAATTCCGCCGAAGCCGGTAGCGATTTCGCGGCAATCGGTCCGGGGATCGAGCAGATCCCGTCGGGTGTCAGCTCGGCGACCATCCTGATCCCGCTCGTGAGCGATGCGATCACCGAGAATACCGAGCTCTTCCTGGTCGAGATCGAGGCGCTCGACGAAGGTGTCACGGTCGGAGAGCTCGGCCATGCGGCCGTGATCATCGTCGACGACGATTGACCGAGTTGAAGAGCGTCTCTTCGGAACCCAGTGTCTAGAACATCATGAAAGTGCGTTTTTCCGAACAGGCGATCCGCTGTCGAGTCGCGAAGGCGGAGCTCGCGAGCTTGCTCGACGGGCGCGCGCTCGTGCTCGAGGTGGGCTTACCGCGCGGCCACGTCTTTCGCATGAGCGTGCGGCCCTCGCCGCTGAATCAGTGGCAGCTCGACAGCGATCCGACCGGCTATTGGCTGACGATTCCGCACCGGGAGATCGAAGCGCTGCGCGATTCGTTGCCGAGTCGCGAAGGGTTGCAGAAATCCTTCGATCTCTGGGATGGCGGTTCGGTGCAAGTCAGCTTTGAGGTCGACGTAAAGGATCGCGGCGACTGAGCGCCTCAGCCGCCTCGCTTGGCGATGCGCTTCTCGCGCGCGATCGCGCGAAAGCCGATGTCGCGCCGGTACTGCATGCCTTCGAACTGGATCGCCGAACACAGCGCGTATGCGGCCTGCTGCGCGGCCAGGACCGAGGTTCCGAGCCCGACCGCGCAGAGCACGCGGCCGCCGTTCGTGACCACCGCGCCGTCGACGAGCTTCGTGCCCGCGTGGAATACCTTGCCCGGCAAGCGTGCCGCATCGTCCAGGCCGCGGATCACATCGCCCTTTCGGACGGTCTCCGGATAACCCTCGGCGGCAAGCACGACCCCGACGGCCGAGCGCACGTCCCAGCTCGCGTCCACTTCGTCCAGCCGGCCATCGAGCGCGGCATCGCACAGCTCCGTCAGATCGGAGACGAGCCGCGTCATGATGGGCTGCGTCTCCGGATCGCCGAAACGACAATTGAACTCGAGCACTTTCGGTGTGCCGTCTCTCGCGATCATCAAGCCCGCGTAGAGGAAGCCGACATACGGCGTGCCTTCGGCCGCGAGCCCGCGAACCGTCGGGTACATCACCTCGCGCATGATCCGGTCGTGCACGCGCGCGGTGACGACCGGCGCAGGGGAATACGCGCCCATGCCGCCCGTGTTCGGGCCGCGATCGCCGTCATCCCGACGCTTGTGATCCTGGCTGGTCGCGAGCGGCAAGATGTGCTCGCCGTCGACCATGGCGATGAAGCTCGCTTCTTCGCCCTCGAGAAATTCTTCGATGACGACGGTCCGACCTGCGTCGCCGAATTTACCGGCGAACATCGACTCCGCGGTGACGATGGCTTCCTCGGCCGTCTCGCAGATGACGACGCCCTTGCCGGCCGCAAGGCCATCCGCCTTCACGACGAGCGGCGCGCGCTGCGCGCGAACCCACGCCGTATCGAACGTCTCGTTGGTGAACGTCGCATAGGCGGCCGTGGGAATCGAATAGCGGCTGAGGAACTCCTTCGTGAATGCCTTCGAGCCCTCCAGTCGTGCCGCCGCCTGTCGCGGACCGAAGCAGCGCAGCTGCGCCTCCTGAAACGCATCCACGACGCCGATCACGAGCAGCGCCTCCGGTCCCACGATCGTAAGGCCGATGCGCTCGCGCTTCGCGAACTCCACGAGCGCCGGCACGTCATCCGCCGCGATGTCGACGTTTTGCACCCGCGGTTCGAGCGCGGTGCCCGCATTGCCGGGTGCGACGTATACGAGCTCGACGCGCGGCGACTGCGCCACCTTCCACGCGAGCGCATGCTCGCGGCCGCCCGAGCCGATGATGAGGACTTTCATCGCGGGTTCCCCGCGATGAGGGCTACGAGCTGCGGGCCACGGGCTACGGCCAGAACGTTCTGCGGTTTGAGTGAAGCTGGATCCATCATGAGATGAGAAAAGCAGCAAGTGATCGTACGATGCAGGAAAAAGCGTATCTCTTCTGGCTGTAGCCCGTAGCCCGTAGCCCGTAGCCTGTGGCCCGTGGCCTCGCCACGCTAGTGGCGAAAGTGCCTCATCCCCGTCAACACCATCGCCATCCCGTGCTCGTCGGCGGCGGCGATGACTTCGTTGTCACGGACCGAGCCGCCGGGTTGGATGACGGCCTTGATGCCGAACTCGGCGGCGACATCGAGTCCGTCGCGGAACGGGAAGAAGGCATCGGAGGCCATGACGGCGCCATCGACGCTCAGTCCTTCGTCCTTCGCCTTCATTGCGGCGATGCGGCTCGACACGACGCGGCTCATTTGGCCGGCGCCGACGCCGATCGTCATGCGGTCTTTCACGTACACGATCGCGTTGGACTTGACGTATTTGCAGACTTGCCAGGCGAACATCAGATCCGCGAGCTCTTCCGGCGTCGGCTGGCGCTTCGTCACGACTTTGAGATCGCTCGTTGCGACCATGCCGGAGTCGCGCGTTTGCACCAACAGTCCGCCATTGACGCTGCGATACTCATGTACGAGTCCGCTGTCGCCGAGGCCGCCGGTGGCGAGCACGCGCACGTTTTCCTTGCGCGCGCACAATTGCAGCGCGTCGTCGTGCACTTCGGGCGCGATGATCACTTCCACGAACTGACGATCGAGAATCGTGCGCGCCGTCTGCGCATCCAGCGCGCGATTGAACGCGATGATGCCGCCGAACGCCGAAGTCGGGTCGGTACGATAGGCCTTCTCGTACGCGTCGAGCGGATCTTTGCCGAGCGCGACGCCGCAGGGGTTGGCGTGCTTCACGATGACGCACGCGGGGGCGTCGAATTGGCGCACGCATTCGAACGCCGTATCGCTGTCGGCGATGTTGTTGTACGACAGTGCCTTACCCTGCAATTGCTTCGCCGTGCCGACGCTTGCGCCGCGCGCGTCGGGCGCCGTGTAGAACGCGGCGGTCTGATGAGGATTTTCGCCGTAGCGCAGATCGAGGCGCTTGCGGACCTGCACGGTCAGGTTTTCCGGGTATTCGGTCGCAGTGCCGCTCGCCTTCTGCAGATACGCTGCGACCATCGCGTCGTAGCTCGCTGTGTGTGCGTAGGCTTTCGCCGCAAGACGCTTGCGCGTTTCGAGCGAAACCTCGCCGTTGCTACGCGCCATCTCGTCGAGCACGCTCGAGTAATCGGACGGGTCGACGACGATCGCGACGCGATCATGGTTCTTCGCGGCGGCGCGCACCATTGCGGGGCCGCCGATGTCGATGTTCTCGATTGCGTCCTCGTAGGTGCAACCCGGCTTCGCAATCGTCGCCGCGAACGGATACAGGTTCACGACGACCAGATCGATCGGCTCGATGTCGTGGGCGCGCATGACCTCCTCGTCGATTCCTCGCCGGCCCAGCAGGCCGCCATGGATCTTCGGGTGCAGTGTCTTCACGCGTCCGTCCATGATCTCGGGAAATCCCGTGTGCGCCGAGACCTGCTTGACCGGCACGCCGGCCTTTTCGAGCGCGCTTGCGGTGCCGCCGGTGGAAAGAATCTTCACGCCGCGCTCGTGCAGTGCGCGCGCGAATTCGATCAGGCCTTGTTTGTCGGAAACAGAGAGCAGGGCGAGTTTGATCATCGTAACGAGCTTCCCGCAAAGGGAGGTTGTGAAGCCGACCTACGTTCCTGTAGGTCGGAATTTATTCCGACACATTGTTCCGACACGAAGGCGCCGGGTTGAGATCCGACCTGCGATCGCGCTGATGCGTGCGCCGCGAGCGCCGATCAATTCGCGAGACCGTAGGTCTTCAACTTCTTGCGCAGCGTCCCACGGTTGATGCCGAGGATGTCGGCTGCACGGCTCTGGTTGCCTTCGGCGTAATCCAGCACGGCTTTGAACAACGGTTCTTCGACCTCGCGCAGCACCAGATCGTAGAGCTGACCGGGCTTGTGCCCGTTCAAGGTTGCGAAATAGGCATTCAGCGCTTCTTCGGTCATCGTCCGCAGCGGCATCGAGCGCGAAGCGGGTTTGACGAACGGCTCTTTGCGAGCTTTAGTTTTTTTTCTAGGCGCCATGGGCTCTCCGATGCGGTCGTTCAGTACTCGGAGTCAAGCCGCGCTCTGCAAGCTCTCCTCGTCTGCGAGCGCGTCGAAATACGCTCGCGCTCGCTCGAGCTGCGTTTGCGCGTCTTCTGCCTGCATCACGGCATGTCGAAGTGCGTGCGCGCTCGCGCGCCGCTTCGCATACCAATCGATGTGTTTGCGCGCGACCCGGACCCCGGCCTCTTCCCCATAGAAAGCATGCAGGTCGCGCAAATGGGCGAGCATGATATCACGGACTTCCGAGATGGGAGGTTCGGGCATGGGCACGCCGCTCGCCAGGAATACCGCAATCTCCCGAAAGATCCAAGGACGACCTTGTGCGCTGCGTCCGATCATCACGCCATCTGCACCGGTTTGTTCAAGCACGAGCTTCGCTTTGCGCGCTGAGTCGATGTCACCATTGGCGAAAATCGGAATCGACACGGCGCGCTTGACGGCGGCGATCGTTTCGTATTCGGCTTCTCCCTGATACATGCACGCGCGCGTGCGCCCATGAATCGCGAGCGCTTGCACGCCGATGTCCTCGGCCATGCGCGCGATCGACACCGCATTGCGGTTCTCCGGACTCCAACCGGTGCGCATCTTGAGTGTGACCGGAATGTCAACGGCCTTGACAACCGCTTCGAGGATCGCTCGCACGAGCGGTTCGTCCTTCATCAGCGCGGAGCCGGCTGCCTTGTTGCACACTTTTTTCGCGGGGCATCCGAGATTGATGTCGATGATCTGCGCGCCCGCGTCGGCGTTGAGCCGCGCCGCGTGCGCCATCATCTGCGGATCGCCGCCCGCGATCTGCACGATGCGCGGCTCGGATTCGCCGCTGTGGTCCATCCGCCTGCGTGATTTTGCCGTGCCCCACAACCGCGCATCGCACGTCAGCATCTCGCCCGCCGCGATCCCCGCACCCATCCGCCGGCACAACAGCCGAAACGGCAAGTCGGTCACGCCGGCCATGGGGGCGAGGGCGAGGTTGTTGGGAAGGGTGTAGGGACCAATGCGGAGCATGAGCGAAGGGCCAACTGGCCAACTGGCCAACTGGCCGTTGGCCAGAGGGGCGCGAAGGATACGACAGGCTCCCTGCGCTCGACCAACCCGGATTCACGCCTCGTAAAAAAGTGCGCTGATCCTCTGGTCCACTAGCCAGTTGGCCACTTGGCCAGTTGGCCGATTCGGCCGCGCTCTAGCGCCGCCGAACTTCTTCCGCGCACACCATCCCCGCGCTCCCGTGCAAACACACATCGAAACGGAAGCCTTCCGCGTCGGGACCGGGGTCGACGATGGCGATCGTTGCGTTTGCTTGTTGGCCGGGGTCGAGCATGCGCTCGGCCGTGATCGTCGGGTCGAGGTATTCGGACGGTTCGAAAGCGCGCGCGCGGATCTGCTCGCCCCAGCGATCTTCGAGCATCAGCTTGAGCAGCGGATAGGGCTGCGCGAAGTCCGCGAGATTCGTGATGCTCGCGCGCACGCGCAACGTGCCGGGTGCGGACGGATCGGAGATGACGCCCCACTGGCGAATCTGATACGCGTGCAAATCCCAGCTCGGCGTGAGCGGCAGGCCGAGCGAGTGATACAAGGTCAGCAGCGGCGGACCGATCGTCGGATGGCGCGCGAGCGTCGCTCGATAGCTATGCACCCACTGTCCGAGCAAGAGCAACAGCAGCGGTACGACCGCATAGGTCCATGCCTTGGACTCGCGCTCGGTGCGCACGGGCGCGCCGAACAAATCCAAGTCGGAAGGGGCCTCGCTCGGCGGCTCCTCGACGCGCCGGCGCGGCGTGATCGCTGCTCGGGCCGCGGTGCGGGATGCCGCGACCTCCATGGCTCGTCTTTCGAGCTCCGCATCTTCGCGCGCCTCGCGCTCGAAGATCTCGCGTTCGGAAAGGCCTTCGTCGGATGAACGCGCGTCATCGACCTGCTGCGACTGCGCGAACGGATCCGAGGACTCCGCCGCGAAATCCTCTGCCGCACCGTCTTCGTCGAGGTCGTCGATTTCGACCCATTCTTCGGTCGTTTCCTGCTGCACGTGCGAGCCGCCATTGCCGAACCGATCCGGCACGCGATAAGTGCCGCTGATCTCGATGTGACGGCCTTCCATGGTGATGTCTTCGTGCGTTTCCGGCTCGTCAACCTCGATTGTTTGCGTGGGCGCCTCGCGCGCC
>Ga0207873_1003058_pt1 | contig 12704 bp, 12 predicted proteins | sample BGWIniCompost_FD_187373 | JGI IMG/M metagenome (GOLD analysis project Ga0207873, IMG submission 187373) | Cellulose adapted compost microbial communities from Newby Island Compost Facility, Milpitas, CA, USA - BGW Initial Compost (SPAdes)... ... | reverse complement strand
CCCCCGCCACTGGCAGGCGCCCGGCGCCCCCGAGGTCCGCCTGCTGCCGCGCCGCCTGCCGGCCGAGCAGCTCCCGCCCGGCGACCGCTTCCCGCGGCGCGGCATCGCGTTCGCCCTGGACGAGGACAACCTGGAGCCGGTCTTCGTCGACTTCGACCAGGACCCGTTCTTCCTGGTCTTCGGCGAGAGCGAGTCCGGCAAGTCCAATCTGCTGCGCCTGCTCATCAAGCAGCTCACCACCCGCTACCCCGGCGACGAGTGCAAGCTGTTCGTCGTCGACAACCGCCGCTCCCTCCTCGGCGCCACCCCCGACTCGCACCTCGCCGAGTACATCCCCATGTCGAACGCCATGGAGCACCACATGGTGGCCCTGGCCGACCTGATGAAGCGCCGCACCCCCACCGCCGACGTCACCGCCCAGCAGCTGCGCGAGCGCAGCTGGTGGCAGGGTCCGACGGTGTACGTGATCGTCGACGACTACGACCTGGTCGCCACCTCCAGCGGCAACCCGCTCAGCGGCATCACGGAACTCCTCCCGTTCGCCCGCGACGTCGGCGTCCGCTTCATCCTGGCCCGCTCCACCGCGGGCGCCAGCCGGGCCGGCTACGAGGCGTTCCTGCAGCGCATCAAGGAACTCGGCGCCCAGGGCGTGGTCCTGGCCGGCGACCCCGCCGAGGGCGACGTCCTCGGCGGCGTCCGCCCCCGCCCGATGCCTCCGGGCCGGGGCGTGTTCGTCTCGCGGCGCAGGGGGCGTCCGCTGGTGCAGACGGGGTTGGTGGAGGAAGAGTTCTGATGGCGGGGCAGAGTGTGGTTACTGGCGAGCGCATGCTCCGCAGCAACGCAGGCAAGCGGCACGGCTGAGTCCGGCTGAACGCCGAGGAAGGGCGAATCCATGGCATGGGACGAGTGGGAACAGCTGAAGGCTCAGGCCGCCGACCGGCCGCCGGCGCACATGCAGCTGAACCAGGCGCCGGCCCAGGGAGGCAGCGGCGGCAAGCCCGATCTGGTCGCACGCCAGGACGACCTCGGCGCCGTGGGGCACGACGCCTTCGTCCTGCACGGCGATCTCGTCAAGAAGGTGGACATCGCGGGCGCCGGCATGAACTCCGACCATGCCGGTTCCACGCACCAGGCGGCGACGGAACTGTCCAGCTCCCACTTCACCATGGGCGACGAACTCATGACGACCGTGTCCGTCTGGGAGAGCCAGGTGAAGGCCGTCCGCCAGGCCTGTGCCCACATCTCCAACCATCTGGACTTCAGCAAGAAGCTGCACGCCAACGACGACGCCCGGATCGCCGCGGTCATCGCGCAGCGCGACGGCTCCGAGCTGCCCGTCTCGGAACTCGAGAAGTACTTCAAGTAGCACGGGGGAAGACCGGCCATGGCCATCACCTACAACGACCTGATGCAGGTCGACCTCGGCAAGCTGGGCACCGCGGTGTCGGACTGGAAGAAGGCTGTCGCCAACCTCAAGCAGCTCGAGACCGATGCCCGCGACGGCCTGAAGAAGAAGTCCGACCGGGCTCGCTGGGAAGGCGTGAACGCCGGTGTCACCCGGAAGTTCGTGGACAAGACCGTCAAGGAGTTCGCGGACCTCCACACCGAGGCCAACAGCATCTTCCAGGTCCTGGACGACGCCCACCGCGAGCTCGTGGCACTGCAGAAGAGCGTGCGCACCCTCACCGCCGAGGCGAAGGAGAAGGGCTACACCGTCGAGGACAAGGGCGACGGAACGGTGAGCGTCGGCGTCCGCCCCGGCTCGGACGCCGACGCCAGAAGCAGCAAAGACGGCAAGGACGACACGAAGGCGGACCGGCAGCGCTACGCCGACACCATCACCCGGAAGGTCGCCCACGCCCGCGACATCGACGCCTCCGCCAAGCTGGCGCTCAAGCGGGCCCACGGGACCGACCCGTACAACGCCGGCCACGCGAAGTACGGCTCCCTCAACGACGCGCAGGTCGAGCGGGCCCTCGAACTCGCCAAGAAGCGCGAGAACATGTCCGACCGCGAACTCGCGGAACTCAACCGTCTGCTGCGCCACAACGGCCGGGAGAAGGACGGCGAATTCGCCACCGAGTTCTTCGAGGGCCTGGGCGGCCCCCGGCAGACGCTCGAGTTCTACGCCGCCATGTCCATCGACGGCACCAGCGACGACGCCTCCAAGACCCGCCTGGCCGGAGTGCAGGACCTGCAGAAGTACATGGGCCACGCCCTGGCCAACGCCACCGATCCCTACACCCCGCAGAGCGTCCGCGGCGACCGGCAGCACCTCCCCTCCTGGTGGGGCGCGGAGTTCCGCAAACTGGGCACTCAGCAGATCGAATGGACACGGGGCATGTGGGAAAAGCCCTACGGCTACCAGGTCCTGGGCGGCCTGCTCCGCTACGGCAACTACGATCCCGCGTTCCTGACCCCCATCGCGGAGCACATCACCCAGCTGCACAAGGACGATCCGACTCGCTTCCTCGACAACAGGCCCGCCGGCATGCCCGACCGCTACGGGTTCAACCCGTCCGGAAAACTCGGCAGCGGCAACGACCCGCTGAACAGCGTCCTGGAGGCGCTGGGCCACAGCCCCGAGGCGGCCGAGCAGTTCTTCACCGAGAAGCCGACCGCCTACAACGAGGACGGCACGATCAAGTCCGGCGCCAAGACGGACTTCAAGTCCTACCTCGATCTCTTCACCGACAAGGACTTCGAGTGGACGGCCGACCGGAACGCGTTGAACATGGCAGCTGATTCCGAAGCGACGGAAAAGGCCCGCAACCACGGCCCCAACGCCCTGGGCCACGCCCTCGAGGCCGCCGCGACAGGCCGCCCGTACGACAGCGACGTGGTCGATCCCTCGGTCAAGCACAGCAAGGAACAGGCGAAGCTGGTCCACGACATCGTGGAGAAGTTCGCCAAGAACCCGGACCTGCTCACCCACAACATGAACGGCGACCTGGAGGACGAGAAGACCGGCCCCCTCTACGCCCTCCGCGACAGCCTGGGCAACATCGCAGCCGACTACATGGGCGACTTCCAGCGCTCGATGTACCTGGAGAGCGCCGACAGCAAGACGTTCCCGGTCAACGGCGCGCCGGCCGGCCTCGGCTACGGGGACGCACAGAAGTTCCTCGGCATCGTGGGCCAGGACCCGGATGCGTACAGCGCCATCACCGCATCACAGCAGGCGTACACCACAGAAGTCGTCCATGAGTTCCTCAAGGCGGAGGGCAAGAACCTCACCGCCGAGGACGCCTCTCGCGTCGGCGATCTTGTCGCACCGGGTGCTGCGATCGCGGGCATCATGAGCAACTCGCGAGCTGACGCGATCTACGACTATCACACGGCCATCGACGAGGAATTCAACAAGGCAGCGGCCGACAACGCCAAGTGGATCAACCGCATCGTGGGCCTCGGTACCGGAGCCATCCCCGCCCCGTTCTCGGCCGTGGCCGAGCCGGTGAACTGGCTGGCCGAGGATCTGTCGGAGAGCGTTCTGGAGAGCATCAAGCATGACACCACCAGCGAGGCAGAGCGCGCGGCTGGGAATGAGTACTCGGAGGGCAGGAAGACTGCGGTGAGAGCGGCTTCGGCCGCTGTCAACAGTTACGTTTCGCACTATGGAGGAATTGACGAGGAGACGAGAGAAGCGATCGAGCGGGCAGTTCGCACCCAGTCGGGCGTAAGCCATTCCGACGGCGCCCAGTGGAACTCCTCGGGAGACGGCACGTGAGCTCTTCCCAGCCACTGGCCGAACATTCAGTTGACCACGCCGCACCGCGCAAGTTGAGACACAGGAAACAGGTTCCACCTTTGTCACTGAAGAAACTAGCAACTGCCACCGCAGTCGCAGTGGCGGTCACTGCATGCAACGCGCCGAGCGACGGCATCGCCTACACAGTCCCGGACAATATCTGCCAGATCCCCGCGGACAAGGAGATCCTCGAGACGCTGCTCGACGAGGGTAAAAGGCTGAAGCAGGACGACGGAGGTGACGACATCACTGAGGGGAAGTTCTGCCACATGTACGTGGACGGAAATGACTCCGTGGTGAGCGACGCCGACTGGGAGAAGAGCGGATACACACTACGCGACTACTTCGAGTTCTACGACGTGAAGGGAATCCGCTACTTCGGAGACGGAAAATACGCCTCCTGGAGTTATGGCGTGGTGACGGTCATGCCATGCCCTGGAGTCAGCGACAAGGGTGACGTCATCGCCGTGGACGTCAAGGACATTCAGTGGAACGACAAGTCCCAACCCCTGCTGGAGAAGCTCGGACCGCCCTACTTCGAGGCGTACAAGAAGAGGCTCGGCTGCCCGTCCTGACGAGAATCGGAGGGTTCGTCGACACCCTCTGTCCGCCGACCTACCACGAGATCATGACGATACCGCGTGCCTGACAAGCCGGCACGGAATGACGACCACGGCGTCCACATGTCCTTGGGCAGCGTCTGGCTACTGCCAGTCGTGCGTGAAATATCCGAAGATCCCGCGTCCTACGTCACCTTGCGGAAGGCTGCGACTCGCCAGACCGCTGAGGGACTGGCCGCGGTGAAACCCGGCGCCAAGCGTGCCGACCTGACCATTCCGCCGGCGTGGAACGACCATCATCTCGCCACCTGGAGCGCCGTGGCCTCCGGCATCCGGCGCGACTTCGGGAAGGAGGACACGGCCAAGTGGGACCGCGCGGTCTTCGAAGGGCTGGCCAAGAACGCCGGTGGGCCTCCGGCCTATTGATCCGAAACGGTTTGGGTTCTGGGTCGTTGGTGGGGTGTGAGTGATCTGGTGGGGGACGCGCGGCATCTGTCGCCGTCGGCGCAGGAGGCCCTGCGGTTGCGGGCGGTGGCCGCGTTGGTGGCGGGGCGGGACCGTGAGGACGTGGCGGCGGTGTTCGGGGTGTCGCTGAAGGCGGTGGACGGCTGGTGGGCGAAGTGGCAGGCCGGCGGCCGGGATGCGCTGGTCATGCGGCCCCGTGGCAAGCCGGTCGGGGTGCACCAGGTGCTCGGGGAGGCCGAGCAGGCCGCGGTGCGGCAGGCGGTCCTGGAGCATCGGCCCTGTGACGTGGGGCTGGGCGGGCAGCTGTGGACGCGGCGGCTGGTGGGCGAGCTGATCGCGAAGCTGTACCGGGTGCGGCTGACCGAGCCCGGGGTGGGCAAGTACCTGAAGCGGTGGGGACTGTCTTTTCAGCGTCCGGACAAGCGGGCCGTCGAGCAGGACCCGCAGGCAGTCCGGCGCTGGCACGAGGAGACCTGGCCGCAGATCCGTGCGAAGGCGAGGAAGGACGGCGGCGAGATCCTCTTCGCCGACCAGGTCGGCATCCGCTCCGACCAGGTCACCGGCCGCACCTGGGGCGAGAAGGGCAGGACACCCGTCGTGCGGCGGACCGGCAACCGGTTCTCGGTGAACGCCATGTCGGCGATCAGCACCAGGGGCCGGATGCACGTCATGGTCTTCACCGAGAGCTTCACCGCCGAGGTGATGTGCCGCTTCCTGGACCGCCTCGCCGGCCACTTCGACCACAAGGTCCACCTCGTGGTCGACGGGCACTCCGCCCACCGCTCCCGGAAGGTCCGCGACTGGCTCGCTGCCCACCCCGACGACGTCGAGCTGCACTTCCTGCCGCCGTACTCGCCCGAGCTCAACCCCGACGAACTGGTCAACGCCGACCTCAAACACAGCCTGCCCAGACAGCACCGGGCCCGGAACCAGACCGAACTCGCCGCCGAGACCCGCCGCTTCTTCCGCAGACGGCAACGCCAGCCACACATCGTCCGCGGCTACTTCGGCGGCCCGCACGTCCGCTACGTCCTGGACGAGAACCCCATGAGTTTCTGATCAATATCGAGTCCGGTCAAAAACCTACTCAAGGGTTCGCGAGCACTTTCGGCATACTTGGGGTCGGTTGCTTCGGTAAAGAGTCCCTGCGGCGCATCATAGCCAAGCCACATGACCGACGCAGTCCTGTGACTGGGATCAATTTTGGCGGCCTGATCCCGTAGCAATTCAGCGCGGGCGACGTCACCCCCAATGTCGCTCAACTTGGTGCCGGTACCAGGGACATACGTCACGACATTATCCGCCGTGTCGGGGTTTCCGATGGAGACTATGACACGACCGTGGCCCTTTTCGTTGAAGCCGAGGAGGTAGGGACGAAAGTCTTCATCTCCGGATTTGTCAATTCGCTCCTGAAGAGCATCCAGACTATCGATGGTACTTTTTAGTTCATCCCGCTTCCGGTCCCACTCCCGCCATCTCCTCCTCGACTCATTAGTCTGAACCCTGGCCGTGTAGCGTTCACCGGTTAGAGCATTGATGATTTCACGTTCCTCGTAAACCGGCTTGGGCTCCTTCGCCATCCAGGCGTACAACTCGAGCTGCGCAGCATTGCGGGCTGAGGCGAGCACAGTCCGGTTCGCCTCGTCACGCACAGCGGCCGGAAGTCCGTCCATCCACCCGATCGCTTCAGGGCGTACCGCGATGTAACTTGCTCGCTGCTCTTCTGTGAGGCTGCTCCACCACTTCGCGTTCTCCGCCGGAGTCCCGTTCTTGGGCGGCCGAAACGATTCCAGGTAGTCATCAGCTCCTTTGCGAACACCAGCCGTGTCCTCGTCGACGTCGGCCCAGTCGGCGTTGGAGACTGTGAGGTCGTCATCCGCCTTGAGCGCCCGCAGCTTCGGCGCCCACTTCTCGTCGGCTTCCGTCGCCTCCTTGAGGGCGGCGGCGATGAGGTCGGCGCAGTCTTGGGCGAGGCGGCGGTTGGGATTGGGGTCGAGGTTGGCCGCTTGACGGCCGACGGCGGAGGCCGTGTCGTCCGTCAGGCCACTCACCGTGCCGCCCTCGGGAAGCTTGCCGTCCGCGCTCTGCTCACCGTCCGCCGGGTACGTGACCGACCCGTCGGAGTTCACAGTCAGCTTCGCAGCCTTGGCGCTTTCGAGGGCAGCGTCGAGCTTCTTCTTGGCCGCTTCCATCTCGTACGAGAACGCGTCGAGAGCAGTGCTGACGAGGCCGCACTGCATCTGGATGTAGTGGAAGTTGTCACCCAGCTCCTGCAGCTCCTCGACCGCCGCTTTTGCCGCCTTGCCCTCGAGGGAGTTCCGCATGGCCACGACTATCTGCTTCTCGATGCGGTCCTTGGCCGCCTTGGCCATCTCGGAGGCGCTGCGGTAGCCGGCGGCGGCTTCGGAATACTCGGTCGGCTTGAGAGCCTTGAGCGTCGCGAGATCCATGATGTGCCGTTACCGCCCCTTCTCCCGACCACCTATGGCAGGCGTGTCCTCGTAGGCCACCCTGAGCTCGGCGAGGGCGGCCTCAACAGCCTCGTCCGTCTTCAACTGGTTGTGGCCCGCCTTGACGAGGAGGCCTGAGAGTCGTCCGCAGCGGCGGCTGACCTTGTCCACGTAGGTCTCCCACGAGTCGTAGACCTCCTTCTGAGCCGCAGCGGTCAGGCAGCCCTTTTCCTTCCCGAGCCCCTTCTGCCCGGCCTCCAGCTCTTTCGTCGCCTTGCCGATGTCATCACGCAGCGAACCGATGTCCGTACCCGCCTTGTTCCAAGCGGGCTTGTTCGAGATGAGGTCCGGCTTGCCGCCGCCTGATTCCGCAGGCAGTTGGTTCAACTGCATCTGCCCGGTCGATCGCTCAGCGGCTGCCGCCTTCAGCTGCTCCCATTCATCCCACGCCATGCGTGGCCACTTCCCTCTCTATTGCGTGGTCGGGCCCATGCGGAGACGGCCACATCACCCCGAGATTGGTCGGATCGTAACGAGGATCAGCCCACGGCCCATCCGCAACTCTCATCACGTCGTTTGAGTACGCGTACTCAGAAAACCGTGACAAGGCACAAGACAGGGTGGACACCTCCCGCGCATGTCCACCCTGTCGTCGTGCGTATGGCTAGAGGAACCGCTACATGAAGTAGCTCGCGCCCTTCAGGTCGCCGCCTCGGTAGTCACCGCCGGCGGCGCCGACGCGCTTGCCGATCGACACCAGGGCCTGGTGGATGGCGGAGGCGTGGCGGTCCCACTCCTTGGTCTTCTTGGTGAACTCCTCGTAGGCTTCACCGCCCCAGCCCGCGGCTGCGTCCAGTACGGCCTTCTTGAGGGCCTGGAGGTCCTCCTCCAGCTTCTTGGCCTGGTCGCCGAGCTCGGTCGCGAGCGCGTCCATCGTGCCGTACTTGACGGCGAGTTCGTCGTAGTGGGGAGCGGGCATGTCTTCCTCGTTTCTCTGAGGGCCGGTGGTGGGTGTCGGGGCGTGGTGACCCTGGTCAGTACTTGCTGAGCGCGGAGGTCTTGCCGCCGAGGTCCTCCACCGAGATCTGGGCGATGTCGGCCTCGATCTGGTCCTCGAGCTTGCGCTTGTCGGTCTTGTTCAGCTGGATGCCCTCGAGGAAGTCGTCCAGCATGCGGCCGATGGCGGCCATGTGGGTGTTGATCTCGGTCTGCTTCTTGTCGAAGGCGACAGCACCCTGACCCGTCCAGTTCCGCTCGATCATGTCGATCGTGCCCTGGAGGCGGGCGAGCGAGGCCCGGATCGAGTCGTAGCGGTCGATGACGTTCGTCTGGAGCTTCTGTACCTGGGCCTCGTATAGCTTGCGGCCGTCAGCCATGTCGGCGTCCCTTTCGTGTGAGGTGGTGTGCAGGAAGGGTGCGGGGGTGTGCAGTGGGTCGGAGGGCGGTCGGGAGGGGGGCGGTCAGGTGCCTCGGCGGGAGCGGTACGCCGCGAAGGCGCCGCCTCCGATGACCAGGAGGGCCGCCGCGGCGCCCACCGTCACCCACAGCGTGGTGTTGTCGGACTCCGCGCCGGAGGCCGCCTCGGAGGTGCGGTCCCCGTCGGCAGGGTTGTCCTTCGGGGGCTGCGGCTTCGGCTCCTTGGAGGCGCTCACCGGCTCACCGTCGGCGTTGACGACTCCCCTGACGTTCTCCTTGGCGAGGGGGTCGGTGTTCGGCGGGCCGGGCTGGTAGTTCTTCTTCTCCAGCACCTTGCGGGGGCGGATCAGGCCGTAGCCGAGGTAGACGCTCGGGTTGTCGCGGGCCCAGTCACGACCGGCGGTGTCTATGAGGCTGCCGAGGACCTGGTTGGCCGTCCAGTCGGGGTGGGCGGACCAGACGAGGGCGGCGGAGGCGGAAGCTATGGCTGTGGCGATACTCGTTCCACGGTTTCCCTTGCAGTAGCTACGGAACGTGTTGTCGCACCACGTCGGCACGTCCAGGCCGGGGGCAGCCAGGTCTACGTAGTTGCCGTACTCCGAGAACTTGCCCACCTTGCCGGACGGGTCCGATGCTCCCACTCCGACCACATAGGGATAGGCAGCCGGGTAATCGATGAGATTGTTCCGCTGAGCATCGTTCCCCGTACTCGCGAACATCAACTTGCCTTTGTCATGGGCGTATTTCACCGCTTTACGGACGCCCTCCTCATCGGCCACTGTTCCGAAGGACATGTTGATGATCTTGACGTCGCTGTCGGCGATCGCTCTGATCACCTTCGCCACCGAGGGAGCCTTGTCGACGTCGGCCTCCCTGATGCCTTTCAATGCGATCCGATAGGGAACGATTTTGGCCCCCGGCGCCAGACCCTTGAGCGAACCGTCGTCCCCGGTGCCTGCGATCAGCTCGGCCATGGTCGTGCCGTGCCCCACATAGTCCTCGGTGGCCTTGTAGCCCAGGGACTTCGGGACTTCGCTGGTCAGTACCTGACCCTTCAGGGAAGGGGTGTTGGGATTGACGCCGGAGTCGATGACGGCAACCTTGACGCCCTCGCCGGTACTGTCCTTCCACATCTGCTCGGCCTTCATGGCCGACAGGTACCACTGCTTGGACTGAACGTCTGCCGCAGCGGCTTCTGGTGCCAGACCCGCCGAGAGGATGGCCACGGTGCCAAGCACGGAACAGACGCCGACGACGCGCCTGCTGAACCTGGAAAGCATCTCTTCTGTTTCCTCGCTTCAGTCCGGTCAGTCGGTCGCCGACTCATCGCCGCGGCGCCGGCCCCCCTGCGAGAGGGTCCCGGGTGCGGGAGATGTGCGTGCCTCACTTCGTGACGCTGCAGCACCCCCGGTGCGTTGGCTGTTTCTCGTGCCGGATCCCTTGCCTCTGGGCACTCCGACGACACCGCCGCCGCTGTTGGCGGAGCGGCTGGGCGTCCGTCCTGCCGGTGGAGTCGCAGGGGCTGCTCCGATCACCCCGCGCTGGTCGGGCTTGCGTCCGGGTGTGCGCGGAGGGGACGTGCCTTCGCCGCCGATGACTGTGCCACGCGGCAGCTTGCTGCTGGTCCGACCCGACGTCGCGCCCGTGACAGGCCGCCCGCCGACCACTCCACCGTTGCTGCGACCGGCCGCCGTGGCTCCCACGGCGCTCCGCGGAACACTCCCAGCGTGTCCGGTGACCGGTCCGGCGGACTTCGGCACGCCGCCGACAATGCCTTGCGCCCCGGGTCCCATCACGCGGGGAACTGTCTGGCTGGGCCTGGCAGCAGACCCTCCAGGCCCCGGGGTGGCGGGCCCGCGGCCTGTCACCGGTCCCGGCCCTGGCACCGGCCCAGGACGCATCCCAGCCTGACCAGGCACCGGCCCGGGGCGTGTCACCGGGCCGGTGCCCGGCAGGCCGCCGATCCGCCCCTGGGAGGAAGAGGGCAGCTTTGTCGGCGGGATGCCACCTGGGCCTGCGGGACGTCCAAGAGGCCCGCGGCCCACCGGAGGACTCACGCCGGGCGCCATGGGCGGAACGGTTCCCGGGGCTCCTGGGGCAGTCTGAGGACCGCCGCCAAGGGGCGGCGTGCCCGTGGTCGGCTTCACCGCCTCCTGCGGAGGCAGCGCGCCGACGCTGTCGATCTCCGTCCCCACCGGCTGCGGGGCGGGACCGTCCGTGCTGGTGCGCTCCGCCAACTGCTCACGCGTACCCGGCTCGACGGCGCCGGTCTCCGGCGCCCGACGTGCACCGGCACCTGTTCCTTCACCGGACGCCGCGCCCAGGTTGGTGTCCCCGTTGTAGCCGGCACCCGGCAGGGGGTCATACGAGCCTTCCTTCTGAGGTTCCGGCACCCCCACATTGGGCATCTTCGGAAACACCGGCTCCTCGGCCTGCTGCATGTAGCCGGCCGACACCGTGTAGAACGAAGCCAGGCGGTACATCTGGTTGATGGCCTCCTGGCGGTTCTTCTCCGCCTTGAGGGCCGCCGCGTACTCCTCGTTGCTCTCGACCCGCTTCGACTCGGGAATGTCGTCGACGGTCTTGCGCTCGCTGCGGGTGTCGCGCGGGGGCATGGAGGCGCGGACCTGTGCGAGGCCCGCGCCGGCAGCCAGCACCTGAGTGCCGATGACGTCCGCGTAGTCGCCCACGCCCTCGGCGGTCTTCACCAGGCTCTGCGCCCAGCGGTCGAACGCGCTGTGGGCCTCGCCCTGCCAGTCGATGCCGGGCAGGTTGCCCTTGAGCTCCTCGGCGGCCGCCTTGATGGCGTCGCGGGCGGCGACCAGGGCCGTGCCCGCGGCCTCCAGCAGCTCGGGCTTGGCCGACTCGACGATGTCGATCATGTCGTTGAGGTCGTAGCCCTCGAAGCTGGTGCGGCCGAAGTGGATGCCCCGCATGGAGGCCCCGCCGAAGGGGTTGAGGACCTTGCCCGTCTGCATGACGGCGTCGAGCGTGCCGTTCTGCGCCTGGGCCTGGGTGTACGGGTCGGGTGATGTGTTCTTGTCGCCGCTCATCAGTACCCCGCGTCCGCCCGGTCGGCGCGGTTCCTCCGCTCGGGCTGCGTCTCCAGGGCCTTCTCGTACTGCTCGTTGATCGTGGTACGGATCTCGTGGAACCGCCGCCGCTGCTCTTCCTCGAGGTTGTCGAAGTCGACGTCCACCCCGTGGACGGCGATCTGCATGGCCTCGAGCTGGAGGGCGAGGGACTTGGAGAGCGCGGTGATCCGTTCGTGGACGCGCTCGTACTCGCGGTGCAGCATGGTGCCCTCGGGGAAGGCGCCGCTGCCGAAGGCGGTCTGGGGCAGGCTGCACCTGCCGACGTTGGACGATCCGCCCGCCGATGCCTCGAAGGCGGTGAGCAGGTCGTCGATGCGCTTCTTGAAGGTCGAGAGCGCCATGACGCCGCGGCGCAGGTCCGCGCCGCCGCCTCCGCCCCCTTCTGCAGGCAGCATCCTCTGCCGTCCTCCCCGTGTCCCCGTGCCCCCGTCAGGCCCCGTTTGTCCCGCTGTTCTGCGTGGTGCGGCAGTTGTGCCGCGTGGTACGGCAGTCGTGTCGCGAGGTGCGGCATCGCCTGCTCCACCTCATGCACCTGCTGCACCTGCCGCACCCTGATGCACCCGGTACCGCTGTGCCTGCTGCGGTACGGGCGTCCACGTCGCCCCAGTGCAGCAGACATGATCACGTGGCACCACTCTAGTCACAGGCACCGACAGCCCAACTTCCTTCTGCAAAGCCGCCGCTGCCGCGAAGAAGGTGCGCTTTGTACTCCTCCCCCTCGCCTGATCAGTACGTTTTCCGGCCACATGCGCACTCGTCCGCGCCTCGGCGATGTTCGTCACATTGCAGAGTGGTCATGGTGAACACCCTGTTTCCCGGCTCGCCGGCGCGCGTCCCTGATCGCCACGGCCGCTCCGGCGAGGCCCGCCACCAGCACCGCCGCGCCGACGGAGACGTAGGTGGCGAGGCGGGCGTTGCGCTCGTCGGGGGTCTCGCCGAGGGGGAGTTCGGCTGCGGCGGGGGCCTTCGC
>Ga0207873_1003057_pt1 | contig 12706 bp, 11 predicted proteins | sample BGWIniCompost_FD_187373 | JGI IMG/M metagenome (GOLD analysis project Ga0207873, IMG submission 187373) | Cellulose adapted compost microbial communities from Newby Island Compost Facility, Milpitas, CA, USA - BGW Initial Compost (SPAdes)... ... | reverse complement strand
GCGAGCGCGGCGGCGCCCGCCAGGAAGGCCCAGAAGGTGAGCGGCATCGCCGTGCGCAGCCCGCCCATGCGCCGCATATCCTGTTCGTGGTGCAACCGCACGATGATCACCCCGGCGGCGAGGAAGAGCAGCGCCTTGAAGAAGGCGTGGGTCATGAAGTGGAACATCGCCGCCGACCAGGCGCCCACGCCGAGGGCCAGGAACATATAGCCGATCTGGCTGATCGTCGAGTAGGCCAGCACCCGCTTGATGTCGGTCTGCACCAGGGCGCTGAAGCCCGCCAGCAGCAGCGTGACGGCGCCGATCACCGCTACGGCCATCATCACCGCGGGCGCCAGCTCGAAGAGCGTGTGGGTGCGGGCGATCAGGTAGACGCCCGCCGTGACCATCGTGGCGGCGTGGATGAGCGCCGAAACCGGGGTGGGGCCCGCCATCGCGTCGGGGAGCCAGACTTGCAGCGGCAGCTGGCCCGACTTGCCCACGGCCCCGCCGAGGAGCAGCGCGGCGGCGGCCACGGCCAGCGGCGCGCCGACGGCCCACGTCTGCTCGGCCCGCGCCAGCATCTCCTGGATCTGCAGTGTGCCGAGGCTGGCGAAGAGCAGGAAGAGGCCGATCGCCATCGCCGTATCGCCAACGCGGGTGACAATGAAGGCCTTGTTCGCGGCGTGGACGTTGGCCGGCTCGGTGTACCAGAAGCCGATCAGCAGGTAGGAGCAGAGGCCAACGCCCTCCCAGCCGAGGTAGAGCAGCAGCAGATTATCGGCCAGCACCAGGATGAGCATCGCCGCGACGAAGAGGTTCATGGCGGCGAAGAAGCGGCCATAGCTCGGGTCGTCGGCCATGTAGGCGGTGGAGTAGAGATGGATGAGGAAGCCGACGCCGGTGATCACCAGCACCATCACGAGGGCCAGGGCGTCGAGGTAGAGCCCGATCGTGGGGCGAAAGCCGGCCACATCGAGCCAGGCCCAGAGCGTCTGCGAGAATGCCGGGCGCGCCTCCAGGCCGCTGAGGAAGGCCACCGCCACCAGGAGCGCCACCAGCGCCGAGAGGCCCACCGAGCCGACGCCGATCGCGGCGATCGCGGCCCGCGGCAGCCGTGGGCCGAGCAGCGCCAGCAGGAGGAAGCCCGCGAGCGGGAGCGTCGGGATCAGCCAGAGCAGTTCGAGCATGCTAGCCTCGCATCTTGCTGGCCTCGCTGACATCCAGCGTGCGCCAGAGGCGGTAGACCTGGAGCACCAGCGCCAGGCCCACAGAGACCTCCGCCGCCGTCATCGCCAGGATGAACATAAACATCACCTGGCCGTCGGGCTGCCCCCAACGGTAGCCGGCGGTGATGAAGGCCAGCCCGGCGGCGTTGAGCATGATCTCGAGCGAGAGCAGGATGAAGATGATATTGCGCCGAGCGAGCACGCCGATCAGCCCGAGGGCGAAGAGGATTCCTGCCAGGAGCAGGCCGTGCTCCATTGGGATTGTGGCCATAGCACCCTCGCTACATCGTGGTCCCGGGGCCCTCCGCCCGCTCGCGGCGGCCCAGGTAGTAGGCGCCAACCATGCCGGCCAGCAGCAGCAGCGACGCGAGCTCGACGGCCAGCAAGTAAGGGCCGAAGAGGGCGGCGCCAAGCGCCCGCGGGTCAACGGCGTTGGCCTCGCTGGCGGGCAGGGCGGTACCGCTCAGGAAGACATAGATCAGCTCGGCGAGCAGCACCAGGGTGAGCAGCGACGGCCCGATCCAGGCGGAGGGGCGCATCCACTGGCTCTCCTGGACGGCGGCCTCGCGGCCGAGGTTCAGCGTCATGATCGCGAACAAGAACAGCACCATGATCGCGCCGGCGTAGATGATCACCTCGAGTGCTGCGACGAACGGCGCGCCCAGCACGAAGAAGATCATCGCCACCGCCAGCAGCGAGACGATCAGGTAGAGCAGCGCGTGCACCACATTCGCCCGCGTGATCACCATCGCCGTCGCGACCACGGCCACAAATGCGGCGATGTAGAAGACAGCGTTCATCGTTCAACCCCTGGCGGCACGACGACCGACGACCGACGACTGATGACTGACGACTGACGACCGACGACCGACCGACGACCGACGACCGATGACCACGTGCGTTTCGCGGTTTCGCGTTTTCTTTCGCGTCTTCCCTTTCGAACGTTCGAACCTTCGTTTCGCGTTTTTCGCGCCATTTCGCGAATTTCGCGATCCAAACGCCCTCCCTACGGCACCAAGTCATACACATCCACCGGCGGCATCTCGTTCTCGCCCTCGCCCTTGCCCTTGCCGCGGATCGCCAGCCCGGCGACGCGGTAGAAGTTATAGTCGGGGTACTTGCCTGGCCCGGAGATCAGTAGATCCTCCTTCTCGTAGACCAGGTTCTGGCGCTGGTAGTCGCCCATCTCGAAGTCGGGCGTGAGCTGGATCGCGTAGGTCGGGCAGGCCTCCTCGCAGAAGCCGCAGAAGATACAGCGGGAGAAGTTGATGCGGAAGAACTCCGGGTAGCGCCGGCCATCCTCGGTTTCGGTCGCCTGGAGCGAGATGCAATCCACCGGGCAGGCCGCGGCGCAGAGGTAGCAGGCCACGCAGCGCTCCTCGCCGTCGGGGTCCCGGGAGAGGATGATCCGCCCGCGGTAGCGCGGCGGCAGGTAGGGCTTCTCCTCGGGATACTGGACCGTCTCGCGCTTGCGGAACATATGGAGGAACACGGTCCAGATAGTGTCCAGCACACTCAGCATCGCAGCCTCCTCGGCCAGATCGCGGCCTCAGCCAACCGCCAGAAGCACTCCACCCGTCACCGCCAGGTTCACCAGGGAGAGCGGCAGCATGCGCTTCCAGCCGAAGGCCATCAGCTGGTCATAGCGGGGCCGCGGCAGCGAGGCCCGCAGCAGGATGAAGAAGCAGATCAGGACGAAGGTCTTCAGCAGGAACCAGACGATCGGCGGCAGGATCGGCCCGAGCCAGCCGCCGAAGAACAGTGTGACGATCATCGCCGAGAGCACCGTGATGCCCAGGTACTCGCCCACGAAGAACATCCCGAACTTCATGCCCGAGTACTCGGCGTGGTAGCCGGCCACCAGCTCCGCCTCGGCTTCGGGGAGATCGAGCGGCAGGCGATGCGACTCGGCCAGCCCCGCGATGAAGAAGATCACCAGCCCAAGGAATTGAGGGATGCAGAACCAGAGGCCCCGCTGCGCCTCGACGATGTCGCTCAGCCTGAACGAGCCGGCCATCATCACCACGCCCATGAGCGAGAGGCCCATGAAGACCTCGTAGCTCAGCAGCTGCGCCGCGCTGCGCAGGCCGCCGAGCAGGGCGTACTTGTTGTTGGAGGCCCAGCCGGCCAGCACCACGCTATAGACGCCGAGCGACGACATGGCGAGGAAGAAGAGCAGCCCCACGTTGAGGTCGGCCACGACGATGCCGGGCGCGAAGGGGATGACGGCGAAGGAGAGCAGCACGGCGACGATGATCACCGCGGGGGCGATCACGAACACCGGGCGGTCGGCGAAGGGCGGGACCCAGTCCTCCTTGGTGAAGATCTTGATCACATCGGCCAGCACCTGCAGCAGGCCGAAGGGCCCGACGCGGTTCGGCCCGAGGCGATCCTGCCAGAGCGCCAGCAGCCTGCGCTCCAGCCAGATCAGCCCGGCGGCGATATTCAGCGCCACGAACAGCACGCCGCCGACGATCAGGAGCGATTGCACAACCTGGTTCATGGGGTTCGCTCCTCCAGCACACGCCTGACCCGGCACCACCCTCCGGCCCGCACTCCGGCGAGCCCCGGCAGGCCGGCCGGGACCCCGACGACGCCCCGCGGCAGCGAGGGCAGCAACCTGGCGACAAGACCACCGGCCTCCGGCGACAGTGAGCCACCATCCTCCGCCGGCGCGAGCGCCAGCGGGTCGCCCTCGACCACGCCGAGCCCCTCGGCGTCAGCAGGGCTGAGGGCCAGGTAAGGCTGCGGCGCCAACTCGTGTATACCGGGCGTGAGCACGCTGAGCTCCTCCGAGCCGAAGATGTGGTGGAGCGGCACAGCCAGCAGGGCGCCCTCGCGGGGCTCGAACGCGGGCGGCACGGTCGCTGAGATGGCCGCCTCGGCGCGGCCCGGCTCGATCAAGCGCCGGCCCAAGGCACCGCCGTGCAGGGGGCCGCCGACCTCGCTCTGGAACTTGTTGATCGCCTGGGCCGAGTTCCACCCCGGCGACCAGAACTCGGTGATCAGCGGGGGCGGCGCCTGGAGCAGCAGCCCCTCCATCGAGAAGGCCAGCGGCGAGTCCGGGTCGTCGGGCGGGCGCGGCTCGTGGACAGTGATATTGGCCAGCATGGCGGTGCGCCCGCTGTAGCGGTGCTGCTGGCGCGGGATCTTCGCGCCGACCACGCGGAAGTCGGCGGGCGGCGCGAGCTCCGCGATGGGCGCGAGCTCAGGTTGGGCCTGCGCCAGCGCGCCGATGATCTCGTCCTGCGTCTCCCAGGGGGCCTCAGCGGTGCGGCCCGCGGCCCGTAGCAGATCCCGCACCCAGCGCCAGCTCTCCTGAATGGCGCCCTCCGGCACGAACACCTGGTAGAAGCGCTGGGCGCGGCCCTCGTTGTTCACCAGGGTGCCGTCGCCCTCGGCGAAGGTGGCCGCCGGCAGCACCAAGTCGGCCCGCCCGCTCGTCTCGTTCGCCAGATGATCAATCACGATCACGTGCTTCGCTGCGCTGAGCAGCGCCTCGACGCTCGCCGCGTCGGCGCGCCGGAAGAGATCGTTCTCCAGCACCACCAGCGTGTCGGCGGCGCCGGAGCGCAGCGTCTCGGCCGCCGCAGCGAGATCGCCGCCGCCCAGCAGGGCCGCGCCCAAGCTGTTGCACTCAGGGAGCACCAGGCAGAGCTCAGCCGTGCGGTCGTCGCGGCAGAGGGCGCGGGCCACGCTGGCGGCTGCCTGCAGCGCCGCCTCGCTGCCCAAGCTCACGCCGCCCACCACGAGCGGGCGGGAAGCTCCGGCGAGCGCCCCGGCGATCTGCGCCGCCAGCGTCTGCAGCTCGTCGGGCAGATCCGGTACGGGCGGCGCCGCCGGGTCGAGGGCGTGGGCCACGGCGAAGCCGAGCCGGGCCAGGTCATCCGGGGCGGCCCGGTAGGTCTGTGTCGCCACATCGTCCAGCTTGGTGGCCGCGGGCGTGGCGATGAAGAGCGGCCCACGCTGGCCCTGAACGATCTCGCGCACCGCGGCGTCGTTCCATTCAGGGATGCCCATGTCGTAGGCGACCTGGGAGGGCTGGCGGCGCACCGCCTGACGCAACTGCAGGGCGAGCATCGGCGCCGTGTTGGTCACATCCTCGCCGAGCACCAGCACCGCGTCGGCTTGGGCGACATCGGCCAGCGAGGGCGCCCGCGCCGGGCCTGTCTGCAGGATCGCCAGCGCTGTGCCCACCAGCCGGTCCTCCTCAGGCGCCATGCCGCTGAAGAAGCGCTCTGGCCCGGCGAGCACGCGCAGGGCGAAGTTTGCCTCGAGCGAGGCCCGCGGCGAGCCGATGCCCACCACCCCGGCGCTGCCGGTGAGCATAGCCCCCGCCCGTTGCAGCGCCTCGTCCACCGCGACAGGGGCGAGCTCGGCGCCGTCCTGGCGCAGGAAGGGCGAGCGGAGACGCCGATCGCTGTTGACGAACTCGTAGCCGTAGCGCCCCCGGTCGCAGAGGAAGTAGCCGTTGACCTCGTGGTTGTAGCGGTTGCGGACGCGCCGCAGCTGGCCGTAGCGCTCGCCGGGGATGATGTTGCAGCCCAGGCTGCAGTGGACGCAGACCGACGGCGCCGTCTGTAGATCCCACTTGCGGGTGTAGTGCTGCTTCAGCGTCTTGTCGGTGAACACGCCGGTGGGGCAGACCTCCACCAGGTTGCCGCTGAACTCGCTCTCGAGCACCCCGTCGCGCTGCCGCCCGAAGTAGACCCGGTCGCGTGAGGCGAAGGCCTGCAGATCATCGCCACCGGCGTAGTCGTTATAGAAGCGCACGCAGCGGTAGCACTGGATGCAGCGGTTCATCTCGTGGTTGATCAGCGGCCCCAGGTACTGGTTGCGGTAGGTGCGCTTGGGGAAGCGGTGCTCGCGGGCACAGTGGCCCGTCATCAGAGTCATATCCTGCAGGTGGCACTCGCCGCCCTCGTCGCAGATCGGGCAGTCGTGGGGGTGATTGGCCATCAGCCACTCGATCACCGACTTGCGGAACGAGCGGGCGTCCGGGTCATTGATCGAGATGCGCGCGTTGTCGGCGGGGGTGAGGCAGGCCATCACCAGGCGGCCGCGGGTATCGTCGGCGTCGCGGAACTGCTTGACGGCACAGAGGCGACAGGCGCCGACCGAGCCGAGCGCCGGGTGCCAGCAGAAGTAGGGCAGGTCCAGCTTGTGCGAGAGCACGGCGTGCAGAATATTCGACCCCGCGCTGATCTCATACGGCTGGCCATCAATGTAGAGGATTGCCATGAACTACCTCCACGGGCAGCGGGCCTCACGGATATGTCGCTCGAAGTCGTCGCGGAAATACTTGAGGGCGCTCTGCAGCGGCTCCATCGCGCCGGGCGCGAAGGCGCAGAAGGTGTTGCCGGGGCCGAGCAGCTTGGTGTGCAGCTCCAGGCGGCCCAGGTCGCGACTCTGCCCGCGCCCCTCCTCGATCGCCGCGAGCACCTTCTCCGTCCAGGGCAGGCCGTCGCGGCAGGGCGTACACCAGCCGCACGACTCCTGGGCGAAGAAATGCTCGAGGTTGCGCACCATCCCCACCGGGCAGGTCCCGTCATCGAGCACGATCACATTGCCGGTGCCAAGCCGGCTGCCCGCCGCCTGCACCGAGCCGTAATCCAGCTTCACATCGAGATGCTCCTCGACCAGGAAGTCGGTGGAGGCGCCGCCGGGGAGCGCGCCGCGGAAGCGCACCCCGTCGCGCATGCCGCCGGCGTGCTCCTCGATCAGCTCCCGCAGGGTGATGCCCATTGGCAGCTCCCAGGCGCCGGGCCGGCGGACCTTGCCGCTCACCCCGTAGATCTTCGTGCCGCTGTCCTCGCTCTGGCTGAGACCCTTGAACCAGGCGGCGCCGTTGTTGATGATGTGGGGCACATTGCAGACCGTCTCGACATTGTTGACGATCGTCGGTTTCCCGAAGAGACCGCTCGTCTGCGGGAAGGGCGGCTTGGCGCGGGGCGTGGCCCGCTTACCCTCGAGCGCGTTGAGCAGGGCCGTCTCTTCGCCGCAGATGTAGCGCCCGGCGCTGATGTGGATGTACATCTCGACGCGGCGGTCGGTGCCGAGCACGCCGCGCCCGATGTAGCCGGCGGCGTAGGCCTCGGCGATCGCCCGCTCCAGCAGCTTGGCGGCGCGGCGATACTCCCAGCGCAGGAAGATATAGACCACATCCGCCTCGATGGCGTAGGCGCCGAGCAGGGCGCCCTCGATCAGCTGGTGCGGGTCGCCCTCGAGCAACAGGCGGTCCTTAAAAGTGCCAGGCTCCATCTCGTCGGCGTTGACGACGAAATACTTGGGGCGGGGCGCGTCGGAGCCGCTCGGCACGATACTCCACTTGACGCCGGTGGGGAAGCCGGCGCCACCGCGGCCGCGCAGGCCGGCCTGCTTCACCTCCTCCTGCACCTCCGCCGGGGTCATCTGCAGGAGGGCCTTGCGCAGCGCCTGGTAGCCGCCGGCGGCCTCGTAGCCCCGCAGATCCAGCGGCTCGGCGCCGGGGCGGATATTCTTGGTCAGCGGTCGCTCCATGGTGCTTGCTCGCTTCGCTCGCGCGCGACAAGGTGACGCCTGACGGCGCGCCCGCGCTCGCCGGTTATCCCCTCACCCGGTTACCTTGTCGCCGATCACCTGAACCTCATACCTCTGCAGAATCTCATCCAGCCGCTCCGGCGTCAGGTCGCGGTAGAGCTCCGTACCGATCATCATGGCGGGCGCGTGGTCGCAGGTGCCGAGGCAGGGCACGGGCAGCAGGGTGAAACGGCCGTCGGCGCTGGTCTGGCCGAAGCCGATGCCCAGCCGGGCCGCGAGGTGTTCTCGCAGCCGCTCGTAGCCCATCACCCAGCAACTGACGCTATCGCAGAGGAGGATGACGTGCTGGCCCACCGGCTTGCGATAGATCAGGTTATAGAAGGTGGCGACGCTATCCACCTCCTCGGGCGAGAGGTCGAGGGCGGCGGCGATATCCTGCACCGCCTCGTCGGAGACCCACCCGCGGTGGCGCTGCACGATCTGCAGCGCGTCGATGCAGGCGTTGCGCCGCTGCGGATAGTGGCGCACCTCCGCCTCGATCTCCTCGCGCTCGGCGTCCGTCAGCATCCGCTCACCTCCATCGTGCTCCCTTTCGCGTCTTCGCGACTTCCTTTCGCGTCTTCCCTTAAGCGCTTCGCGCCACTTCGTTCCGCGTCTTCGCGACTTTCTTTCGCGTCTTCCCTTTCGAAGGTTCGAACCTTCGTTTCGCGTTTTTCGCGGCGAAAGCTTTCGCGAATTTCGCGATCCAAACACCCCCCCTACCGATCCACATCCCCGAGCACATAGTCCATCGCGCCGATGATCGCCAGCAGGTCGGCCACCATCAGGCCGCGGCAGTTCAGCGGGAGCATCTGCATATGGGCGAACGAGGGCGCGCGGATGCGGGTGCGGTAGGAGGAAGTGCCGCCGTCGCTCACCAGGTAGTAGCCGTTGTTCCCCTTGGTGGCCTCGATGCCGAAGAACGCCTCGCCCGGCGGGATCGGCGGGCCCCAACTCACATCGAGGAAATGGGTGATCAGCGTCTCGATATCGTGCATCGTGCGCTCTTTGGGCGGCGGCGTCGCGAGCGGGTGCTCGGCCTTATAGGGGCCGGAGGGCATATTGTTCACGCACTGCTCGATGATCCGCAGGCTCTGGTTGATCTCCTCGATCCGCACCACCGCCCGGTCGTAGCAGTCGCCCTTTGTGGCCGTGGGGATCTCAAACTCGAACTGCTCGTAGCCGCTGTAGGGCCGTCGCTTGCGCACATCCCAGTCGAAGCCGGTGGCTCGCAGGCCGGGCCCGGTGACGCCCCACTCGATCGCCTCGGCAGTGGTATAGCTGCCGATGCCCTGGGTGCGGGCCTTGAAGATGCTGTTCCGCATCACCATGCGGTCGTACTCGGCCAGGCGCTTCGGCATGGTGGCCAGGAACTCGCGGATCAGCTTATCCCAGCCATTGGGGAGATCCTGGGCCACGCCGCCGATGCGGAACCAGCTGGGGTGCATGCGCCCGCCGCAGATCGCCCCGATAATGTCGAAGATCCGCTCGCGGTCGCTGAACATGTAGAAGACCGGTGAGAGCGCGCCGACATCCTGGGCGAAGGTGCCATACCAGACGAGGTGGCTGGCGACGCGGAACAGCTCGCACAGCATCACCCGGATCACCTTGGCGCGGTCGGGCACCGTAATCCCGGCCAGCATCTCCAGCGGCAGCAGATAGGCCAGGTTGTTCATCACGCCGCCGAGGTAGTCGATGCGGTCGGTGTAGGGGATGTAGGTGTGCCAGGACTGGCGCTCGCCCATCTTCTCGGCGCCGCGGTGGTGGAAGCCGATGTCGGGCACCGCATCGACGATCACCTCGCCGTCGAGCTGCAGCATGATCCGCAGTACGCCGTGGGTGCCGGGGTGTTGCGGCCCCAAGTTGAGGAACATGAAGTCGGAGCCCTCGTGCTCCCGCTGCATGCCCCACTCCTCGGGGCGGAAGGCGAGCGCCTCCTGCTCGCGGGCCTGCTTCTCATCGGGCAGGCGGAACGGCCCCATCTCGGTGGCCCTGGCCGGGTGCTCCTTGCGCAGCGGGTGCCCCTCCCAAGTGGGCGGCATCAGGATGCGCCGCAGGTTCGGGTGGCCATCGAAGCGCACGCCGAACATATCCCAGACCTCGCGCTCGTACCAGTTGGCCGCGGGCCAGACGCTGGTGGCGCTGGGGAGCGAGGGGCTGTCGCCTGTGAGCGCCACCTTGAGCCGCAGGTCCTGGTTGCGCTCGAAGGAGAGCAGGTGGTAGACGACGGTGAAGTCGCTGGGGGGCTGGCCCTCGCGGTGGCGTCTGGCCCGCTCATCGATCGCGGTGAGATCGTAGAGCATGGGGAAGGGCCGCTCGATCTCCTGCTTCAGGTAGCGGAGCAGCTCGGGGATGCGCTCAGCCGTGACCCAGAAGGTCGGGATGCCGTCGCGGGTCGTCTGCTCGGCGACGATCGCGGTGCCGAAGCGCTCCTGGAGCTCCTCGCGGATGCCGGTGGTTTGGGGCTGTGCAACATCAATCATAGCGAGTCCAGTGATGAGGCAGGGCGCTCCCCTGCGTGTACGCCATCGTTCACAGCTGACATCACAGGCTCAGGCACTCCAATGGCCGGTTTTTGGGTATAGCAAGCTAGGCGGTAGGGCCTCCACCCACCCGCAGCGCAGGCATCCCGGCCTCGACGATGAAATGAGCGACTAGATCTGGTCCGGCGTGCGCAGCAGCGTGATCTGCTGCCGCTCGGCGCGTTTCAGGTCGCGCTGTGCCGGCATGGCCATCTTCTGCACACCTTGCGGCCCGATCACCCAGCTCAGCGGGCGCCGCTCCTTACCCACAGCCTCGCTGAGCAGCACCAGGCCCTCCATAAACGCCATCGGGCTGGGAGGGCACCCTGGCACATAGACGTCCACCGGCAGGAACTTATCAACCCCCTGCACCACGCTGTAGATGTCGTACATCCCGCCGGAGTTGGCGCAGGAGCCCATCGAGATCACCCAGCGGGGCTCCATCATCTGGTCGTAGAGGCGCCTGATGATCGGCGCCATCTTGATGAACACCGTCCCCGCGATCACCATCACATCGGCCTCCCGCGGGGTGCCGCGGATCACCTCGGCACCGAAGCGGGCCACATCGTACTTGCTCGTGATGCTGGTCGCCATCTCGACGAAGCAGCAGGAGAGGCCGAAGTGGAACGGCCAGATCGAGTTCTTGCGGCCCCACGCGAGCAGATCCTGGATGCGCGAGAGCACCACGATGCGCTGCATCGCATCTTTGAAGGCGTCGTTGCCGTTCATCTCCGTCGCCGGCTGCGGGGAGGGCAGCGGTGTTGCGTCGGCAGGACGGCTGAGCCACCAGCCCATAGGCGCTCCTTCTCTGCTGCTACGGTTCCCGCTTCCGATGGCTCCAGTCGAGGGCGCCTAGGCGCCACTCGTAGAGCAGGGCTATCGTGAGCACAGCGATGAAGACCAGCGCGCCCAAGTAGCCCACCCAGCCGACATCGCGGAAGGCGACCGCCCAGGCGAAGAGGAAGACCGCCTCGATATCGAAGATCACGAACAGCATCGCGATCAGGTAGAAGTGGGCGGAGAAGCGCAGGCGCGCCGTGCCCGTGGAGGAGACGCCGGACTCGTACGGCTCGCTCGTCTCCCGGCCGCTGTGGCGTTGGCCGAGCACGTGGGAGATCCCGATCATGGCCGCGGCCACCACCAGCGCTGCGGCGGCGTAGACGATGAACGGCCACAGCGGCGTGGACTGCTCCGTGGCAGCCTGCGAGGTCGCCTGCTCGGCACCGCAGGCCGTCAAGGCCAGCAGCAAGGCCGGCGCTACTGCCGCGCGAAGCGGCGATCGGCTCCGATACACATCCCGCATCTGCCATCTCCTCTGACCCGCGGCGCGCGAGCGGATCGATAGGGAAACGTGCGACGCTGCTATGATGCGAGGGCGTTGTTCGGACAGGGCGCTGGGAGTAAACGCTACGGGTCGGATTCACTCCGAGGTATGTGCCAGCGCATCCCCGCGCCAGAGAGCGGAGCCTGAGTGACGGCGCGGGATACGATATATTCAGGGGCGCTCGTGCCGGCCCCTCGGAAATATGCGCGCGATGGGGAGATTGGTTGCTTGTGTATTATAGCACAAAGGTCAAGGGCTGCCTAGCCCCAGCCGGATCACTGGGGCGGCGGCTGCGTGATGTAGTGCTCCAGCTGGCCGATGAGGAAGTCGCGCTCTTCCACCATCTGCTTGACCACATCGCGCATCGAGACCATGCCGATCAGGCGCCCGTCCTCGATCACCGGCAGATGGCGCACGCGCTTAGCGTCCATGATCGCCATCACCTCCTCGATGCTCTGCTCGGGCCGGACATAGAGCACCGCCGGAGTCATGATCTCGCTGACCGGCGTTTCCCGCGACGACTTATCGTTGAGGATCACCTTGCGCGCATAGTCGCGCTCCGTCATGATCCCGGCGATCTCGTCGCCATCCATCACCATCACCGCGCCAAGATTGTGGTCGGCCATCAGCTTCAGCGCATCGTAGACCGTGGATGATGGCGATACCGTCCAGACCTGCGGGCCCTTGAGGTGGAGCAAGTGCCTGACCGTACACATGAGACCCTCCTTACAGTGACGACGCTGTATGTAAGGCTGACACGGCGAACAGCATCAGAGAACGGACGAACTGATCCCCGCGGGATCCTTTCGTTCGCTCCCCGCGCTCGATGCCCTGCGGCGGGCAGGCTGTGCAGCCCAAGGGTTCGAGATCGCGTAGAAGCCGGCGCCGTTTGGTCGTGTGTGTAGTTCAGGGTAGTATACACTACCGCTTGTGATTTGTCTCCTGCCCCGTTGGGGCATGAGCAAAGTGAGCGGGAATTGGCGCCCGGCGCCTGCGGGGTGCAGCCCCTTACCAGTACCACCTGCACGGTGGGTGAATTTGCGAGCGGGCTCCGCCCCTCGCGCTCTCCGCCGAGGGGGCGGCTGCTCCCTTGG
>Ga0207873_1003054_pt1 | contig 12715 bp, 10 predicted proteins | sample BGWIniCompost_FD_187373 | JGI IMG/M metagenome (GOLD analysis project Ga0207873, IMG submission 187373) | Cellulose adapted compost microbial communities from Newby Island Compost Facility, Milpitas, CA, USA - BGW Initial Compost (SPAdes)... ... | reverse complement strand
CGCGTCGCGAACGCCTGATCGTCGCCTGCTACGACGCCGCGCATCGAACGCATGTCGCGGACGTGCTTGCGCGCGCGGGTGTCTCACCGGCGCGCGTGTCGCTCGTCGAGGCGCCCTCGAACGACACGTGGGCGCGCGACCACGGCCCGATCACTGTGCTCTGCCGGGGGCAGTCGCTGCTGCTCGACTTTCGCTTCAACGGCTGGGGCGGCAAGTACGCACACGAGCTCGACGATGCGATCACCGCGCGCCTGCACGCGGCGGGTGCGTTCGGCGACACGCCGCGCGAGGCGGTCGAGCTCGTGCTCGAGGGCGGTGCGATCGAGGTGGACGGTTCCGGGACGCTCCTCACCACGACGCGCTGCCTCCTCGCACCGACCCGCAACCCGACGCTCTCACGCGCACAACTCGAGGCGGAGCTCGCCGACTGGCTCGGTCTGAACCGGTTCCTGTGGCTCGAGCACGGGCACCTCGAGGGCGACGACACCGACGGCCACATCGACACGCTCGCCCGCTTCTGCGATCCCCACACCATCGCCTACGTCGCCTGCGACGACCCGAAAGACCCGCACTATGCGGATCTCAAAGCCATGGAGGCGGAGCTGCAGGCGTTCCACGCCCCCGACGGTACCGCCTACCGCCTGGTACCGCTGCCGTGGCCGCGCGCGCAGTACGACGGCGCGCGCCGGCTGCCTGCGACCTACGCGAATTTTTTGATCATCAACGGGGCTGTGCTCGTCCCGACCTACCGCGATCCGGCGGACGCCGTCGCGCTCGAGCGCCTGCGCGGCTGCTTCCCGGACCGCGAGGTGATCGGCATCGACTGCCTGCCGGTGATCGCGCAGTACGGAAGCCTCCACTGCCTCACTATGCAGTTTCCCGCCGCCGTGCCGCTCGGCTAGCGTGCTACCATGTTGCGCATGACGAACACGATGTTCCGCGTGGGCCTGGTGCAGCACGCCTGCAGCGAGGACCGCGCGGCGAACCTCGCCGCTTCGGCGCTCGGCATCCGCGAAGCGGCCGCGCAAGGCGCGCGGCTCGTGCTGCTGCCGGAGCTGCACACCGGCGTCTACTTCTGTCAGACGGAGGACCCGGCGCGCTTCGATCAGGCGGAGCCGGTGCCCGGACCGACCACCGAGCAGCTCGGCGCGCTCGCGAAAGAGCTCGGCATCACCATCGTCGGCTCCGTGTTCGAGCGCCGCGCTCCGGGCGTCTATCACAACACCGCGGTCGTGCTCGATCCGCAGGGCCGGCTCGCCGGGCGCTACCGCAAGATGCACATTCCGGACGATCCCGGTTATTACGAGAAGTTCTACTTCACGCCGGGCGACCAGGGCTTCACGCCGATCGGCGCCGATGCGCGCAAGCTCGGCGTGCTCGTCTGCTGGGACCAGTGGTATCCGGAAGCGGCGCGGCTCATGGCGATGCACGGGGCCGAGGTACTGCTCTACCCGACCGCTATCGGCTGGGACCCGCGGGACGACGAAGCCGAGCGCATGCGCCAGCGGGATGCCTGGCGCACCGTGCAGCGCGCGCACGCGATTGCCAACGGGCTTCCGGTCATCGTGTGCAATCGCGTTGGCACCGAGCCCGACCCGAGCGGTGTCGGGCCGGGGATAGAATTCTGGGGTTCGAGCTTCATCGCCGGTCCGCAGGGCGAGATCCTCGCCGAAGCCCCGACGCACGGCCCTGCCGTGCTGGTGGCGGACGTCGACCTCGGGCGGTCGGAGCAGGTGCGCCGCATCTGGCCCTTCTTCCGCGATCGCCGCATCGACGCCTACGACGACCTCACTAAGCGCTACGGCGATTGACGCCTGACGGCGAACCGCGGCGGCGGATGAATGTAATCGTGCCGTCGCGGTCGCGCGGTTTCGGCGCCGACGGGCCGCAGGCGCTACACTCCCCTGCGCACCATTAGCGCTTGTTCACGGAGTACCGCGAACCGACAGCTTCCTGCCATGCCCCGCCCGCTACACCTCTCCCAGTCCGCCGAGCTGCTCCAGACGATACTGAGCGGCGACGCGCCGGCGGATAAGCAGATGGAGCGCTACTTCCGCGCGCATCCCGCCATGGGCGTAAAGGACCGCGCGGAGGTGGCGGAAACGGTGTACGCCTGCCTGCGCCATCGGCGGCTCCTCGAGCATGTCGCGCAATCGACCGACCCCGCAGCACTCGTCGCCGCGCACTGGCTGCGCGAAGGGGTAAGCGCACGGGTGCTCGAGCAAGCGGGGTTCGGCGGCGATTGCCGCGCGCTCGCCGCGCGCGTGCGCACCGTCGACGTTGCGGCGCTGCCGTTTGCGGTGCGCGCGAGCCTTCCGGGCTGGCTCGCCGAGCGGCTCATCGCGCAGTACGGGCTCGACGAAGCGACCGCGCTCGCCCAAACGCTCAATCAGCCCGCGTCCGTGGACCTGCGCGTCAACACCCTCAAAACCAAACCCGAAGAGCTTGCGCACCGGCTCACGGCGGCCGGCTTTGCATGCGATCCCACGCCCTACTCGCCTTGCGGGCTGCGGCTACGGGAAAGAGCGCCGGTTTTCCGTACGGCGCTTTTCCGCGACGGGCTGTTCGAGGTTCAGGACGAGGGCAGCCAGATCGTCTCCTTCCTCCTCGAGCCGCGCCGCGGCGAAATGATCGTGGACTTCTGCGCCGGCGCCGGGGGCAAGACGCTGCATCTCGGGGCGCTCATGGCGAACACCGGCACGCTCTACGCTTTCGATACCGCCGCAGCGCGGCTCGAACGGCTCGCGCCCCGGCTGCGGCGCGCCGGACTCTCCAACGTGCGCGCCGTCGCGCTTGTCCACGAGCGCGACGCGCGTGCCCAGCGCCTCTACGGCAAGATCGACAAGGTCCTGGTGGACGCGCCCTGCTCACGCACCGGCACGCTGCGCCGCCACCCGGACATCAAATGGCGCGGGATCGACCTGCCGGCGCTGGTCGACGCGCAGCGGTGCATCCTCGCCGCGGCCGCACCGCTCCTGAAGCCCGGCGGCCGGCTGGTCTACGCCACCTGCAGCCTCCTCGCCGAGGAGAACGAGGCGGTGGTCGCGGACTTCCTCGCGGCGCATCCCGACTTCCGCCTGGTGCCGGCCGGTCAGGTACTCGCGCGGCGGCACATTGCGCTCGATGCAGCTCCCGACGGCAGCCTGCGCCTGACGCCGCACCGCCACGGGACCGATGGCTTCTACGCCGCGATCCTGAGCCGCGCTAGCGGCTGAGATTCTCCTTCGCCTTGCGCCGCTGGCGCAGCAGCGTCGCCGCCCAGATAAGCACGCCGACGAGAACGACGATGCCGAGCACGTACAGCCCGCGACGATGGAAGTCGTCGAGGAACAGCCGGAACGCTTCGCCGAAGAGGTAACCGAGCCCCCCGAGGGTTACCGCCCAGATGACGGCGCCGATCAGGTTCAGCACGAAATAGCGCAGCGGCGACACCTGCGCGGCGCCGAGCGCGAACGGCGTGACATTGCGCAGGCCGTAGTAGAAGCGGAATGTGAGGATCAGGAAGTTCTGGTGCCGGTGCAGGTGCTTGTAGACGCGCTCGGCGCTCGCCTGCCACGACAGCCGCTTCGCGAGGATGCGCGGGCCGTAGTAGCGTCCGATATAGAAGTACAGCTGATCGCCGAAGAAGCTGCCGACGAAGGCCGATACGATCACCCAGATGAGATCGAGGTACCCGAGGTGCGCGGTCAGCCCGCCGAGCACCAGGATGGTCTCTCCCTCGAGGAAGGTGCCGATCAGGATCGCGAGGTAGCCATAATCCTCGATTAACTGCTCGAGCATGCGCCGAAGAGTGAATGCCGACCATTGTGGCCCGCGCGGCCCCGCTTGCGCGGACGGTGGGCGGGCTCGATCTGCGGCGCGCACGCTCCCCGAAACGCGGTGCGCGCCACCCACAAAAAAAGCCCGCGCGCATCCGGCCGGGCTTCCTTTCGCCGGGCGAATCCTACGTCAAGCCGGGCCGCCCGACAACCCGCGGCTCAGTCCTCCGCCGGGCGGCTGCGCGCGCGTTTGATCTCGGCGCGGCGCCGCTTCGCCTCCAGGCGCCGCGCCTTGGCCGCGCGCGGCACCCGGGTCTTGAGGCGCTGGCGCGGAACCCGGTTGAGCTCACGCAGCCTTGCCGCGAGGCGCGCGAACGCGATCTCACGGTTGCGCGCCTGGGAGCGGGTATCGGCGGCAACGACGATCACGCCCGAAGGCTCATGGACGAGGCGCACCGCCGACTCGGTGCGGTTGACGTGCTGGCCGCCGGGGCCGCTCGCGCGGTACACGTCGATCCGCACTTCCCGCTGCAGCGTCGCCGGGTCGAGCGCGTACGGCGGCGGTCGTCTAGGCCGGATGCCGGGCACGGTGCGTATGAGCGCCGCCGCCGCGGCTGTTGCTACAATACCCGGCGCCTACAATCGGTCGCGGCACCGCGCATGAGTATTGCATGATCGTCATTCTGAAAACCGGCGTACAGCCGAACAGCCCCGAGTTCCAGCAGATTCTCGACTATCTCGGCAACAAGCCCAACATCACGCCGCGGGTGCATCACGAGATCGGCAGCATCCAGACGGTGACCGAGATCTACCTGATCGGCGATACCGCCTCGCTCGACAAGGCCGAGGTCGAGAGCCTGCCCGGCGTCGATCGCGTGGTGCGCGTGTCCGAGGAGTACCGCATCATCGGGCGCCACCGCGACGACCGCCGCCCGACCGGTTTCGAGTACAACGGGGTGCGGTTCGATCAGGACAATCTGAACGTCTTCGCGGGCCTCTGCGCGGTGGACACACCCGAGCACGTCGAACAGATGATGCGGGCGCTGCGCGATCACGGTCTCGTCTGCACGCGCATGGGCGCGTACAAGCCGCGCACCAACCCCTACGCCTTCCAGGGCCACGGCAAGCGCTGCCTGCCCTGGATCTTCGACGCCGCCGGCAAGTACGGCATCCGCGTGATCGCCATCGAGATCACGCACGACTCGCACCTCGACGAGATTCGCGAGGCGCTGCGGCGCTCGGGCAGTCCGACCGGCGTGATGCTCCAGATCGGTACGCGCAACACCCAGAACTTCGAGCTCCTCAAGATCGTCGGGCGCCAGCGCGAGTTCCCGGTGCTGTTCAAGCGCGGCTTCGGCATCACGCTCGAGGAATCGCTCAACGCCGCCGAGTATCTGGCGAGCGAAGGCAACCGCAACATCGTCTTCGCGCTGCGCGGCATGAAGACGAACTTGGGCGACCCGCACCGCAACTTCGTCGACTTCGCGCACATCCCCGTGGTGAAGCGCTTGACGCGCCTGCCGGTGTGCATCGATCCCTCGCATTCGGTCGGCGGGCGCGAACGCGCGCCGGACGGCCTGCTCGATATCTTCCACGTCACCGCCCAGGGCGTTATCGCCGGCGCCAACATGATCCTCGTCGACTTCCATCCGGCGCCCGCCAAGGCGCTGGTCGACGGGCCGCAGGCGCTGCTCCTCGAAGAGCTCGGACCCTTCCTCGAGGACGTTGCGATTGCGCGCGAGGCATATGAACGCCGCCGCGCACGCGTTTCGGAGCGGCGCGAGCGACTGCAAAGCGCCGCGTCTTAGGCGCATCGGTTCCCTCGTACGCCGCCCCGCGCCGACCGCGGTCCGCGCAGCTCCCTGGACCGTGCACAGGAAACGCCGTGCGCCGCGCGGCTGACGCCCGGGGGCAAAGCGTTACCGGCGCGCGGGCGCGGCGACGGCCGCGCCCGCGAGAGGAGGTTTACTTCGAGCCGGTCTTGCGAGCCGGCGGCGTCGGGTAGTGGCGCAGCGTCTTGCCGACGTAGATCTGGCGCGGACGATCGATGCCGTGGGACTCCTCCTGCAGCTCGAGCCAGTGGCTGACCCAGCCGGCTGTGCGGGCGAGCGCGAACACGGCGGTGAACATGTTGGTCGGGAAACCCATGGCGCGCAGCAGGATGCCGGAGTAGAAGTCGACGTTCGGATAGAGCTTGCGCTCGATGAAGTACTCGTCCTTCAGCGCGATCTCCTCGAGGCGCATGGCCACCTCGAGCAGCGGGTCGTCCTTGCCGAGGTGCGCGAGCACCTTCTTCGCCTGCGCCTGGATCACGCGCGAGCGCGGGTCGAAGTTGCGGTACACGCGATGGCCGAAGCCCATCAGGCGGTACGGGTCGTTCTTGTCCTTGGCGCGCTTGATCGCCTGAGGGATGTTCTCGACCGTACCGATCTCGGTCAGCATCTTGAGCACGGCCTCGTTGGCCCCGCCGTGCGCGGGCCCCCAGAGCGAGGCGATGCCGGCGGCAACACAGGCGAACGGGTTGGCGCCGGAGGACGCCGCCATGCGCACCGTCGAGGTCGACGCGTTCTGCTCGTGATCCGCGTGCAGGATCAGGATCACGTCGAACGCACGCGCGAGCACCGGATCCACCTGATACTCGTCGGTCGGCCGGCCGAACATCATCTGCAGAAAGTTCGAGGCGTAGTCGAGGTTGCTCCGCGGGTAGCGCTGCGGGCGGCCGATCGAATAGGTGTAGCACGCCGCCGCGAGCATCGGCATCTTGGCGATCAGGCGGATCGCCGCGTGCACGCGATCGTCCGGATTACGGATGTCCATGACGTCGTGGTAGAACGCCGACAGCGCCCCGACCACCCCGACCATCACCGCCATCGGGTGCGCGTCGCGGCGGAAGCCGCGGTAGAAGGACAGGACCTGCTCGTGGAGCAGACAGTGGGCGTTCAGCTGAGCCTCGAACTTGGCGAGCTGCTCGGGCGTGGGGAGCTCGCCGAACATGAGCAGGTACGCGACCTCGGTGAAGTGGCTGTGCTCGGCAAGCTCTTCGATGGGATACCCTCGGTAGAGCAGCACGCCGGCATCGCCGTCCACGAAGGTGATCGCGCTCTTGGTTGACGCGGTGGAACGGAATCCCGGGTCGTAGGCCAGAATTCCGAATCGGCTGTAGAGCTGCTGAATGTCGACGGCTGCGGGGCCGAGCGTCCCCTCGAGCACGGGCAGCGAACTTTCGCCGGGCGTGTCCGAGAAGGCCACATTCAAGTACTTCTGCGCCATGTGTCCACCTTGTCAGTCCAGGAAGAGATAAAGCACCGCCGGCCGCGGCGTCGTAGCGCGCGCAGGCGCGCGGTCGGCCGGATTTCGGAGAACGCGAAGCCTAACCCTAGTCCACGGCGCGAGCAACCCGAGCCTCATTAAATCTACCAATGCTCGACTCGAGCGCCGCCAATCGCCCGGCGCTCGCGCACGCCGCGGACCGGCGGCGATTGCTGGCCGAACGCGGACCGTTGCGTTAGCATACGCCGCCGATGCCGACAGCCGTGTTACTCGCGCCGCCGCATTGGTGCAGCTGAGCCCCGAGCAGAAGGCGGCAGTACAGTACGTCAGAGGCCCGCTTCTCGTTCTGGGTGAAACGGGTACGGGCAAGACCTCCCTCCTCGCCCACAAGATCGCCTGGCTGCTCCGCGACTACGAGATCGCGCCGCGCGCCCTACTGGTACTCGCGACGAACGGGGCGACTGTCGCCGGCCTGCGGCACAAGGTCCAGACGCTCGTCGGCCGCAAGGTTGCGGACATTCCGATCCTCTCGTTCACCGAGTTCGCGCTGGGGCTGCTGCAGCAGGCACCCGGCGCCGCCGGCCTCGAGCCCGGGTTCACCCTGTACGATTCGGCAGAGAGCGAGGCGCTGGTCGCCCGGCTGCTGCGCCCGCGACTTCCGGCCGCCACCGCGCTCCCGCGCGACGTCTGGCGCGCCCTGGCCGAACGGAAATACGGCAGGGCGGCGGCCGGCACGGAAGCGGGCAAAGAGCCTTCGGGAAATAGCGCCCCCGAGCTCGCGGCCTGGCTGCATCCGCTCTACGACGAGCACCTGAAGCGCGCGAACGCCATCGATTTTCCGGATCTCCTCCCCCGCGCCGCGGAGCTCCTGGCCGCGAACCGGGAGCTGCGGGACCACTGGTGGGCACGCCTGCGCTTCCTGCTCCTGGACGAGTACGAGCAGGCCGGAAACAGCGGGCACGACCTCGCCCGCCTGCTCGCGGGCGCCGGCGCCGTTCCGACCGCTACCGTAGACGACGGCTTCGACAAGGATGCCGGCCGCCTCGCCCTCGAGCGCTTCCGGCGCGATTTCGCCCAGGCGCGCCTCATGCGGCTCGCACACAACTTCCGCACGACCGAACGCATCGCGCGGCTCGCGCGTCGCGTACTCGATCCCAGCGTCACACACGCGCCGCATCCGTCTCGCGCGCGCGTGACCGGCGTCCCGGTGCGCCTGCTCGAGGTGCGCGCCGAACAGGACGAAGCCGCGGCGATCGTGCGCACGCTCGCCGCGCAGCACCACGCGCTTGGCGGCGACTACCGCGATCACGCGATCCTGTTTCGGCGCCCGGAGCAGGTAGCACGGCTCGAGCGGGCACTTCAGGCGCAGCGCATACCGTACGACCTGTACCCCGGCGTATCCCTGCTCGACCGCGCAGAGGTGCGCGACTTCTGGACGTACCTCAAGCTGCTCGCGAACCCGCGCGACGACAACGCGTTCCTGCGCGCGCTCGGCACACCGCGCCGCGACGTCGATCAAACGACTCTAGCGGCGCTCGCGCGCTTCGCGGCCGAGCGCGAGCGACACTTGTTCGAGTGCGCCCTCGATCCGGCTTTCGCTGCCCGGCTCGCTCCGGCGCAGCAGGCGGCGCTGCGCAGCATCGCAACGCTCATCGCCGAATTCCGCGCACGCGCGGAGCACGCGCCGCCTGCACAAGTCGCGCTCGCGCTGCTCGAGGCGCTGCGTTACGACGACTGGCTGCGCGACACGTGCAACGACGCCACCATCGCCGCGCGGCGCATGGAGAACGTGCTGCGTCTCATCGACATGCTCGAGCGCACGGCGCGCGGCAATCCCGCGGCGCGGCTGCGCGAGCTGATCGCACCGCTCGAGCTCGCGGCGGCGCTCGAGCCGCCCGTGCCCGAGCCCGGCGCGGAGGGTGTCGTCCTGGTGCCGCTGCACGCCGCGCGCGGCATCGAGCGCGCGCACGTCTACGTCGCTCCGGGCGCCGACCTACGGGTACAGGATCCGCCGGCGGACGCGGAGACGGAGCGCCGCCTCGCCGTTCTCGGCATGATGCGCGCGCGGGAGAGCGTCACCCTGGTGCTGCGGGAAGACGGGTCCCCGCCCGGCTCGGCGCCGCGGTTCCTCGGCGCGGCGCTCCCGGCCGAGGACCTCGATCGCCTGAGCAGCGTGCCGGCCGGTCTGACGGAGAACCTGCTCGCGCTCCGACCTGGGCAAACGGACGTTCTTGGACGATATTCATAAGAGGGCGCCCACGGTTGCGCCGAGGGAATGGACGGGCGATCATACGGGCTGCTTCGTCACGATCGTGACGCTCCGCGCGAGAGTCGCCGCGGCCCGGTGGCATCGCCCCACGAACCGCACGCAGTGGATCAGCGAATTGAGACGACGGATGCGGCAAAAAACCACGGCCAGCTTCGACGCGCATGACCTCGCGTCGCTGCACCTCACGCCGGACACGTTCGAGCCGATCTACAACACCATCGTCGGCCTCAGGTTTCCGGTCGACGTGGCGCGTGTTCTCGAGCTGCGCTACCTGATAAACCACGCCGTGGACAATTACCCGGAACCGGCGCCGACCTCGGACTACCGCGAGTTCCGCAACGCCCTGCAGGCCGTCATCGATGCGACCGGCATCGAGAACAAGCGCCACAGCGAACGGATGCTGCGCATCCTCTCGATGATGCGGGAGCTGCACTACGAGTACAGCATCAAGACGCGCGACGCCGAGAACGAACTGCGTGCCGCCATGGCCGCCAACCGCCTGGCGCGCCGCCGCACCGTACGCTGCGCGCTCGGCTTCACGCTTGCCGCGATCGCGAGCGGCATCGTCTGGCTCGGACTGACGGAGCCAATGCCGCTGGTACAGCTCGCCACACTCGGCTTCAGCGGCGCGGTGCTCGTGTGTGTACGCCGGCTGCCGGTTCTCGACCGCACGCTCGCGGGACTCGAGAAACGGATGAACCAGCTGCAGCGCCACCGGGTGAAGTCGATCCACTGGCGCACGCTCGTGCACAAGCTCGCGTTGCTCCTCGGCTACAAGCGCAACACCGACGTCGAGGTGTTCCTCATCGACAACGACAGCTACGACTACCCGACGTCGCGGCTGCACCACTAGCCGGATCTCCTCCGCACCGCGGCTGCATCGCCGCCGCGTTCCCCTGCCCGCTGCAACTTCCCGCGCCCGCGCGACGAAAGCCGCCGGCGGCATCGCATCGGTGCCGTGGCGCGCCCTACCCGCGCGGGTGGTGGCGCGCGTGCAGCTCCTGTAGCCGCGCGCGTGCGACGTGCGTGTAGATCTGCGTCGTCGAGAGATCGGCGTGCCCGAGCAGCATCTGCACCACGCGCAGGTCGGCGCCGTGATTGAGCAGGTGCGTCGCGAAGGCGTGGCGCAGCGTGTGCGGCGAAAGCGGCGCCTCGATCCCGGCCTTACGCGCGTAGCGCTTGATGTTGTGCCAAAACGCTTGGCGCGTGAGCGGGCCGCCGCGGGCGGTCACGAACACGGCATCCGCGGCGCGGCGCCCCAGGAGAGGCCCCCGGGCTTCGGCGAGATAGCGCCCGAGCCAAGCGAGCGCCTCCTCGCCGAGCGGCACCAGCCGCTCCTTGTCGCCCTTGCCCACTACGCGCACCACACCCTGCGTCAATCCGACCTGGCCGAGCGTCAGTGCGACGAGCTCGGAAACCCGCAGGCCCGTCGCGTAGAGCGTCTCTAGCATCGCGCGGTCGCGCAGCCCGAGCGGCGTGCCGCAATCGGGAGCCGCGAGCAGGCGCTCGACCTGCTCCTCGGTCAGGGATTTCGGGAGCGCACGCACGAGCTTCGGCGAGTCGATGAGCGCCGTGGGATCCTCGCTGACGCGGCCTTCACGCGCGAGATAACGGTAGAAGCGCCGCAGCGTCGAGAGCAGCCGCGCCGCGGTCGTCGCCTTGGCCCGCGTCCGACGCCGGTGTGCGAGATAGTCGCGCAGATCCTCGCGGCGGGCGTCGGGCAGGCTGAGCCCGCGCGCCGCGAGGAAGCGCGCGACATGCGTGAGATCGCTCCGATAAGCGGAAATCGTATGCGCGCTCAGACCGTGCTCGAGCCAGAGCGCGTCGCAGAACCGGGCGATCAGCTCGCTATCCGCGGCCCTCATGCGCGAGCAGCCACCGCTTGATCGCGAGCGCGCCGCCGCCGCGCCGGCCCATGAATCCGCCGACCCCGTCCGCGCCCACGACCCGGTGGCACGGCACCACGAGCGGTACCGGATTGGCGCGGCAGGCGCCGCCGACGGCGCGCGGCGAGCTGCGCAACGCCCGCGCGAGCTCGCCGTAGGAACGCACCTCGCCGGGCGGGATGCGCATCAGCGCGCGCCACACACGGCGCTGATGCTCGGTTCCCTCCAGGCGCAGCGGCAGCCGCAGCGGATGCCGCGGATCGTCGAAGTAGGCACGCAGTTCGCGGCAGACGCGCCGTACGAACGGATCGCGCGGTGGCTTGAGCGCCGCCCGCGCGGGGAGAAAATCGATATCGACGAGGCGGCCGTCGCGCGCACGCACCGCCACGCGGCCGAAGGGGGCCGCAATTACGGCGTCGTAGTCGGCGGTGCGGCGAGCCACAGGCGTTCGATACGCTGCTCGATCATGAGGCGGCGGTCGGGGCTCGACGTCTCCCGGAGCAGCTCGCGGTAGAGCGTCTCGGCATCGGCACGCAAGCCGGCCGCAACGAGTTGCTCGGCAGCGCGAAAGCGCGCACTGTGCCCCCAGGGATCGGTGCCGTCGGAGCCGCCGTAGCGCGCCGAGTGCAGGTAGAGTTGCGCGGCGTCGGCGTGGCGCTGCAGCGCCGCCGCCGATTCCGCCTGCCAGTAGAGCAGCTCGCGACGCATGCGCGCATTATCCACGCGCCCCTCGACCGATTCCAGCAACTCGAGCGCCTCGGCATGCCGTCCGACGGCCTGCAGGTCGAAGACGACCTGAAGGAAGCGCTGAGCGAACGCCTCATCGAATGGCGCCGCGGCGACGAGCTGTGCGAGCAGCTGCACCGCCCTGCCGTGCTCGCCGCCGTACAGCAGGATGCGCGCCCGGCGCAGCTCCCACTCGGCGGGCGGTGTGTCCGCCGGCGGTTCGACGAGGTCGCGCGCGAGCTGCGCCGCCACCGCGAAATCCCGGCGCCCCAGCGCTTCCTCGAGCAAGGCGTGCCGCACTTCGGTCGGCGGCGGTTCGTCGCGCACGAAGCGCGCCGATTCGAGATAGAGCACCTGCGCGACCCCGACCAGGCCGTGCTTGCGCAGGTGCGCGACCAGGCGTGCGTGCGCGAGCGCGCGCATCCCCGCCTCGCGCGCCTCGTCCGCGACCCAGGCGTAGAGCGCGCGGGCTTCGTAGGGCCTGTCCTCGGCGTACGCATCCGCACGCGCGAGCGCCGCGGCGCCGAGCGTGACCCCTTCCGCATGCGCCACGTGACGCGCGAGCGCTAGATAGGCCGACCAGAGGTCGTCGGCGCTTGCGGCGGCGAGCGCGCTCGACACCGAGCCGAGCTGGAACGCCTGCTCGAGCGAATGAATTCGGCGCGCATGCTGTCCGACTTGCCGCGCCGCATCCGCACGCACCAGCCAGGCGAGGCGCTGCAGCGCCGGGCGGTCCTTGAGTTCGCGCACGAGGAGCGACAGCTCCTGCACGACGTCGCCCGGTGCATAAAGGCCGAGACGCATCG